>Ga0105248_10000670_pt1 | contig 38853 bp, 33 predicted proteins | sample KBSS34metaG_FD_81524 | JGI IMG/M metagenome (GOLD analysis project Ga0105248, IMG submission 81524) | Switchgrass rhizosphere microbial communities from Kellogg Biological Station, Michigan, USA - KBS S3-4 metaG | ecosystem: Host-associated > Plants > Roots > Rhizosphere > Soil | place...
CACACCGTCGAGCTGGCCTATGGCGGCTGGGGCACCAACCGCGCGGTCGGCGCGCCCTGGAACCCCTGGGACGCCAAGACCCACCGCGCGCCGGGCGGCTCATCCTCAGGCTCGGCGGTCGCCGTGGCCGCCGGCCTCTGCGACGCCGCGCTTGGCAGCGACACCGGCGGCTCGGTGCGCATCCCCGCCGCCACCTGCGGCGTCGTCGGCCTGAAGCCCGGCCGCGGCCTGGTCAGCCTGAAGGGGGTTCATCCCCTGGCGCCCTCGCTGGACACGGTCGGCGCGCTGGCCCGGGACGTCGCCACCGCCGCGCGGATGCTGGGCGTGATCTCCGGCCCCGACGGCGCGACCGCGACGCGTGGCCCGTTCGACGCCGAGGCCGCCCTCACCCAGGACGTCGCCGGCCATCGCGTCGCCGCCATCCCGCTGGATCACCTGGGCGAGGTCGACCCCGAGGTGGGCCGCCTCTACCTCACCGCCCTCGACAATCTGCGCCGCGCCGGGGTGACCGTGCAGATGGTCCGGCCGCCCAGGGCGCTCGACGAGAGCTTCGCCCCCAACGGCCTCCTCATGGCCGGCGAAGGCTGGCGCATCTGGCGCGAGCGGATCGAGAAGCACCGCAAGGTGATGGATCCGTGGATCGTGCGCCGCTTCGAGGTCGGCCGCGACATCGACGACGCGGCGCTGGAGGCCGCGCTCGCGCAACGCGCCCAGGACCAGGCCAGCTTCCACGCCTGGCTGGCGGCCTACGACGGCCTGGTCACGCCCACCTGCCCGATCCCCGCCCCGCCGCTCGACAGCATCGACGAGACGACCTCGCCGCTCAGCCGCCTGACCCGCGCCGCCAACTACCTCGACCTGCCCGGGATCAGCGTCCCCTGCGGCCTGACCAAAGGCGGCTTGCCGGTCAGCCTGCAGATCATCGGCCGCCCGCGGGACGAGACCAGCGTCGTGGCCCTGGGCGCGGCCTTCGAGGCGGTGTCGGGCTGGAACGGCCGCGCGCCAGATATGAGCGGGTTCGCCGCCGCCTAGCGAAGCCCGCACGGACTCTGGACCTTCTCCTCGGCAAGCCTAAGCTTCACCGCGGAGCAACACGCTTTGGAGTTGAGATGAACTTCCTCAAGGGACGAACCAACCGCGCCACCTATTGGGCCGCGGCGGCCATAGTCGTCGTGCTGTACACCCTGCTCAACCTCGTCCTGCCGGGCCGCTCCAGCGTCAGCGAGCTCGTGCTGATCTTCCTGTGCGTACCCCGCCTGCACGACATCGGCCGCACAGGGTGGCTGGTGCTCGCGCCGCTCGCCTTTGAGATCGCCGCAGCGGTCACGTTGGTGGTGCTTCCGGGAGACCAGGGCGTCATGGTCCTGGGACTCGCCGCGCTCGTCATCCTTGGCGCGATAATCTGGCTGGGTGCGATCCCTGGAGACCCTGAGGCCAATCGGTTTGGAGAGCCGCCGGCGCCCGGCGTCCAGCTTCGCCGGCCATCGAAAAAGGCGGACCGGGCGATCGGCTCAACCTTCGACTAGGCGACTAGGGCAGTTCGCTCTGCAGCTTCTTGGGCGCCTGCAGCCGCCAGGCGTCGCGCAGTAGGCCCGCCAACTCATCGGCCTCGATCTCAGAGAGCCGCACCAGCACCGCCGGAAAACCCCTGTAGTGGTCGTCGTCGAAAAAGCGATCCGGCGCGGCCTCGATCAGCAGCTCCTTGCGGGCCATCTCGCAGCGCACCGCCAGCACCCCGATCTGTGGCAGGCGTGGCTTCTTCGGCGCAGCGCGCACCAGATAGGTCCAGGCGATCCCCTTGCCGGCGACCTCGAACGCCAGCCGATCCTCGCCGGAGCGGTCGTCGACGTGAGGCACCGCCATGGCTAGCCGACGCAGGGCCTCGACGTCGACCGTCATCTCACTCCGCCCGCAACGCCGGCGCCGGCCGCTTGGAGAGCGCCTGGAACGCCGCCAGCAGGCCGCCGATCGCGGCGACCAGCGCCGCGGCGCCGACCAGAGCGGCGACGCCCTTCCAATCCATGCTCCACTTGGCTTCGAACACCTTGACCACCACGGGCCAGGCCGCCGCGTAGCCCAGCGCAACGCCGGCCGCCCCGGCGATCACGCCCACCGCGCCGTACTCCAACACATAGGCGCTGAGGATCTGCGCCCGCGAGGCGCCCAACACCTTCAGGATCGCCGCCTCCCGGGTCCGGGCCCGCGCGCGCGCGGCGATGGCCCCGGTCAGCACCAGCAACCCGGCCAGCGCCGCCACCGCGGCCGCGCCCCGCACCGCCAGCGCCACCCGGTCGAACAGGTCGGTGGCGGCTTCCAGCTGCTCGCGCACCGAGATCACATTGACCTGCGGAAAGTCGCGGCCGAGCGCGTGGATCACCGCGGCCTCCTGCGCCTTGCCGGCCTTGGCGATGGCCACCTGGCGCAGCGGCGCGCCTTCGAAGGCGTTGGGCGTCACCACCAGGGGAAAGCTCGCGCCAAAGCCGCCGAAGTCGACCTTGCGCAGCACCGCCACGCGGGTCTCGATCTCGCGGCCGAGCACCGTCAACGTCACCGCGTCGCCGACCTTGATCTGCGCGCCCTTGGCCACGTCGACGTCGAGCGCCAGCAGCGGCGTCCCGGCGTAGTTGTCCGCCCACCATTGGCCGCTCAAAATGCCCGGGTCATCCGGCTTCGGTCCGATCGCCGACATGGTGATATCGGCGTCATAGGCCCAGCGGTCCTGGCGCGGCATCTTCTCCGGCTCGACCGGCACGCCGCGCACGCGGGTGATGCGCCCGGTGAGGAACGGCTCGCGCAGATAGTTCTTGGTGGTCAGCGGTTGGCCAAAGGCGGCGCGCACATCGGCGTCGAACTGGGCGACGCGGTCGCCGGGGATGCCCGTGAACACCAACGCCGGGGCGGTGCGCGGGGCGACCTCGGTCACCTGCGACAGCAGCGAGGACTGGATCAGCACCACCGCCGCCAGCAGGGCCACGCCCAGGCCGATGGCCGGCGAGGCGGTCCGCGCGGCGGAGTGCGGCCCGGAGAGGTTGGCGAGCCCGATCCGCAGCGGCCCGCGAGCGAACCGCCTCGCGCGGCCGGCGGCCACCGCCGCGCCCCAGCCCAGCGCCCAGAGGATGGCGAAGGAGACCGCCACGCCGGCGATCATGATCGTCGCCGCCAGCGGGGTCGGCGCGGTCACCACAGCCATGGCGGCCAGCCCCATCGCGGCCAGCACGGCGGCTATGGTCTCCGGCCCGAAGGTCAGGCGGGCCGTCAGGTCGCTGCGGAACAGGCTGGCCGGCGGCGTGGCCCGCGCGCGGCCCAGCGGCGCCAGCGAAAAGGCCGCCGCCGACAAGAGGCCGAACGCAGCGGCCTTGGCCAGCGGCCAGGGATAGACGGCGAACAGCGCGGGCACCGGCAGCTTGTCCTTTACCCAGGCGCCCAGCGCCAGCGGCGCGGCGCCCCCGACCACCAGCCCGATGACGACGCCGAGCGCCGCCAGCAGCGCGATCTGGATCAGGTAGGTGTCGCGCACCAGCGCGCCCTCCGCGCCCAGCGCCTTCAACGTGGCGATCACCGGCTTGCGGTTCTCCAGGTAGGCGTTGACGGCGCCGTAGACGCCCAGCCCGCCAGCCACCAGCGAGGCCAGGCCGATGAAACCCAGGAAGTACTCCAGCTGATCGATGAGCCGATGGATGCCGGGCGCCGCGTCCTCGCGGTCGCGGATCCGCGCTGCGCCGTGCAGCGCCGTGTTCAGTTCCGCCTTGGCCTTCGCCAGCGGCGCGCCGGGCGCCAGCAGGACGCGGGCCGTCTCGCCATAGGGCAGGCCTGTGGCCAGAAACCCACCACGCTCCACCACCTCGAGGCGGGTCAGCACGCGCGGGCCCAGCGCGAAGCCGCGCGAGAGCCGGTCGGGCTCCTCCATCAGCACGCCGCGCACCGTCAGCGGCACATTGCCGGCCAGGAAGCTGTCGCCGATCTTCAGGTGCAGGCGGTCCAGCAGCGCCTGCTCCACCACCGCCCCCGCCGCCCCGCCCGCTCGGGGCGCCAGCGCCGCCTGCAGCGACGGCGCGCCGCGGATCGTCACCGTGCCGGCCAGCGGATAGTCGCCGCTGACCCCGCGCAGTTCCATCAGCCGCCGCTCGCCGGACGGCGCTTCGGCCATGGCCTCGGTCCCGGCCGCATAGGAGACCCGCCCGGCCCGCTCCAGGGCCGCGCGCTCGGCTGGCGTGAACTCGCGGGCCCGCAGGGAGAGCGCCAGGTCGCCGCCCAAGATCTCGCCCGCCTGGCTGGCCAGGCCCCGGCGGAACGCTTCCGCCGTCGATCCCGCCGAGGCGATCGCCATCACGCCCAGCGCCAGGCAGGCCAGGAAGATGCGGAAGCCCCGCACGCCGCCGCGCAGTTCGCGGCCCGCGAAACGTAGCGCCAGGAAGCGAGAGGACGGCGCGCTCACGTTTGCGCCGCGCCTTGAGCCACGCGTCCGTCGCGCAGTCGCACGGCCCGGTCGGCGCGCGCCGCCAGGGTCTCGTCATGGGTCACCAGCACCAGGGCGGCCCCGGTCTCAGCCACCAGATCGAACATCAGGTCGGCCACATGAGCGGCGTTGACCGCGTCGAGGTTGCCGGTGGGCTCGTCGGCGAACAGCAGCGACGGCCGTGGCGCCAGCGCCCGGGCGAGCGCTACGCGCTGCTGCTCCCCGCCGGACAGCTGGTGCGGATAGTGCCGCGCCCGACCGGCCAGGCCGACCCGTTCCAGCCAGGCCCTCGCGGTCTCGGTGGCGTCCCGCGCGCCGGCGATCTCCAGCGGGGCGGCGACGTTCTCCTCGGCGGTCATGTTGGGCAGCAGATGGAAAGACTGGAAGACCAGCGAGACCTGCCCGCGCCGCAACCGCGCGCGGCCGTCCTCGTCGAGCCGCGCCAGATCCTGGCCGAACAGCTCCACCGACCCGCCGCTGGGCTGTTCCAGTCCGGCCGCCACGGCGATCAGCGAGGACTTGCCCGACCCGGAGGGGCCCACCAGCGCCACACGCTCGCCCTTCCCGACGCGCACATCGAGACCGCGCAGGATCTCTACGGGTCCGGCCGCCGACGGCAGGGTCAGGGAAACGTTCTTCAGGACCAGCGGATCGGCGTCGGACAAGAAAGCTCCTTATGTAGCGTTGAGGGATCACCCTGATCCCCTACATAGGAACCCAGATGGCCGAACTACGTCACATGGATATTTCGCGGCGCGCGGTGCTGGGCGCCGGCGCGGCCCTGGCGTCGATTTTGGCGGTTCCCGGCCCCGCCTGGGCCAAGCACGGTCAGGTGGTCACCATCCTGGGAGACTCGATCACCGCCGGCTACGGCCTGCAGCAGAAGGACTCGCTGCCAATCCAGTTGCAGGCGGCGCTTCAGAAGCTCGGCGTGGCCGCCATCGTGCGCGGCGCAGGCGTGTCCGGCGACACCAGCGCCGATGGCGCGGGCCGCCTCGACTTCAGCGTCCGGCCGGACACCGCCGTGGTGGTGGTCGCGCTCGGCGGCAACGACCTGCTGCATGGCATCGACCCCAAGACCACCCAGGCCAACCTCGAGGCTATCGTCAAGCGGCTGAAGGCGCGCCACATGGGCATCGTGCTCACCGGCCTGCACGCCCCGCCCGAACTCGGCCGCAACTACGCCCGCGACTTCAACGCCGTCTTCCCGGCGGTGGCCAAGGCGCACGGGGTGGCGCTCTATCCCGACCTGCTGGCCGGCGTCGCCCGCAACCCGACGCTCAATCAGGGCGACGCGATCCACCCCAACGCCCAGGGCGCCCTGATCGTCGCCACAGGGCTCGCGCCCCTGGTCGCCAAGGCGCTCAAGGCCCACCCCTAGGGTTTTGCCGGAGGCCGCCCGTAGCGCCATGCCAGAGCCGGCAGCAGCAGCAGGCTGGCGATCGTCGAGGTGATCAGGCCGCCCAGGATCACCACCGCCATAGGCCCCTGGATTTCGCGGCCCGCCTGCCCCGACTGCAGGGCCAGCGGCAGGACGCCCAGGCCGGTCACCAGCGCGGTCATCAGGATTGGCGTCACCCGCTCGCGCGTGGCCAACATGACGGTGGCGACCGACCAGTCATGCCCCTCCTCGGCGATCAGCTGCTCCAGGTGGGAGATCAGCAGGATCGAGTTGCGCGCCGCCACCCCGAACAGGGTCACGAACCCCACCAGCGAGCCCAGCGACAGGCTGTGGCCGGTCAGGCCCACGGCGATCACGCCGCCCACCAGGGCGAACGGCGTCGCGCCCAGGATCAGCATCACCGCGCGCCCGCTGCCGAACGCCAGCAACAGCAGGGCCACGACGCCGCCCACCGCCAAGGTCAGGTTGAACAGCAGTTCCTTGCGCGCCTGCGCCGCGCCCTGCGCCGTGCCGCTGTAGTCGAGATAGACGCCGGGCGGCAGCTTCACCTGGGCGGTGATGGCGGTCTCGGCGGCCTTGGCGACCTTGGCCGCGGCGCCGGGCGGCGGGTTGGCGGTCACCACCTGGCGTGGCCGCCCGCCTTCATGGCTCACCGAGGTGCGGCCCTCCGACAGATAGACGTGGGCGATCGAGCGCAGCGGAACCGCCGCCCCGCCGGACGAGCGGACCAGCAGGTCGCCCACCGCCTCGGGGTCGCGGCGCAGGTCCGGCGGCAGGGTCACCGCCACGTCGATGGTGCGGTTCTCCTTGAAGATCTCGCTGGCCGTCTCGCCCTGATAGGCGGCCCCCACCGCGTCCAGCGCCTCGGCCGGCGCGATGCCGAACCGCGCCAGCGACGGCAGGTCGAGGTCGACGCGCACCACCGGCGTCGAGGGCGGCGTCTGCACCTGCACGTCCACCGCCCCCGGCACGGTCTTCAGCACCGCGGCGACCCGCGCGCCCACCTTGTCCAGGGTGTCGAGGTCGGCGCCATAGACGCCGACGGCGAGCGAGGCGGTCTCGCCGGAGAACGACTCGCCGATGCGGTCGCCCAGGAAGGTCACCACCTCGGTCTTCAGGCCCGGATAGCCGCCCAGCACCTTGTGGATCTTGTCCTGGATATCGTCCTGCTTGCGGCCGGACAGCTTCGGCTTCAGCTCCACGTGGAACTCGCTGCGCTCGGTGCCCCAGGTGTCCTCTCCGCCCTCCGCCCGGCCGATCTGCTGCTCGACCGTGCCGATGCCGTCGATGGCCAGCAGCTCCTTGCTGATCCGCGCGCCGTAGTCGCGCATCACGCCCAGCGACGTACCCGGCGGGCCGGAGACCCCCAGCACGAAGTGGCCCTCGCGGAAGCTCGGCAGCAGCTCGGAATCGAACAGCAGGAAACCGGCGATGGTCACGACGAGCGCAACGCCGCTGACGATCAGGGTCATCCGGGGCGCCGCGATCGCCTGCTTCACCAGCCGCTCGTGGCCGTGCTTGGCGTGGCGCAGGAAGCTGGGCTCGATCTTCAGGTCGGCCTTGCGCAGCAGCAGCAGGGCCAGCGGCGGCGTGATCGCCACCGCCACCGCCAGGGACGCCAGGGTCGCGATGATGAAGGACGCAGCCAGCGGCGAGAAGAACGCCCCCTGCAGTCCATGCAGCAGCAGCACCGGCAGCAGGACCAGCGCCAGCATGATGGTGGCGTAGATCACCGGGGCCCGCACCTCGATGGAGGCCGCGTGAATCACATCGCGGGGCGCCACAGTGCTGGGCGTGGTGCGCAGCCGCCGCACGATGTTCTCCGTGCCGATCACCGCATCATCGACCACCACGCCCAGGGCCACGGCCAGGCCACCCAGGGTCATGGTGTTGAGCGTCGAGCCCATCATGTCGAGCACGATCACCGCGGTCAGGAGGGCCAGCGGGATCGAGACGAAGGCGATGGCGACGGTCCTCAAGTCCCGCATGAAAAGGAACAGGACGACGGCGATCAGCACCGCGCCGATCGCCAGGTCCTCGCCGATCCCCTTCAGGGCCGAGGAAATGAAATTGGCCGGCCGGTGAAGGCCGTCGGTGATCACCACGCCCTGGGCCCTCAGCGCCGGGGCCATCTCAGCCATGGCCGCCTCGACCGCATGGGTCGCCACAAGCGTGTTGGCCCCGTACTGGCTGGAGATCGAGATCAGCACGCCGGGCTTGCCCATGATCATGGCGTCGCCGTTCAACGGCGCCGGGCCGTCGGCCACATCGGCCACGTCGCCGATCCGGGCGGGCGCAGCGCCGGCCACCGGCGGCAGGGGCGCGGCGGCGATGTCGGCGGCGCCCTGCACCCCGCCCCGCGCCTCGATCAGGATGCGCTGCTGCGGCGTGTCGATATAGCCGCCGCCCGAGACGCCCACCGCGGCCTTGGCGGCGGCCAGCACGTCGGAGAGGCTGAGGTCGCGCGCCGCCAGGGCGTCGGGCCGAACGCGGACCTCGATGCGCCGGATCTGACCGCCGTAGACCGTCGCCCGCGCCACGCCGTCGGCCGCCAGGATGCGCGGCCGCACGGTCCAGTCCACCAGGTCGCGCAGCTGCATGGGCGTCATCCGGTTGCTGGTGAAGCCGATCTTCAGCAGGTCCATGGTGGACGAGGTCAGCGGCGTCACCTTCGGCGGGCCGACGCCATCGGGCATCTTGTCGACCTCGTTCAGCGCCTCGGACACCACCTGGCGGTCGCGGAACGGATCGGACCCCTGGGTGAAGTTCACCGTCACGATCGACAGGCCGGCGATGGATTCCGAGCGCAGGGCGGCGACGCCGGCCGAGCCGTTGATCGCTTGCTCCACCGGCCGGGTCACCAGCTGCTCGACCTGCTCGGCGGTCAGGCCCGCCGCGTCGGTCTGCACCTCCACCGAGGCCGGCACGAAGTCGGGGAAGACGTCCAGCTTGGCGCGGCTGAGCACGATGGCGCCATAGACCAGCAGCAGGATCGCCGCGGCGATGACCAGCCTCGGCCGGTCCAACGTCCATCCGACGATCCGCGAGAGCATGCTACTCGACCTCGCCCTTGGTCGCTGGGGGCGCGGTCTGGGCGGCGAAGAGTTGCGAGGCGCCGGCGGTCACCACGGGCTCGCCCGCCTTGAACCCGGAGGTCACGAAGTACCCATCCGGATCGTTGGCGCCCGGCGGCGCGCGGCGCCGCTCGAAGCTCGTGGCGTCCTTCCGTATGAAGACGAAGGTCTGGCCGGCGGCGCGCAGCAGAGCCTCGCGTGGGATCACCACGCCGCTCGCCCCGGCCCCATAGGCTATGGCCGCCGGCGCCACCGTGCCCGCGCCCAGCCGCAGGGCCGCGGGTCCGGTCACCAGGGCCAGGGCGCCGGTCGCCTGCAGGCGCGGATCGCCGACCCGGGCCGGGCCGAGGATCGTCGCGCGCACCGGGCCGGAGCCGAGCTCCAGGGTCGCCAGGCCGTTGAACTGCGAGAGCCCCTGGGCCGCGTCGATGCGCACCAGGGCCGCGCGGCCGGCGGCGATATCCGCCACCAGCTTGGAGAGCCGCGCGTCGGAATATCGGCCCAGCGCCGGGCTCCATTCCAGCCCCACGCGGCGGCGCAGCAGTTGCACCTTCAGCGCATCGGCCCGCGCCTGGGCCGCCGCGGCTTCGGCCGCCTGCTTCGAGACCGTCTGGTCGGCGGCGTTGAGCGCCTTGGTCCGGGCGGCCTCGGCTCTCGAGGCGACCTCGGCGGCGATCGCGGTGGCGAGATCGGACTCCAGTTGCGCCAGCGGCCCCGGATCGAGCGCCCGGGCGAAGCCAGTTGTCGTCGCGCTCCGAAAGGCCGGCTGCAGCGGCGCGGTGGCGATGCCCAGCCGGGCCTGTGTCGCCGCGTCGAGCTTCACCAGCGCCGGCGCCTGCGCGGACGCCGCCCCGGCGAACAACGCCAGCCCCACGGCGGCCGCCGCCAGGGAAAGTCTCATCGCACCCCTCCAACCTCAGTCAGCGCCTTCTCGATCACGGCCGTCTCGGCCGGATCGAAGCTGCGGCGCAGCGCGTCCTCCAGGTCCGCCGAGGCGAGCGCCCTGACGTGACGCGCGTCCAACATGTCGAGGACCGCATCGCCCATTGCGCCCCGCGCGGCGAGTTCATCGACGCGGTCGGTCTGCCCCGCATCGGTAGACCGGATCAGGTCAGCGTCGGTCTTCTGGGCGACCGGCAGGTTGTGGTCGCGGGCTCGCGCCAGGTCCTGCGCCGCCGCCGCCAGCGCCGCCGAGGCGGCGTCCACCGCGGCCAGCGCGCCGGCCTGGGCCGCCTCCAGCGACCTGCCCGCCGCAGCACGATCGGCCTCGGCCTTGGCGATCGCACCTCGGTTCAGGTCCCACGGCGGAAGGGCGAGCGACAGGCTGAACGGCAGCTTGGTCACCCCGTGGTCGTAGTTGTAGCCCGGGCCCAGGCTCACCTGCGGATACTGATTGGCGATCTCCAGCCGCAGCGCGTTCTCGGCGATGTCGTAGTCGGCCACCGCCTTCAGCACGTCGCGCCGCGACAGCGCCGCGTCGCGCCGCCATGCCGCGATGTCCTGATCCTCCGGTGTGAGCGTCACCGGGCCGATAGCGAGATCGCGCACCGCCTCTGGCCCGACCCCGAGCGCAGCGGCGAGCGCCGACCTGCCCGCCTGCTCGCGGCCGCGGGCGGCATAGGTCCGCCGCTCAGCGGTCGCCAGGTCCCCCTGTGCGGCCAGTCCCACGGCGCGGGCGTCCTGGCCGGCGGCGATACGTTTTTCGACGCGTTCAAGGCGCTGGCGGCGAACCTGCAGGCTCTCGGTCGCGGTCTCGATCTCGGCGTTGGCCGCGAGGATATCGATCCGCGCCTTCTCCAGGTCGGTGCGCACGCTCCAGATCGCCTCGCCGAAGTCATAGAAGGCCTGCAGCGCCTGCAGATTGGCCGTGGTGATCCGCGTGCCGCGCCGCGCGCCGTAGTCGAGCGGAATGTCGCTCGAGCCTGAGTAGCCCCAGTGCGGCGCCTCGTTGGCGTATTCGGCGGTGAGCGTCAGGCTGGGCCCCTGCGCCGCCTTCGCGGCCCGCGCCGCGGCGAGCGCCGCCACGTACTTCGCCCGCGCCTCGATGAACTGCGGATTGCGGGTCAGGGCCGCCGACAGCAGGTCCGCCCCCGTCCAGGCTGCGCCGGCCGGCTTGGGGTCCAGCCGCCGCGCGTCATAGGCCGTCGGGAAGGCGTCGCGCTTCGGCGGCGCGGGCGCATAGGTCGAGCATGCGCTCAGGGCCAGCGCCAGGCCGCACGCCAGGACGCTGAACCCCGCCGCCCTCACTTGCCGACGACGAGCACTTGGAAGGTGCCGGGCTTCAGCCCCGGGCGACCGCCCGGCGTCGCCGAAGGTCCGAACTCGGCGGACGGCAGGTAGACCCGGCCGGTCCGCTCATCGAGCGCGATCGTCCGCGCGCTGACCTGGGTCGGCACGGTGTCGACGATCGTCCCCTTGCCGCCGGCGAAAGCGATCACCGCCAGGGTTCCCGCCCGGCCGGAGGGCACGAAGGCCAGCTTCTGCTTCGGATCGAACACGACGCCGTCGGCGCCCTTGCCGGTGGCGAGCGTCTGCACGACCTTGCCGGTCCTGGCGTCCACCACCACCGTGGCGCCGTCGCAGGCCGAGATCAGCTGCTTGTCGGCGGCGTCATAGGCGATGCCCGTCGGCCCGTCGCAGCCGGCCAGCGCCCAGTGGGCGACCACGGTCTTGGCGACCAGATCCACCACCGCGATCTCGTTCTTGTTCTCGACGTTGACGTAGGCCTTGCCCGTGCCGTCCGTCGCCGCGGCCTCCAGATCGCCGCCCACCTCGATCGTGGCCACGACCTTGTGCGCCTTCGGATCGATCAGGGTGATCTGGCCGCCGGCGTGGTCCATCACCAGCGCCAGACCGGTCTTGGCGTCGAAGGCCGCCGCGTCGGGGCCCTTGCCGGTGTCCAGGGTGGCGACCACCGCATTGGTCCTGGCGTCGATGAACACCGCCTGCGCCGTGCCGCCGTGGGTCACCAGCACCTCGGCGCCACCGTTTACCGGCATGGCGTCGTGCAGGATCGCGCCGTTGTCGAACGACGAGACCGCCTTGGTCGCCAGGTCGATGGCCATGACGTTGCCGCCATGGGTCAGCAGCACCCGGTTGTGCGCGGTGTCGACGCGAACATAGTCCCAGCGCCCGTCGGGCCCGGCGACCTTATCCAGCACGTGATAGCCCGAGCCGGCCGCCCAGACGGCGCCGGGCGCGGCGGACAGGGCCAGGACGGCCGCGCTGATGGCGGCGATTCTCAGGACGGACATGGCGGCGAGTCTCCCGTTTCGGCTTGGTTCTAGGCGTCCAAGCCTGTGCAAGCCATGACAGCCGGATTGAGAAATCTCAATGTCCAGACGCCGACGGGACGACTGATCCTCAATCGGCCTCCGCCGGCTCGGGCAGCGGCGGCGCGCCGGGCTGCTGGGTCAGCCACCGCAGGGCCGTCCAGGCGACCAGCGCCCAGGCCGCGCCCAGGCACCAGCCAGCCAACACGTCGCTCGGCCAATGGACGCCCAGGTAGACACGGGAAAACCCGATCGCCAGCACCATGCCCATGGCCAGCACATAGACCATGATCTTCACGTCGCGCTTCGGCTCCAGGCTCGCGATGAGCATGGCCAGCGTCAGGAAGGTCGCCGCCGACATGGTCGAGTGTCCGCTCGGGAAGCTCGCCGAATAGACATAGCTGCCATGCGGCACGAGGTCCGGGCGAGGGCGTCCGTAGATCCGCTTGAGCACCTCGCTGGAGACGTCGGCCAGCAGCACCGTCGCACCCAGCACCAGGGCATGGCGCCGCCGGCCATGCATCAGGAACGCCGCCGCCGCCACCGCCGTCACCAGCGTCATCACCGTGACGCCGCCCAGCGCCGTTACGTCGCGCATGGCTTCCTCGAAGGAGCGCGAGCCGATCGGGTCACTGGGATTGGCCGGGTTGCGCAGCGCCAGCAGGATGCGGCGGTCGAACGCCAGGGTCTCGCCCTCGCCCACCTCGCTGCCGATGTTGAAAAAGGCCAGGACGGCGCCGGCGACGCCGATAATCAGGAGGAGCGCGCTGGATTCGACGCGGCGCAGGCGTTTCAGCATGGCCGAGCCGTAGCCCGGCCGGCCGGTCCTGTCACCTTAACCGGCGGAGAGCGTCCGGCGTTCAGGCGCTGTGCGCAGGGATTGCTGGACGGCCGCCAGCGCCGCGTCGCGGCTGACGTCGGCCCCGTCCGCAACGGTCACGCCGTCCTCGTCGTAGACGCTCCAGCTCCAGCCGGATTCCATCTGGTTCAGCGAATAGGCCAGGGACGACGAACGCTGCAGCATCAATGAACTCCCGTCACTCAACAGGGTCCCAATTCGCGACGAAGCAAACTGGTTTCACCGCAACGCAGCAAAGTTCGTGCCTCCCCTGAATGTGATTAATTACGGGGCGCTCAAGCTTAAGGATGCGCTCTAGCCGGCCTTGTCGAGCAGGTCGGGCCCGGCTTTCGACAGATCGGCGCAGCCGGTGAGGATCATCGCCACCGCCAGCTCGGCGCGCAGCGTCCCCAGCATCCGGCTTACCTGCTTCTCGCCGCCCGCCCCCAGGGCGTAGGCCCAGGCCCGGCCGATCAGGCAGGCCTTGGCCCCCAGCGCCATGGCCTTCAGTACGTCGAGGCCCGAGCGGATCCCGCCGTCCATGTAGACTTCCAGGTCGCTCCCCACCGCCTGGGCGATGCCCGGGAGGGCCGAGATCGAGGAGCGCACCCCGTCGAGCTGGCGTCCGCCGTGGTTGGAGACCACCAACCCCTGCGCTCCGGCCTTCACCGCCGCCTTGGCGTCGGCCACGTCGAGCACGCCCTTGATGACGATCGGCCCGTCCCAGGTCTCGCGCACCCAGTCGATGTCCTTCCAGGTCACCGAGCGGTCGAAGTTCTTGGCCACCCAGGAGAGGAAGTCGGTGATCCGTCCGCCCTTCTGCGCGACCGCGTCGGCCACCGAGCCCAGGGTGTGGGGGCGGCCATTGGCCCAGACGTCCCACATCCAGGCCGGATGCCTTAGCCCGTCAAAGCCCTGGTTGATCGCCGCGGCCATGCCGGTCTGGCCGGTGAAGCCGGAGCGGATGTCGCGGTAGCGCGCGCCCGGCGTCGGCAGGTCGACCGTGAACACCAGCACCGGGCAGCCCAGCGCCTTCACCCGGCCCAGCAGCTCGCGCATGTAGCCGCGGTCCTTCAGCATGTAGAGCTGGAACCAGGGCGGGACGCCGGGCGCGGAGACTTCCTCCGGCGAGCAGACGCTCATCGCCGACAGGCACATGGGGATGCCGGCCTCGGCGGCGGCGCGGGCGGCCTGCACCTCGCCGCGGCGGGCGTACATCCCGGCCATCCCGACCGGCGCTAGCATAACCGGCATGGCCAGGGTCTGGCCCAGCGTGGTCACCTCCATGTTGAGGTCCGACATGTCGCGCAGCATCACGCGCTGGCGCAGCGCGAGCGCCTCCATGTCGGCGACGTTGCGGCGCAGGGTCGCCTCGGCGTAGGAGCCGCCGTCGATGTATTCGAAGAAGATGTGCGGGAGCCGGCGCCGTGCGAGCTCCCGATAGTCGGACACAGACGCCGCGCGCAATCGTTCCTCCCCCGCTTGAGGCGCGAAGTTGGAGCGCAGTGGGGGCCGATGCAAGCCGCCTTAGGCGGAGACGGTGTCGCTCTCAGCCTTCGTCGCGTCCGGACGCGGGCCCATCACGATCCATACCTGGTGCGCCCGGGCCAGCAGCTCGCCGTTCATGGCGAACAGCGCGACGCCGGCCGTCTCCTTGCGGCCCTCGCGCGCCAGCGGCCAGGCCATGACGATGGCCTCCTCCGCGCAGCGCGGCCGGCGCAGGATCTCGCAGGTCATGGTGCCCAGCAGGGCGCCGTGGCGGCCCTCCTTGGCGATCCAGGCGAACACGCCGGGGCAATCCAGCGCCGCCCAGATGGTCTCCACGGTCGCCAGGCCCTGCGGGTCGGAGAACGCCATGTTCGGCGTCCAGATGCCGGCGACGTGGCCGGCCGGCGCGCCCTCGATCTGGCCGACGAAGACCCGCAGGCCATCGCCCTCGGCGCGCTCGGCGCTGCAGGTGAAGCACGGCGGATGAATACGCTCGGTCAGGGACGGAGATCTCAGCCCCGCCGCACGGGCCGCGCGCATGCTGGGCGCCTCGGGCGGCTTGGGCAGGAGCGCGCCATTAGAGGGAGCGCCGGTCCCGATCAGGGCTCCATCCGCCTCGGCGGTCAGCTGGTAGACGCCCTCTTCCAGGCGGATGTCCATGCGCAGGTCGAGCGGCACGGGCGCGCGCAGCACCGAGGTCGCCGGCCCGTCGATGGCCTTGGACAGGACACCGCAGACATAGCCGCCGTTGCCGGAATTGGGGGGCCCGCGGAATTGCCGGGCGATGGTGACTTTGGCCAAGGGAATGCGGCTCGCGGAATCAGGGGATCGAAATGAATATCGCAGGCTTTTCCATCGAACGGCTTAACGGCGGAAGCTGAAAATGGCAGACCGCCGCATTGGAGGCCTTGCGCGGGCGCGCTAGCTTGGGTTCAAGGCCTCCGCTGATGCGGATTCGAACAGGCTACGACTTAGGAGATATCGGGTGAGCGAGATGGAACGGCCCTGGGCCCTGATGCGCCACCACGCCGGCTGGGCGGATGTCTTCCACATCGAGACGGAGAGCGCCGACTCGATCTCCGGCTTCTATCCCGACCGCGAGACGGTCGGCCCGGCGGTGACCTACTCCATGCGCGCGGTCCTGGCCCGCTTCCCCACCATCGAGGCGGCCCGCGCCGCCCGCGAAGGCGCGGTCTCCGAATGGCGCAAGCACGACGCCGGCGTCCGCGACGCCGAGGTCGCCCTGCGCACGGCGGAAAAGGCCCGCGAGGACGCCTGGCTGAAATGCCTGCAGGACGCGGCGAAGAAATAGCTCGAACAGTCTGATCTATTTCAGATATTTGTCGAACCAGTCGACGACGCGCTGAACGCTGTCGATCTGGTTCTCGCGCTTGACGAAGCCGTGCCCCTCCTCGGGGTAGTAGTGCACGTCGACCGTCGCCCCGACCGACTTCAAGGTCTCCACCACCTCGGCCGCCTGGCCGCGCGGCACCCGGATGTCGTTCTCGCCCTGCAGCACCAACAGGGGCGCCTTGGCGTGCTTGATGTAGGTCATCGGCGAGTCCGCGTCATAGACCGCCTTGTCCTTCACCGGGTCGCCGATCAGCGACAGCTGATAGGCCTGCAGGCTGGCGTCCTCGTGCTTCAGCATCTCGTACCAGTTGATGATCCCGTACATCGAGACCGCCGCGGCCCAGACGTCCGGCGTCTTGCCGATCGCCATCAGGGTCATGAACCCGCCGTACGAGCCGCCGGTGATGCCGATCTTCTTCGGATTGACGTAGCCGGTCTCGGTCAGGAACCGCGCCGCATAGACCTCGTCGGTCAGGTCGCCACCGCCCAGGTCCTTGTGATTGGCGTTCTGGAAGGCCATGCCGTAACCGGTCGAGCCGCGCGGATTGGGCTGGATCACCACATAACCGCGGGATGCCAGGGCCACCGCCGTGCGGCTGAACCGGTCCTGCGTCTGCCCGGTCGGCCCGCCGTGCGGGACCACCACCGCCGGGGCCGTCCCGTCCCGTTTCAGGTTGAACGGCACCATCAGCACCGCGCTGATGACCGTCCCGTCCTCGCTCTTGTAGTGGACAATCCGCGAGGTCGGCAGGCGCGCCGGATCCAGGCTCGCCAGGCTGAGGTTCGTCAGGCGCGAGGCCTTGCCCGCCCGGTCCAGCAGCCACAGGTCGGTGGGCGTGTTGCTGCCTTCGTGAAGCACCAGCAGCCGTCCGTCGCGCGAGAAGCTGGAGCTGTCGTTGCTGGCGGGCACGTTGAACCCGTCCGGCGCCGGGGCCTTGGTCACCTGGCCGCCCTGCAGATTGTAGCCCATCACGTCCAGGCGACCGTCGGCGTTGCTGGTGAACACCACCGTCGTCCCGTCCGGCGAGAAGTCCCCCGCGGCCTGCTCCCAGGGGCTGGGCGACAGCCAGGTGGTCTTGCCGTCCTTGAGATCCAGCACCGCGGCCTGGTCCTGACCGCCCTTCAGGTTCGTGCTGACCGACAGCAGCCGCCCGTCGGCCGAGATGTCGGCGGCGCTGAATCGCACCTTGGCGTCCGGAGTCACCTGCGCAGCGGTCCCGTCGAGGCCGAGCTTCCAGATGCTGCCGCTGGTCGAGCCCACGTCGCCGCGGTTGGCGATCACCGTGCGGCTGTCCGGCGTCCAGACCGCCACACTCCAGCCGTTGTCGGTGGTCGGCTCCTTGTGCAGCACGCGGACCTGGCGCGTGGCCATGTCCATCACCGCGATCTCACCGATCGGCGAGGCCTTGGGCTTGGCGGTGAAAGCCAGGTACTTGCCGTCCGGCGAGAACCGCGCGCCGGTTTCGGAGATGCCAGAGGTGTTGGTGAGGTCGACCGTTTCCCCGCCGGCCAGGGGCACGGCGTAGAGGTCGTACATCTCGTCGCCGCCGTGGTCGGCCTGGAACACCACCCACTTGCCATCCGGCGAGATGGTGATGCCGGAGTGGCGGTCGTCGGAGCGGGTCAGCTGCACCGGCCAGCTGCCGTCGGCGCTCATCTTCCACAGGTTGAAGCGGCCGGTCAGGTTGGTGGAGACCACCACCTGCTTGCCGTCCGGGCTCCAGGCGGCGTCGCTGAGGCCGCGGCTGAAATAGAGATCGGCCACCGGAACCGGCGCGGTGGCGTGCTGTTCCGAGACCACCGACTTCGGATCGGTGATCGCCCGCTCGGGCCCCGGAATCGGCGCGCCCGCGGCCGTCCCAGACGTCGTGAGCGCCAGCGCGGTGGCCGCCGCCAGCTTCCATCCCGTCCGCATGTCGATGCCCCTAGTGCTGTTCCGCCGCGCGGTAGGTGTCGTGGCAGTTCTTGCAGGCGCCGCCGGTGGCCCGCGCCTGGGCCTTGATGGCGTCGAGGTCGCCGCCCGTGGCCGCTTGCTGCAGCTTGGCGGTCTCGTCGGCCAGCTTGCCGGCGGCGGCGGCGAAGCCGGCGGCGTCGGTCCAGATCTCGGCCTTGGCGGCGGTCTTCACGCCGGCCTCGGGGCCACTGCCTTTCGGGAACCAGCTCGGCAGGTCCTTGGCGAGCGTCGCGGCCGTGGTGGCGTTGGCCAGGATCAAGGCCTTGTCCGGGGCGTCCTTGCGAAGCTCTCCCCCGACCCCGCCGAACGCCTTGCCCAGCTCCTTGTAGTGCGTCTGGCGGGCCAGCACCGCCTTGCCGCCCGGCGTGGTCGGCGCCGCGTCCTGCGCCAGGGCCGCCCCCGCGGCCGCCAGCCCGATAGCCGCCAGCGATATCGTCAGAGCCCTGAACGCCATGGTCCATCTCCCCCGCGGCCCGATGGGCCCATCACCTCCGACAGTGGGCGGTTCAGCGCCTCGCCGTCAACGGGGGCTTGCCCACCGGCGCGCCCTGCGCCTTCCCCTCGGCGAGCAGCCCCTGGCAGTTGGCGTCCTTGGCCAGGCCCGCGTCGACGAACGGCAGCAGCATCGCCAGCGGCGACAGCACCGCGCCCAGCGCCACCGCCGCGCCGCCCTGGACGATGGCCTGGCCCTTCTCGATCCTCACCTTCGGCGCCAGCATCGGCCCCTCGACGTCGATCGGCGCGAAGACCCGCAGAAGCTGGAAGTTCTTCGGCTTGCCTTTCACGCGGAACTGCAGGTGCTCGGTGTCGAGGTTGATGGTCCCGCCGCCCTCGATCAGCACCGGATCGGTGTCGAGCATCAGCCGGTCGGCGCTCATCACCCCACCCTTGACCGCGAAGTGCGCCACGCCGCAGCGCAGCGTCGTGTTCGATTGGTCCTTGGACAGGAAGAGGCCCATGCCCTTGATCACGTCGACGCCGGCCAGCTCCGCCAGCGACCGGCGGATTTGTCCGCCCGGCGCCACGATCAGCGCCTCGCCATAGGCGTCGCCCACCGCGTCATGGACGGAGTCGCCCTCGCCGTGCAGCTTCACGCGGCCGACCACCGGTCCGGCGAACGGCGCCGCGCCCTGGAACTTCACCGGGATCAGCGACTCCAGCCGCGCGTTGGCCAGCCGCAGGTCGAGGTCGGTGATGGCGTTGGTCTTGCGCCCGTCCAGCTGGATCCAGCCGCTGATCCGGCCCTGCGGCAAGTCCAGCGCCAGGGGCTCAGCGCGCAGAACGCCGGCGGTCAGCTTCACGCGCGCCGACAGGGCGCGCAGATTGATCGGCGCCTCGGTGACGTCGTCGGCCTTGTAGGTCACGTCGGCGTCCAGGTGGCGGATGCGGTCAAAGTTGAGTGTCGCGGTCGGGAAAATCCGCGCCTCGGCCTGCATCTTCTGCGCAATGGCGATCTGGACTGGCGAGGCCACCGCCCCGGTCTTTCGCGCCCCGCCGAACAGGGCGCCCAGGTCCGGGAACTTCAGGCTCCGCGAGTGCAGATCGGCGGTGAGATAGGGCCGCGCCGCCCCGGTCTTCACCGACAGCGACCCGGAGAGGTCGGAGCTGCCGACGCGTCCGCCCAGCCCGTCGATCCGCCACAGGTGCATGTCGCGCGAGAGGCGGCCGTGCAGCTGGTAGGGGGGCGTGTTGGGCAGAGCGATGCCGGTCAGGCCGTAGAGGTCCGACAGGTCGGGCCCGCGGCCCGTTAGGTTCATGTAGAACTGCGCCAGGTCGAACGGCTTGGGCACCGCGCCCTGGGCGGTGATGTAGGTCTCGCCGGCGCGGATATCGGCGTCGAACGGATAGGGCTTGTCGCGGTCGATGTTGAGTAGCGGCCCGCCGGTGACCTGCAGGTGGAACGGTTGGGCGTTGAACAGGCCCTGGCCCACCATCTCGAAGCCCTTGTTGGCCGCGCCGAGCTGTTCGGTGGCGTTGAGCGTACCGGTGAAGGTGAGCTTCCGCTCCAGGTCGCGGTAGTCGATCTGCCCGCCGTTGATCAGGAACTTGCGGATCGGCGGCAGGCGCAGCGGCTGGTCGGGCTTGGAGCCGTCGGAGAAGTCCCAGGTGGAGCGGCCATCGGCGTCGCGGAACAGCCGCGCCTGCGGATGGTCGAATTCCAGCAGCCGCAGGTCCAGGTGGCCGGTGAACAACGGGATCAGCCGGATCTGGATCGCGATCTTGTCGATGGTCGCCAGGTCGCCGTCGCCCGCCCATGGCGGATTGGCGATCTTCACACCGCTTGCCGATGCGCTCGGCTGCCAGGACCAGGGATGGACGTCGAGGTTGCCGGTGATGCTCACTTGCCGGTGCAGCCGCGCGGAAGCGATGGCCGCCACGGGTCCACGGAACCAGTTCCAGTCCCAGATCGCGGCCACGATCGCCGCCACAATGGCCAGGGCCAGGAACACGCCGGCCGTCCAGGCCAGCTTGCGGCTGCGCCGAGCCTCGACAGGCGCGGCTTCGTCGGGGCCGCCGGTGGTGGCGGTTTCTGTGGTCAAGTCGCTGCGCTCCGGTCCGCCCAGGCGTCTAGAACGCGCAACGCGCGCCTTCGGTCCCCCATCGCCGGACTGCGTCAGTGGGTGACCCCGCGGCCGGACAGCGCAAGCCGGGCGGTTGTCGCGATGATGCGCAGGTCAAAAGCCAGCGACCGGCGCTCCATATATTCCCGGTCGAGCCTGGCTTTCTCGGCGATCGGCAGCTCATCGCGCCCGTTGATCTGCGCCCAGCCAGTCAGGCCGGGCCGCAGGCGATCCACGCCGTCGGCGGTGCGCAGCGCCACCAGATCGTCCTGATTGAACAGCGCGGGGCGAGGTCCCACCAGGCTCATCTGACCGGTCAGCACGCTCCATAGCTGCGGCAGCTCATCGAGGCTTGTGCGGCGCAGGAACCGGCCCAGCGGCGTCACCCAGCTCGCAGGGTCGGCCAGCAGGTGCGTCGCCACGTCCGGCGCCCCGGTGCGCATGGTGCGGAACTTGGGCATCGGGAACAGCGCATTCCCGCGCCCCACTCGCTTCGACCAGTGCAGCGACGGTCCCGGGCTCTCCAGGCGCACGGCCAGCGCCAGCCCCGCCAGCAGCGGCGACAGCAGGATCAGCCCCGCCAGCGCGGCGGCAATGTCGACAAGGCGCTTCACGCAGCGGTTTTAGGCGCTGGCGCGTGCATGCGCCAACCTAGTCGGCTTTGGCGGTCTTCTGCACGGCGGCCTTGGCCGAGGCGGCCTTCTTCGCCTTGGGCTGGGCCACCGGTGCGGGCGCCGCGGCTTCGACCACCGGCGCCACGACTTCGGCGCTCGCCTCGACCGGCGTCTCGATCACCGGCGCTTCAGTGACCACCTCGACCGCCGCCTCCACGATTTCGGGGGCGGCCGCCAGGACCGGCTCAACGGTGGCTTCGACCACGGCTTCAACCACTGGTTCCGGCGCCGCCTCGATCACCGGCTCCGGCGCGGCTTCGACCACCTCCTCAGTCGCTTCCGCCACCGGCGCGACAAAGGCGACGACCTCCGCCTCGACCGGGGTCTCGGTCTTGGCCTTGGCGCCGAACATGGCTTCGAGGTTTGCCGGCTGCGTCCAGCGGGTCATCCACCACCACGCCGCGCCGCTCATCGCCGCGCCGGCGAACAGGCCCCAAAGGGGCGAAGCCAGGCCCACAGGCACCCGGATCATGGCTTCCGGCTTGATAAGAGGTTGTTGGTCGGGGGCGAGCGACATGGCGGTCTCCTGCGCTGGATTGTGCAGCGCAGCATATCACGCGGTTTGATCTCGCAACTGCGAAATTTTCGCGACGATCGTGGAACTTTTCCCAGTCTGCCTACAAAGGTGGCGGCCTATTCGCGCGTCAGAGGCGATAGACCTTGGCCAGCCCGCCCTGGCCCAGCGTCCCCGCCGTCCAGTCGCCGATGGCCTGCAGGGCCGGCTCCAGGTCCAACGGCCCGGGGATCAGCGCCAGCGCGCAGCCGTTCATCTTCATGGGATCGGTCAGCGGGCGCATCCGCGCCTCGACGATCAGCCCCGCCGTTCCGTCCGGCAGGTCGCGCAGGAAGGCGTCGAAGGTCTCCAGGTCCTTCAGCGGCAGCCAGACCAGGAAGGTCGCGCCCGGGGCGCGCACGTCTTCGATCGTGTCCACGATGCGGCGATAGTCGTCGCTCTGCTCGAACGGCGGATCGATCAGCACCAGCAGCCGCCCGGCTTTCGGCGCCTCGCGCACCGCCATGTCGTAGCCGTCGGCGCAGAGCGTGCGCACATTGCGCCGGCCCTTCATCAGCTCGCTGAGGGCGCCATGTTCATCCGACCGCAGCTCGCAGGCCAGGTAGCTGTCGCCAGGCCGCAAGGCCTCCGCGATCAGCCAGGGCGAACCCGGATAGCGCCGCACCGCCCCGTCAGGGTTCAGCTTGCGCACCGCCGCCGTCAGTGGGCCGAACTCGGCCGACGCATCCTTGGCCGCCATCAGCCGCGCGATCCCCGCCTCGGCCTCGCCCGACCGGCGCGCCTCCGGCCCCGCCAGGTCGTAGAGCCCGCGCCCCGCATGGGTGTCGATCACCGTCAGCGGCCCAGCCTGGCCCGTCATCCGCGCCAGCAACTGCAGCAGCGCCGCATGCTTCACCAGGTCAGCGAAGTTCCCGGCGTGAAAGGCGTGGCGGTAGTTCAAAGGCGACTCTCTCCGGCGCGGGAACCCGCCTCCCGATACCACGTTGCCGAGGCTTAGGCGGAGGGCGGCCCAGTGGCGCGTGATACGGCGGACATCCCGGTCGAGGACGTAAAAGCCGCCGGCCTGGGCTACGTCAGCGACCTCGACCCCGGCATCCGTCGCCGGAAGACTTCGCAAGGGTTCAGCTACACGGACCCGGACGGCAAGCTGGTCACCGACGAGGCCACGCTGGACCGCATTCGCAAACTGGTCATCCCGCCCGCCTGGACCGATGTCTGGATCGCGCCCACCGCGCGCGGGCACATCCAGGCTACGGGCCGCGACGCGCGCCGCCGCAAGCAGTACCGCTACCACGACCGCTGGCGCGCGGTGCGCGACGAGCACAAGTACGACCGCACCATCGCCTTCGGCCGCGCCCTGCCGAAGCTGCGCGCCCGGGTCGAGGCCGACCTCGCCCTTCCAGGGTTGCCGCGCGACAAGGTCCTGGCCGCCGTCATCCGCGTGATGGAAATGACCCTGATCCGGGTCGGCAACGAGGAATACGCCAGGACCAACAAGAGCTTCGGCCTGACCACCCTGCGCGACCGCCACGCCCGGATCGGCGCGACGAAGGCGACCTTCGAGTTCCGCGGCAAGAGCGGCAAGGTCCATCAGGTTGGTTTTTCGGACCGCCGCCTGGCCCGCATCGTCAAGGCCTGCCAGGACCTCCCCGGCCAGCGGCTCTTCCAGTACCTGGACGACGACGGCCAGCGGCGCGCCATCGAGTCCGCCGACGTCAACGCCTACATCCGCGAGGCGATTGGCGAAGACTACTCGGCCAAGGACCTGCGCACCTGGGCCGGCACGGTCGCCGCCGCCCGCGCGCTCACCCTCTGCCCCGAGTGCGCCACCGACGCCGAGGCCAAGCGCAACATCAACGCCTGCATCAAGGCCGTCGCCGGCATCCTCGGCAACACCGCCGCGGTCTGCCGCAAGGCCTACATCCACCCCGCGGTCCTAGCCGCCTATGAGGCCAGCGACCTGCCGCTGAAGGCCATCGGCGAAGGCCGCACCTTCGAGTTGGCGGTGCTGAAGTTCCTGGAAGCCGCGCGCGACGAAGCGACAGCATGACAAGCCCCGGCGACGGCTGAATGCCGCTCCATGCGCGGACCGCATGGATTCGATGCGCACTTGCGATTGGCGAGCGGCAGGGGCCCGACACTAGGTTCCGCGCCGATCGGGGCCGGAGCCCCTCGCCGCAAGTCAGGAACCATCGGATGCGCCATTCTTCCCACCCCCTGCGCCAGCAGGCGTTTGCGGCTGCGGCGCTCGTCGCCGCGCTCACCGCCGGCCAAACCCACGCGGCCGTCAGCCTGGTCGGCGCTCAGGTGAGCTATGACTACGTCCACGATGGCGGCCTGCTGAACAGTTTCGCGGCTCAGACGATCGCCGACGGCACGACCTTCACCGACAGCACAAACGGCCTGCGGTCCTTTGTGGTGGGCCCGTCCTATGTGGTGATCGAGAACACCTCGCCGCTCGCCTTCGGCGCCTACGCCTTCAACGGACCGGGTTTCATCTTCTCGTCCGGCATCACGGGCGCCGTCGTCGACACCACCCTGACCTCGCCGGACTTCAAGGGCGCGATCGTCTCGGACAACGCGGGCTTTGCGGTCAACTTCAGCGCCCTGGCGCCGAGCCTCGGCAGCTCCCTGTTCGCCGAGATCAGCGGCCCCAGCCCCCTTGGCGGACAAACCGGATCCTACCAGTACGTGCTGCCGACAGCGGGGCAGATTTCCGGATCCCAGCCACCTGTCACTCTGGTTCCCACCACCTACTTCCTGGACAACCAGGACGGCATACTGGTGGCGCTCAACGCCAACACCATCACCGTGCTCAACACCCTGCCGCTGGCCTTCGCCGGCGGGACCTTCAACGGGCCGGAACTCAGCTTCACCGGCATCGATATCGCCGGCGCGACCATCGATCCGATCAGCGCTCCTGACTTCCTGGGCGGCGTCACGCACACCCAGCACGGCGTCGCCATCAACTTCGCCAATCTCAACCCAGGCCTGGGCCACGCCCTGGTGATCGACATCGACGCGGCCACCCAGGGCTCGTCCGGCGCCGTCCCCGAGCCAACGTCCTGGGCGTTGATGATCGTCGGAATGGGCGCGGTGGGCGGACTTCTGCGGCGGCGGCGCGCCGCTCAGGCCTGCGCGGCCTAGGTCCCGGCCCCGGGGTCGAGCCCGCGCCAGGCGAACCCGCGGGCCTGTTGCAGGAAGGCTCCGACGGCCGGCGCATGCGGCCGCCCTCGCACCGTCACCAACTGGACTGTGCGCACGAATTGCGGGTCGACCAGTTCGCGCACCACGAGGGCTGGATCGGTAACCGAGTGTTCCGGGAAAAAGCCAAAGCCCAGGCCCGCCTTGATCATCCCCTGAACCCATTCGTCGCGCTCGGACGAGAACACCCGATTAAGCGTGGCGCCGGCTTCGCGGAACCGGTCGCGCGCATAGTCGACGTATTCGCAGTTGGCGCGATTGACGTAGCGCTCGCCGTGCAGGTCGAGGCCCCGCACCAGGTTCTGACCCGCGAGTCTGTGACCTGGCGGCACACAGATCACGAACCGCTCCTGAAACAGCGGGAGGCCGTGAAACCGCTCGTCCAGGGCCTCCGGCCCGGCGTAAAGCGCTATGTCGGCGTCCCCCCGCAGGAGCGCCTGGATCAAGTCGCCGGCCGCCAGATCCGAAATCTGCAACTCGACCTGCGGATGCTGGCGACTAAACGCCACAATGAAATCGCTGACCACCGCAGGGCCGATGGTGCACATAACGTGCACTCGTAGGGTGGCCGCCGCTGGCTGCGACAGGCGATGAGCGTGGTCACGCGCGGCTTCACTCTGTTCAAGGATCGCCGCGAGGTAGGGACGCATGATGCGTCCGAGTTCCGAAAGATGCGTATTCGCCCGCTCTCGGCGGAACAGCGGCCCGCCGAGTTCCGCCTCAAGCTGCTGGATCGCCCGGGTTAAAGCCGGCTGGCTGACGTGGACCTGCTCCGCCGCGCGGGTGAAATTCAGCGTCTCGGCGAGCGCCAGGAAATAACGCACCTGGTGCATTTCCATGAAGAACGCCCCCGCACCCGTGAAGCCACCCGGCTCCGCAAACGTGATCGCGTTGTGAACCCAGCGCGAAAGCCAGTCCAGCGCGTCCGCGACGCTGTGCGCACTACCGCCGAGCCCCTGGCAAGGCTAGGCTTAGCGCCTCGCCGAATTCGTGGAGCCACCCATGCCCGACGGCACGGCCACAGCCCATCTGTACCGCCCAAAGCTGCTGACCACGCTTGCCGAGGGTTACAGCCTGGCCGCCCTGCGGCAGGATGCGGTCTCAGGGCTCACCGTGGCGGTCGTGGCGCTGCCGCTCTCCATGGCCATCGCCGTGGCGTCCGGCGTCTCGCCGGAGCGCGGGCTCTACGCCGCGATCGTCGGCGGCTTGCTGGTCTCGGCGCTGGGCGGCAGTCGCGTGCAGGTAGGCGGCCCGGCCGGCGCCTTCATCGTGCTGGTGGCCGCCGCGGCGGCGAAGTTCGGCCTCGAGGGTCTGCTGACCGCCGTGCTGCTCTCCGGCGCGATGTTGCTGCTGCTCGGCCTGTTTCGGCTGGGATCCCTCGTTCGCCATATCCCGCACGCCGTCACCGTGGGGTTCACCTGCGCCATTGCGGTCACCATCCTGGCCAGCCAGCTCAAGGATCTCGGCGGCCTCAAGCTTCACGGCGCCGAGCCCGGGGCGCTAATCCCCAAGGTCGTGGCGCTGGCCGGCGCGATCGGAACCCTCAATCCCGCTGCGGCGGCGCTGGGGATCGCGGTCGCTGCGGTGATCCTGATCCTGCGCCGACTGCGCCCGACCTGGCCGGGGATGCTGATCGCGCTCGTCGCCGCCTCGACCGCCAACGCCGCGCTCGGCCTGGGGGTCGAGACCATCTCCAGCCGCTTCGGGGCCATTCCGCGCGGCCTGCCGTTTCCCGCCCTGCCGCATCTCGACGGGGCGCTGGTGCTCCAGGTTCTCCCGACCGCCCTCGCCTTCACCCTGCTAGGGGCGGTGGAGAGCCTGCTCTCCGCCAAGGTCGCCGACGGCATGATCGGCCGCAGACACCGCTCGAACATGGAACTCGTGGCCCAGGGGATCGCCAACATGGCCTCGGCGGTGTTCGGCGGGATCAGCGTCACCGGGACCATCGCCCGGACGGCCGCCAATGTGCGCGCCGGCGCCACGAGCCCCGTGTCCGGGATGCTGCACTCGGTCTTCCTGCTGCTCTTTATGGTCATCGCTGCGCCGCTGGCGGGCTTCGTGCCGCTGGCGGCCCTGGCCGGCGTCCTGGTGGTGGTCGCCTGGAGCATGGCCGAGCGGGCCGAATTCGTGCGCTTGCTTCGCGACTGGCGCACCGGCGCGGTGCTGCTCGCCACCTTCGCCGGGACGCTGGTCCGCGACCTCACCACCGGCATCATCGCCGGCTGCCTCCTGGCGGCCGTCTTCGCGCTCCTGCGCCGCGCGGTGCCTGAGGAAGGCGACTAAGGCCGAGCGCGGCCTCCCAGCGCAAACACCACGACGGCGGGCTCGCCCTTCGGCATGTCCCCCGAGCCGCCACGAGCTTTCCGGAAGGCCTGGTAGCTCCGCGACAGGTCATTGATGTGGTTGTTCTTCAGGCCCGTCACGAGCGCGACGTACTGGGTCCCTGCGACGCTGTAGGTGACGATGCTGGAGCTCGGATAGTTGTCCAGGGGCGCGCGCCACAGCGGCTTTCCGTCCCGATCATCGAACGCCTGCAGCGCCGGGTCGAGATCGCCGGCGAACACCACGCCGCCCGCCGTCGCCAGCACCGAGGTGGAGACCGGCGCCGGCTGCTCGTGACGCCAGCCGAGCCTGCGTCCCTTGATGTCCATGGTTTGCAGCCGGCCCATCATCCCGCTGGCCTTCGCGTCGGGATGCTCGGCCCCGGTCAGGCCGACACCGGAGCTCAGCAGCCTGTATCCCACCGGGCCGAACACATGGCACCACTGGGTGATCGGGACGTAGAGCAGGCCCGTCGTCGGGCTGTAGGAGGTCGCGGGCCACGAGCGGGCGCCCGAGACGCTGGGGCAGATCAGGGTCGCCTTCTTCGGGTCTGGCACGCGCACGGGATCGATGGTCTTGGCACCGGACTTGGGATCGATGGCGCTGATCACGTTCTGCGTGCCCGCATCGATCGAGAACAGATAGGCGCCGGTCGCCGCATCGAGGGCGTCGAGGATGCCCATCTTGCCGATGGTCCACACCACCTTGCGGTCTCGCCCGCCGGTCCGGATCATCGCCAGCTGGCGCTCGAACACCCAGTCGAGGTCCCACTGGTCGTTGGCCAGGTGCTGGTAGTGCCAGACCAGCTTCCCGGTGTCCGGGTTCAGGGCCAGGGTGGAGTCCGTGTAGAGCGCGTCCTGCGTGGTCCCCGGCACCCCCGACGGCTTCAGCAGCGGGCCGGTGTCGTAGGTCTGGCCGACGCCGAAGTAGACGAGGTGGAGCGCCGGGTCATAGCTGCCCTGGTCCCAGACCGAGGCGCCGCTGCGCTTGGCCAGCGGCAGGCCGTTCCAGCTCTCGCCGCCCGGCTCGCCGGGTTGCGCGATGGTGTGGAAGCGCCAGACCTCGCGGCCGGTGCCGATGTAGGCCCACGATGTAGCCGCCGCCCGGCGCGCCGCTGGCGGTGACGCCCTGGATCATCTTGTCGCCGGCGATCAGCGGCGCGCTGCGCAGCTGGAACGGCTTGCGGTCCACGGCCGGCGCGCTGAGCGCGATCTCATGGTCCCAGACCTGCTGGCCAGTCCGCGCGTCGAGCGCGATGACGTGCAAGTCCGAGGTCGGCACGAAGAGCCGCCCGCCGGAGAGCGCCAGGCCCATCTTCTGGCTCGAGGGGGCCCCGACCGGCGCATAGGCGTGGCGCCAAAGCACCGCCCCGGTCGCCGCGTCCAGGGCCAGCACCAGGTCCGGACTGGTCTGCAGGAACATCACCCCGTCGTGGACGATCGGGGTCGGCATGCTCTGGCCGCCCGGCAGGGGCGCGCGCCAGGCCGGCGCCAGGGTCTTCACGTTGGCGCGGTTGATGGTCTTCAGCGGGCTGAAGTTCTGTCCGTCGGAAGTCCGCCCCCACTGCAGCCAGTCACCCGGCGGCGGGGCCCGCTGCAAGGCCGGCGACACGGCGCGCAGTTTCGCGAGGGTGGCTGTCGCGGCCGGGCTGGGCGCGCTCGAGGTCACGGCAGGGGCCGCCTTCTGCGCGGCCTGCGGCGCCGGGGCGGTGAGGAAGGCGGCGATGGCGGTGATGTCGGCCGGGCTCAGGCCGGCGGCCATGGCCTGCATGGGGCCGTGCGTCAGGGCGTCCTCGACCTGCTGGCGCGTTCGGCCCCGAAGCTGTTCGCGGTTGGGCGCGCCCTCGATCGAAGGTTCGTGGCAACTCGCGCAGCGGGTCTGGAAGATGGCCGCGCCATCGGGAGGCTGCTGGGCGTGCGCAAAGGTGGACGCCAGCAGCGCCGCGATCAGAACAAGCGCCCCTCCCGCAAAGGGAGGAGGAGAAGGTTGGGGCCGCCCGGAGTGAATCTCGGTCCGCCCTAGTTCGAGGCGGCGGGAGTCGGCTGTGGCGCGGCGGCTCTCTGGCCGCCCCCCCGGCGCAGGACGGCGTAGGCCCCGGCCAGCTCGGCCTTGTCCAGCACGCCGTCGTGGTTGGCGTCGAGCGTCGCGAAGGCCTCCTTGAGCTTCTCGCCAGTCGTCCCGCGCAGTTCGGCGGGCTGCAGCTTGCCGTCCATGTTGCTGTCCAGGCCGCCCATCAGCTGACCCGCCGCCAGCAGGCGATCGTAGTCGTCGTGCGGCTGGGCCACCGTCTCGCCCACCCAGCGGTAGTGGATGAAGAAGGCCAGCATCTCGTCGGTCGTCTGCTCGCCGAACGGGGTGTCGCGCTTGGGATCCGGATTGCCGTGGTTGCGGGTCGAGTTGTCGTAGGTCCAGCGGTTGATGATCCGCGAGCCAGCGGGCGCCAGGATCGGCTTCTCCAGATAGAACTCGCACTGCCAGTTGAAGTCGTAGCGCGGCACCGCCAGTAACAGCTCCTCGCGACCATCCGGATAGACGATGGAAACCTGGGTGGACCCGCCGCGGACGTGGGCGTGGGCGGTCAGGCCGTAGACCAGCATCTCCTTCGGGATGTCCACGTAGGAGAGCTCCGGATGGTACTCCTCGCCGGCCGGGATCAGGATGCCGGTGCCGTACACGCCGTAGGTGCGCATCGGATACTTCGGCGCCTCGCCCTTCGGGTAGAAGTAGAGGGCGATCTTGGTGGCCTCGGTCGTGGGCCTGCCATAGGGCGTGTAGTGGGTCTGCGCGTGGATGTCCGCGCCCGCGGGCACCCAGACGCCCATGTCCTTGGGCACCAGGTTGATCTCCCGGCCCGGGCCCTGCCCGCCGACGCCGCCGGCGGCGGCTTCCTGGCGCACCATGACACCCTTTTCGCCGGGCGAAGCCAGCGTGGTGGTGACGTGGTGCAGCACCTTCTTGTCGGTCACCAGGAACTCGCTGGCCTTCAGCCAGCGGCCTTCGGGCAGGTTCGTGGCCACCACCGGGTTCTGGTAGGGCAGGACGCCCGTGGCCGGCACGTTCACCACCGGCAGGGGCAGCACCAGGTCGGGCTTGCCCAGTTTGAACTCCGGCGCACGGAAGGCGATCTTGGCCAGCGGGTCCTCGCCCGGCCCGCGCGGCGCGCCGGCCTCGATCCAGTGGATCATGGTCTTCAGCTGGTCGGACGACAGGCCCTCGTTGGGCGCCCAGTGGCCGACCGTCGGGTCCGGCTGGAACGGCGGCATGCGGTGGCTGCTGAGCACCTCGCCGATCATCGGGGCGAAGCCCTTGATCTGCTCGTAGTTGGTCAGCGTCATCGGTCCCAGGCCGCCCGGCTGGTGGCAGACCGCGCACTTGGCCTGCACGATCGGGGCGATGTCGCGCGCATAGGAAATCTCGGCCCACTTGGCCTCTTGCTTGCCCGGATAGGCGATGGTCTCGCCCTTCACCGGCTGCGCGCCCAGGTTGACCGGCTGGCCCGCGACCAGCCCGTCCAGCGCCTTCTTCGTCGACGCCGAGCCCACCGGTCCGCGGAACGCCACCGTCCAGCCCTTCGGATTGAGCACCACCACCTCGGCCGAGCGCGTCAGGTTCAGGCTCTCGCCGACCAATTGCTCGTAATCGAACAGCACGGGCACGTTCAGACCCGTCGCCACGGCGTCGGCCGCCAGCTTGGCCCGCGTATCGCCCAGGCGCGGATCGATGATCAGGAACTCGACGCCCTTGCCGCCGTAGGCCGCCTTCAAGGCCGCGAGCGCCGGCGCATCGGCCCGGAACTGCGCGTCACCCGCGGCGTAGGACACCAGGACCACCGCCTTGGCGTCTTCCATCTTGTAGAGTCTGCGCCCGATGTAGCGCTGGTCGGGGAGCTGGAAGTCGCCGACGTGCTGCGCGGCCGCCGCATTCGGACTGGCGGCCTGGCTGGGCGAACTCGCCATCAGGCTCAAAATCGAACCGGCGAGCGCCAGGCTCAGCATCTTCAAGGACTTGCCCATCCCCGCTCTCCCATTGGCGGCCGCATTGACGGGCGGCCTTTCCAAGCGTCGGATACTGAGCGCGAAGCCTATGCCGTTTTGGGCCTAGGTCTAGTCGGGAGCGATCCGATGCTGCTCAGGTCCCTGGCGCTCGCCGCCGCCGTCGCGGTCCTGCCGGTCTGCGCCGCCGCCCAGCCCCAGAAAACGTCGGCGCCCTACCACGCCCCCCGCGCCGTCGATGGCCATCCCGATCTGCAGGGCGCCTGGACCAACGCCTCCCTGACCCCGCTTGAACGCCCACCCAGCCTGGGCGAGCGCCGGGCGATGACGCCCGCGGAAGTGGCGGCCATCGAGGGCAAGCGCGCCGAGGTCATCCGCACCGCCAACGCCCCCACCGGCGCGGACTTCGACCTCACCAAGACACCCTGCTACGCCGCCAACATCACCGAAGGCGGCGCCACCTCCGACTGCGGCTACAACGCCTTCTGGACCGACCACGGTGACGTGGTGATGCGGGTGAACGGCGAGCCGCGCACCTCGCTCATCACCTTCCCCGCCAACGGCCGTATGCCGGCGCGCCTGCCCCGCAAGCCCGGCGGCCCGACCGTGGTGCGCGGGGTCTATGGGCGCGCCGGTGAGAACCCGGAAAACCAGACCCTGGCCGAGCGCTGCATCACCTCCTTCGCCAACCACGCCGGGCCGGTGATGCTGCCGAGCTTCTACAACTCCAACTACCAGATCGTGCAGGGCCGCGACGCCGTCGCCATCGAGGTGGAGATGATCCACGACGTGCGCATTGTGCGGCTGAACAGCCAGCACATCCCGGTGCGCGCCTGGTACGGCGATAGCATCGGCCACTACGAGGGCGACACCCTGGTGGTCGAGACCACGAACTACAATCCGAACGGCAACATCTTCGGCGGCTCGTCCGACATGGTCGTCACCGAGCGGTTCACCCGCGTCGGGCCCCAGCGCCTGCGCTATGAATTCAAGGTCGAGGATCCCACCGTCTGGGCCAGCGCCTGGGGCGGCGAGTACGAGTTCAGCCCCTCCAAGGGGCCGCTCTACGAATACGCGTGCCACGAGGGCAACTACGCCCTCCCCGACATCCTCGCCGGCGCCCGCCACGCAGAGGCCGAGGCCGCGAAGGCCGGCGCGGGCGCGTCCCAGCCATAGAGCCTACGCCGGCGGGGCTGCATCTCGCTGCACGCCAACGACGGCTGACACACCTTATGGGGAGCCCGCGCCCGCCCCATACACCGGGTCCATGTCGGCCTTCGGGTCGTCGCGACGTTCAGGCGTCCCGTACCCGAGGCTTATCCAGTGAAAACGCTTCTGATCGCCGCGCTGCTCGCCAGCGCGATCGCCGTCCCCGTGTCCGCCGCCGAGCTGGTGGTCAACGGCGGCTTCGAAAGCCCCAACGGCCTGAACAACGGCTGGAACTACACCGTCAGCAACACCCTGAGCGTCGAGGTGTTCGCGCCGGCGGCTCACAGTGGCGACGGCTCACTGCGGATGGCTGCCGACAGCCTGCTGTCCGACGACTTTCTCTACCAGACCCTGACCACCCAGGTGGGTAAGACCTATCACTATTCGTTCTTCCTGGAGTCCGGGACGACCGACCCCGCGGCGGACTCTGCGTTCCTCGCCGAGATCGGCGGGGTCACGGTGGCCTTCCTCAGCGGCGGCGACTCGTTCGGCTACACCGAGACTTCCGGCGATTTCGTCGCCACCTCCGCCAGCACCGACATCTATTTCGAGGCTTACAACTCGCTCGGCCTCTACCAGCTCGACGACGTCTCGGTGACCGGACCGATCGGACGCGATTGCGGCCGCCTCGCCCCCTGCGTCGGGACGGACGGCGGCGTGCCGGAGCCGGCGAGCTGGGCACTGATGATCCTGGGCTTCGGCGGCGTCGGCGCGATGCTGCGCAATCGCCCGGCCCTGACCCAACGCGCACGGGCCTAGCCTTCCCTCGCGTCGGGCAGCTAGGGTTCCTCTCGGCGAAGCGCGAACCCACCGCGCACACCGCGGAGGATCACCCTTGCTGCCCCAACGCCTGCGCTTCGGCGCCTTCATCGCGCCCTTCCACCCCGTCGACGAGAACCCGACGCTCGCCATCCAGCGCGACCTCGAGCTCGTCGAGTGGATGGACCAGCTGGGCTTCGACGAAGCCTGGATCGGCGAGCACCATTCCGCCGCCTATGAACTGATCGCCTCGCCGGAGGTGTTCATCGCCGCCGCCGCCGAGCGCACCAAGCACATCCGCCTGGGCACCGGCGTCTCGTCCCTGCCCTATCACCACCCCTTCATGCTGGCCGAGCGGATCAACCAGCTCGATCACATGACCCGCGGGCGGGTGATGTTCGGCGTGGGCCCCGGCGCCCTGGTTTCCGACGCCATGATGATGGGCATCCCGGTCGCCAAGCAGCGCGACCGCATGGATGAGGCCCTGAGCGTCCTCGTGCCCCTGCTGCGCGGCGAGACCGTCACCCACAAGTCCGACTGGTTCGAGATGGACCAGGCCCGCCTGCAGATGACCCCCTACTCGCGGCCCAGCGTCGAGATCGCCGTCGCCAGCCAGGTCTCGCCCACCGGCGCGCGGGCCGCCGGCCAGCACGGCGTGGGCCTGTTGTCGCTGGGCGCCACCTCCACCGCCGGCTTCAATGCGCTCGCGTCCAACTGGGCCATCGCCACCGAACAGGCCGCCGAGCACGGCAAGACCATGGACCGCAACGCCTGGCGTCTGGTCGGCCCCATGCACATCGCCGAGACCCGCGAACAGGCCATGGAGGACATCCGCTTCGGCCTGGAGAAGTGGATCTTCTACTTCCGCGAGATCGCCAACTTGCCGATCGTCCCCGAGGGCGACGACCCGGTGAAGGCCATGGTCGATAGCGGCCTGGCGGTGATCGGCACGCCCGAGGACGCGGTCAAGCGCATCGGGCAGCTGGTCGAGGAGAGCGGCGGCGGCTTCGGCGCCTTCCTGCTCATGGCGCACAACTGGGCCAACTGGGGCGCCACGAAGAGGTCCTACGAGCTGATGGCCCGCTACGTCTTCCCGCACTTCCAGTACCTCAACGAGAACCGCGCCGCCTCCATGGCCTGGGTCAAGGAGAACAAGGAGGAGTTCACCACCCAGGTGCGCGGCGCGGTCGGCGCGCGGATCGTCCAGCACATGATGGAAAAAGGCGCGGCCAACATCAGCCCGGCGATCGTCGAATTGATCACTGGCGCGGCCGCCCCGTCTGAGCCTGAGAAGAAATAGCCAAGTCGGATTAGTGATGGACCTTCAGGCCTACCTCGATCGGATCGGCTTCACCGACCCGGTGCGTCCCGACGCGGCGACGCTGCGCGCGCTGCACCGCGCCCACATGCAGGCGATCCCCTACGACAGCCTGGACGTCCAGTTCGGCCGCCCGGTCAGCCTGGACCCCGCCGCCGCCTACGAGAAGATCGTCGTCCGAGGCCGTGGCGGCTGGTGCTACGAGATGAACGGCCTGTTCGGCGCCATGCTCCAGAAGGTCGGCTTCAAGGTCACCCGCATGGCCGGTGCGGCGATGCGCGAGCAGCGCGGCGACTTCATGATCGGCAGCCACCTGGTGCTGCTGGTCGAACTTCCGCAGGGGCCCTGGATCGCCGACGTCGGCTTTGGCGATGGCGCGCTCGAGCCGTTCCCGTTGGCCGCCGGCCCGCTGGTCTTCGAAGGCTACGACTTCCGCCTGGAAGCGCTCGATGATCGCTGGTGGCGGTTCCACAATCACGAGTTCGGCGGCGCCAAGTCCTTCGACTTCGTGGTCGAACCCGCCGACCCCGCCTTGCTGCAGGAAAAGTGCGACTGGCTGCACGACGCGCCGGAGTCGCCCTTCGTGCAGAACCTGATCTGCCAGCGCTATCGCGGCGACGAAATCCGCCAGCTGCTCGGCCGCACCTACCGTCAGATCCGTCCGGGCGTGCGCGAGGAGCGGCTGATCGAAGACGCCGACGACCTGGTCGCCGTCCTGCGCGACGACTTCGGCCTCGACGTTCCCGAGGTCGCGGCGCTGTGGCCCCGCGTCGTCGCGCGCCACGAGCAGGTGATGGCCGAGGCCGCCAAGGCCGCAGCCGACGCCTGACCCCGTCGCGCTAGGGGTTCCACGGCTGCAGAGCGCCCAGCATCGCGAGCAGGACGCCGAAGGCGGCGAAGACCAGGATCGTGGCGGTGAAGCGCAGCTTGCGCCAACCGCTCCAGCCATCCGCGCCCGCCCAGGCGAACGGCGTCAGGGCCGCCGAGGCCCAGCTCAGGATCGCTGCGGCCAGGGCCGCGGCCGACGCCGCCGTGATCTGCGGACCCGGCCAGCCGTAGACGACCGTGCTCTGGTCGGCGAGCGCGCCCTGCAGCTTCATCGCGAACGCCGCGATGGCGAACAGCCAAAGCGGCGCGGCGAGCCCGCGCAGCGCGCCCGTCAGCCGCTGCAGGCGAGTCTGCGGCAGCCGCCAGCGCGCCGGGCTCGCCAGACCGAAGAGGACACCCACCGAGGCCAGCATCGTTAGTCCCGCCAGGAGGCCGAGGTTGCGGGTCTGATGCGCCCAGTCGGCGCGCCAGAGTTCGCCGCCGCCTAGCAGCAGCTTGGCGGTCTGGCCCGGGCCCGCCGTGGCCCGGATCATCGCCCACGGATGGTCGGGGTCCTGGAACACGCCGGGCTCGGCGGCGGCCACGAACCGCTCGGACCCGACCATCAGATAGCCGGGCGCCACGACCGACACCGGCGTGGTCAGGAACCCCATGGCGAAGGCTTCCAGCCCATGGAACGGCCGCCGCGTGGAGAGGTACTCGCCGCTGTAGAGGGCCGCGTCGCGCAGGATCGCCGGGGTCGGCGGCAGAGGCACCTGCGGCGCGACATAGAAGGTCTGGGCGATCAGCGCCGGAAGCACCCCGGTGAGCGTGTGCTCGTTCTCGGTATTGGCCGAAATGAACACGCCCAGGCGCAGCGCAGGGACGATCATCAGGTTGGAGTGGAAATCCATCGTCGCGCCGTTGTGGCCGTAGGACATCAGCCCGCCGCCGATCGGTCCCTGGAAGAAGCCCCCGTCGACGCCACCACCCCCAAGGTATTGGCGCATGGGCGTGCGGATCGCCGCCGCGGTCGCGGGGCCATAGATTGTGCGTCCGTCGATCACCCCGTTAGCCAGCAGCAGCGTCATATAGCGCGCCATGTCGCCGGCGGTGCTGGAGATCGCCCCGGCCGGCGCGTGGCCGCCGACCAGCTCGAAGGGATCGGCGGTGAAGCCCGTTCCCGTCCAGCGATAGGCGGTCGAGACGTCCTTCGCGAGCTCGGCGGCCATCGGTGCGGGCAGGCCGGCGCGCGGCGGATAGATCTCGCGCCCGGTGGTGTGCGCCATGCCGGCGGGCTTGAGGATTTCGGCCTCCAGCACCTCTGGCCAGAGTCCGCCCTCTACATGGGCCAGAGCGTCGCCGGTCAGCGCCGCGCCATAGTTGGAATAGGCGCCCACCTCGCCGGGCGGATAGACCCGCGCCGGACGATAGGTCGCCAGGTCGTCGTCCACGGAGCGAAGCGCGCGTGGATCGCGCAGGAAAAGGTGCTTCAGCGGCGTGTCTTCGAATCCCGGCGTGTGGGTCATGGCGTCCCGCACCCGCACCTGGCGATAGCCGGGGTGGTCGGGAATCCGCACCTTCGGCGGCAGGTAGCTGTTGAGCGGGGCGTCGAGGCTCATCCGGCCGTGCTCGACGGCGCCCAGCGTCATGATCCAGGTGAAGGTCTTGGTGATCGAGCCCACCCTGAACAGCGTGCGGTCAGGGTCCACCGGCGTCTGGCGCGCCACGTCGGCGAAGCCGTAGCCTTTCTTCAGCACCACCTTGCCGTCCTGCACGACGGCCACCGTCACGCCGGCGATGTGGTCGCGGTCCATGGCCTGGCGCACGGTGGCGTCCACCAGCGCTTCGAGCGCCACCGGCGGGATCGCCTGGTCGGCCGTCAGCAGCGTCGGGGCCGGCGCGGCGGCCGGCGCCGCTGCGGGCCTGGCCGGCGCGCTGGCCCAGCCGCCGGACAGCAGGGCCGCCACGGCGATCGCGGCGCGCGCCAGGCGGGACCTTATGGTGAGCATGACCTGAGCTTCCCTCGATCGAATATACTGGAGTTTTTTATACCGTGGTATAGTCCAACGGTATGGTCAAGCCGCAGCTCAGTCCCAAGCGCCAGCGCACCCGCGCGGCCCTGATCGAGGCCACCTCGGCCCTGGTCGCCGAGCGCGGCCTGGCGGCCGTCAGTCTCGACGACATCGCCGCGCGCGCGGGCGTGACCAAGGGCGCGATCTATTCGAACTTCCGCACCAAGGCCGAGCTGCTGTGGGAGGCTGTCGACCGGCGACGCCTGCATCTCGACGTGGCGATCACGGCGGGCGACGTGAGAACCACCGCGCGCGACGTGGCCCGCGCCCTGATGGCCCAGTTCCCGCAGGCCGCAGCCGAGGCCGCCTTCCACGCCGAGTTGCAGGCCTACATCCGCACCGATCCACAGATGCGCGAACAGCAGGCCCTGCGACAGAAGGCCCAGTTCGACCGGGTGGCGCGCCAGATCGAGGCGGGCTTCGGCCCGCGCCTGGCGGTCCCGCCGCGCGTGCTGGGCCTGGGCGTGCAAGCCCTGCTGCTGGGCTTCACCGCCCAATGGGAGCGTACGCCCGACGAGGTCACCGAAGAGGTCATCGCGGCCGCCTTCGAAGCCCTTACGCGCGGCGCGGCGAAGTCGCCGCCGCGATGACGGCTCAAGCGCGCGAAGCTCAGCGCCGGTAGGTGAACCCCACCCGGAACGTGCGCGGCTCCGAATAGCTGTCGATGAAGTCCGCGGTCTTGCCGGTGGAGATCTTGGCGTCGGCGAGGTTGTCGACGGCCAGATAGACCTCCGCGTCCGGGGCGACGCTCCAGGCGGCCCGCGCGTTGAGCTCGGCGCCGGGCGGCAGGCGGCGGATGTTCTGGTCGTCCTCGAACTGCAGGCCCGAGTAGCGGACGTTGGCGCTCAGCGTCAGCTTCTCCATCGCCCGCCAGTCGAGGCCGGCCGTCGCCGTCCACTCCGGCGTCTGGGCCGGGCGCAGATGCGTGAGCTGCGGCGCGCTGGACCCGCCGTCGACCCGGGCGTGCGTGTAGGCGAACGCCGCCCGCCAGTTCAGCGTCGTGGTGATGTCGCCGGAGGCGTCACCCTCGACCCCATAGGCGTTGATCTCGCCGGCGTTCTGCCGCTGGCGCAGCGTCCCGCCCGCCGGGATGAAGCCCGCCACCGGCAGGATGACGCCTGGGCCGACGCCCAGGGTCACGTTGGTCACCGGGTCCTTCAGCTGATTGTAGAAGGCGGTGAGCTGCCAGTGGATGGCGCTGTCGCCGCCGAAGCCGGCCTCGATGCCGTTCAGCTTCTCCGGCCGCAGCTTCGGATTGGCCTCGGTGATGTCGTTGCCCACCCGGAACGGCCGGTGCAGTTCGTTCAGTGTCGGCGCCCGGAACCCAGCGTATGCCGCCGCGCGCAGCCAGAGCTCCGGATCGACCGTGTAGCGCACGCCGATCCGTCCCGTCGGCACCGTGCCGGAGGTGTCGGGGGTCGGTGAATTGAGCGACGTCACGCCGGTCGCCAGCACGAACTCGTGGCGCTGGGCGTGGCTCTCGGTCCAGCGGTCGATCCGCACGCCGCCGGTCACCAGCCAGGGCGAGGCGTCATAGGCGCTTTCCAGGTAGATGCCGCCCACCGAGGTCTGGCCGCCCGC
>Ga0105248_10000673_pt1 | contig 38736 bp, 42 predicted proteins | sample KBSS34metaG_FD_81524 | JGI IMG/M metagenome (GOLD analysis project Ga0105248, IMG submission 81524) | Switchgrass rhizosphere microbial communities from Kellogg Biological Station, Michigan, USA - KBS S3-4 metaG | ecosystem: Host-associated > Plants > Roots > Rhizosphere > Soil | place...
AAGGTGCCGGCCAGCCCGTTCACCATCTTGACCATGTAGTCGAACATCCGATTCTCGGACTGCATCGAACAACCTCACTTTCGGCGCGGAAATAGGGATTTTCGGCACGATCCGCCACCCTGGCGCCGGAACCTATCCCCAAGTCGCTGAACTATCCCCAGTTTTGTAGGGATTTCAGCCGATCAGCGATTCGCCGGCGCCCGGATTCAGGCTCTCGATCGTCGAGTTGAGCGTCGCCGCGAACACCAGCCACGCAAGATAGGGCACCATCAGCAACCCGGCCGCCTTGCGCATCTTGAGGAACTGCCGCGCAGCCAGGGCCGCGACCGCGGCCATTACGAAGATCACGATCTTGGCGAGAACGATGTCGTGGCCGGCGAAAAAGATCGGCGACCAGGCGAAGTTCAGGACCAATTGGATGAAGAAGAGCGTCAGCGCCGCCTGCCGCCTAGGCGACGGCGGCTCAGCCAGAATCATTGCAAGAGCGATCCCAAGCAAGGCGTAAAGGATCGGCCAGACAACCCCGAACGCCCAGCCGGGTGGCATGAAGCTTGGCTTCTGAAGCGCATCGAACCAGGCGTTGCCATATCCGCTGTTCGACAGCCATCCGCTCGCCCCGCCAAGCAACTCGATCGCGATGACCGCAACGACGGCGATCTTCCACCATTTCTCGCGCCGTGCCTCAGTCATTCTTCACCGCTCCCAGCAGGAATTCGACATTGCCTTCGGGTCCGGTAATCGGGCTCGGAGTCACGCCAAGCACGGTCCAGCCTTGCCGTTCAACCCAGCCTTTCGCCTCAATGCAGACTCGGTCGTGCACTGCGGGATCGCGGACGACGCCGCCCTTTCCCACTTCCTCGCGGCCGGCCTCGAACTGGGGCTTGATCAGCGCGACCAGTCTTGCACCGGCCTTCGCCAGCTTCAGCGGCGCTTCGAGCACCTTGGCGAGCGATATGAAGCTCGCGTCGCAGACGATGAAGTCGACCGCCTCCGGGACGATGCTGCCGTCCAGTGTCCGCGCGTTGGTCTGCTCATGAACGACGACGCGCGGGTCCTGCCGCAGCTTCCAGGCCAGCTGGTTGGTGCCTACGTCGACCGCATAGACCTTGGCCGCGCCCCGGCTCAGCAGCACGTCGGTGAAGCCGCCGGTCGAGCTTCCTACGTCGAGCACAACCGCGCCCGTCACGTCGAAGCCGAAATGGTTGAGCCCATGGTCGAGCTTGATCCCGCCGCGCGAGACCCACGGATGGTCCTTGCCGCGCACTTCCAGCGGCGCATCCTCGGCGAGCATGTCCCCGGCTTTCGACAGCTTCCGCTCGCCCGAGAAGACCGCGCCGGCCATGATCAAAGCCTGCGCCCGCGTCCGGCTGTCGGCCAGCCCCCGACTCACCAGCAGCTGGTCTGCGCGGACCTTGGCTACGCCCGCACCTCTTCGACGCCGGCGCTGTTCACGCGCAGAGCCTTCAGAACGGCCTCAACGATATGCGGCGCGTTGAGGCGCGCCTCGTCATATTGCTTCTCGGGCTTGTCGTGCTCCTGGAAGGCGTCTGGCAGCCGCATCGTGCGGATCTTGAGGCCCGCGTCCAGCAGCCCCTCGTCGCTGGCCAGCGTCAGCACATGCGCACCGAGGCCGCCGACCGATGCCTCCTCGACCGTGACGACCACCTCGTGCGTGGTCATCAGCCTGCGGATCAAATCAGCGTCGAGGGGCTTGGCGAAGCGCAGGTCGGCGACGCTGGTCGACAAGCCTTTCGCCTCCAGCTCGTCGGCGGCCTTTTCAGCCTCCTCGAGCCGCGTGCCCAGCGACAGGATCGCGACCTTCTTCCCCTCGCGAACAATGCGGCCCTTGCCGATTTCGAGCAGCTGAGGCTCTGCCGGAAGCGGCACTCCCCTGCCCTCGCCGCGCGGATAGCGCACCGCAATCGGGCCGCTGTCGTGCAGCGCCATGGTGTGCACCATGTGGCAAAGTTCGGCTTCGTCCGCCGCGGCCATCACCACGAAGTTCGGAAGGGTGCAGAGATAAGCTAGGTCGAACGAACCCGCGTGGGTCGCTCCGTCGGCGCCGACCAGCCCGGCGCGGTCCATCGCAAACCGCACCGGCAGGTTCTGGATGGCGACGTCGTGGACCACCTGGTCGTAGGCACGCTGGAGGAAGGTCGAATAAATGGTCGCGAACGGCCGGTGGCCCTGCGCCGCCAATCCCGCCGCGAAGGTCACCGCGTGTTGCTCGGCTATGCCGACATCGAAAACGCGCTCAGGGAATTGCTCGGCGACCTTGTCGAGCCCCGTGCCTGACGGCATCGCCGCGGTAATTGCCACCACCTTTTCGTCGCGGGCCATCTCGGCGGCGAGCGCCGTCGCATAGACTGCCGTGTAGCTTGGAGCGCCCGGCGCTGCCTTGGCCTGAACGCCCGACACGACGTCGAACTTGACGACGCCATGATACTTGTCCGCCGCATTCTCCGCAGGCGCGTATCCCTTGCCCTTCTTGGTCACGACATGCACCAGCATCGGCCCGATCTCGGCGTCGCGGACATTTTCGAGAACTTCGACCAAAGCGCGAACATCGTGCCCATCCACGGGCCCGACATAATAGAAGCCTAGCTCCTCGAAGAGCGTCCCGCCGGTCAGCCAGCCGCGGGTATATTCCTCCATCCGCTTGAGCCCGCTGTGGATGCCGTCCGGCATTGCCCGGGCGAGCTTCTGCGCGAGTTTGCGCGGGGTGAGATACTTGGTCGACGACACCAGCCGCGCGAGGCTGTTGCGAAGCGACCCGACCGGCGGCGCGATCGACATGTCGTTGTCGTTGAGGATGACGATCAGCCGGTTCCCCGCGGCCGCGGCATTATTCATCGCCTCATAGGCCATCCCGGCGCTGAGCGCGCCATCGCCGATCACCGCGATCGCCTTGCCCGGAGAATCGGCCAGCTTGTTCGCGATGGCAAAACCGAGCGCCGCCGAGATCGAGGTCGAGCTGTGCGCGGCCCCGAACGGGTCATATTCGCTCTCGGCCCGGCGGGTGAAGCCGCTAAGGCCGCCGCCCTGCCGAAGCGTCCGGATGCGGTCGCGCCGGCCCGTGATGATCTTGTGCGGATAGGCCTGATGGCCGACGTCCCAGATCAGCTTGTCATCGGGCGTATCGAACACATAGTGGAGCGCAACGGTCAGCTCGACGACGCCGAGGCCGGCCCCGAGATGCCCCCCGGTCACCGACACCGCCGATATGACTTCCTGGCGCAGCTCGTCGGCCAGCTGCGGAAGCTGGTCCTTGGCGAGGCCGCGCAGGTCCTCGGGATACTGCACCGTGTCGAGCAGCGGCGTTTTCGGACGATCACTCATGCGCCGAGGGACTTACGCGGAGGAGCCGGGGAAGTCACGAAGCTGTCGCCCCGAAGTGACGATTTCAGCCATTGCTCAGATTCTGCTCAGGCCGCCTCGGGCCATTTGAGTCCGTTCTGGCCGATCAGCGCCTCGATCGCTGCGACCGCCGCCTCGAACCTCTGGTCCCAGCTTCCGCTGATCTCGACGAAATTGGTGCGAGGCAAAGCGAGCGCATCGCGCGCGATCCGGTGGAAGCGGTCTCGCTGCTCCGGCGTCCTGTAGACGCGGGTGCCGTCGTCGACGAACGGCGCGTCGGTCCCGAGCATCAGGTAGAGGTCGGCCTTGCGGTGGCACAGCAGCTGGTCGGGCATGTAGCCGATCATCATTTGGCTCCAGGCCGCGGTCATCAGCGCGTCGGTGTCGGCGATGAGCAAGCGGTTGGCCCAGGGCCGAGCGGCCTCGATCATCGCCTGCTGCGCTTCACCGATCAGCATCAGGTCGGCTTCCCGGCAGTCGGTACCGTGCGTTTCGCAGTGGGCGCGGCCGTATTCCGGCACGCTGATCGTCGAGAAGCGCTCCGCCAGCCGCTCCGCCAGGGTCGACTTGCCGACGCTCTCGATCCCGTGGAGGCAGACCGTCAGGCCGTAATGGGCGCGGACCGGGTGCGGCAAATAGTCCCAATAGCGCCATGGATCCGCGCGGATGGCGCTGCTCGACAGCCCCCCAACTCCTTGCGGGTCGGCGTTGAGAATTCGCCCGCCGAGCGGGACGAACAGCCCGCCCACATGCCGGGCGAGGTCCCCGCCATAGCTTTCGCCGGCGAAGACATAGTCGATCGGCTCGGGATGATGCCTTGCGACGACCCGTTTCCATACCCGCCAGAAGTCCGGATCGTCGGCCGGGGCCTGCGGAACCGGCCGCGACTGCCACGCAATGCGGCAATCGGGGAACAGCCTTTGCATCCACCCAAGGCGCGTCTCGCCGAGGATCGGATCATCGGGCAGCGAGCACAGCAGTATCGTCAGTTCGTCCACCAAAGCGCGCGCCGACTGGATCAGCGTCACGTGGCCGGCGTGCGGGGGCATGAACTTGCCCAGGATGAAGCCCCGCTTCACGCGCTTGCTCGCCGCCGCCATTCAACCAACCCCACCACCGAAAGGACCAGGAATAGCCCATAGAGCGCGGAGGTTACGAACAATTGCCGCCATGCGAAAAGCCCAATCGCGATCGCGTCGACGGCAATCCACAGCGCCCAGCTCTCGACGCGCCGGAGCGACTGAAGGCATTGCGCGGCAATGCTGAGCCCGGCCGTCGTCGCATCCACGAATGGCGCCGCAGCATCGGTGAAACGCGCCATCCCCGTTCCCCAGGCGAGTATCGCGACGGCAGTTCCGGCGAGCCACGGCGCCCGCTCGCGCCAACTCATCCAGCGAACGGCGACGCCGTGATCGACGTGACGAGCGTGAGCCCAGGCCCACCAGCCGTAGAGCTGGATGACGAAGAAGAAGATCTGCAGCAGCGCGTCGGAATAAAGCTTCGCGTTCCAGAACACGAAGAAATAGAGCGCGACCATGACGATGCCGAACGGGTAGTTCCAGGTCGACCGGCGAACAACGAGCACGACGTTGATCACGCCAAGCACCGCGGCGACGATTTCAATGCCCCCCATCGACGAATTCAGGACTTTGCGACCATCACCGGGTGATCGTCTAGACGATTTGATGATGACCGCAATTGCCCGCAACTTCCTGCGCGGTTAGCGATTACTGGCTTTCGCAGTCCCCGCAGGTCCCGCGCACCTCGATCACCGGCCTCGGAGCGGAGAAGCCCGCGCCCTTGGCGGCCTCGCGAACGCCTTTGGTCAGCCGGTCGTCGTCGATGTGCACCGCCTGCCCGCAATTGTCGCAAATCAGGAAGATGCAGTCGTGGAGGCAGGCCGGATGCTGGTTGGCGACATAGGCGTTCGCGCTCTCGACCCGCCGGGCGAGGTTGGCGCCGACGAACAGGTCCAGGATCCGGTAGACGCTGTTTGCCGCAACGCGGCGCCCCTGCGCCTTCGAAACCTGTTCGGCGACGTCATAGGCGCTCGCCGGCTTGCCGAAGCCCGCCAGCGCTTCGAACACCGCCGCGCGCATCTGGGTCCACTGCTCGCCTTCGCGGGTCAGGCGCTCGCGCGCCGCGGCGGTCAGCGAGTCCCCTTCATGGAGCTGGTGATCGTGGCTGGTCATGACCGGTCCCAAACGGGTTACTCCCTGCCCGCTTTTCGGGCAAGGAATCAGAAGCTGTGCGCCGCCGCCATCATGTTGAGCCGATGGCCGAGCGCCAGGATCATGACCCCCGCGACGGTGACAAAAGGCTCGACGGGCGCTTCGCCCAGGGTCAGCGCATAGGCCATGACGGTGAGCCCGGTCATTCCGACCGCGGCCGGCAGGACGAACCCGTGTTCGCGCACGCCGCGCCCAAGCGCGACCGCGCCAAGGATCATGGCCAGCGTCAGGCCGACTTCATGAATGATCGGGTTGCCGAGCAAATGCCCGGCCGAAGCGACCATCCCGAGGAGGATGGCTGTCGCGACGCAATGGACGACGCACAGGCCCGACAGCCCGACCGCGATCCGGTCGAGCCTGGTCCTGAATGTCGGCGTCCTGCTCATGGCCGCCGGGATATAGAGGCGAGAATTCAGAGTTACAATATATCATTTGTTCGGAAGTGCACCCTTGCCGCTCGGCGCGGCGCAGGCAAAAGGCGCTCGACCATGACCGCACCGCCAAACCCCCGTGCCCGCCCGCTAGCCGTTTCGAACTTCCTGTTGGCCGTTGCAGGGTTGGTGTTCGCGATGGTCGTCGTCGGGGGCATCACCCGCCTTACTGAAAGCGGCCTGTCGATCACCGAGTGGAACCTGGTCAGCGGCGCGATCCCGCCGCTCACCGAGCGTCAGTGGAGCCATGAATTCGATCTCTACCGCCAAACACCACAATATATTCAGGTCGCCGGACCGGCCGGGATGACGCTCGCGGGGTTCAAATTCATCTTCTTCTGGGAGTGGGTACACCGGCTGCTGGGACGCGTCCTCGGCCTGGTCTTCTTTGTCGGCGTCATCTGGTTCGCGGTCCGCCGCGCTATCCCACAAGGCTATGGCTGGCGGCTTGCGGCTCTGTTCGTCCTCGGCGGTCTTCAGGGCGCGGTCGGCTGGTTCATGGTCATGTCCGGGCTCGAGGGTCGCACCGAGGTCAGCCCGTACCGCCTCTCTGCGCACCTGCTGTTCGCCTTGTTCCTGTTCGCCGCCTTGATCTGGACCGCACTGGACCTTCGCAATCGGGATGCGCAGCCCGCTCGCCTGTCTGGCTGGGACGCACTCGCCCTTGCCGTCCTCGCGCTCCAGCTGCTGCTCGGTGCCTGGGTTGCCGGTTTCCGCGCCGGCTATGTCTCGAACAGCTGGCCGGACATGAATGGCCATTTCATTCCTCAAGGGATCGACTTGTCCCGCGGGATCGGATTCGCGATGACCCACGACCCTTATCTGCTGCATTTCATGCACCGCTGGTGGGCATGGGTCGTGGTCGCGGTGCTCATCCTATTCGCTAGAAAGGTACGCAGAATCGAGGGCGCACGCGCCGCCTCGATCGCCATCCATTCCGCCTTCGGAACCCAAATCCTGCTCGGCATCCTGACCGTGCTGTCGGGGATCGCCATCTGGCTCGCCGTCCTTCACCAAGCGACCGGCGCGCTGCTGCTTGCCGCGACGGTGTGGGGCGCTCATGTCCTCGGCAGCGACCGATGAGCGTCATTTCCGTCTATGCGGTGTTCGCCGACACAGAAGAAGCCGAGCGCATCGGCCTGGCGATGATCGAAGAGCGCCTGGCCGCCTGCGTCAACATCCTCGGACCGATCCGCTCGATCTACCGGTGGAAGGGGAAGACCGAAACGAGCGACGAGGTCGCCGCGATCTTCAAGACGACCGACGAGCGGGCCGGCAAGCTCATCACGCGCGTTGCGGCGCTTCACAGCTATGACGTGCCGTGTGTGGTCGCCTGGCCGATCGAGAAGATCGTGGGCGCCTACGCCGACTGGGTCGAGGACAGCGTCGGCTAGAGGCAGGGAATAAGTGTAACACCTTGTAACATAAGTGAATCGCGCCGGACGCGAACCCTTGTAGACAAGAGTCCGGGGGGTATGCGTTGCCTGCTTATCGTTTCTACCGGCTGGACGGGGCCGGCAAGATCACCAGTGCCGACTGGGTCGCGGCGGATACCGACGACCAGGCGCTCGAGCACGCGCGCACGCGCGCCGAGGGCGACCGCTTCGAGCTATGGGATCGTAATCGACTGGTGGCGCGCGAGACGGGCCAGCGCCGCCGCTAAACGAAGGTCAGCCGCGCTTGCCGTTTCGCGCCTTGAACGGAACGTCGTCGAGCTGCCGCCGCAAATCCTCGATCTCGGCAGAATCCTCAGCGCTCCCGCCATATTTGGTCTCGAGCTCCAGCTCGTTGGGGGTCTGCTCGCGGAAGTAGGTGATCGTCAGTCGCCGGCCGAACACCTCGTCGCCCCGGATTTTCATTTCCGCCTGGTGCTCTGCCGGCAGATTGTCGCGGATCGTCTCAAGATAGCGGATCAGGTCGTCCAGCGACGTATATTCGCTGATGTCGATGAAGTCCTTGACGCGTCTCGGCACGGCCTACTCTTCAATGACGGGAATCGGGGGCTTTGCGCGTTGCGTTGACTAGAGCGGCCTGGCCAAGGAGGCAACGACGTTCCGGCCCCCTTTAGCCACGAAAGACGCGGGCCGCCCGTTGCGGGCGGCCCAACGCCTTACTTCCAATAAGTCTTCCGATACTCCGCCCTTCGGCAGGGCTCAGATAACCCCGAGCAGCCAAAGGATAAGGATCAGGAGCAGGATTCCGCCAAGACCGATATACATACAATCCTCCCGTTTCGTGTTGAGGTTGAAACGGTCTCGGCGGGCCGCTGGTTGCAGTCGTTTCGCTTGCGGCTCAACTGCGGCGGGTATTATTTTACCCGCTCACAAAATGCCGGATTTGCTTGACTTTCCGGCCTCCGGACGCAAATAGCCGGTCCGGCGGCGCCGTCTCTTGCGGCGCCTTTCGCATTTTCAACGAAAGGATCAACGCCATGAAGGCGCTGATGAAGACCACCAAGTCGGCGAAGCCGGCCGAGGTCGAGAAGAAATGGCATCTGATCGATGCCGACGGGCTCGTCGTGGGCCGGCTCGCGACGATCGTCGCCAACCTGCTGCGCGGCAAGCACAAGCCGAGCTTCACCCCCCATGTCGACTGCGGCGACCATGTCGTGATCGTTAACGCCGACAAGGTCCGCTTCACCGGGCGCAAGCTCGACAAGAAGATCTATTACAAGCACACCGGCTATCCCGGCGGGATCAAGGAGATCACCGCGGGCAAGGTACTCGAGGGCCGCTTCCCCGAACGCGTGCTCGAAAAGGCGATCGAGCGCATGATTCCGCGCGGCCCGCTCGGCCGCGACCAGATGCGCGCTCTGCATCTCTACAAGGGCACCGAGCATCCGCACGGCGGCCAGGAACCGCAGCCGCTCGACGTCGGCGCGATGAACCGCAAGAACAAGGTGGGCGCATAATGGCCGACAAGAAATCCCTTTCCGACCTCGGTGAACTGACCAACCCGAAGCCCGAGACCCCCGAAGCGCCCGAGGCAGTCGCCGAGGCTCCAGCTGAAGCTGCGCCGGCATCGGCGAATGGGCACGGCCGCCGTGGCCGTGAAGAAGCCGTGGATGACCACGGCGTTTCGACCCAGGGCCCGCAGATCCAGGCGGTGCTGCGCGAGCAGCAGCTCGACAAATATGGCCGCGCTTATGCGACCGGCCGCCGCAAGGACGCGATCGCGCGGGTCTGGCTGAAGCCGGGCTCGGGCAAGATCGTCATCAACGGCCGCGAGCAGGAAGTCTATTTCGCTCGTCCGACGCTGCGTCTCGTCATCAACCAGCCGTTCGGCGTGGCCGATCGCGAAGGCCAGTATGACGTCGTCGCGACCGTCGTCGGCGGCGGCCTCTCGGGCCAGGCCGGCGCAGTTCTGCACGGCATCGCCCAAGCGCTGACGCGCTACGAGCCGGCGCTGCGCACGGCGGTCAAGCAGGCTGGGTTCCTGACCCGCGACCCCCGCGCCGTCGAGCGCAAGAAGTACGGCCGCGCGAAGGCACGCCGCAGCTTCCAGTTCTCGAAGCGCTAAGCCAGCTCAGATCGAACAAAAGGGCGGTTGGGTCTCACCCGGCCGCCCTTTTCTTGTGCCGGTCTAGCCCCCCAGATCCGCCAACAACGCGTCGAGCTGCCTGAACTGCTCGGGAAGCCCCGTCGCAGAGCCCTGCATCGCTTCCTCGACGGCCTCCTTGGTCGGATAGCGTTCATGGAAGGTGACCAGGGTCCTTCCGCCGAGATCCTCGAAGGTCACGGTCGTGACCGCTCCCTCCTCCTCACCCTCGTCGTTGGTCCAGACAATCCGCTCGCCCGGCACAACCTCGAGATATTTGCCATGAAAGGCCATGGTGCCGCTGCCGTGGGCGAACTCGAGCCGGTATTTCCCGCCGGTGCGCACGTCCATGTCGCAGGAAACGAGCGTGATGCCGAACGACTGCGGCGCCCACCAGCGGCGGAACAGCTCTGGTTGGCTCCACGCCTTGAAGACGATGCGCGGCGGGGCATTGAACATGCGCAGGACGACCAGCTCCGTGTCCGACGGCCGCTCGATCGTCGTCTCGTTCGGCGCCGCGGCCGGATTGCTAAGCTGCTGATCCATCCTGTTCCTCCTGCTTCATCTCTTCAATGACCTGGTCGAGCGCCTGGAACCGCGCCTCGAAGAGCTTGCGGTGCGCATCGATCCATTCCGCCTCGACGGCGAGGCCGCCTTTCCCAAGGCTGCAGTTCCGCACTCGTCCAACCTTATGAGTGACGACGAGCCCTGCCCGCTCCAGCACATGGACGTGCTTCTTCATGCCGGTCAGCGTCATCTGGAAATTCTCGGCGAGCGCGGTGATCGACGCGTCGGCCCGACCGAGCTGGTCGATGATTCCGCGCCGCGTCGCATCGGACAGTGCGGCGAAGGAAAGATCGAGTGCGGGACTCGCATACTGAACCATATAGTTCAGTGTTTATGCGATCCCGCGCCCTCGCGCAATCGGAATTGGGTCGCGGCCTTAGAGCGCGCCGTATTCGTACCGGCGCTTCCACCACGGCCCGCTCGCGCCTTCGTTGCGGCCGAGCGGCGCCCGGTCGAGCCACTGGTAGGCTCCCCACAGCACGTCGAGTCCGCGGCCGTAGGTCGAGTAGGTGTGATAGATTTCGCCGTCGTCGATCGCGAAGGCGCTCATGCCCGGCATTTCCTTGAGGAAGGTGCGCCAGTCAACCCCGCAGATTCCGGCGTGGCTGCCGGGCTCCGCGGGCATTTCCGAGGGCAGCGCCGGCTTGTCCTCGAAATTATAGCGATAGCCCGTGTCCTGCTGGGCGTCGCTGAAGCCGACGAAATAGTCCTGGTTGAAGTCGCTGCCCGCCGACGATGCCCAGGGGAAGCTCCAGCCGGCCTTCTCCTTGTGCGCCTTGATCTTCTCGTAGGGCGCACGGCTGATCCCCCAGAGCATCACGTCGTGATGATAAAGATGCTCCCAGAAACCGTTGAAGCCGTCGGCGATCATCGAGCAAGATGCGCAGGGCGCAGTGTAATCGCGCCCGAACATCAGGTGATAGACGAGCAGCTGCGAGCGCCCGCGGAACAGGTCCCTGAGATCCTCGGCACCCTGGCAGGTCTCGAAGACGTAATCCTTGTCGACCCTCACCCACGGCAGGTCCTGCCGCATCCGCGTCACCTCGTCCCCGCGGCGGGTCAGCTCCTTCTCGGCCTTGAGCAGATCGAGCCTTTTCGCCAGCCATTCCTCGCGCGTCGCGGTCGGGTGGGTCGCAGCAATCGTCGCCATCATTTCTTCCCTTTCGAGTTCAGTGCGGCCAGCACGGCAAACAGGCTTGCCGATCCGCCGCCGAGCGCCAGCCAGGCACCGGTCGAGAGACACAGGGGGCACATCAGCCGAGGGCCTTGGCGACCGCCTCGCGCGACTTGGCGTGAAGCGCCCAGAAGTTTGCGATGCCGCGCCCCGCGAGCCGCTCTTCGAGCACGGTCAGATGCGAATTCCAGCCGCCGCCGAAGTCCTGGAAGCCGGTGTCGCTGGTGATGCCGCTATGCGTGAGCACCAGCCGCGTCTTCCCGCCGTCGGGAAACAGCTCGTAGGTCACGGTTCCGTTCTTGCCGCCCTGGAAGGTCGTCTCGAGCAGCCGCGGCGGCTCGAAGCGCATCACCTTCTCGGTCCACACCGTGCCTTTGAACTGGGCATAACCCTCGGGATAATCGACATTCTTCTCGTCCGAGAGATTGTCGTGGTCGACCAGCAGGTCGAACTCGCCGCCGGCCGCCGCGTCGGTGCCGCCCATGAACCACATCCGCCGAAGCTCGGCTTCCGTCAGATAGCGCCAGACGGTCTCGACCGGCGCATCGAGCAGGCGCTCGAGCCTGATCGCGTCGGGCGCGACCTTTTCGATGGGCACCCGGATTTGAGCAGCAGCTTCAGCCATTCTTCGTCTCCATTTGCAAAGCGAGCGAGGTCAGGATCTTCGTCCAGCCGTCGCGAACCGGGCCGGCGTAGGACGCCCATTTCTCCGGGATTTCGTGGGTCAGAGTGAGCAGGCAATTAGGCCCCGCCGTCGCGAAGTCGACGGTTACGGTCGACCACTCCCCTTCCTCGGTCCCGGGCCCGCGGAACAGGAAGACGAGCCGGCGCGGCCGCTCGATCTCGACATATTGGCCATGATGTTCGGCATCGCCGTCCTTGCGCCATCAACGATGAAGAAGCGGCCGCCGACGCGCGGGTCGATATCGCAGCGGACAATCTCGCCCTCTGCAGTAGCGAACAGGAATTCCGCCGCGTCCTTCGGATCGAGCCAGGCGTCGAACACGCGTTCCGGCAGCGCTGCGATCTCGCGGGTCACGGTGACGGTCGCCTCGCTCATTTGCCCTTGTCCTTGTCGCGCTCGATCAGTGCTTCGAGGCGATCGAGACGGTTATTCCAGAACTTCTCCCAGCGGCACATCCAGCGCTCGGCTTCCTCGAGCGGCCTGGCGTCGATGGTGATGAGATGGGTCCGACCGACTTTGCGCCGCGCGATAAGGCCCGCGTCTTCCAGCACCTTCACGTGCTTCGAGGCGCCGGCGAAACTCATCGCGAACGGCTCCGCGAGTTCGCCGATCGATTTCTCCCCGAGCGCGAGGCTGGCGAGCATCCCCCGCCGCGTCGGATCGGCCAGCGCGCGGAAGGTGATGTCGAGTCGTTCTTCAACCATGTGGTTGAATTACGAAGCGCGAGCAGGATTGTCAACCGCTTGGTTTAATGAAGCCGTTTTATCAGGTCGGAAGCGGCGATGAAGCGCCCGACGTCGAGGCCAATCTTGCGCGCACCGCTCGGCGTCGCATGCACGAGGTCGTAGAAGTCGCCGTCATCGAAATCGGCGCTGTAGAGGTCGACCAGCCGCGCCGCGCCGCACTCCTCCAGCATCACCTTGTTGATGAGGCGCAGCGAGTAATCGAAGTCGAGCCCGCCATAGCTTTCGCCGCGAAGCCGCAATCCCCGTTTCTTCCCGTCGACGAGGCGGACGAACCGGTGCGGCTGGGTGACGCAGACGACGTCTCCGCCCATCGCATGGGCATCAGCCAGCAGGCGTCGAAGTCGAATTCGGAAACCCGCGGCGTTGCGTGCGGCCCGTTCGGGCGTGCTCCTGCCCAGCTCGGCCTGGCTGTAATCGAGCGTCCTCCAGTCGACCCTCCGATGACCCGCATATTCGGGCCTGCGGCCCACGGCGCTGCTCACGAGATCGCGGACCCACAGGCCCAGCTGGACGACTCGAAGCTCCTTGAGCCAGCCCGCCTTTCCGAGCACGCGATCCTCGAAATCGTTCGGACCACCGCTCGTGAAGTCCGCATCGTTGATCCCGATCGAGAAGACGAACAGCTTCGGCCTGAGGCCAGGAATCAGCGGGAACCAGTCCCCGAACGAGCGAAGGTGGCCGTAGGTGCTGTGGCCATCGACGCCGGCGTTGCCGACGCAGATCCGCCGGCCCGCGGACCGGCTGAGCTCGCCTTCCATAACCGACTGGAAGGTCGCGTGCTGCGGCAGGAATCGCTGGTCGGTGGTCGAGCCGCCAATGGTCAGGATGTCGATCCTGCTGGGCGGCTCGCAATCGCCCCGCAGACCATATTGGTCGCGGACATAGCGGACCGTGCGCCACTTGGCCCAGTAGAGATCGCCGACCGCATAGTCATAGCTGCGGCCGCGAATGAGGTTCAGCCGCAGCGTGCGGCCCCAGCCGTCATCGGTCGCGCGCAACACCAGCTCGGTCCCCGCGAGCAGGACCGCCAGCGCGACGGTCCAGATGATCGCGAGGAACGCGGCCTTCCTAGTCCAGCTCATACTGCTGATGATATTCGGAACGCCCCTTCGCGTCCTGATCGGCTTTCCGGGCCACGAAATTGCCGATCACCAGCAGGTCGAGGTCGGTCGCCATGAAGCATCGCCAGGCGTCGGCGGGCGTGCAGACGATCGGCTCGCCGCGGACGTTGAACGAGGTGTTGACCAGGACGGGGCAGCCCGTGAGCTCGGCGAAGCGCGTGATCAGCCGGTGATAGAGCGGGTTGGTGTCCGAATGCACGGTCTGGATGCGCGCGCTATTCTCGACATGGGTGACGGCCGGAATCTCCGAGCGCACCACCCTCAGCTTGTCGAGACCACTCAGCACCTGTTCCGCCTTATCGAGCGGCCGCAACCGGTCCGCCGCGACGTCGGCCACCAGCATCATGTACGGGCTGTCGGTGTCCAGCTCGAACCATTCCTCGAGATGCTCCCTCAGCACGCTCGGCGCGAACGGGCGGAAGCCCTCGCGGAACTTGATCTTGAGGTTGAGCTGCTTCTGGACGGTCGGCGCCCGCGGATCGGCGAGGATGCTCCGCGCCCCAAGCGCGCGCGGCCCGAATTCCATTCGCCCCTGGAACCATCCGACCGCCTGGCCGTCGGCCAGCGCCTGCGCCGTGCGCTCGATCAGCTCGCCATCCTCGATCTCCTCATAGGCCACTTCGGCGGCGTCGAGCTCTTCACGTATTTCTGAAGACATGAAGCACGGCCCGAGATAGGTCCCCTGCATCGCGTCGCGGGCAGAAGGGACTGTTCGCGGCCGTTCGTGCGCGATGTGATAGGCGGCAAGCGCCGCGCCCAGCGAACCCCCGGCATCCCCCGCGGCGGGCTGGATCCAGATCTTCTCGAACAGCCCCTCGCGCAACAGCACGCCGTTCGCGACGCAGTTGAGCGCCACGCCGCCGGCCAGGCACAGGTTTCGGGCCCCGCATTCCAGGGCGATGGTGCGCCCGAGGTTGAGCAGCGCCTCCTCGGTGACCAGCTGGATCGAGGCCGCGAGGTCCATGTGCCGCTGCTCGAGGGCGGATTCGGGCGCTCGCGGCTTGCCGCCGAACAGCGCGTCGAACCGCCTGTTCGTCATCCGAAGGCCGGTGCAATAATCGAAATAGGACAGGTCGAGGCGGAAGCTCCCGTCCTCGCGCAGGTCGATCAGATGCTTCCGGATCAGGTCGGCATATTTCGGCTCACCGTAGGGGGCGAGGCCCATCAGCTTGTACTCGCCGGAATTGACCTTGAAGCCGCAGTAATAGGTGAAGGCAGAATAGAGCAGGCCGAGCGAATGCGGGAAATGGATCTCGCGCTCGATCCGCAGCTCGCGACCCTCCCCCATGGCCCAAGAAGTCGTCGTCCATTCGCCGACCGCGTCCAGCGTCAGCACCGCGGCATTCTCGAACGGCGACGGGTAGAAGGCGCTCGCGGCGTGCGACAAATGATGCTCGGAGAACATCAGCCGCCTGCCCCAGTCGCCCTTGCCGAGCAGCCGCTCGAGCTCGCGGGCAAGCATTGCTTTCAGGAACAGCTTTTCCTTGATCCATACCGGCATTGCCGCCGCGAAGCTGCGAAAGCCGCGCGGCGCAAAGGCCAGGAAGGTCTCGAAGATGCGCTCGCACTTCACGAACGGCTTTTCGTAGAAAACGATATTGTCGAGCTGGTCCGGCCGGATGCCGGCCTCGCGCAGGCAATAGGCGACGGCATTGGCCGGAAAATCGGGGTCGTGCTTGCGCCGGGTGAAGCGCTCCTCCTGCGCGGCGGCGACAATGCGGCCGTCGTGGATCAGGCAGGCGGCGCTGTCGTGGTACCAGGCCGAGATGCCGAGAATGTACATCGGCTCGTCAGAACAGGGTGTAGATGAAGGGCGCGAGGACCGATCCCTCCGCAATGATCACCAGCCCGCCGAGCAGGACCATCACCCCGAGGATCGGCGCAAGCCACAGCTTCCTGCGCTGCTTCAGGAAGCCCCAGAACTCGTTCAGGAAATCGCCCACCCCGACCCTCAGAACTGCCGCCGGAAGGAAGCCGGCTCCGGGCCCAGCGGCTCGCGAAGGCGCCAGTAGGTCTCGGCATCCTGCGCACGTCGGAGGCGAAGCTCGTCGCGCCCAAACGCCCGCATCAGCAGCGCCATTGGGGTGAGAAGTCCGAAGAACAGGATGGCGAGGACGATCGGGCTGACGACCCGGCCGATCGCCTTGCCGAGCATCATCCAGCCCCGGTTGAGCGACGCCAGAAGGCCGGGTTTCAGGATGGCGAGAACGGCCAGGACCGCGGCAAGCCCAGCCAACAGCGCCGCAGGCACCATTCTGCCGGAACGGCCGAGCAGGATCGCCAGAACGATTGCCGCCGCGGCCATGGTGAGGCCGAAATTTCGGTCGGGCGGCAGGTCCTTCTTCACCACCGGCATCAAACACTCCGAGCCCCGCCGCAAACCGGCGGTTTGGCGCGAACTATCAGCGGTGATCGCCGCCCTTGCAACAACCCCTTTCCCACATGGCCATTTTTGTGGTCCACAGCGGCCATGGCCAAAGATCACCTTTCAGCGCCCGGCGGTGCTGTTCCCAAAGTATTTCGCGCCGCGGTGGCCCTGTTTCTCGGCCTGGCCGGTCCGTCATTCGCCGACACGCTCCTCATCCGTCCCGCCCACCTGTTCGACGGAACGGCCACACACGACGGTTGGTCGGTGCTAGTCGACGGCGACAAGATCGCGGCGGCCGGACCGAACGTCTCCGCACCCGCCGGCGCGCGCACGATCGACCTGCCCGGTGCGACGCTCATGCCCGGCCTGATCGAGGGGCATTCCCACCTGTTCCTCCACCCCTACAACGAGACCATGTGGGATGATCAGGTGCTGCACGAGCCGCTCGCGCTCCGCACCGCCCGCGCAGTGGTTCAGGCCGAGCGAACCCTCGACGCCGGCTTCACCACCGAGCGCGACCTCGGCACCGAGGGTGCGGGGTTCGCGGACGTCGGCCTTCGCCAGGCGGTCGACCAGGGCATCGTCGCCGGCCCTCGCCTGCTGGTGGCGACCAAGGCGATCGTCGCCCGCGGCGCCTACGGGCCCAAGGGTTATGAGCCGGGCGTCCCGGTCCCGCAGGGGGCGCAGGAAGTCGCCGGGGTCGATGAAACCATCCGCGCGGTCCGCGACCAGGTCGCCGCCGGCGCCGACCTCATCAAATTCTACGCCGACTATCACTGGGGCAAGGGCGAGCCGTCGCGCCCTACCCTGTCGCAGGCCGAGCTCGATGCCGGCGTCGCCGCGGCGCATGACGCGGGCCGCATGGTGGCGGTCCACGCCAGCACGGCCGAAGGCATGATGCGCGCCGTGCGCGCCGGCGCCGACACGATCGAACACGGCTATGGCGGCACGGCCGAGGTGTTCAAGGCGATGGCCGCGAAGGGCATCGCGCTTTGCCCGACCCTCGCGGCGTCTGAGGCCTATGCGCACTACTTCCAGCACTGGAATGGCCAGGAACCCGCGCCGGAAAGCGTCCAGGAGAACCGCCGCTCCTTCAGGCTCGCGATGGCGGCCCGCGTGCCGATCTGCATGGGCGGCGACGTCGGCGTGTTCGCCCACGGCAAGAACTGGCTCGAGATGGGAGCGATGCAGCGTGCCGGAATGCCAGCCCTGCAGGTGCTGGTCTCAGCGACATCGCGCAATGCGCGGATTTTCCATTTGACCGACCGCGGTCAGGTGGAGCCGGGCCTTCTCGCCGACCTCGTCGCGGTCGACGGCGATCCAGCGCGCGACGTCTCGGCGGTCGAGCATGTGCGGCTGGTCGTAAAGGGCGGCAAGATCGTGAAGGAGGCGCCATGAAGACATCGCCGATGCTTCTCGGACTGCTCGCCTTGCCGGCCGCAACTCATGCGGGAACTCGTCAGGACGCCAAGGTGCTCCTGTCCGACAATCCGGACGCGCGAAAGATCGAGGAGGAATGGGGGTTCGCCGATGCAGTCGTGACTGGCGACACCATCTATCTGTCGGGCGTCGTCGCGGGCTTGAGGCCCGGCGAGACGAACCTTGAGGTCGCCTATGACCGGGCTTTCCAGCGTATCGGCAAAATCCTCCAGCGCGCCGGCGCAAGCTGGGACGATGTGATCGACATCACCAGCTTCCACACCGATTTGAAGTCGCAGATGCCGGCGATCGTCGCCGTGAAGAACAGATATGTCCAGGCGCCGCCTCCGGCGTGGACTGCGATTCAGGTCGTTCGGCTGATCCCCGACAACGGGATCACCGAAATCAAGATCGTCGCCAGGATTCCTGCAAAGCGCTGATCAAGCGAGCAGCGCCTCGGCCTGGTCGAGGACCTTGGAGAAGCTGTCGACGATCAGCCGGTACGGTTCAGGCGTCGCCATATCGAGCCCGCCGCCCTTGAGGATGTTGTAGCCGTAATCCGAGCCCCCGGCGCGCAGCATGCCGAGATACCGGTCGCGGTCGGCTTGCGTCCCGTGCATGATCTTCTGGGCGAAGAAGTTCGCCGCGGTGATCGAGGTCGCATACTGCCAGACGTAGAAGCCGAAATAGAAGTGCGGGACTGCGGACCACTCGGCGCCATAGTCATTCTCGATCTTCACGTTCGGCCCGTGATAGCGCTTCAACAGGTCGAGATAGATCGCGCTCATCTTCTCGCCCGACAGCCCCTCGCTCTTTGTCGCGAGGTCGTTCACGGCCAGCTGGAACTCGGCGAACATCGACTGGCGGAAGAAGGTGCCGCGATAATTCTCCATGATCGTGCCGAGGTAGAAGAGCTTGTCTTCCTTGGTCTTGGCGCGCTCGACCATCATGTTGGCGAGCAGCAGTTCGTGGTTGGTCGAGGCGACCTCGGCGGTGAAGGTTGGATAGCCTGACAGCTCATATGGCTGCGCCTTGTTGGCCAGCAGGCTGTGCATCGCGTGGCCCCATTCATGGGCATATTCCGTGACCCCGCCATATTTGTCGGTGAGGTTCAGCAGCAGGTAGGGGTGCACGTCGAACGCGCCCGGATCCATGTAAGCGCCCGACGCCTTGCCGGGGCGCGGGAACGGATCGACCCAGCGCCTCGCGCTCGAATCGAGGAACAGCTTAACATAGTCCGGCCCGAGCGGCTTGATCGCTTCGCTGGTCAGCTGGCGCATCTCGGCGAGGCTGAAGGTCCGGTCGGACTTCACCAGCGGCGGGTAGATGTCCCAGTAGCCGAGGTCGGGCAGGCCGAGCAGCCGCTGCCGCAACGCGAAATAGCGGTGAAGGACCGGAAGCCCGCGGTTCGTTTCCGCGATCAGCGTGCGGTACACCGCCTCAGGCGTGTTCGACCCGTCCAGCGCGGCCTGGAGCCCGCTGTCGTAATGGCGGGCCTTGGCGCGGAACAGCGTGCCTTTCGCCTGCGCCGCAAGGGACGCGCCCAGGGAGCTCTCGAACGCCTTGTAGCTCGCCCAATATTTGTCGAACACCAGCTTGCGGTCGGCGCGGTTGGCCGCCGTCCGGCCTTGCTGATAGCCCTGGTCGTCGAGCCGCAGGGTCCGGCCGTCGCTCAACGTCACGGTCGGCCGCGGAATGTCGGACGATGCGAGCTGCTCACGAATGTCCTGCGGGCCGCTGAGCGGCGTGCCCGCCGCAGCCAGCAATTGCTCTTCGTTGGGCGACAAGGTGTGCGCCGCCGTTCTGATCGTGTCGCGTAGCCCGAACGCGAACTTGCCGAGGCCCGGCTCCGCGGCGATCAGCGCGTTAATTCGGTCGGGCCCGAGTGCAACGACTTCCGGGCCGGTCCATGCGGTCGCCTCGCCGATCGCGGTGAACACGTCCTGCGCTTTCTGCTTGCGCTCCTGGTTCGCAGCAACGCGCCGGTCTTCATCGGCCTTTAGCGACGCATAGGAAAAGAGCCGCGAGGCGCGCCGGCTGATGTCCGATTGGGCCTGCAGCGCGGCCTTCAGAGTCGCCGCGTTCGACCCGAGCTTGCCCTGGAACGTCTTGAGCGCCGGGACGTCCCTCAGGATCGCCTGGCGTTCGGTCTCCCAGGCGGCGTCGCTTGGGTAAATATCGGTGAGGTCCCAGGCGGCCGCCGACGATCCGGCCGCAGCACCCGCCGCCTGTGCGAAAAGACGAGCAGGCGCCGCGCCGGCGACGGTTACGGCGGTACCGGACAACAAGACCTGGCGGCGTGAGACATCGAGCATGCAGAATCCCCCTCTGACGGGCCCTGCATTGCATGGCTGTTCCTGCCCGGTCAGCCGGTCATCGACGAACGGCCAAAGCCGCGGACTAACGGTTGACCGTCTCCATTCCGCGCTCATGGTAGCGCTGGCCCGCGGCTGCGCCCGGCGGCAGGATTTCGTCGAGGCGCCGCAGCTCCTCGTCTGTCAGATGGACGTCGAGCGCGCCGATATTCTCGTCGAGATATTTGACGCGCTTGGTGCCGGGGATCGGCACAATGTCCTCGCCCTGCGCTAGTACCCATGCGAGCGCTAGCTGGGCCGTCGTGCAGCCCTTCTCCCTCGCCATCCCCTCGACCTCGCGGACGAGCGCGATGTTCCTGGCGAAATTCTCGCCCTGGAAACGGGGGTGGAACTTGCGGAAGTCGTCCTCGGGAAAATCGTCGGGCGACGTGATCTGGCCGGTGAGGAAGCCGCGGCCAAGCGGCGAATAAGCGACATAGCCGATGCCGAGCTCGCGGACGGTTGGCAGCACTTCAGCCTCGGCGTCGCGGCTCCACAGCGACAGCTCGGTCTGGACCGCGGTGATGGTCGCGACCGCGGCGGCGCGGCGGATGGTGCGCGGCGCCGCTTCGGAGAGGCCGAGAAAGCGGATCTTCCCCTCTTCTTTCAACCGCAGCATCGCACCGACCGTTTCCTCGATCGGCACGTTGGCGTCCACGCGGTGCTGGTAATAGAGGTCGATCACCTCAACCCCGAGCCGCTTAAGACTCGCTTCGCAAGCCGAGCGCACATAGTCTGGATCGCCCTTGACGCCGAGGAACTCGCCGGCCGGCCCGCGGACATTGCCGAACTTGGTCGCGAGGAAGACGCTGTCGCGACGGTCGCGGATCGCCTTGCCGACCAGCTCCTCGTTCCGGCCGACGCCGTACATGTCCGCGGTGTCGAGGAAATTGACCCCGCGCTCGATCGCGTGGTGGATCGTCGCGATCGACTCGGCCTCGTTTCCGGCGCCGTAGAATTCGCTCATCCCCATGCAGCCGAGGCCGATGGCGGATACCTCCGGACCGTTTGCGCCAAGCTTGCGCCTGCGGACTTCGAACATGTTGGTCTCCTTATGTCTTAAGCCTTTGCCGAGCCTCCGCGGCGTCAAATGGGGTCGCAATGCGCTTGTGGCGAGATGTCGCGCCCGAGATGATCGAAAGTTCCGAACGGCTGACCCGAAATGCCTTGGCCAGCATCTTTAGGACGGCCTCGTTGGCCGAGCCGTCGGCCGGCGCCTCCGCGACCCGAACCTCCAGCGCTTCGCGACCGTCTGCCCCCGAACGCCACCCGCCGATGCCCGGCTTGGCCGAACGTGGCGTGACGCAGACGGCGATGAACCCGCTCAATCCATGTGCACCGGCGGGCCGCCGGTCCCGACGCGCTGGCCGCGGCGCATGAACAGCAGCAGCGGGAGAACCGCAAAGGTCACCATCATCATCAGCTTGAAATCGTCGAGATAGGCGATGAACAGCGCCTGCCGCGTCACCTCCAGGTTGATGTAGGCGAGCGCCGCGGGGCCCGCGACCGGGAAGATCGTCTGCAGCACCGTCGGGTCCAGCGTTGGGATCGTCTGCTCGGTGATGTTGTGGGCAAGGTCGGCGTGCGCAACCTGAGTCATCCGTACCAGCTGTGTGCTGACGACCGAGATCCCGACCGAACCGCCGATATTTCGCGAGAGATTGAGCAGCGCCGCGGCGGTCGTCCGCATTCGCGGCGCCAGCGTCTCGAACGCGAGGCTCTGCAACGGCACGAAGATCAGCCCAAGCCCAAGCCCCTGAACGACGCCGCTGCGGATCACCGGCCCCGACGGCTGGTCGATCGCGAATCCGGTCATCATGTAGAGGGAGACGCCCATCAGCACGACCCCGATTCCGACCAGCAGGCGGGAATCGATCCTGCCCACCAGGCGGCCGGCAAGCAGCATTGAGATCAGGGTTCCGACCCCGCGCGGCGCGGTCAGGAAGCCCGATTGCAGCACCGAATAGCCGTAGAGGTTCTGCAACAGCGGCGGCAGCAGCGCGAGCCCGGCGAGCAGCAGGACTCCCGTCACCGCCATGAACACCAGCCCGGTCGCGAAATTGCGATCGCCGAACATCGCCCGCTCGAACAGAGGATGCTTCGAGGTCGCCATGTGGACGATGAACATCCAGGCCGCGCCGATCGCGAGCCCGAGCTCGAGCCGGATCTCCCAGCTTTGCAGCCAGTCGTTCTGCTCGCCGCGGTCGAGGAACAGCTGAAGCCCGGCGAGTGCCAACGCGAGCAGAATAAAGCCGAACATGTCGAAGCGGCGCTGGTGGGTCGCTGCCTTGGGCATGAACCGCGCCATCAGCAGCCAGCAAAGGATCCCGACCGGAAGGTTGACCAGGAACACCCAGCGCCAGTTGTAATTGTCGGTGAGCCAGCCGCCGAGCACTGGCCCGAGGATCGGCCCGATCATCACGCCGCCGCCGAACAGGGCCATCGCCTGGCCGTGCTTCTCGCGCGGGTTGATGTCGAACAGGGTCGCCTGCGCTAGCGGAACGATGAATGCGCCGCTGACTCCCTGGAACGCGCGGAAGGCGACCATTTCCGGGAGCGAGGTCGCGGTCGCGCACAGCACCGAGGCGATGGTGAAGCCCGCTACCGAAATGAGCAGCAGGCGCTTCCGCCCGACCATGTCCGCGAGCCATCCGCTGATCGGCAACGCGATCGCGCTCGCGACGATGTAGCTCGTCAGCACCCAGTTGATCGTGTCCTGCGTCGCGCTGAGGCTCGCTTGCATGTGCGGCAGCGCGACGTTGGCGATGGTCGTGTCCAGCACCTGCAGCAGCACTGCCATCATCACCCCGATGGTGACGATCAGCCGCTCGCCGCTTGGCAGCGGATGGGCGGCGATATGGTCAGGCGTGCTCGCCACGGGCGCTTATTTCTTGTTTTGGTCGAAGATGACCTTGGCGGTAACCGACAGGCCGGCGATCATCGGCTTGTCGGGCTGGCCGTCGAATGCGATCCGGACCGGCACGCGCTGCGTGACCTTGACCCAGTTGCCGTTGGCGTTCTGGGCTGGGAGCAGCGAGAACTGACTGCCGGTGCCGGCGCCGATGCTCTGGACATGCGCCTCGAACTTCTCGCCGCCATACGCGTCCACCTGGACCTGCGCCTTCTGGCCGGGCCGCATCCGGCCAACGTCCTTCTCCTTGAAATTGGCTTCGACCCAGGCATTGTTGCTGTGGACCAGGCTGACCATGCCAACGCCGATCACGGCCATCTGACCGACCTGGAGCTTGTCCGCATTCTCGATCACGCCGTCCATCGGCGCTCGGATCTCGGTTCGCGACAGGTCGAGCCGTGCCTTGTCCACGGCGGCCTGGGCCTGCGCGACCTGCGGCTGCTCACCCGGTGCAACGGCGGCGTTGGCGTTGGCGGCGCGGGCGCGGGCGTCTGCCAGCTGCGTCTCGGCCTTCTTCACCTCGTTCAGCGCATCCTCATAGGCTGCGCGCGTGGTGAAGCCCTGCTTGAGCAGCGCCTGCTGCCGGGCGAAGGCGTTGCGCTGGATCGAGAGGTTGGCCTCGGCGCCCATGATGTCGCCACTCGTCCCCGCGGCCGTGGTCTTGAGGACGGTCGTCTGGAGCCGTGCCGCGGCCAGCGTCGCCTCGGCCTGCTCGAGCGCGACGCGATACGGCTGCGGGTCGATCCGGAACAATATGTCGCCGCGCTTCACGCGGGCGCCGTTGCGGACGAACACCTGCACCACCTGCCCATTAACTTGCGGGCTGACAGACACGATGTCCTGCTTCACCTGCGCATCGTCGGTCGATACGCTGCCGCCACTGGTCAGCCACATATAGGCTCCGCTGATCAGCAGCAGCGCAGGCACGATCAGCAGCAGGATTGTCCGCGCCCAGTTGCGCCCGCCCTCGGCCTTGCGCAGCCGTCCCTGGCGAGGAGCTTCTGCCGCCTCAGCCGCGGCGATCGGCTCAGTCTGCATCTTGTTCATTGGTTCGAGGCCCTGTTCATCAACGCGGCGCGGGACGCGTTCTCACGCACCCGCTCCAGTACGGTCCTGGTGATTGCAATGTCTTTCGGATCGATTCCGGCAAACGCTTCGGAGATCATCTCGTCCGCCACGGCGCGCAGCTTCTCGATCAGCGGTTGCGCCTTCGCGGTAACGTGCAGGCGCCAGGCCCGGCGGTCGGCCGGATCGGCGACGCGCTCCACGAGCCCGGCCTCCTCCAGGCGGTCGATGATCCGCGACAAGGTGATCGGCTCGATGTCGAGCTTGTCGGCGAGCTCGATCTGCCGCAGGCCCGGCTGGCGCTCGAGCCGGAACAGCACCTTCCACTGCGCGCGCGTGACGCCCATGCCGACCGCGCGGCGATCGAAAGCCTTGCGCAATGCGTGCGCCGTCTCGGCGATCTCGAATGGAAGGGTTTCCATCAGCAACCGATATAGTAAGCCTGCTTATATTAAGCAACTGTCAAAACGCGTCAGCGTTCCATGATTGGGAAGATTTCATGTTGCCTTCAGGTCCGCGAAATCGTTGGGTCCGGCTACCATAGGAGATCGGCCATGCAGTTCGTTTGGATGGGGTTCCTAAAGTCCAGCGATCCGATTCAGCCCGAGCTTCAGCAGCAGATCAGCGGCTTCCTGCAGCAGCCCTACATTCACATTGAAAATGCCGGCGTGCTGCGCAACGCGGAGGGCGGGCGAGCCGGCTATCTGGTGATCTTTGAAGCCGAAAACCGGTCAGCCGCGGAAGCGCTGGTGCGTGAAAGTCCCCTGCGCGGGGCAGGGCTCTACAGCGAATTCCACTTGCTCGAATATCAGGAGGAGGTGGGCTGAGCTGGAGCGGGTAGCGGGAATCGAACCCGCGCGTTCAGCTTGGGAAGCTGACAGGCTACCATTACATCATACCCGCTCGAGGCTGGCGCCGATGTGGATTCTCGGCTCTTCCAAGTCAACGGCAAGTTAGCCCCCCGTTACCGACATGTGCCGCTCGACCGCGGGCCTCGTCGCCGCGATGTCGAACCGATGGCGCTCGGGCTTGCCCGCGACCAGCCGGTCGAAGGCGCGCTCCACCGCCTCCTTGCCGCCTGACCGCAGTATTTCACGAAGCTCGACCTTCTGGTCATGGCCGAGGCAGCCAAAGACCGTTCCGGTCGCCGTGATCCGGATGCGGTTGCAGCCTGAGCAGAAATTGTCACTGATCGGCGTGATGAAGCCGATGCGGGTGCCGAGCTCGGCAACATCGTAATAGCGCGCGGGTCCGCCCGTCCGCGCGAGCGAGGGAAACAGGTTGAAGCGTTCCTCGAGCGCCCCCCTCACCCCGCCCAGCGGCAGATAGTGCGCGGTTCGATCGTCCTCGACCTCGCCCAGCGGCATGGTCTCGATCAGCGTCAGGTCAAAGCCGTGGCTTGCACACCAGCGAAGCATCGGCTCGACTTCGTCCTCATTAATGCCCCTGAGCGCGACCATGTTGATCTTCACCCTGAGCCCCGCGGCCTTGGCCGCGGCGATCCCGCCCAGCACCCGGTCGAGCCGCCCGCGCCGCGTGATCCGCGCGAACTTCGCCGAATCGAGGCTGTCGAGGCTGACGTTGACCCGCCGGACGCCGTTCGCCGCCAGGCTGTCAGCCGCCTCCGCCAGCTGGCTGCCGTTGGTGGTCAGCGTCAGTTCGTCGAGCCCTTCGCCGAGGCGTTTCCCGAGCCGCTCGACAAGGTCGAGAATGCCGCGCCGGACCAGCGGCTCGCCGCCGGTCAAACGCAGCTTGGTCACGCCGCGCTGGATCGCCAAGTCGACCAGCGCCTCAATCTCGTCGAAGCTCAGAAGCCGGTCGCTCGGCACGAAATGCATGTGCTCGGCCATGCAATAGACGCAGCGGAAGTCGCACCGGTCGGTGACCGACAGCCGGACGTAGCTGATCGTTCGTCCAAATCCGTCGATCAGCGCCCGAGGCATCGCGCTACAAGCCGCCATCGACCGGCTCGTAGCCCGCTTCGCGGAGCTTCGACGACAGCTCCTCGCCGGTGCGTTTCGCCAGCTCGCCATCCTCGGAGCGGATCACGAAATTGCTGCCGTATCGGCCATCGCGGAAGAAGGGATAGCTGCCGATCGCGACGCCCGGGTTCGCCTCCTCGGTCTCGCGGAGCAGGTCGGCAACGTCGCTTTCCGGCGCCCGCGCCCCGACGGTCACCGACACGACCGGCTTGCCGCCCTCGAGCTTCCCGGTCAGCGCCTCGAGCATGCTCGCCGCGATGCCCGGCACGCCGGCCATCACGTAAACGTTCCCCATCCTGATCCCCGGCGCACCGGAGCTCGGATTCTCGATCAGCTCGGCGCCTTCCGGAACCCGCGCCATCCGGAGCCTGGCCTCGGTCAGCCCGCCCGGCCGGTCGCGATAATAATTCTTGAGGATTCGGCGAGCGACCGGATGGACGACCACCGGCACTTGGAACGCCTCCGCCATCGCATCGACCGTGATGTCGTCGTGCGTGGGCCCGATCCCGCCTGTGGTGAACAGGTAATCGTGCTCGGCGCGGAGCTCGTTCACCGTCGCGGCGATGCGCCCCCTGTCGTCGGGCACGATCCTGACTTCGGCCAGCCGGATCCCGTGCTGGTTCAGCCACAGCGCGACCTGGGCGACATTCTTGTCCTGCGTCCGGCCGGACAGGATCTCGTCCCCGATCACGACCAGCGCCGCCGTCCAGACCCGTTCTCCGCTCATTGCTCGATCAGCGCCTTCAGGCGCGCGAAACGATCGGGCGCGAGCAGCTCGGCCGGGTTGTAATATTCCCCAAAGCTCGGAACGCCCTCAGGCAGCGGAGCCCAGCTCGGCTTGTCGGTAACGTAGATGGCGGCATCGGGGTGAACCGCGGACGGATCGTCCAGTGAGCCGACGCGAACCGCGGCGGCTTTTCGGCCTAGCCGATAGTGACTCCAGACCGGTGTCCCGCAGTTGGCGCAGCGGACGACGATCTGGGTCGCACCGCTTCCAGTCTTGAACTCATGCTCAGCAAGGTCGCCGGAGAGGAGCTCCAGCCGATCCGCCTCGATGAAGGCGTTGACCGCCGACCCGGTTCCGGTCTGCCGCTGACAAAGGCTGCAGTGGCAGTTGTTGACGAAGATCGGCTCGTCATTGAGCCGGTAGCGGACCGCGCCGCACCCGCAGCCGCCTTCCAGGGTCTTGCTAGCCATAAGCCACGGCAATGCCTATCTTGGGCCAATGACTCAATACATCACCGTCGCGGCCGACGACCGCGTCGAGGCCAAGAACGGAATCATCAAGCTGCATGGGCCGGAAGGCTTTGCGGGAATGCGGAAGGCTGGCCGGCTCGCGGCCGAGATTCTCGATGCGCTCGTCCCTCATGTCGTCTCCGGCGTTTCGACGCAGGAGCTCGACGACATCGTCTACCGGATGGCGCTCGACGCCGGCGCGCTCCCGGCGACGCTCGGCTATCGCGGCTACACCAAGTCGAGCTGCATCTCGATCAACCATGTCGTCTGCCACGGGATCCCGAGCGAGAAGACGCTGAAGGACGGGGACATCGTCAACATCGACGTCACTCCGATCGTCGACGGCTGGCACGGCGATTCCAGCCGCATGTACCTCGTCGGGGACGTGCCGCTGCGCGCCCGCAAACTGGTCGACATTACCTATGAATGCCTAATGCTGGGGCTCGAACAGGCTAAGCCCGGCAACCACCTCGGCGACATCGCGAGCGCGATCCAGCGCCATGCCGAAGCGCATCGCTACAGCGTTGTGCGCGACTTCTGCGGCCATGGCGTCGGCCGGGTGTTCCACGACAGCCCCGAAGTGGTCCATGCGGGACGCCCCGGAACCGGTCCGGAGCTCAAGCCCGGCATGTTCTTCACCGTCGAACCGATGATCAACCTCGGCCGGCCCGACGTGAAAGTGCTCGACGACGGCTGGACCGCGGTCACCCGCGACCGCTCGCTATCCGCCCAGTTCGAGCATTCGATCGGCATCACCGACACCGGCTGCGAGATCTTTACGAAGAGTCCCGCCGGCCTCGACAAGCCGCCCTACGCCTGACCGAATTGGCGTTTTGGGGCAGGAACTTGCCCCGCATTTCGTCGGTCCGTCGAAAAGTCGTATTGCGCAGCTAGCCCCGTATTACTAACCCAATACGGTCGCATCGGGGGACTCGCGCATGCTCGAAATCGCCAATCTGTCGCACACCTATGCCAACGGCACCAAGGCGCTCGACAACGTAAGCCTTTCGATCCCCAAGGGCATGTACGGCCTCCTGGGCCCCAATGGCGCGGGCAAATCGACGCTGATGCGTACCGTCGCGACCCTCCAGGAGCCGACCGAGGGCACCGTCTTCTTCGGCGACATCGACGTTCTCGCCCAGCCTGACCGGCTGCGCCGGACGCTCGGCTACCTTCCCCAGGACTTTGGCGTCTACCCGCGCGTCTCGGCCTATGCGATGCTCGACCAGCTCGCCGTGCTCAAGGGCATCACTGCCCCCGGCGAACGCCGCTCGGTGGTCGAGACCCTGCTCGAGCAGACCAACCTCTGGGCGGTCCGCAACAAGTCCATCGCCGGCTTCTCAGGCGGCATGCGCCAGCGCTTCGGGATCGCCCAGGCGCTGATCGGCAATCCCGACCTGATCATCGTCGACGAGCCGACCGCAGGCCTCGACCCCGAGGAGCGCAACCGCTTCCTCAACCTGCTGGCGGCGATCGGCGACAATGTCGTCGTGATCCTCTCGACCCACATCGTCGACGACGTCGCTGACCTTTGCCCCCGCATGGCGGTGCTCGCCAATGGCCGCGTTCAGCTCGAAGGCAAGCCGGCCGACTTGGTCGCGGGGACTCGCGGCAGGATCTGGAGCAAGACTGTCGATCGATCCGAGCTGGAGAACTACCAGGAGAGCCACGAGATCATCTCGACCCGCCTCTACGCCGGCCGGTCGGTGATCCACGTCCTGTCCGACACCCGCCCCGACGGCTTCGAGCCGGTCGAAGGCGGTCTCGAGGACGTTTATTTCTCGACCCTCTCCACCCTCCGCCGCGCGGCCTGACGCAAATGCGCATGCTGCTTGGCATCACCGGATTCGAAATCCGCTACCAGCTCCGCAACCCGGTCTTCTGGGTAGCCGTCGCGATCTTCTTTCTGATGGGCTTCGGCCTGACGGCGAGCGAGAACGTCAGCATCGGAACGCCCGGCGGCGTCCACGAGAATGCGCCGAGCGCCATCGCGGTCGGAACCGCGGTCTTTTCCTTGTTCTACGTATTCGTCGTCACGGCGTTCGTCGCCAACGCGATCATCCGCGACGATGCAAGCGGCTTTGCGCCCATCGTCCGCGCGACCTCGGTTACGCCGCGTCAAATCCTGATGGGACGCTTCCTCGGCGGCCTCTTCATCGCCTGGCTCGGATATCTCGCGCTTCCGCTCGGAATGTGGGCCGGGTCCGTGATGCCGTGGGTCGATGCCGAGCGGATCGGTCCTCAGGCCTTCTCCTATTACGCCTGGCCGTTCCTCATCTTCGCTCTGCCCAACATCTTCCTCCTTTGCGCGGTGCTGTTCGCGCTGGCGACGCTGCTACGCTCGATGATGGCCGCCTATGTCGGCGCAATCACGCTGGTCATGGGCTATCTCGTCACCAGCAACGTCATCGGTCAGAAGATCGAGTATCGCGAGACGCTCGCGCGCTGGGAGCCGCTCGGGACCGGCGCGCTTGGCCAGGCCCAGCGTTACTGGACCCAGAGCGAGCTCAACAGCCGGCTCGTCGAGTTCAGCGGCACCTTGCTGTTCAATCGCCTCTGGGCCCTAGCGCTGGGCATCCTGTTTCTCGGGATCACCCTGTGGCGCTTCACGATGACCGAGCGTGCGCCGTCACGCTTCAGGCTGAGGCGGCTGGCGAAGCGCCAAGCGCAGGAAGAGCAAGTGGCCGCCGTCCCTGCCGCGACCGGCGGCGAAGCGATCTTCGCGCGCGACGCTAAGCCCTCCCGCGCTACGCAGTTCATGACCCGCGTGCGCGTCGAAGTCCGGCAGGTGCTGACTAGCCCAGGCCTCATCGTCCTGACGCTGCTTGCGGTCGCCTTCACCGGCCTCGTGTTGTGGCTCGCCCGCTCGACCTATGGGACCCCGGATCACCCGACGCTCGCCGCGACGATCACCGGCGTGACTGGCGGCTCGACCCTGTTCCTCATCATGATCGCGGCCTTCTTCGGCGGCGAGCTGGTCTGGCGCGAGCGCGACCGCCAGGTCAACGAGCTGATCGATTCAACCCCGGTCCCGAGCTGGGTGATGACCGTGCCGAAGATGCTCGCGATCTTCCTCGTCCTGCTGGTCGTGAACGTCGCCGCGGCGCTAACCGGCATCGTCTACGAGATCACCCAGGGGGCGCGGGTGATCGGAATCCCCGAATTCTTCGCCTGGTTCATTCTGCCGTCGGCGGTCAGCGGACTGCTGATCGCCATCCTCGCCGTCTTCATCCAGGTTCTGAGCCCGAACAAATATGTCGGCTGGGGCGTGATCTTCGTCTGGTTCGTGCTCGGCGTTTTCCTCAGCAACCTGGGCTACGGCAATCCGCTGTACAATTACGGCCAGTCGCCCAACGTGCCACTGAGCGACTTCGTCGGCCAAGGCAGCTTCTGGAAGGGCGACGCGGTCTTCAAATTCTACTGGCTGTGTTTCGCCGTGATTCTCGCCGTCATCGCCCACCTGCTGTGGCCGCGCGGCACCGACCTTGCGGTCCGCAGCCGCTTCAAGCGCATCTCAAGCCGTTTCTCGGTGCCCGTTTTCGCGATCATCGGCCTCGCCGCGCTCGGCATGGGGGTGAGCGGCGCCTACGCTTATTACAACATCAAGGTGCTCAACCGGTACCAGACGGCCGATGAGCAGGAAAAATTTCAGGCCAACTACGAGCGCAAATATCTGAAGTTTGAGAAGCTCCCCCAGCCCGCCGTGACCCACGTGACGCTCAATGGGCAGCTCTATCCGAAGCAGCGCCTGCTCGTCGTCGACGGCCGCTACGACCTCGCCAACAAGACCAATGTCCCGATCAACGAGATTCACATCCGTCAGGGCGACCCCGACGTGGAGTTCCTGAAGCTCGATATCCCCGGTGCGCGCCTCGTCTCCAACGACAGGGACTTCGGCTACCGGATCTACCGCTTCGACCGGCCGCTCGCGCCCGGCGCCACTGCCGCCATCAACTTCCGCTCACGCCTGTGGCGTCGCGGTTTCCGCGCGTTCAATCCGTCGACGGACGTGATCGAGAACGGCACGTTCACGAACAACAGCGACTTCGCGCCGCTTATCGGCATGAGCCGCCAGGGATTGCTGACCGACCGCGCCAAGCGCCGCCGCCAGGGCCTCTCGCCAGAGCTTCGTCCCGCGAAGCTCGAGGACATGTCGGCGGTCGGCTCGAACTATGTGAAGGCCGATTGGGTGACGTCGGACATTACGCTGACGACCGACGCCGACCAGACACCGATTGCGCCCGGCAGCCGCGTCTCCGACGTTACTCGCAACGGCCGGCGGACGGCCCATTTCGTCAGCACAGCGCCGATCCTCAATTTCTTCTCGATGCAGTCAGCCGACTACCGCGTCGCCTCGCAGGTCCACAACGGGCTCAACCTGTCGGTTTATTACCACGCCGGGCACGACTGGAACGTCGGCAAGATGCTGCGCGCGATGGCGCTCGCGACCGATTATTACCGCGCGCACTTCGGCCCGTACCAGTTCAACTATGCGCGGATCATCGAATTCCCGGGCTATGCGAGCTTTGCACAGGCGTTCGCCGGCACCATGCCTTATTCGGAATCGATCGGCTTCAACGCCAGGACCGACGACCCGGAGAAAATCGACTTCACCACTTATGTGGTCAGCCATGAGATGGCGCACCAATATTGGGCGCACCAGGTGATCGGCGCCGACATGCAGGGCGGAACGGTAACCAGCGAGACGCTCGCTCAATATTCGGCGCTGATGGTGATGAAGCACCTCTACGGGCCGGACAAGATCCGCCGTTTCCTCAAGTATGAGCTCGATAATTACCTGCGCAGCCGCCAGGGCGAAGTGGTCGAGGAAGTGCCGCTCGAGCGGGTCGAGAATCAGGGCTACGTCCATTACCGCAAAGGCGCTCTGGTCATGTACCTGCTGCAGGAGCGCCTTGGCGAAGACGCGGTGAACCGCGCGCTTTCCCGCTTCGTCGCCAAGTGGCGCTTCAAGGGCCCGCCTTACCTTCGCTCGGTCGATCTGATCGACGAGTTCCGCAAGGAGGCGAAGACGCCCGAGCAGCAGCAGCTGATCACCGACCTGTTCGAACGCATCACGCTCTACGACCTCAAGGTGAAGTCGGCCTCGACCCGCAAGGACGCGACCGGCTGGACGACGACGCTCGTGGTCGGCGCGGACAAGTTCTACGCCGGCGGCAAGGGCGCCGAGACCAGGACCAGGCTCGCCGAGCCGATCGAGGTCGGCCTGTTCAGCGCGCGGCCGGGGCTTGGCGCCTTCTCGCAGAAGGACGTGATCTTTATGGAACGGCGGCCGATCCGCAGCGGCGAGCAGCGGATCGTTCTGCACAGCACGCAGAAGCCAGGCTTCGCCGGCGTCGATCCCTATAATTTCTACATCGACCGCAACAGCGACGACAATGTGAAGGAGATCACGGCGGGCTGAGCCCCGCCGTCGCCGGACCGTTAACCCGGTGCTTTCACCTTATTGACACAAGTGTCAGCGAATGAAAGCGTCAGACACTTCCTGATTCGAGGCATGGATGTTCCGTCACCCGATTGCGATCGACCCCGCGGACATCGACCATATGGGCCATGTCAACAACGCCGCCTACCTAAAGTGGGTGCAGGAGGCGGTGATCGACTACTGGAGCAGCGTCGCACCGCCCGACGCCGTTGGCCGGCACCTGTGGGTCGCGCTCAAGCACGAGATCACCTACCTCAAGCCGACCTTCCTCCAGGACACGGTCGTCGCCGAGGTGATCGCCGAGAAGGTTGAGGGCGCGCGGGCGATGTTCACCACCGTCCTTCGCCGCGGCGAAGAGGTGCTGAGCGAGATCAAGAGCAGCTGGTGCTGCCTCGACGCGGTCACCAGGCGCCCTGCCCGCCTGGCCCGCGACATCGTCGGTCGCTTCCTCCCGCCGGTTAGCGCCTAGAGCTTTTTCGCGAAGTCGGGCTTGCCGTCGTTGGACAAAGCGGCGGTGATCCACCGCGTGCTTTCGAACTGGCCGAAGATCATCATCAACATCAACGTCATCGGCACCGCAAGGAACGCGCCCGACAGGCCCCAAAGGATCGTCCAGAAGGACAGCGCGAGTATGGTCACGATCGGATCGATGTTCTGCGTCTCGGCCTGCATCTTGGGATAGATAACGTTGCCAACGACCAGTGCCGCGACCTGGCTCACCCCGAAGATCACGACTGCCTGCCAGGCCGTGGGGAACTGCAGCAGGGCGAACAGGGCCGGAGCGATCGATCCGATCGTCACCCCGATGTTGGGGATGTAGGTCAGGAGGAAGAAGACCACCGTCCAGAACAGGATGTTGTTCAAGCCTACGGCCATCATCGCGAGGACGGCGGCGAGCGTGATCATCGCGCCGGTGACGGTCTGGACCCACATGTAGGTCCGGATGTCGGCAGCGGCGCGTTCGACCAGCCGGTTGGGCGAGCTCGGCCCCGAGGACCGCGCAATCTGGTCGAACTTGCGGGTAATCCGCCTGCGGCCCGCAAGCATGAAGCCAAAATAGATGACGACCAGGATGACCGTTCCGCCGATCCCCTGAACCCCGGAAAGCACGACACTGGCGACCTGCCGCACGTTGACTTGCCCAATCAGCGACTGGAGGTCGAGCGGGACCGAGAGATGGAGCGCCCTGCCGATATCCTGGACCAGCCCGTTCAGGCGGCTGGCGAGTGCCGGCCCCTGGCCGACCATCTGCACCGCGCCCTCGGCCAGCACGAATATTCCGCCGGCCGCAGTGACGATGACCAGCACGCCCGCGATCCACGAAACCAGCCAGGCGGGCGCGCCCGGCCAATGGCGCTTGATCGCGTCGACCACGGCTTCGACAATCACAACCAGCACGAACGCGATGACCAGCGGGATCAGGATGTCGCGCAGGAAGTAGAGCAGCGCGAGAATCGCCGCGATGCCGGTGAACACCAGCGATGTCGTCGCAAAGCGCGAACCGTCGGTGGGTCTAGGGGCCAGGGATCCGCGTCCAGACTTGCGACTTGCACCCGAAATTGCCTGTCAGGCACCCGCGCGCGACGATCGTGCCGTCATCCTGCAGCGTGCCTGTCCCAGTGAACACGTGGTTCAAGTCGGGAACGAACACCTTGCCCTTCCATACCTTGGGGCTGACCTCGTGGAAGTCGCGGAACAGCTCCGTTCCGACCAGGTTCGGCGTGCCACCTTTCGCCGAATCGGCCTTTGCCTTGTCGTTCGCCCAGATGACGGTGCCGCACCGGCCCGTTCCGCAGGAGTGGACCCGGACGTGGACGCTGTTCTGCGGATTGCGCCAGACGCTGTCCGCGGGCGCGGGCGGATCGGCCAGCGCCGCGCTCGTCACGGCCAGCGCTAGAGTCGCCGCTGGCGCAGCAATCGCGAGGAACTTTCGCATCCGAAACCCCCTGGACGCGCCCTACTCCCAATGCCCCGTTGTTGCCAGCGCCCTGGAACCCCTGTCGCAGATACTGGTCAGGCCGCTCGCAACTTGAGACCGCGGACAGTCTCCGCGCGCTCCCGCGCAAAATGCGCCGCGTGCCTCGCCATCAGCGCCTGAAAACGCGGGTTGGAGTGGAGAGAAAGGAAGGCAGGTTCGTCGAGCAATCTGGGGAAGTCAGTATGCCCGATGTGAAGCCATCCGCGTGCATAGGCGCGTTCGAGGGCGTCCAGCGCATCGTTGGTCTTGCCCTGTGCAGCCCATATCCCGGCGGCGTCCTCATCAAAGAAAATGGGAACTCTGCCGTGCGAATAGACGGCTCGAACCGTAGCTTCGGAGCGTCGAAGCAATTCCTCGGCCTCGCCGGACCGGCCTTCCCGCCTGAGCGAGATGGCAACGATCGGAACGTCTCTCACACGGAGTGCGCCAATTGGCTGTCCCTTATGAATCCGCAACAGCCCGACTGTACTATCGTAGGTAGCCACGAGTTCGCGCGTTCGCCTGGCCGCCAACATCAGCTTGGCGGCAAGCGCATTTTCATCGGCGTAGACCAGCGCGGCGGCTGGCGAGCTGGTATGCTTTCGCCATTCGCTCGGCGAGGGGGGAGTGGTCATGGTTGGTGCGGCAACAAAACGACTACCGCCGATCAACGCTCTGCCGGTGCGCACTGGCGCGGCCGCTGTCAAATGCAGATCGAACAACAATTGATCGAGGCCGGACCGCGAAGGAACTGCCCACCGCGATTGGGAATTCGCCACAATTGACCATTTCCGCGCCGCCTCGGAAAAGTCGCCAACGAGGCGTGCGACACGAGCCTCCGCAAAGTTCTGCGTCATGGGATCATCAGGAAATGAAGCCTTGATCACCTGTTCGGCGCCCGCGCGATCGCCCATGATCGCGAGATTATCGATCATCGCTCGCAAGGGCAGCGGCCAAAGCGGGTCAAGGTCGTGCGCACGGCGGTCCGCCGCCACGCACTTGTCGAACTCGCCCGACGCGCAACTAGCGGTCGCCAACCAGATGAAGCCCTGGCCACTTCTAGGATCGAGCGCAGCCGCACGCCGGAGATGAGTGACTGCTTCGGGAGATTCCGATCCGAGTAGGGTAGCCAGCACGCCGTGAGCGGCAGCTAAATTGGGATCGAGTTGTAGCGCCCGCTCTGCCGCATGGTAGGCGCCAGGGAGGGCTGCGACCATGCCTTCGTTGCCCTTAATTTCGGCATCGAGCTGCAAGGCGTCCGCGAGACTTGCCCAGGCGGGTGCAAAGCCGGGATCGATCCTGATTGCCTCGCGCAATAAGACTACTGCGTCGTGACCAGACTGCGGGTTTCCGGATCTAAGCAGTCCCCGCGCTTCGAGATACGCGGCGTAAGCGTCGCCATTGATCGGCCGCAGTGCGCGCTTTCCCGCAAAGACGAGCTTACGCCGAAGGCCGTCGGCCACGGATTGGCCGATAGAGCTTTGAATCTTCAGGATGTCGTCGAGCTTTCCGTCGTAGGTCTCGGACCACAACCGAACTCCGTCTCTGGCCCGCAACAAATCGGCGTTGACCCGCACGTGGTCGCCCTGCCGGCGGACGCTGCCCTCCACCACATAATCAACGTTGAGTGCCCGCGCGGCCGCGCGGATGTCAGAATGCTCTCCGAAGCTGCTCGACGATGAGCTCCCGGCGACGCGGAATTGCGGCTCGCGGGCGAGTTGTCCCAGGATTTCCTCGCCGACTCCCTGCGCGAAATAGGGATCGCCAGGCGACAGATTCCGGAACGGAAGAACGGCAATTGAGGTCGGGGGTTCTTTCAGCGGCCAACCGATCACGCGGGCCTTCCATGCACCGCCAACGACCAGCAGCAGGATAATCAGCGCGGCGAGGATGCCCCGCTGCAGCGCCGGTCGGCGCCAAGCCGGCCGCTCGCCGTTGGATCCTTCAATCAGTCGATAGCCCACCCTCGACACCGTCTCGATCTCGAACGGCTGGGGCGAAAACTCCTTGGCGAGGTGGCGCAACGCGACGATGCAGCGGTTGAGCGCGTCGTCGCCGACGATGCGGCCATCCCAGCACCGGTCGATCAGCCGCTCGCGCGAAACCACTTCAGGCCGGGCGGATGCGAGCGCCACGAGGACCTGCGCCACTCGAGGTTCAAGTTCGCGTCCGCTGCCGTTGATTGCCACCCTGCGGCGGGCCGGACTGACGTGCAGCCCACCCAAATCAAAGTCCGGCGATTCCGCCAGATTGATCTGGGTTTCACTCACCTCACTGGCCGAACTGCATGATCATCGGCAATCCATCACCCAATCATCGGCCTAAGCCACTAGCAAATGCCGGCTTTAGAGTCTCCAAATTACTTTGGATCCCAAAGTCGCGATCTTTCGCATATCAACGAGGGAACTTGGCATGACCAACGGCAGAAAATTGAGCATGGCATCATTTACTGCCATCGCAGTTGCGCTCGCTGGCTGTGGCGGCGGAGGTGGCGTTGATTCCATGCCCCCGGCGCCTGTGGCGGCAACGCCGACACCCGCTGCAACGCCGTCGGCAGTTCCGGCTCGGGCGTCTGTGGGTGCCGGCCCAGCGCCGGTGTTCGCAACGGCCGGCGGACCGAACTTCACCACTGGCACCGCCGCGGGGACGGCCTTCCCCATGCTCCAGACGGTCATGTTCCAGAACGGCAGCCACTATGAGTCAGACACCGGCGCGATTGCGGCGGGCGGAGCAGCAACGTTCGATGGCGGACAATTGTCAGTAAATATCCCAGACAGTCGCCCTGGGCCGTGGTCGGGCTATTCCGATCTCGATTGGACGCGCGCTGGCCATTGGGGCATTTCGACCGATTGGTTCGTGCTTCCCAACACTGACGGCGTATTCATCGTCGGCTATCAAACCCCTTCGCAGGGAATGCCCTCGACAGGCAGCGCGACGTTCAGCGGTCGGGCCGAGGGCACCGTCTTCGGGTCATCAATCGACCGGCAAGCAATCGAGCTGAGCGGCGGCACGGCGCAATTTACGGCCAATTTCGCCGCGCGAACACTAAATGGGACGGTAACCGGCCTGACTGCCCGCGATACGATCAACGGGATTTCGACCGGCAATCTTGTCCCGTGGAATGATTTTTCGTTCACATCTACGATCACCGCAAATTCCTTCAGCGGCACTTCGATGGTCACGAGCGCTCCGGGAGGGCTGACCTCGCTCCCCGGAACCGCGACAGGGACAATCGAAGGCAAGTTCTTTGGACCAACCGCTCAGGAGGCGGGCGCTGTTTGGACGTTGTTCGGTGGGTCGAACGGCGCCATTGGTACCCTCACCGGCAAGCAGCACTAGCGCTCAGCACGATGTCCAGCATCAGCCGCATCGCGCACGGCGGCCTGCTGGCGATCCTTCTCGGCGCCACATCCTCCGGCAGCTCTGCGACCGGGCCGGTTTGGGCGGAGACCGGTGTTGAGACGGCCAAGGCGTTGATGCTGAATGGACGGCGCGAGGAGGCGAAGTCCCTGTTGCAGGACCTTGCGAGGGAGCGGCCGGCCAGGAGCGACGTCGCATTCCTGCTCGGGCTACTGGCGATCGACGCGACGGATTACCCGGAGGCGATCGCTCATTTCCGCGACATCCTCGTGCGTGAGCCGTCCGCGCTTCGAGTCAGGCTCGAACTTGGACGAGCCTTCTATCTCAGTCACGACTATGAGAACGCCTATCGCCAGTTCCAGCTCGCCCGCGCCGGCAGGCTCCCACCGGGCGTCGCGGCTACGATCGACAAGTTCGTCGCCGCGATCCGCCGGGAAAAGAACTGGTCCTACAGCTTCGACATTGCGATCGCCCCTGACAGCAACATCAACAACGGCACCTCCTCTCGGGAAACCGAGATTTTCGGGCTCCCGTTCGAGCTCAGCAGTGACACCCGGCAGCGGAGCGGCACCGGCTTGGCTGTCACCGGGCGCGGAGAGTTCTCGCCGCGACTTGGCGAGATCCTTCACCTCAGGATGGGCGGCTCCGTCGAGCGGCGCGAGTATCAGGCTCATGACTTCGACGACATGACCATGGCCGCTTATGCGGGTCCCAGGATCGTGTTGAGCGATTGGGACCTCAGCGTCCTCGGCACCGGATTCCGTCGTACGTTCGGCGGACGCCGGCTTAGCG
>Ga0105248_10000677_pt1 | contig 38622 bp, 61 predicted proteins | sample KBSS34metaG_FD_81524 | JGI IMG/M metagenome (GOLD analysis project Ga0105248, IMG submission 81524) | Switchgrass rhizosphere microbial communities from Kellogg Biological Station, Michigan, USA - KBS S3-4 metaG | ecosystem: Host-associated > Plants > Roots > Rhizosphere > Soil | place...
GTAACGCAGCATCCGGGCTCATCGGAAACTGTGCGGCGCGATCCGATGGCGGCAGCGCGCGGGCGTTCCGCGCGTACCAGTTCTCGTCGCGCTGCGGGTGCAAATCCCAGGGCAGGAATTGCGTCTCGATTCCGTACGCCTCGGCGTTCACCCACAAATGGTGGAAGAAATTGCCCTCGCCGGATTGCTCGTTCGAGACGCCGTTCGCGGTGGAAATGACGACGATCTGGCCGCCGTTGTCCGCGGTCGGGAACGTCGCCTTCCAGCTCTCGCGCGCGTACTCATGGCGCGCGTATTCATCCAGCAGAACAATCGTTGCGGTCTCGCCGTGACCGGCCCGTCGTGTCGATGGGAGGCCGACCACGGACGAGATCCGCCCGTCAGGGAACGTCAGCTCGATGAGTGTCGAAGGGCGAGCGTCCCGCGACGGCTTCGTCACCTTCGCCTCGAACTGCAGGTGGTCTGGCAGCGAGACGAACATGTCGAAGATTCGATTGACGACCTTGATCGCCTCGTCTTCGTTGATCGAGACGATCAGGGCCCGCGTGCCGGGCATCGTCAGCAGCTTCCAGAGCGCGTAGCCCGCCGCGAGCCAGGTGATGCCGATCTGGCGGGCCTTCAAGACCAGGCTCAAGGGGTGTTCGATCCACTGGTCGAGCACCTCGCGCTGCCAGTACCAGGGGGCGTCGGGCTCAGTGAGCGTGAAGGTGAAGCGCTCGCCGGTCTTCGGGTCGACGCACTGGACGTGATCGAGCAGACCGCCGGGGTGCTGGAGCGCCGCGGCGCGCTCGTTCAGGCGCCGGGCGTAGTCCTTCTTGAACGCCGCCAGCACCTTCGGGTCGGGCGCCGTCAGCGTCTTCGCCACGTTGTCTCCTCTGGCAGCTTTGTAAAATCTTTCGACGGCTTGGTTGAGCCAAGTCGGAAAATCGTGTGCAGGGATTTTGTCTTGTTACTCGTTGCCCTTGCGGAGAACAGCTCGAGTAGTCAGGTAAAATGTGTGCAGCACATTCCGTAAGGTCAACCCAAAGGAGCACCATGGAACACAAGATCATCGACATCGCGGTACGCGAACTCGCCCCCGGCGATCAGGTCATCAACAAGGGCCGCGACGTCTACAAGGTCATCTCGATCGACCTCGACGAGCCCGACAAGCGCGTCCTCTACATCCAGTGGGTCGACGGCGGCTTCGACTTCCGCGTCTGGGACAGCAGCGAGCTGCTTGAGCAGCGGATCGAGGTCATCCGGTGAACCGCCAGGACGCCGAAGACCTCGCCCGCGCCTACTGCCTGCGCAACGTGAAGAACCTCCAGGCGTACGGGCGCGGCAGCCGAACCCAAGCCGAGCGGGTCGCGCTCGACGAGGCCCGGGCCCGCTACGGCGAGAACCTGACCGCCGCCGCGCTCACCCGTATCCGCCAGGCGCTGCGAGCTACTCGATGATCGGCGTGCCGACCACGGCGAAGCAGCCCCAGTAGGCCGAGACGTTCTCGTAGCCCCACTGCGCCACACGCATCTGATCGAGGCGACTGGTGGCCGAAGCCTCCGTGCGAACCCCCACATGACGGCTCCAGGCCCACCAGTTGCCCGACCAGATGCCGAGCCCGCCGACGAAGGTGCGCCCCCGCTGCCACCACGCCCCGTGCTCCTCGCACTGTGCGACCCGATCCCAGAAGGCAACCTGACGCGCGCTCAGCCCCCCACCCCCTCGCGCGTTCACAGTCAATACAGCAACGACGACGGTGACGAGCAGGGTGAGGGCGAGCAGACGCACGAAGCTGAACCTCCTGCTGGGGGACAAGGATGTTCAGGCCCGGCGGCGGTTGGGCGCTGCGGCACGCCCGTCCCCGCTCTTACCTCTGTTTCCGGCGACAGGCCGGGCCTGAAGCTGAGCTACTCCCAGACGAAGTAGACGGTGCCGGAGACGTTGCCGTCCGGGTTCTGCACCTGCACCGCGACCTGGTCGCCCGGGATGCCCTTCGGATCGTCGAGGCGGCAGGCGACGCTCGTCGGGTCGTTGAAGGTCGTGACCTGGGCGACGTCGCCCCAGAGGATCTCGGCGCCCTCGACGAAGCCGCTGCCGGTGCAGCTCAGCACCTGCGGCGGCAAGCCGATCGGCGTCGAGGCCGGGTTGATCGACGTCAGCACCGGCCCGATCGTGACCGGGGCCTGAGGCGCGCTGTCACGCCCGATCTGGGCGGTGACATTGCCGGAGCTGGTGTCGCGCACGACCAGCGTCCCCTTGACGACGCTCACGGCTCCGGCCGCGAGCGTGACCGCGTCGCTCTCGGTCTGCGCGCCGCCGATCACGGTGCCGTCCTCGGTCTCGATCGCGAACGGATGCTGCGGGCTCGCGGCCATCAGGAGACCCAGTTGTCGCCGAAGAGCAGGAACAGCACGAACGAGAGCGCGATGACGAACAAGAAAATCTCCTGCTTGGTGATCACCATCGGCTTATCCTTTCTTCTTGCGAGTCGTCTTCTTCTTGGGCGCGGGCGCGACCTTGTCGAAGTGGTGCTTCTTTGCCCACGCCTCGCCCTTGACCGCGTAGGCCCACTTCTGCTGGCGGCGTGACCTGGCGGGCATCTATCTCCTCCTAACCAATCTGTTGCGGTTCAAGCGACACCCAAGCAAGAGTCATGTTGGCGGCGACGCCCGTGTAGGCCCCGACCCCAACCGAGTCGCCCGCGGCCAGCGTGATCGGGGTCGGATTGAACGAGCAACTGAGCGAGTTCGCGGCCGAACAGACACCGACGCCCTGGTTCGTGTTGAAGCCCATCGCCCCGTTGAGCGTGTAGCTGACCGCCACGATGCTCGGAGTGGCGCCTGGGATGGTGATCGTGGCGCTCGCCGCCACCCGGTAGATACCGGCGAACGGCGCTGTCAGGGTGGGCAAGTACGCAGTCCACGCTCCGACCATTCCCTTCGAGGGAAGATCACCAGCGATCACGGGGGAACCGCCGACACACACCCACTTGTACGCGCTCGACAACCCGGCCGTGTAGCGCACGCGCCAGAACCAGGTCGCGGCGGTGAGCGAGTTGACGAGGATCACCTCCTGCCCATCGACCGGACTCCCCGGCAGCGTCGTCGAGAGCGGCGTCGGCAGGCTCGCGCCACTCGGGCCGTCGAGCAGCGCCAGCTCGTTCTCGATCTTCATCATGTTCGCCCGGTTCAACGGCGTACTGCCATCGACCCAGTTCGTCGGCGTGTACGTCACACGGCCCCCTTAAAGACAGAAGGCCCCGAGGGGCCTCCTGCCGGTCAACCCAACGCGGAGGATCTCCGAAGAGACACCGGCCAGGAGCTTCCGAGTGTAGCCGGAGTTACACTTCCGCACGGTCAACTCTTTTCGAGCGGAAGGAGCAGGAAAATGGATGCAGTAGAACAGTCAGGCGGCGGCGTTCGCGCGCAGCTGCAGCAGCTCAGCGAACCCTTGAAGGCGCAGCTGAAGGAGATCGAGCAGCAGATCGAGGCGATGAACAAGGAGCTGGAGGCGCTGCGCGAGACGAAGCGCGACATCGAGTTCGTCCTCAAGCGGCTCGACCCGGGCTCGGTCGAGAAGCGCACGTACAAGAAGCGGCAGCGGAGCACCAGTGCCAGCCGCACCGCCGAGGTGCTCACGTTCATCGAGAACCTGAACGGCGAGCTTGGCGAGGACTTCGGCTACACCGCCGTGTTCAAAGCGATGAAGGACGCGAAGATGGCGATCGGCAAGGAGATGGTGCGGAAGGCCTTCATCGAGCTGCATGAACAAGGCCTGCTGCGGATGACGCGCACCACCTCCGGCGGCGGCAAGGCCTACACGCTCGTCGGCCATGCCTAAGGTCAGCCTGTACGACTTCCGCGACGCCGACATCATGCACCGGCTCGCCGACGCCTCGAACGGCGGCGTCACAAGCCAGGAGGTCGCCGAGATGCTCGGCTTCGGCGCCGAGGACAGCGCCCGCACCGTCTCCACCCGCCTGATCTGGATGCGCCACTACGGGATGATCCTCTACGACAAGGAACACAAGCTCTGGTCGCTCAGCCCTTCCGGCGAGCGCGTGATCGCCGCGCAGCTGAAGGCGCCCGAGTTACGGGTCGTGGAGAAGATGCCCGACGAGAAGATGATCGAGGTGATGGCGCTTGTGACTTCCAGGTATCAGCGCGGCGAGGCGATGCTCGGGCACATGCTCAGGCGCGAGTTCCTGTACGGGACGAAGAAGCGATGAAGAAGAAGCTGCCGCGCGAGGCGATCGAGGGCCTGATGCGCGTCTGGGTGCAGATCCTGAACGAGAAGGAAACCCGCCCCGGCGTCACCTGGGTGTGGAAGGAGAAGCGATGAGCTGGCTGCCCGACAAACGAGGGCCCGACGACCGGATGCGCATCTACCGCGTCCTGATCCGCGCCGACGTCGCCGCGAACTTCGGCGAGAAAGGAATCAGCGAAGAGATCGAGGACAAGCTCGGGACGCTCGACCACTGGGACGTGCTCGCGCTAGAGATCATGCCGCGCCGCGAGGACGAGGACGGGATCAGCGAATGAGCGGGAACATGCCCATCCCGATGGACGCCGAGACGCTCGCCGCAGTCCTCCACGACATGGCCGCGCACGTCGAGGCCGGTGACAGCTTCGAGGGCAGCATCGAATACCTGATGCCCGCTCCCGGCGATCCCGAGTGCTACGCGATGGTGCGAGCGAGCTACCGGATCGGCAACACACTCGGACAAGGCGGCGTCCGGCTGATCGGCACGCTCGGAGGAAAACCACCGATGGCGCCCGTCGAGAAACCTGACCTGGACGACTACTCGGGGTTCGACCGTGGCTGAGCCTACGGAGTCGAATCCCAGTAAACGGCAGGACGCCGACTGGCGTATTGGCCCCGAAGAACGAGACGCCGCGCTCAACAAGATCGAGCGGCTGCTCCGCAAAGCCGAGCGCGACTCCCGCCTGCTCGACGGCCGCGACTTCAAGATGCGCCGCTGGGCCGAGGCGTACCGGCTGCTCGACCTGCTGCGGGAGATCGAGCCTTGACGGGCCTATGTGGCGCGGTAAACCGGTGCGGGTCAGCGCCGCTTTGCGGTCGCGACTACGGCGCACCACTTCGCGGTCGTATGTGACGCCTCGTCGCCGAGCGTCCACGTTTCCACGATGCCTCGGTAGTGAACTTCCGGGTTGTCTCGGCCGGACGAACGCAGAGCGTCAAGTTCGCGGCGGGCGGCAGCCTCAGTGGTCGCGCCAAGCGGCTTGAATCCCTCGGTCACGTCTACGCGCATGGGCAAGGAGTGTAGCCCGGACATGAAACCGCGACTTCATGTCACACTCCACCCCGGGCCCCGCCTCGCCGCACAGACTCCCGCCGCAGGGCGGGGCTCGACACTTGCCCCATTTGCCAGCGCGCACGGGTCAAGTAACTAAGATCACGACCCTGCGCTGCGGCGCAGAACAATGGGGCGGCGAAGCCCTCCTGGGCTATGCAACAAGCCGAGGGCCCGCCGCCCCATAACGCATAGCCCAGCGTAGGCAAGACTAGATGACGGCCGCCTGAACAGGCCTCAGTACAAACCCCGGAGCTAGAGACTCGCGACCCGGCCCTCCAAAACCCCCCGGTAGCGCCAGCGCGCATAGCGCTCGGCGCGCTTCTCATCGAGGATCGCGGGCTCGCTCAGCATCAGCTTGACGTACTCGTCCTCGGAGATCGGCAATGAGCGAGGAGCTGGCTTCGCGATCGACTCAGCCGCCACCACCAGCGCATCGAGGACAGGATCGTCTATCCCCAGCTTCACGCGCATCACGCTCTCGGCCTGCCGCTCCTCCACCTCGGCCTGAGCCGCCCTCTGACGCTCACGATACGCCGCCTGCTGCTCCGCGCGTGACGAATAGCGCTTCTCCCTCGGCATGTGACGAATCCCCCTTCCGTGACGTTTCGTCACGCAGAGCGATGAACAAGTGACGATTCAGGCCCCGCAAGGAGGCCCCGCGTGTGACGATTCAGGAGGCCCCACGCTCAGCCGGGAATCCCTCACGCTCAGCGGCGCTGGGGCCCGGAAAAGGGCCCCGCGGTCGATCGCTCGCGCGGCGGGGAGGGCGGCCCCCCGCCCGCCTGAGAGGGCCTTCGGCCCTCGGTAAGGAACACGGCACGTTCCTCTCTGCCTCGACGCTCACGCCCTGCCTGCTCGCTCCTCTGCCCTTGGCTCTGTGCCTGGGCATGCACGCCTCAGCATGCTGCTCGCGCTGTATCAGGTCACGCTGCGCTTGGCTCTATCACTGGCTTTGCGGGACTTGGTCAGGGCCTGGTCAGGGCTACTGCTCGTCGAGCAGCCTTGCTGCGAGGGCCTGCATCTGCTCCCAGCCGAGCGCCTGCACGCCCGCCTCCTCGGCCGGTAGCTCCAGCTCGACCGTGGCCTGCTGCAGAGGGAAAGTCGCGTCGAGCACGGTCACGGCGGCGCGCTGCTGCGCGAGGCTGCTGAGGGCCTCGTCGTCGAGCGGCGCCAGCAAGGCTTCGGCCAGCCGCTCGGCCCTCGCCATGGCTTGAATCCTGGCATGTTCCCTCGGGTTCCCGACCCTGTTCGGGCCTATGCCAAGTGTCTGCCTCTGGATTCTGAGCCTTGTCTTGGCGGCGTGGCCTTTGGCGCTCATGCGCCGCAGAGCTTCGGGGTCTGTGGCGCCTCCTCCTCCAGCGTGGACGACGCAGATGCCGTACAAGCGAGTGGCCGGAGCACGGCAGCGTCCGCGCTGCGTGACGATCCTGCAGTAGCCGTTGGGCTCGGCGAGTGTCGAGCCTTCGGGGACGCGGTGGCAGTGAGGGAGGCTGAGCCCGAGGACGTCGACGTGTGGCTGTTGTTGCAGCCAGGCGAGTGTGCCTTCGCGGGGCGGCTCTGTTGCGTCCTGGTGACTACCTACGTTGGCGCTATCCCGCATGGTTGCGTGAGCACTCTGAATGGCGAGGCCTGTTTCGGCCTCCTCGGGCTGCTCGACCTTGGGCTCGATCTCCTGACCCATCTGGGGGATATCTGTCACAGACTGTTGCGCCTCCTTGCTGCTGGCTGCTACCTTGCTCTCGATCGGCCGAACGGGCCGGGGTCAGTCGCAACGAGGCCGGGCTAGCGCCGAGGCCGTCTGAGAGGGAGTATCGCCCTCCGGCTCCACTGGAGAAGCTCACCAGGTCGCACGTCGGGCCAGGGGGACTCGGTTGCAGAGGCCGGGTACGAGGGCCGGTGGAGGATCCTCCTCCAAGAGGGCCGCGGTGCTTCACCCCGGCGCTCCGAGCTTGACCCTGATGACTCACGACAGTGAGGACGCTTCGGCGTCGACCTGGGCTCGGATGCGTTGCCGCGGTCACAGGTCGAAAGGGTGGGGCGAGGTGACCGGATGCGGTCACCGAGCTGTCGCTTCCGCCTCCCTCATTGGCGGGGCCGCTCACGCGGCCCTGTCGGTCAACCAACCAGAGGAGCACATCATGCTGAAGTTCACGGTCTACAACGCGAGCACGGGCGAGATCATCGCCACCGACCGCACCGAGACTCAGGCCGAGAACCTGGCCGGGGCGCTTCGCGTCTACGGTCAGTTCAACGTCACGGTCGCTGCGTCCACCGACGTCGAGGGCGACAACGTCCACACGTCGCGGGTGCGGCTGGACGAGATTTGAGGGGGCGCCGGACGGCGCCTCGGTCAACCAACGAACGGAGGAATCACCATGGCTGCTACTACCTGCACCGTCCGCACCGCCGTCGGCGGCACCTGCGGCAAGCCCGCCGTCTACAGCTTCACCGGCTCGCGCGGCGAGGCGTTCGGCGAGTGCGCCGAGCACTTCCACGGCGCGATCAGCGCCACGTCGACCGGCCTCGTCAAGGTCGGCGACACCGTCGCCGTCCACCGGCACGGCAAGCGCTACGACGGCCGCGTCGTCCGCGTCACCAAGGCCGGGAACGTGTTCGCCGAGGTCACCTACGACAACGGCGTCACCCGCACCGTCCGGGTCTGAGGGGGAGCGCATCGCGCTCCTCGGTCAACCACTAGGAGGAACCATGAACATCGAACTGACGCCTGACTCGCTCGACCTGTTCCTCGGCCTCGCCGAGGACGCCTCGAACTGGAGCGGCACGCCGCTCGTCACGGTCTCGGCCGGGCAGCGCGGCAACCTCACGCACCTGAAGAAGCTCGGCCTGATCGAGACCTTCGTCGATGAGGGCTGCACGTTCGCGATCTTCACCGACGCGGGCAAGGCGCTCGCCGTCGAGCACGGCATCGACCCGCTCAACCTGAGCTTCGTCTAGGAGGGCACCCGCGAGGGTGCTCGGTCAACCAACCCAAGGAGGAACACCATGCAGGATCGCGAGATCGCATACGAACAGAACGTCACCGGCCTGGAGATCGCCTGGCGCAGTCGCATCGACAGCTTCGCCGCGAGCGCCGTCAACGGGCTCACGAACGACCACATCGACGACCTCGACGGGCTCCAGCTGAACGCGACCGAGGTCGTCGCCGCCCGCCTGCTCGACTCCGAGCAGTGGGCGAACGTCAAGGCCACCGACATCTCGGACATCGCGTACGAGGCCGTCGGCCGCGTCATCGACGCGAGGTAAGGAGGGCGCCCACGGGGCGCTCGGTCAACCACCAAGGAGGAATCATGAGTGATGCACGCTTCGCATTCGTTTCCGGCGCCCGGCGCCGCGAGGAAGTCGCCGCCTACCTGCCCGCCAACTTCGCCGTCCTCGGCGAGGGCGCAGAGTCGAAGCAGTACGGCTGGGACGGCACGTCCAAGCCGATCATCCGCACCACCACGTTCTACGTGATCGGCGGCTACGACGACCACGGCTGGACGCTCGACGGGTACGTCATTCCGCGCCTCGCCAGCGGCCTGATCGGCGCCCGCGAGGTCAGCGAGCAGACGGCGCGAGAGGTCGTCGCCAGCTCGTCGAGCCCGGACGCCTACATCGGGCTCCCGGCACGGAGGGAGGAGCGCATCTAGCGCTCCTCGGTCAACCAACACAAGGAGGAATCATGGAACGGATCAACATCGTCACGCTCAACGAGCGTGCGATCAACGTCAACCGCCGCCTGCTCGGCAGCGGTCGGAGCGTCGTCGTCGAGCAGCGCAACGGCTACGTCGCGCTCGACGAGTACAGCGTCAACAGCGAAGGCCATTTCGACGCCTGCCTGCGCACGATCACGGCCGGGAGCAAGCGCGAGATCGCCGACTTCCTGCACGCGATGATGGTCGGGATCGACCTGTCGAGGGCCAGCTGATGTTCGACATCGAGAACCACGGCTCGATCATGCTCATCCGGCCGCACACCGACGACGTGCAAGCGTGGCTCATCGAGCACACCGACGGCACCTGGTTCGGCGGCGCGCTTGTCGTCGAGCCGCGCTACGTCGGCGACATCGTCGCCGCGCTCGTCGAGGAGGGGTACGCGCTCCAGTAGCGCGCACCTCGGTCAACCAAAGGGAGGTGATCCCGTTGAAGAGCGGGAACATTTACTGCACCTGTGGGCACGCCATCGTGTCCCACAACCCGGCAGGCGAGACGTTCGCCTGCTGCATCCGCGGCTGCGATTGCCGCGAGTTTCGCTCGGTCGAGAAGGCCGAGGCCCTGTCCGCGATGAACGAGATCGTGGACGACTTCTTCGCTTTCCAGGCGGCGGCTTGCACCACGCAGGCTGACTGCCAGTGCGGCCGTCATTGACGGCCGCACCTCGGTCAACCACAAGGAGGAAACATGCTGTACATCGCCACCCGGTCAGTCCTGACCGGGCATCTGTCCGAGATCATCTCGGTCGGGGACGACATCGCCGCGGCCCGCAAGCTGGCCCAGGAGCGCGCCGATCGGATGCGCGCGAACAGCGTCTGGCTGACGACGGGCAACCCGACCAGCAAGTACTCGGCGGTGCTCGAAACGTTCCCGGCCACGCTCGTCTGATGGCCTGGCAGCTCGTCGCCGGGCGCAAGCGCTGCGAGCACTGCAGCCACTTCACCGAGCGGTCGTGGTGCTGGTTCGAGCGACCCGGGACGTGGACGCGCTGCCTGTGCGAGCCATGCGTCGAGTACCTGCTGCAAGAGGGGGAGCGCTAGCGCGCTCTCTCGGTCACCTAACCAAGGAGGGAACATGAACACCGCAGAGAAGCTGCGGCGCATCCGGCGCGAGCTGGACGAGTGCGCCGAGCAGCTCGACCGCCTCGCGACCGCCGTCGAGGAGCCCGTCGAGGCGCCGCTGGTAGGCCTCGTCGAGGCCTCGGCGCTGACCGGGATCGAGCGGGGGCTGCTGCGCTCGATGCGCTCGCGCAACAAGCTGCCCGTCCCGATCGCCGAGTTGGCCTCCGGGCCGGTCTGGCGGCGCGTCGACATCGAGCGCTGGAACAAGGCGAGGAAGAAGTCATGAGCAACATCGTGATCATCGCGCTGTTCGCCGTCGCGATCGGCGTCCCCGCCGCGATCGTGCTCACCCGCCTCGACGACTCGAACTGGTGGGAGCGACTGCCCGAGTGGCTCGTCTTCCCGCTGTTCCTCGTCGGGTCGTGGCTCTGGATCGGCGCCGTCGCGGGCGTCGGCTACCTGCTGCTCCGTTAGAGGGGGACGAGCTAGTCTCGTCCTCGGTCAACCAAGGAGGAACATGAGCACCACCGTAGGAACGATCACGATCCTGGCCGGGCTGTTCGGCCTGGTCGGGATCCAGACGTTCTGGGTCGTGCGCGCGCTCGACTCGATCGACCGTGTGCTCGATCGCATCGACACGCGCCTCGACCGGATCGAGGGCGTCCTGATCGCCTTCGGCGAGCGCATCACGCGCCTGGAAGAGCACTCATGAACGCCGCCGACACGATCACCCTGTACGAGCAGATGCTGCTACGCATCGTTCGGATGGTCGAGGCAGCCAACGATGACGCCGACGCCGACCCCTGGCTCGTTCTGGAAGACATCCAGATCGCCTGCCAGGACGCGCTCGCGCACACGCACTGAGGAGGATCCTCCACCATCTCCGGTGGAGTCACTCGTTCTCGACCTGAATGACCTCGACCCGAATGCCGCGCTTGCGCGCCTCACCGATCGTGTGCTTCGTCCCGGGCGAGTCACCGTTCCAGAACGCGAGCACCAGCTCCGGCCGGGTATCGAGCATGCGCAGGTTGCGCAGGATCCCCGCCTGTCTGCCGTGCCGGTTCCAGTTCGCCGGGATGATCACGCGCTCCAGGCCGAGGTCGCGGGCGACGTCGTCGGCGAGCTGATCGGCGCCGAGCGCGCCGCCGGTCACGATCATCGCGTCGGCGGGCAGGCTCTTCAACCGCCGCGCGATCGCTTCCTTGTCGCGCCAGCTGCGCGAGCCGCAGACGAGCACCCTCATCGGAAAATCGGACACGCTGGCGCCGTCGAGTTCCCTTTTCAGCCCGAGACGGGTGACCGGGATGGCGAGATCCTATCAACGCAGCCGTTTGCGTACCGTGCCACGCGGGATGCCCGTGCGCCGGGCGATCTCCCCGGCCGTAAGCCCGATCGCCGCCAGCTCCAGGATCGCGTCGCGGCGCTCGTCGGCCGCCGTCCGCTCGACCAGCCAGGGCGGTACGCGCACCGTCCGCACGCGCAGCGCGATCATCAGCACGCCGAGATCGAGGTCGACGCGGGCGGGCTCGTCGAGCGCGCGCGGTTCGTGGTCGACGAGCACGGTGCGCACCAGCCGGTAACGGCGAGGGTGCCGGAGCGACAGCCAGTCGAGCGCGCCCCGCATCTGCCGGTAGCTGCCGTGGCGGTCGTAGGTGGCCTTCACGCGCTCCCAGACGAACATCTCCGGTTCGGGTGAGGTCTGGGCCCGACCGGCCTTCGGGCGCGTCACAGGCAGGCTCACGGCCTCGTCCAGCGGCAGCTCCAGGTACCTGTCCCACGGCCGCTCGCCGGGCTCGCGGCGGCGCCAGCCTTCACCGTCGCAGCCGAGGCAGAGTGTCCAGCCGCCGCGCGTGCGCACCTCGCCGCGGGAGCGACAGGTTTCGCACGGCACGTAGCGGCTCGCGGCCGGGCCGGAGTCTGGTTCGATCGGGTCGACCGGCGTCGGCACCCAGTCGTTCATCGAGCCGAGCAGCAGCCTCACCCGCTCGACGTGCTCTGCGAGGGCGGACATCGCCTCCTCGCAGCCAGCCTCTCCCCCCGGCCGCAGTCTAGAGACGAATTTCTCGCTCTGTGCAGGTAACAGCCGCCTGCCTGGTGTCAATCCGGTGAACGGAGCGGGTAGTACTGCAGGCTCAATCGGGGGGAGGCAGGCTCTGCGGCTCAGTCTCGCCCACCCGGGGGACTGAGGCCTTCACCCTCTAGGCGAGGAGGGAGAAGGTGGCTGTCACCAATGTCACAATCAAGGTTCAGAGAATCCTTACATGTGATGTATGGGTGATGTATTTCGGGCTCTTAGTGATGTATTTGGCCCTCTTAGTGATGTATGTGCCCATTGTCACTAGGGGCACAAGGGATGTGGCGTCTTGACATCCGACGGCGGCTCCCTAGAGTCCCTGCAACGAGTTAGAAAACGGGCAGGTAGCCGTCGACTCGGGGGAAGACTCGGACAGGCGCGGCGCAGGCGCGGTTACACCCAGGCTGAAGCCGCAGCCCTCTTACGGGAGGCCTCACAGGGAGAACTTCGCACGACCCAACAGACCATCTCGCGCTGGGAACGCAACGTGTTCAAGCCGATGACCAACGAGCTGGAGTGGATCTGCATCGCCTACGGGATCCGGTTCGAGTGGCTCGTCGACAAGCGGGGCGCGATGGATCGCAAGGGGCTCGACATCTCCCAGTTCCACCATCCCGACTTGAAGTAGCCAGCTGACCCCAGCGCGCCGCCGCTTGCCCTCGACGAGGAGGCGCACGGTGGCGACGTTTGAAGCAAAGATCACCAAGATCGAGCAGGATCTCGGCTCGGAGTGGTACAGGATCTCGACCGACCACCCGGAGATCGGGCGGCTCGACACGAAGGACGAGGCTCGGGCGCGCGAGGCGGTGGCGGCGAAGGAGTCCGGCGCCGTCGTTCTGATCGACTACACGCGGCGGCCGTCGACCAAGATCAACCCGCATAGCGGGGCGCCTTACGCGGATTCGATCTACTTCAACTCGGTCAAGACGCCGGAGGCGACGCCGAGCCCGAGTGGCGCGATCCCCGGCGTCGAGCTGGTGCAGCAGACGCAGCGGCCGACCGACCCGGCGACGGCCTGGAGGATCTCGCTCGCGGCCGGGGCGAAGCTCGCGGTCGGGATGCTGCCGCTGCTGCCCTCGGAGCAGCAGAACTTCAGCACGGCGCAGCAGATGGCGCTGGTCTGGGGGCGCTGGCTGTTCTCGACGCCGCTGCCTCCCGAGCCCGCCGCCCCTGCCTCTGCCCAGGACGACATGCGCCCGCTGTTCGCCGACGACGACATCCCGTTCTGATGCCGCTCGACATCAGCCAGTTCCAGATCGAGCAGCAGCTCCTCGTCGAGCAGGCGCGCAGCGCGTACCCGATCGAGTGGCACCCGCAGCTGCCCGACCACCTCTCCCCCTCCTCGATCTCGATGTTCCGCCGCTGCCCGCGCCAGTACCAGGAGCGCTACCTGCACGGGCGCAAGGAACGCCCGGCCGAGGCCCCGGTGATCGGCACCGCCGTTCACGCCGGGCTGGAGCACAACTTCGCCCAGAAGATCACCTCGCACGAAGACCTCCCGGCCGTCGAGCTGCTCACATGGTTCGGCGACGTCGGCTGGCCGATCACGCTGGAGTTGGAGCAGGCGAAGGCCGGTGAGGAAGTGTTCTGGGACAGCAAGCCGGAGCAGGCGAAGGTACGCGGGGCGAAGATGCTCGCCGAGTACCGGGAGACGGTGGCGCCGAGGATCCAGCCGACCGGGATCGAGGGCAAGGTCGAGGTCGACTTCCATGCCCCGGTGCCGGTCGTCGGCCGCTTCGACATCGAGCGCGAAACCGGCGTGATCGACGTGAAGACGGGGCGCAAGGCGAAGCGCAAGCCGCAGGAGTCGTGGCGGATCCAGGCGGCCGTGTACGGCGAGGCCACCGGCAAGCCGGTCGAGTTCCACTCCCTGTCCGCGAGCCCGGAGCGGGGCTCGGTGACGATCGTGACGCCGCTGGAGAGCGAGGAGCTGCTGATCGCTCCCGGCGCGAACGAGCGCGCCGTGCTGCGCGAGAACGTGCGCCTGGTGGCGGCCGAGATCGCGCTCTACATGAACCTACTCGGGCCCGACCAGACCTGGCCGACCTACGGCCGCTTCCACGACTGGGCCTGCGGCTTCTGCGGCTTCCGTAACGACTGCCCGGCCTGGAGCGACGAGTGACCGCGGTGCTGCTGTTCCTGCTCGGCGTGTTCGTCGGCTGCGTCGGCCAGGCCGTCTGGTCGTTCGCGCTGGAACTGTTCGACATCTACCGCGAGGAGCGGGAGGAACGATGACATTCTCGGACTCGATGAGCCTCGCCGAGGCTCGCGACGAGCTACGCAAGCTGGTGGAGAAGGGCGCGCTCTGCCCGCTCTGCACCCAGAACGCCAAGATTTACCCGCGCCCGCTGCCCGCGGCCTCGGCCAAGGTGCTGATCGAGCTGTACCGGCGCAACGAAGGTCGCGAGTGGATCTTCCTGCCCGACGTGCTCGACACGATGAAGGGCACGCCGCACCAGGGCGGCTACGGCACCTTCGCCTGGCACTGGCGCCTGATGGAGCAGCAGCCGGGCTACCGCAAGGACGGCTCGAACCGTGTCGGCTGGTGGCGCCTGACCGATCGCGGCCGTGCCTTCGTTCGCGGCGAGATCAAGGTGCCGAGCAAGGCGCGGATCTACGCGAACCGCTGCCTCGGCTTCACCGGAGATCCCTGGACGATCTCGGACGCGCTCCGGCACCCGTTCGACTTCAGGGAACTGATGGGCGAGTGACGCTCCCCGCCGTCGACTTCATGCTGGTCAAGGGCGTGCGCGGCGGCCCGCTGTACAAGGTCGGGCCCCGCTGCTCGAACCCGAGCTGCAACCGCTGGTCGGAGCACGCGCACCACATCGTGCGCCGCTCCGCGCTCGGCGGGGACTTCCGCTGGATCATGATCGACGGCCGCGTCGTCGGCAACCTGACCGGCGTCTGCCCGCCCTGCCACGACGACCTGACCGGGCGCATCGGCGGGCACAAGGCCGCGATCCGCTACGAGGACGGGCTCTTCTACTGGGCGCTGCCGGTGGCGCTGCCCGGCGAGAAGGTGTCGAAGTACAACCTGGTCGGGCCGATCACGCCGCAGCCACCGACTCCTGAAACGATCGACGACGAGCAGTCAGTCGTCTCACCCCCGGAGTCGAGCTGCCCGTTCTGCGGGCAGAAGCGTCGGCATCCCCCGGCCCGCAAGCGGGGCTGGGGGCGCCGTCGCAAAACCTGGTCGGTGCGGGTGCCCGCGGACGAGGTCGAGGACGGCGCCGACGTGCTCGACACGCTGATCGAGAACCTGGCGCCGCTGATCCCGAACGCGGACAGCTCTGCGATCGGCCGTTACTACGTGCTGGTGCCGGTGCTCGCGTACGCGACGATGGACGCGAAACGGTTCCTGGAGACGATGGAGGGCGTCGGTGCCTGACAGGCTCGTCGTCACGCTGGAACTCGGGGACGACCTCGGCTACAGGTTCGACGCGCTGATCGAAGCCGTCGACCGTCTCGCGACGAACAGCGATGCCAGTCTCAACCTCCACGAAGTGAGCGAGGCCCTGTTCATGATCGCCCGCGCGCTCCAAACGATGGAGGGCGTCGGTGCCTAAGGGCAAAATCGCGCCGCTCTCGCTGCTCACTTTCGAGGATCAGCTGGCGCTCTACCGCGAGCAGATGGGGCCGGGCGCCGCCGAGCGCCAGCAGCGCCTCGCCGACATCGAGGCCGGGCGCTGCGTCTGCACGCCGACCCCGACGCGCGGGCACTGGGAGGGTTCGAACAAGGCGACGCTACGGCGCGTCCATGATCGCTCCTGTCCACGCTGGAAGCCCTGGATGGCCGAGCCGTGAGCGAGCGCTTCCGCGTCGGCTCGGTCACCGGCTGGAAGATCGACCAGCGCAGCCCGAAACGAGCCGGGGATTCCCGTCACACCCCGACCACCTTCTGGTACGTGACCGACTCGGCCGACTGCTTCCACGTCGTGCGCGAATTCCGCAACGCCAACAACGGCAAGCCGGGCGGCCGGGTCGACGCGGAGACCGAGGCGCGCAAGTACGCGAAGCGGCTGAACAGGGAGTACCCGTGAGCAAGCGCGAGCGCGACAAGGGCCTGCGCGGCGAGCTGGAGGTGGCGCACATCTTCGCTCAGCACGGCCTGCAGCTGCGCAACCTGGAGGGCAGCGGCGATCAGCTGGTGATCCTGCCCGCGAGCGGCTGGCTGCACGTCGAGTGCAAGCGCCAGGAGCGGCTCTGCATCCCCGACTGGAACCGCCAGGCCGCGCGCGAGGCGCCGGACGGCACGATCCCCGTCGTCTGCTACCGGCGCAGCCGCGAGCCCTGGTACGCATCGCTGCCGCTCGACCAGTTCCTCAACCTCGTCGATGGCCGACAGTGACACGAACCGCCGCCACGTTCCCGCGCGCGCCGGAGGGATCACCCGGCTGCCGTGGGAGTCGGCGCTGTTCGCCGCCGTCGAGAAACTCGAGGAAGACCTGCGCGTCTGCAAAGGCGAGCGCGCGAAACTGCAGGCCCAGGTCGTCGACCTGCGGCACCGCCTGGAGAACTGGCACGCCCGCCAGGAGGCGTGGCGCCGCGAGCGCGCCGAGCTGCTCGAAAGGCTGAAGTGAGGATGATCATCACCAAGACACGGGTGGTGCTCGACCGCAGCCAGCTGAGCGCGCTGCTGCTGCGCAACGCGAAGGCACGCGACCTGATCCAGCTGATGCGCGAACGGCTGCTCGAAGAGCACCGGCTGCTGCAGATCGCGCTCCACCAGCTCGCGCTCGCCGAAGGCCGGAAGGATCCGCAGCATTTCGCGCGCCTCTGGTTGAAGCAGCAGCGCAAGATTCCCGACCCCGTCCCGATGCGAAGGCAAGGGAGGCGGCAGCCGGGCTGAGCGCGCGAGAGATAGGGAAGCGCGAGCATCCTGCCACCCGCAATCGCGCTTCCCGCCGTATAGCAATCGAGGCGGTTTGGCGCCGCCGTACCAAGAGCCGGTCGGGGTGGCAGGGCGTGACCGCGACGCAAACGGCGGGGGTGGCGAACCCTGGGATCAGTACGTCTCGACTCAGTCGAGAAAGAGCAAGCAATGAGAACGTGAGAGGTGAGCACGGCATGTCGACTCGTCGCTCGAACAGGAATTTTAAATTTAAATCTGGTTCTCGAATTCGGACTCGCGCAAGCTTGCTCGACTGCGCTCGATGGGTTCGAGGAGGGAGTCTGCCCTGATGAGCGATGTCGACGAGGCGCTCGTCGAGCTGCTGACTCCGCTGGTGCGCAGGCTGATCAAGGCCGAGCTGGCGAAGGAGCGCGACCGCTTCCGCTGGGCGCCGGTTCCCGTCGTCGCTGAGAAGCTCGGGATCAGCGAGGAGGCGGTGCGGCAGCGCTGGCAGAAGGGTCAGCTGCCGGGGCGGGTTGTCGAGCGGCGCGTCTACATCGACCTGGCCGCGCTCGACCGTAAGATCGATGCTACCCTGCCCTGACTTGATACATGAAGTGCCCCCGCGAGCGACCAGGCTCCGGGGGCGCGAACACCAAGGGAGGTGACCCCTGATGTCAACAGCAGTGTATGACCCCACGAAGCGCCGAGGCCGAGTCGACGGCGACAAGTACCCCGGGCTCTGGTGGCGGCGCCGGGCAACGGACGTCGTCTGGGAGCTGAAGCTCTCGCAGAACAACGTCGACACGTCGGGCACGATCTGCTACCCGAAGACGCAGACGCCTGTGAAGACCGAGAAGGAAGCGATCACCGCCTGGAAGAAGGCGACGGCGAACCGCGACGAGGGCGGCACGCCGCTCGCGGGCGGCACGGCCACGCTCGACGAGATCGCGGCCAAGTTCTTCGCCGACCTGGAGGCGAAGGTGCAGCGCGAGGATCGCGCCGACAACACGATCCGCAGCTACCGCAACTCGTACCGCAACTACCTGGAGCCGTACTTCCGCGGCAGCCGCAAGATCAACACGATCACCGACCGCATGATCGCCCGTTACATCGCGGCGATGAGCGAGCGCACGTCGCGCTACGGCACGCCGATGACGAACTGGACGGTGATGGGCTCACTGACGCCGCTGCGCAAGATGATCAAGCTGGCGCTGAAGGAGGGCGTGATCTTCGTCGACCCGTTCGACGGGCTCGATCGCGACGACGTCGTCCCCACGGAACGCTCCGAGAAGGGCGAGCCGCGGATCCTGCGCCCCGACGAGCTGCGTAAGCTGATCGAGGCCTGCCCCGAGAACTACCGGCTGCCGCTGACGGTGCTCTGCTTCTCCGGCTGCCGGATCAGCGAACTGTGCGGCCTGACCTGGGGCGACGTCTCGCTCGTCGAGCGGCGGATCACGATCAGCAAGCAGCGGGCCGCGACGGGCGTCACGGACAAAACGCGGGCGAAGGTGAAGAGCAAGGCGTCGAAGCGGACGATGAGCATGTTCGACGCGGCGCACGCGGCGCTGGAGGAGCAGTACCGGCTGTTCGTCGCCGAGCACGACCGCCAGCCCGAGGACGACGAGTTCGTGTTCGCGACCGCGAGCGGCAAGCCGATCGACCCGGTGAACTTCCGCCCGCGCGGCGTGCAACGCGCCGGGATCAACGCCGGGCTCGGCCACATCGTCCCGCACGATCTGCGCCACTCGGTCGCGTCGCTGATGGCGCAGGCCGATCCTCCGGTGCCCGTGACCGTCGCCGCCCGCTGGATGGGTCACACGGTCGCGACGTTCGTGAAGGAGTACGCGCACTCCTACGGGGACGCGCAGGAGGACGAGGCGTTGCTCGCTTCGATGGCGACGGTCGGGTTCGGCTCGCTGGCCTGACCTTCGATCCCAGCTCACGCCGACTAGAGGCCCGCGCAAGCGGGCCTCTTCTGTTTCCTGGGCAGACGACGACGCGAACTGCCCTGACCAAACCCTGACCAGATGGGCCTCGCCGAGCCGGGAACCCGCATGGATACAGGGGTTGAGGGCCACTGATCTGCTACTCGTCCAGTGTCCCAGGGGGGCATCAGGGCACATCTGAACGGCTCTGTTGAGCCAAATCCTCTCGCCGATACAGCGCTGAAACAGCCCCGTACAGCGACGAACCCTGACCAAGCCCTGACCAAATCCTGACCAGATGACTTCAGGAACAGGCCCCGGCGAGACTCCTCCAGAAGAGCGCTCTTCTCGCCGAGGCCAGGTGCTCGCAACACCCTGTTCCTGAATCTAGCTTCGTCCGGCCTCGTCGATCTCGGTCAGATCCTCGTCGAGTCGATGCAGCGCCTTCGCCATCACCCTCGCCTTGCGACCCGGGATCGAGCGGCCGTCGGTCGCCCGCGCCGCGACCCCCATCGCCTCCGAGAGCAGATGCACCCGACTCTGCGCGTCGCCGATCCGGTTCGTCGTCCAGCCCGAGTGCTCGGCGTCGACCAGTGTCTTGCCATCGACGAGCTGGTACAACCACGGCTCCCGTGGGCCCTGCGGCTCGGCGATCACGAACAGCGTGTCACCCTCGGCGAGTGTGAGACGAGTGCTGCGCATCGCTTTCCGGCAAGCGTAGACGGGCATGTTGACCCGCTCGGCGATGTCGTAGATCGACATCCCCCCGGGCGCGTCGGCGAGCGCGTCGTAGATCATTCCGGCGAGATCGTCCTTCTTCATCGGTCAGCCCTCCATCACCTTGGTGAACTCCGTGTCCCAGTCGATCCCTCCCCGCTCGCCCGTGATCCGGACGTCGATCAGATCGACGATCATCCTCAGCTTCGCGATCGAGTCTTCGAGCAGCTCGGTCTCCTCGGCATCGAAGTCGACGTCGCGAGCGATCGCGAGCGCCTGCCGCAGCCGCCGCATCGCGGCACCGATGTGCCCCTCGACCTCGACGAGCATGAAGTGGGAAGCACGACGGGAGTCCTTCTCCTTCTGCGCGGCCCGGCGAGCCTTCTCCCGGAAGTCGGCGACAGCAGGCAGCTCGTCGCTCACCGTCGTGCCCTTACGCTCGGCCCGCTCGCGGGCCGTGTCGAGCACGTCACGTACCTCAGCGCGCTTGCTAACCGCGGTGTTGCTGAATGATTTGCCGGTCGCAGCGGCAACCGCCTCGACCGCCTCCGCTTTCTCAGCCGCCAAGTTCGCCTGCTCGATGAAGTCCGTCAGCGTGACCGGCTCGCCGGGGGAGTGTCCGGAATTCCGGACGCTCCACGCCTTGTAGCCATAGGCCATGCGATGAATCGTCGCTCGGCCCCGCGAGACGCGGCGAGCATACTCGGCGATCGAGACACGATCGGGATTGCTGTCGTCGAGCGTCCAGTGCCAGCGGTGCTGCGCGAGCTTCTCGATCGAGCGCTGCTGCACCGACTCCAGCTCGCGATCGCGAACAACGAAACTCTCTGCCATAGCCATCCTCCTCGCGTCGTATTAGAACGGCCGAGTCTACGACGTCGGAAGAGGGTTGGCAACCTGTTAAAACAGAATCAGCCTCTCAGTCCGACGAGATTGGTCACCGGGCTAGCGAGCCTGGTACGGGATGATTCCGGCCTGCTGCATCACCTGCATGTAGTGCTGCTGCAACGCCGGGTCGTGCGCGTAGTCGCCGTAGACCATCCGGCCCGCCAGCCGCTGCGCGTCGAACGGATGCATCCCTTGCTTGACGTACTCGTTCGACAGGTCGAGGTGCTGGTTGACGCGGTGCTCGATCCCGGCGTCCCAGTTGATCGCCGCCTGGGCGGCGTGGTAGGGCGCGGTGAGCGCCGTCTTGAAAGCCCCGAACGGATCCATCTTTTACACTCCTCGCTCGAAGCTCCCTTCCTATAGATATGGAAGAGAGCAAGCAGCTTCGATTCCCGTTCCAGCTCCGCGTCACCTCGACGCGCTGGCTGCTCGTCGACACTCGCAGCGGCCAGACCGTCAAGGACTACCCGCAGTCGAACGACGAGCTGTACCGTGCTCAGTTCGACCGCGACCAGGCGAACGCACTGCATCGACGCGAGCACGGAATCGGCTGACAGATTTTGCTGCCCCTTCGGGCAAGCCGCGCAGGGCGCACCTTGGCGTGGGAACAGAACGAGTGCGGACAAGGAGCGGGCTTCGGCCCGCTCCTTCTTTGTCTCAGCCTCTCAGTCCGACGTGGAGGTGGTTCCAGTGGTTGCCGCCCTGCGCGAGCGTCGTGTTGAAGATGATCTGCCACTTGCCGACCTGGTAGAGCCCGCCGCTCGTCTTCTCCGCTTTCCGCCACGGCATCCCGGCGGCGATCAGCGCGTCGTGCCCGAGCCGCGTCAGCGTGTGGCCGGAGGCGGGGATGTCGACGGCGTTGCCCTCCCAGTGATCCGACTGCCGGGTGTTGTTCGTGCCGGAGACGAACTGGTTGTGGTTCGTGCCGGTGCCGATTGTGATCGGGCCGAACTTCCCGGCGATCTGGCGCACGAAGTTCGTCACCGCCGGGTTCACGCCGATCCCCGCCCGGTTCGCGCTCGGCGCGAACGCGACCTTGCCGAGCTTGCCCTGCGGGAAGATCGCGCCGCCCATCATCGGCACCTTGCCGCCCGCCGTCCCGAGCGTCGGCATCTTCAGCGGCGGCGGCGTCCACGGCTTCTCGTCGAGCCGCCCGCTCAGCATCCCGCTGACCAGGTTGCGCACCTGCATGTCCGGGTTCAGGCCCGCGTTGTTGATCACGAACTGGTCAATCCCCGACGGGGCCGACGACTCCAGCGCCGACGGGCCGATGTCGGGCATCTTCAGGGTCGGCGGCGCCGTCGGCATCTTCATCCCGGCCATCGGCCGGATCGACATCGAGGCGCCCGGGTCGGCGCCCAGCTGCTTCATGAAGTGGCCGACGTTCGACGCCCACTGCGCCTCGTCGTTGCCGTCCGAGGAGGGCGCGTACTTTGAGACGATCGCCGCCGGGGTCGTGCGCCCCTGGCTGATGTAGCCGTCGCGCAGGCCCTTCGTGACCTGGGCGATCGACTCCTCCCAGCTCCCGAAACTGTGCCCCGCCCTGCCGCCCCAGCCCCAGGCGTTGTACGGGCGGTACGCATACTTGCCGAGCGAGGATTCGGCTCCGGCGATCCCGACCACTAGTCGCGGGTCGACGCCGTATTTCTTACCGGCGGCGACGAACACGTTGCCGAGCCCAGCCATCGGCGAGCCGTTCTTGTGCAGAAACGCATCGATCTGCTGCACCTCATCAGCCACCGGTCTTCTCCTTCGAGAGGTCGGAGCGGTACTCCTGCAGCGGCCCGAGCAGCGCATCCTGACGCGGGAAACCCTCGCTCTCGTTCCCGTACAGCAGGCCGTCCGAGTAGATGTCGAGACCGCTCTTGTTGATCTGCTCAGGTGGCGGCAGCACCCCCCGAGCGGTCGGGAAGGTCTTGAGGTAGAGCGAGTAGACAACCCGGGCCCGCTGCAGCGGCGACAAGGTCGGCTGCGCGCCCGGCCGCTTCGGGTGCCAGTCGGAGGACTGCCCGAGGTCGTGCTCCTGGCGCGCGACCTCCTCCTCGTACATCGTCTGGATCAGCAGCGCGTGGCGGACGCTCTTCGGGATCGGCATCGTTCCGCCCACCTTGTTGCGGCTTTTGACGAGCGAGGCCATCTTGTCGTCCAGCCGCTGCTGCGTCGTCTTCTTCCCGTTCTGGGTCTGGAAGGCGTGCAGCCGGTTCAGGTCGACCTCCATCGGCAGCACCCTGCCGACGCGGCGTTCGAGCAGCGCCTTCCAGTCGCGCCGGTTGTAGACCTTCGAGGCCTTCGTCGGGTCGATCACCTGGCGGATGATGCCGCCGAAGGGGACGAAGTTGACAGCCGAGTCGAACAGCGCGTCCTTGTGCGAGATCGGCTGCCCGTAGTCGTTCATGCCGGTCACGTTCTGCGTGATCCCCTGCCAGAGCGGGTTGAAGAAGTCCATCACGCGCGAGCCCTGCTCGCTCGGCACGTTGATCCGGCCCAGGTCGAGGATCGCCTGCAGCGAGCTGGCGGCGGTCGAGGTAGGCGAAAGCGCCCCCACGTTGATCGTGCGCGCGAACTGGCCGTGCTTCGTGATCGGGAATAGGTCGCGGTACGCGGAGCGGACGTTGCCCATCATCGCCTTGCGCCTGTCCTCGGCAACCTGCCCGAGGTTGGCGCCGATCGCCGTCTCCACCGGGAACTCTTTCGCGTAGTAGAACGGCCAGGCGGTCGCGCCGCGGATCCACGGCCAGATGAACAGCACCTTCGTGACCGTCTGGCGCTCCCAGTCGGAGAGCCGGTCGAAGTTGACCATGATCTCGTTCGTGCGGTGCGCGACGAGGTCGCGTCTGCGCGCGAGCGCCGTGCCCGGCTCCGCGTCGATCAGCCGCAGCATGTCCTCCTTCGTCCTGTAGCCCATGCGGCGGGCCTCGTACACCCAGGCCGCCATCCGCGGCAGCTTGTCGGGTACCGCCGTGATTCTGCGCAGGTAGCGCTCCTCGCGCTGCCGCAGCCCCTGCCCGATTCCGCGCCCGCGCGCGATCGCCGCCTGAGCGGGCAGCTCGCCCCCTTCCCCCGCGACCCTGATCGCGAACTCCTTGTCGTTCAGGAGCATCTTCGAGGCGCGCGTCAGGTTGGCGACGGCGAGCGGGCCCTGTTGAGCGAGCAGGTAGAAGTTGTTGGCGATGAAGTTGGTCGGGATGTAGGCCGGGTTGGTGTAGATCAGGCTCCAGCGCGCGACCGTGTTCGACCAGTCGACGGCGCGGCTGGCGGTCGAGGTGCCACCGCGCAGCGGGCGGAACAGGCCCTCGACGATGTGGCGGTCGATCACGCGGACGTTGTCGAGCTTCATGCGGGCGGCGAGCGCAGCGTCGGCGCTCTCGGCCCCCGCGGCCTGGATCGAGGCGCGCACGTCCTCGCTCTTCAGGAACGTGTCATCGACGTAGCGAGTGACGACTTCCTCGAGTTTTGCCGGGTCGCGCGCCTCCAGCGCGGTGAGCGCGTCCTGCACCTCGTCGGTCGAGGCAACCCCCGACGCGACCTTCTGGACGTGCGGCACCGGGGTGCCGTCCTTCTTGACCAGGAACACGTTGTCGGGGATCGGCTCGTCGCGCCCGAGCGGCCGTCCCATGTCGAACAGCAGATCCTTCATCTCCTTGATGAACGCGAACGCCTGCGCGTTCTGCCAGACGTCGAAGATCACCTTCGGGTCGGTGGAGAGATCGCCGTTCTGCCAGCGGTAGAGGTTGTTCTTGTTGTGCAATCCGAGCAGCGACTGGTCGACCTGGCCGATCACGCCGCCCTCCAGCCCCTGCGCCGGGCGGTCGACCCGCCGTGGCTCCTTGCCGCCGAGCGGCATGTGCGGCGCGTACTTGGCGGTGCCGCGGGCGAAGTCGGGCTCGATCAGCCCCTTGTCGACGAGGTGGTCGGCGAGCAGGTCGACGCGGTTCTCGAACACCGGGTCGTACTTGTCGCCGAACACCGTCTTGAGAATGTTCTCGCGCATCACGGTCAGCTGACCGAGCGCCGCCAGCGCCCCCTCGTAGCCAGGGCCGGTCGGGTTCGCGAGCGCCGCCTCGATCTGCTCGACCCGGCGCCGCAGGCCAGTGGCGCGGTCGACGTCGGCCATCGTCTTCTCCGCTTGCATCGTCAGCAGCTGCGAGCGGGTCGCGATCATCTGCGTCTGGTCGTCCTCGCTCAGGTTGTCGAAGCCGCCCGCCGCGTCGGCCTTCTCCCCCTGCTTCTCGTAGTCCTTCTGCAGCTTCTCGATCGAGCGGCTGTAGGCGCGCGCGTCGTTGCGGCGCCGTAGGTCGGCGAGCTGCTTGGAGGTGAACTCGAAGATCGCGTGCTGCTCCACGGAGCGCATGTCGTGCGGGATCGAGGTGGTCATGTTCGCGACCCGGAACACGTTCGGGTCGTCGTAGGATCCGAACATCTCGTCGAACAGGGCCTTCACCTCGGGCGGCGGCGGGCGCCCGATCCGGTTCATCGCCCCGTACGTCTCGCGGTAGCTGCGCTTCAGGTGCTGGAACACTGGCACCAGCTCCGGCGTCGGCGCGACACCGTCGGCGAAGTAGCGCTCCGACCAGCGGGCGAAGCGCTCATGATCCTCCGGCTCCCACTCGGCGAGCGGCTTGCCGACGAACGCCTCGACGCGGGCCCACTGCTCCGGGTAGGCGGCAGCGATCTCGCGCACGTTGTGCCCGTACAGCTCATGCAGCAGCGTCGAGACGTCCGCCTGCTGGGTGAGGTGGAGGATCCGCTGCCCCTCCGGCGTGTGCAGGAACTCGACGGCGCCGTAGAGGTCTTGCCCGCGCGTCTGGGAGAGCAGCGCGGGCGGGGTGACGCTCTTCTGTTCTAGGCGGGCTGCTCGCCCTCGGGCGGCAGCGCTGCGGGCTCCGGCGAGGTCGGCGTGACGTTCGACGGCTGCTGCGGAGTCTGCGCCGAATTCGTCTCTGACGGCTGCGGTGTCACTGGCGAGCCGATCAGCAAGTTGCCTGAACCGAAGAACCTGTTCAGCGTCTCCTGTGTTGCCAAGCGCGCTTTCGATGGCATTGTCGTAACCCTCCGTTCCGGTTGACCAGTCGTTCTCGACCAGCTCCCCGTCTGATCTGAGCAAGTCGCGAGGAGCATCAGGGAAGACCTGGTCGAGCGCTGTCTCGACCTGTCCCTGGAAACTCTCATGGTAGCGCTTGCCGGGCAGGTGGTTGGGGAAAACCTCGTCGGCGAGCCCGGGATCCTTGCGCAGCAGCAGGCCCTCGTTCCCGGCGTGAACGACGAACACCCGCGTGGGCTGACCCTCCGGGTTGAGCAGCCGGTGAAGCTGAAGCGCCTCCTCGTCGGAGGCTCTCCGACCGATCGAGACCGCCATCGTGTCGGCGTGCTTGAGCGCCGTCGGCAGGAAGCCGCGCGCCCAGGCGACAGAGTTCTGCAACGTCGCCCGGCCGATCGAGGCGGCGACGTAGTTGAACATGTCGCGCTGAGTCGGGTCGACCGTGTAGGGATCCTCCCTGGCGCGCGTCGCGACCAGACGCAGCCGCGCACCCGGTGAGGCGACACCTTCGTAGATGCCGGGGCCGAACTCGCTGCGGCGGTGGAGAACCCCGGCGTCCTGCAGGAACTGGTCGATCGGGCGACTGGTGGCGGCGAGGAACGCCTGCTGCGTCTCGGGATCCCAGGCCTTGTAAACGTCGTTGAAGGGGCCGACGTAGGTCGAGCCCGGCGCCGTCTCGTAGTTGACGATCCCGTGGTGGCGCCCGATTGCGTCGGCGAAGTCGACGTTGGCGCTGACGTCGTCCGACTTGTCCTTGATCGCCGTCCAGATCGCCGCCTGCACCTGCTTCGGCTTCCAGCCGGTCTCCTTCGCGATCTGCTTGGTCACCGACTCGATCACGTCATAGCGGCCCTCGGACACGCCCGTGCGCAGGTAGCCGAACACGCGGGCCATCCACATGTCGGCGGTCACCTCGCCCAGCTCGGTCTGCCCCTTGTAAATCTTGTTGTCGGCGAGCGCCTTGCGCTGCTCGGCCTTGGTCAGATACCGCTCCTTCTTCCAGCGCGCCTTGTCGATGTCTTCGAGGAAGTTGCGGTAGAAGTTGTTCGTCTTCCGCCCGTCCCAGTCGCCCTCGCCGTCGAGCACACGCTGCGCTGCGGCCTTCTGCCAGTCCTGGCCGTTGTCGATCGGCCGCTTCATCAGCCAGGTGTTGTAGGCCTTGATCGCCTCGCCCATGTTCGGGATCACGGCCTTCTGGGGCGAGTAGATCGCGACCAGCTGGGCGATCTGAGCAGCCCGCTCCTTGTCACCCCCCGCCAGCTCCATGATCGCGCGGGCGGAATCCTCGTACCACATCCGCCCCGACTCGCCGTGGATGCGCAACTCGTCGAGCAGCGCCATCAGCTGCTCCATCTCCCGCGGGGTGCGGCCCCGAGAGGGGAGCGCCCCGACCCGGCCCTTGTAGGCGGCCACCAGCCGGTTGGCGAGCGCCCGCCGTCCGGCCACCCGCGGCACCTGGCCCTTCGAGGCGCGCGAGCCGTACCAGATGCGGGCGTACAGCTCGTCCTCGCGCGCCTTGGCGAGCGCGTCCCTCGCCTCGACTCGCTTCGGGTGGTCGGCGTTGGCCTTGCCGGGATAGGCGCGCTTCGCCGCCACGTCGGCGACTTCGGCCTGGTCGAGCGTCTCGACGAGCCCGCGGTGCTCATCATTGTAATAGAGACGGCCGGAGTCGCTGCGCGGGTAGGCGCCCTCGGGGTCGATCCGGTTGGCGTTCGCCGCGATCGCCGACGTCCTGGTCTGCGCGAGCACCCCCTCGGGTAGCTGCGCGTCGGCGTGCTCCTGGATCATCCTGATCTCCTTCAACCCGAAGCCGGTCGGGTCGCTGTAGAACTCGCCCGGGTCGCGGTTGAAGTGATCGCCCCAGCGTCGCGCCGAGGTGTCGAACAGGTTCGTCAGATGCGCCGCCTCCTCGTCACTGACGCCGGGCAGCTCGTTCATCCGGTTGATCAGGGTGGTGCGCATCTCCGACTCGACCGGCGCCTGGCCGACGGTCAGCGCGTCGAGCTGCTCCTGCAGCGCGCTGCGCGTGTTCTCCAGCGTGCGCACGTCGTCGCGGGCGCCCTGGATCCTGGTGCCCTTCGCGACGTCGCCCAGCTCCAGCGAATGCGCACGGCCGCTCTCCAGCGCCGAGATGCGCTCGGTCGTCTGGTGCAGCGCGCCGCGGATCACCGGGATCTCCGGGTCGTCGGGCGCGAGCTTCTGCAGCTGCTGCTCCAGCGCGAGCCGATCGGTGCGCAGCTTGTAGATCGAGGCGGTGTAGACGCCCGCCTCGTCGGGGCCCTCGACAGCGCGTAGCCGCTCGCGGGCGCCCTTCAGGTGGTGCTCGTTCAGGAGCAGCGAATGGTGCAGACGCTCCTGTTCGTGGTAGACGTCCTCGACGCGGCGCCCCCAGCGCTCCTGCGAGAGCCGGTCGACCCCCGCCCGCATCGCCTTCACCTGCCGCAGCAGCTGCTGCTCGCGCGGAGTCAGCTTGCGAGCGGCCTGCGCCGGGCCCTCCTCCAGCATGTCCTGCGTGTTCTTCAGCGCCGCCTTCAGCCACACGTCCTCGGGGATGTCGGCGGGGCGCTGGTGGGAGAGGAACAGGCGCACGCCCTGCTCCGGCTCCTTGCCGAGATAGCTGTTGACCTGGTTCATCAGCGCGTGCGCCTGCGCGGCGTAGCGGCGCACCTGCTGCTTGGAGAGCTGCGTCTGCGCGCGCAGCCCCTTCTTCGTCTCCGAGAGCGGGAAGCGGGGCCCGGCAACCTTCTCGACGCCACGCGCGAGCGGGTCGCCGACGTTGCGGGTGATGCCGCGCCAGAGCGGGCTCTGCGACTCATGCAGCGGCACCTGGTAGGGGTCGATGTTCTTGCCCCTGATCGTGGCGGTACGCGACGGGCGCGGCGCCTCGACGCCGGGGGCGATCTCGCCGAGCCGGGTCGGGTCGCGCGACAGCCTGACCGCGTCCTCGAAGCTGACGCCGGGGAGCTTCCAGTAGCGCATCACCGACGCGCTCTTCGCGAGCGGAGCGGCCACCGCCAGTCCGTCGAGAGCGTGGATCAGCGGCTGGTCGAAGCCGTTCTTGACCGCCTGCTTCCAGGTCACGCCGGGCCCGTACTTGTTCATCAGGTCGTCCACGAACCCGTGGAAGAGCTGGCTGTAGACGCGGTTGCGGTCGTGACTGCTGATGCTCGGCTGGAGCAGGAAGCCGAGCGCGATCGCCGCGTCGCCACCGCCACGGATGAAGCCGACCGCCTCGTCGACCGAGCGGATCGGGTGCGCCGCCATGCCGGGGATCGAGGCGGCGGTGCCGACCGCGACCTTGCCGAGCCCGCCGAGCACGTTCGCGGGGAGACCGCCCACCTGCCCGAGCGCGCCGGGTGGGACAAGCCCCCCGGCCTGTGCCGCCCCGGCCGCGGAGCTGAGCCCGAGCCGCGTCCCGCCGCCGACGTCCCCGCGTCCGATCTCGGTCGCGGCGCGACCAAGGCCGGTCACTGAGTGGATCCCGGAGCGCACCGCGTCGGCGACGTTCGCGATCGGTGCGCCGATGTCCCCGCGCGCGACCGCGATCCCGGCGCGAGCGGTGTCGATCGCGCCCTTCAGCGGCTGCTGGTGAAGGATGAAGTTGCCGATCGCCGGGGCCTCGACGGCGCCGCCGTGGGCGATGTCGCCGATGATGTGCCCGGCGCCGATCGCAGCCGGAGGAGCGCCGAGCACCGGCTGGTGCGTGAACGGGTCACGATGAACGGTGGGCAGAACAGCCTTGGTCACCCCTGCCACGGCGTGCGCCGCCGCGGCGAGCTTGTCGGTGTTGGCGCCGATCCCGAAGTCGGAGCGAGGCGCGTGGAAGGTCTGCGCGTCGCGCGCGACCTTGGTCGCGGCGTAGTCGGTCTCTTGCTCGCTCAGCTTCGCCGCCCGCTCCGCGGGGGTCAGCGAGGCGACGAAGTGCTTGCGCGCCTTCTGCCCCGTCTTGCCGGGCACGACGACGTTGCGCGCCCAGGTCGCCTGCTGGTGCAGGGTCGCTGCCTGCTCCTTCGCCGTCGGCGGCGTGGTGATCGTCGGCTTCAGCGGCCCGGTCGGGAGCGCGTGCGCGAACGCATGCGTGGCGATCCGCTTGACCTCGCCCTTCTTCGTCCCGAACAGCGACGGCGTCGCCGCTGCCACGTCGGTCGGCAGCAGGTGCAGCTTGCCCATGGTGACGGCGGCCTCGTCCTTCTCGCGCTGCGTCAGCGGCTTGCTCGACGGCACCTTCTTTGCTGCTGCGACAGCCTTGACTTCCGCCGGGTGCGTCGCCTTGTACTGCTGGAGAGTCTTGGCGAACGGGTTGGTGTAGAAGCTCTTGGCAGGCTGACGCCTGCCGCCCCTCGGTGGGCGGCGCGGTGGTGACATGGGCTACGGCCCCTTGGGCTTCGTGTACTGGGCGATCACGTTGTTGGCGGCGGCGTCGACCGCCTGCATGATCATCTTCTTCTGGCCGGGATACCGACCGAGGAAGGCGTTGCCCCAGTTGTTCATCAGGTACTCGACGATCCGCTTCCGCGGCCAGACGGTCTGCGGACGGGTCATCCTGTTTATCTGGCCCGGGTTCAGTCTCGCCTCGACGCCCTCTTTCATCAGCTTGCCGAAGTTCGTGATGTCGGTGTAGCTCGGCACCGCTGTTTTCCCCGCCGACTTGGCCGACGGGGTCGCGTCGATCGGCAGGCCCTTCGGGCCGATGATCGTGTTCGTCGGCAGCGGTCGCACCTTGCCGGTCTTCGGGTCGACGTAGGTGCCGAGCGCGTTGCCGCCACCCCAGGCCGGTGGCAGCTTCCCGGTCGCCTTGATGTAGGCGTTCCAGCGATTGATCTGATCTCGGCTCGCGTACTCGTTCTGCCTGATCTGGTTCGCCTGCGCGGCAACCTGGTTCGCCTGCGCCCTGACGTCGAGCGAGCCGCTCTGATAGGCCGCGTTGTGCTCCGCGATGAACTTGTCGATCTTGATCTTCATCTTGTCGTACTGCTTCTTCCAGTTCAGCTCGGCGGTGGTGTTCGTGATCTTCGAGTTCAGGTAGGCGTCGTAGGTCGCGGCGCTGTTCATCTGCCGGGTCGCGTTCATCAGGTTGATCACCTGGTTGCCGCTGGCGGTGGTGGCAGCGGTGGCCGCGTTCAGCGCCGAGGTGGCCGCGTTCTTCAACGCCACGCGGCGGTTGACGTTCGAGTTGAGGATGTTGACGTCGTTCTGCGACAGCGCCACCTTGCGGTTGACCGAGGCGTTGAGGGCGTTGACGACCTGGTTCGCCTTCGAGATGTCGAGGTTGCCCAGTGAGACGCCGAGGTTGCCCAGGTACTCGGTCGCGCGCTGCCCGAGGTTCGCTCCGAACTCGGTCTGCCGCTGGCCGAGGTTCTGCCCGAACTCGAGTTGGCGCTGCTTCAGCTGCGCCGTGTTGTAGGCCTGGTTGAACGCCTGGTTCTGCTGCTGGCTCAGCGCCTGGTGGTACTGCACCGTGCCCTGCGCCAGGCTCATCAGCTGCTGGATCTGGTTCGTGCGGTTCGCCTGCAGCACCTGCACCTGCTTGTCGGTCAGGTCGGGGCGGGTCGCGAGGATCTTCGCCCGCTCCGCGGCGGCGGCGGCCGAGGCGTCGGAGGCCTTCTGGATGTAGTCGCGCGCGATCGCACCCACCTGCTGGATGTTCGCGCCGCGCTGGAACTGGGTCAGGGTGGAGGCGTTCGCGGCCTGCTCGGCGAGGTTGCGCGCGGGCATCACGACGCCGGTCAGCTGCGCCACCGAGCGCTCGGCCGGGATGTCGTAGCCGCCGACCTGGTTCGCGAGCCCGCCGGTCATCTGCGAGATTTGCGCGGAGGCCTGGTCGGCCGCCTGCTGCTGCGAGGCGGCGACGTCGCCGGTCAGGCCGGTGCCGAGCCCCTGCTCGAAGCGGGCCGCCTGCATGTAGGCGTCCTGGATCGACTGGCCGCTCGGGGCGCTGATCTGCCCGAGCGCCTTCGCCATCTCGTTCGCGCGCGTCGCCTGGCTCATCAGCTGCTGCTGCTCCAGCGCCGAGCTGCTCTTCTCCGCGGCGAGCTGCGCGTTGATCGCGTCGCTCGCGTACTTGCTCGCCTGCGCGTTCATCTGCGCCGGGGAGAGGATCTGCCCGAGCTGCTTCTGCAGCGCCGCGTACGGGTTCGCCCACGAAGGCTGGGCACCAGCGGCGCCGCCAGCGCCAGCGCGTCCAGCGCCAGCGCCTCCTGCGCCGCCCCAGTTGATGTTCGGGTTCGGAGCGATGTAGCCGCGGTTGACCGCCGTCTGTGCCGACACCTGCTGCCGCTGCCGGTCGGCCTGCGTGTAAGGGGGGATCGTGTAGGGCTTGACGGTGATCGGCTTGTTGTAGGTGACGTAGCCGCGCGCGATCGCCTGCGCAGCTCCGCGCTGCGGCGTGTAGCCGGGCTGCGTGTACTGCGTCACCGCCGGGGTGACCTTCACCGTCGGGTTGGGCTGGATCCAGCCGCCTGAAACAGCTGCGGCTCTGCCGCCGGGGCGTGGCTTCGGAGGGGCCATCTACTTCTTCTTCCTGACGGCCGCGATCGCCTTCGACACGGCCGCCTTGGGGATGTTCACGTTCGGGGTGGGCGAGATGAACCCCGCCGACGCTGCGGCCTGGGCTCGCGTTCCCGCGTTCGGAGAAACCAACCCCGTACGTACCGTGGGAGTCAGCCTGGGGGCGACGATGCCGTTGATGCCGCCGAGCCCGCCGAAGTCCTGCGAGATCGCATCCGGGCTGGTGATCGCCTCCTCGCCCACGTCCGGGTACTGGCCCTGCGCGTTCGCCGCCTTGTTGTAGCCGTAGATTTGCGCGAGCCGCGAGGAGATGTCCTGCTGCCTCGTCATCCAGTCCGCCTCGGCCTGGGTGCGACCGGTCAGGTAGTCGCTCTGATTCCCCGACAGCTGCTTCGCCAGCTCCTGCATCGCCTGGTTCGACGATGACTGGAACGCCTCGTTGTAGGCGGTCGCGTGCGTCTGCGCGGCGCCGGAGCGGGTCGCGCCTCGACGAGCCAGGTCGTACGGCATCGCCGACATCTGCTGCCCGAGCCCCTTGACCAGCTGCGCCTTGGTCGAGAACTGATTCTGCGCGGCGGCGGCGAGCGTCTCCGGGGTGATGTCCCCCGCGTACTCGCCGAGCGCGGAGCTGTTGAACTCGCCCGGGTTGTAGCCGCCAGCAATCACCGCCTGCTGGTTCGCCGTCCGCCGCGACGCCTCCAGCGCGTTGATGTTTGCGTTGCGCTGCGCCAGCCCGAGCCCGTACATCGGGTCGGACTCGATCTCGCCCACGTACGGGTTGAAGCCGAGCACGCCCGACGGGTTCGCCGCCGCGGCGCGGGAAGCGGCAGTGGCGAGGTTGTTCGAGGGCGGCGGCGGGGCGACGGGCGCGGCGGGAACACCGGTCGAGAACGTCGAGCCGCCCGGCGAGTAGTTCGCCATCGTGCCCGTGTTGCCGAGCGGGTAGTTCCAGCCGCTGCCGGTGTAGCCGATCGGCGCGGCCTTGATCGGCGCGGGCTTCGGTGCCGGTGGCGGCTTGTAGGCCGTGCCGCCGTACGCCTTGCTGCCGTAGGGGGCGTAGCTGGGCGCTGCTTTGATCGCCATCAAGCCTCCTTCAGGCGACGATGATGAAGTTCAGGACGATGAAGGCGGGGGTGTCGACGGGGGCCGTCGCGGGGCCGTGGTGGTGGACGCCGACCTCGGCGCCCGCGGCCGAGCCGTAAACCTGCGCGTCGGCGCCCGCCGTGATTCCCTCCGAGGCTGCGCCGCCGCCGTCGCTGGTGCGGTGGATCGGCGAGCGATCCGCCAGCCCGACGCCCTCGTTCTTGCCGAGCGTGTCGACGGCGCCGTGCGTGCCCTTCCCGGCGGGGATCCGCCCGCGGATGTCGGGGACGTTGAACGTGCCGCCGCCGCCGCCGTAGCTGTAGCCGATCGCCGCGAACAGCCGCGCCTGCGAGGCGGTCGCGTAGGCGGCGCCGTCGCAGAGCAGCGAGCCCTCGGGGGCGCTGGTGGCGGCGAACGGGAGGATCAGCCCGGCCGGGAAGATGCCGAGCGTGCCCTTCCCCGCCCCGGCGATCCCGAGCGTCGAGCGCAGCCCGAGGATCGCGCTCATCGGCAGCGTCAGGTCGGAGCCCTCCAGGTACGCGACCAGCCAGGTCTTGAACTGGATCGGCAGGCTGAGCGGGTCGGAGAGCAGCCGCTGCAGCAGCTGGTATTCCTGGTCGGAGAGCGGGCGCGCATCGGCGGGGCCGGTCGCGCCCTCGCCGTGCAGCGCGCTACTCACACACGGCTCCTTTCAGCTGCGGTCGCCTCGACGCCGAGGTCGAACACGCGCGTGACGGTGGAGGGGACGAGCTGCCGCACCTTGAACGCGACCCCGTACGGGAACTGGTTCACCGGCAGCCGGAAGCGGCGGTACTCGGTCGTCACCGGCAGCTGCCCGATCGTCGTGTAGCTCGTCTGCTGCGGCGAGCGGATGTAGCCGACCTCCAGGATCGGCGCAAGCGCCGCGAGCACGCTCGGCGGCGCCGGGGGCGGCGCCCCCTCATCGGACTTCGTCGTGTCGGTCAGGCCGCCGGAGATGCGCGCGTCGTAGGAGAGGTAGACGAATCGCACCCGCTTGCGGCCCTCCTGCTGCGCGAGCCGATACCAGGGGGTCTCGAACACCGGCAGCACCGCGACGCCGTTGTCGTCGGACTCCTGCCCGTCAGGGAAGGGGAAGAAGCAGGGCCCCATGCGGGCGGTGCGGCTCGTTCCCGAGATCCCCGCCCAGACGCGCTCCATGCCGCCGCTGCCGCCCGAGGCGATGTAGTCGATCGAGTCGATGTTCGAGAAGCGGAACCACTGCCTGGCGTTCAGGTCGCAGATCAGCGTGACCGGGCCGCCCGAGGATTGACGCAGCGTAATGATGTAGTAGTCGAGGAACGTGCAGGCGGCGAGCGAGGTGCGCGTCTGCCAGAGCGGGCGCCAGTAGGTGAGGATCCCGCCCTGGCTGACCAAATTCCTTATGACAGCGCCATCGGTGACATGGACGCCGTGCTCGTCGGCGAAGATCAGGTTCTCGTTCCAGTAGGCGATTGCCTTCGGGTCGGGACAGCCTGCGCGGGCGAACAGCGGCTCCAGGTTCAGGTCGTCGGAGGTGGTGCCGGTCGCCGGGGGCTGCGAGCCGCGGATCCGCTCGGTCGACCCGGCGTGGAAGACGATCAGCACCGAGCGCAGCGCGCCCAATCCGGTCACCTTCATCGAGGTGCGCTGGAAGCTGTTCACGTCCCAGCCGCTCGCGCTCATCAGGTCGTTCGAGGGGTGGCTGAACCTGACCGTGTCCTCCTCGCCGGAGCCGCCCCCGGTGACGACGTACTCGCCCCAGACCGTCCCGACCGCCGCGTTCGGCGCCGGGCTCGGCGCTCCCCCGAATGTCGAGGAGCGGATGATGATCGGAGGAGCCTGACCGAGCGCGTTGAACATGATCACGTCCTCGTAGCGCTGGATCGGGTTCTGCTTGCTCGTCCAGCCGCTGCTGCCGCGCAGCGAGATCATGTTCCCGGGCGGGAGCGGGTTGCAGTTGTAGACCGACCCCGCCGTCGTCTGCAGGATCAGCTGATCGCCGGAGGCGTAGGTGGCGAGCAGCCCCGAGATGACGTCGCCATTCAACGGGTCGGTGCCCCAGCGCCAGCCGCCGCGGCCGGTCAGCCCGGCGTCGATGATGAGCGGCACGTAGTCGACGACGTCCCACAGGTAGTCGCGGGTCATCTTGTCGCGCGCGAAGTCCCGGGCGAACGCTCGCGCGTTGCCGAGCAGCGAGGTCGGTGCGCCCATCAGCCGACGTAGGCGTCGTGCGAGTTGAGGGTCTTGACCGTCACCTTGCGCGCCGCCGGGCGCGCGGTGCCGCGCTTGTTGACCAAACTCTTGATCTGGCCGAGCCTGCCGCCGCGGCCGTCCTGACCCTCGTAGAGGACGCGGTAGCGCTCGCCCTGCTGCGACCCGGCGTCGTCGCTGTAGTCGGCCGCCTTCCACATCGCGTAGGTGACGATCGCGTCGTGGTACTCGGTCGGGATCGCGCCGAAACTCTCGCTGTCGGGCGAGTCGGTGTCGGCCGCCATCTGCTGCGGGCGCATCACGCCCCAGACCTGGATCGTCCCATCGACACTGGGGGCGGGCGCGACCAGCAGCACGTCCGAGCGGATCAGCGTGAAACCCGGGTCGGTCGCGTCGGCGAGCTGGCTGCGGCGCAGCCTCGGGCGGGCGCCGTTCTCGACGTCGACCAGGGCGAGGATGCCGTGGTCGAGCGTGTACTCGTCCTGCCCGGCCTGCACCCGCAGCTGCACGCAGCGCACCGTGCAGCGGGTGCGCGACAAGAGGTCGATCGTGCCCTGGTAGAGGAGGTCGTTGACCATCGTCGTCTCGTTGTAGGAGTCGACGTCCTGCAGGCCGAGCCAGTTCACGACCTGATCCTGCATCTGCTTCTTAGTCATCGAGCCCCCGTTTCGGCCAGCTCTCGGTCACGACCTCGACCTCCTCGTCCTCGAACGGCTCGCGCTCGACGAAGAACCCGAAGCGTGTCTTCCCGACGCGCATGTCGCGGGTGCGGGTCAGGTACTTGTAGACGAGCACCATCAAGACCAGGATCAGCACGCTCGCGAGCACGACCGGGAGCGCCGAGAAAGCGTCGGTCGCGATCACTGCTTCACGCACGTCCACACTTCGACGTGCCCGCCTGGCGAGTTGAGCACGACCGCCTCGAAGTCACTGCCGGTCGGGCACTGATCAGCGCCACCGGTTCCGGCTGGCCCCGGCGGCCCCGCCGGGCCTGCTGGCCCTGCCGGGCCGGTCGGGCCTGTTTCGCCGCCGACCTGAACCGTGGTGGTCTTCGTCGGCGCCCCGGCGAAGCCGACCCCGAGGGCTTTGGCGGCGAAGAACCCGCTAATGCTCGCCAGGGCCAACGCCCCCAGCATCGCGATCACCAGACCCTGTCTCCGTATGAACGCGACCATGCTCCTCCCCCCTGGTGAGCCCCTGCTTGTACAGCTCCAGCCGCTCGCGGCACTCCTTCTCCATCCGCTTGCGCATCGAGCGGATCACGAAGACGGCGCCGAGCACGCTCCCGGCGCCGGACAGGAACGCCCCGAACGCCGCGACCTGATCGGAAGACACACGCTCACGCGACGCGAATGAAGGTCGTCGTCTGCGCGGTGGCCGAGCGCTGCCTGCGCATCACGGCTCCCCCATTGCTGTTGTTGTCAACCGAAGTATTTCCTTCGATGGCCGTAAAACTCGAGCCGCCCGTCCAGGCCTCGAATATGCCGACATGATCGTAAGTGCCGTCCGGCCCGCCGTCCCAATTGTAGGTCACCAGATCCCCTGGAATAACCGAGCTGGGGATACTCAAGCCATTACGGTTATTCCTACCGTCCGAGACCATATACGGGACGTAGGCGTAGTTTTGCCCTTTCGCAAAACTCGGCGATCCGCCCGCGTCAACCTCGTAGCAATATGACACGAATGCCGCACACCACGGCTGGTAATTGCAGCCATACCATTCTCCGAAGCGCGTGTCATTGCTGTTAGGCGGGCTCTCCTTGTAACCGAGATAGCCGATCGCGGCTTCGAGCGCCCGCTGTCTCGTCGTCTTCCCCTCAACGGGCGGCGGCTCGGGAGCTGGCTCCTCGCCGCCGTACAGCTGCCAGGCCTGCGCGATCAGGTTCGCCGCATTGGCGTCCATCGCCATCTCGCCCTGATGAGGCCCTGTCGGGCAGCGGATACTCCTCAACGTGTTGAACGTTGCCAGTCCCACGAATCCCGAAGCATCGATGCCTTGCTGACGCTGTACTCCTGCGATACCCGTGTTGACGACGTTCGGGCCGCTCCCGTGACTGAAGGCGTTGCTAAACGCCCGGTCGAAGTTCGAGGCGGGCCCCGGCCATCTGCCAGCTCGCCAGCAAGTCCGCTTATAGGCCTCTACGTCCGGCCCGTTGACCGAGGGCGTCTTGCCTTTCGAGGCGGCGTCCGGCGGGTATAGCGGACGCGGGAAGCCCGGTACGGGAACCATCGGCCCACCCTTGTACGGGGCTTCCCACCATGCGCTCATTACGAGCCCGAGCTGGCCTTCGTGGTCGTCGGCGCGGCCTGCTTCGCCGCGTCGGCCTGCTGCGCCTTCGCAGCCTCCTCCGCAGCCTTCGCGTCCTCGCGCGCCGCCTTGTCCTCGCTCTCGGTGACGGCCTTCAGCTCGTCCTCGCGCGCCTGGTCGCGCTCGTCCTTCAGCTTCTGCTCCTCATCGGGCAGGATCTCGACCCCGTCCGAGCCGGACAGATCGGGGCTGACGTACCCGGCCTGCGGATGCCCCGAGGGCACCGGCAGCTTCTTCTCTTCCTTCGATCCAGCAGGACTCATCGTGCTCCTTTCGATTAGGAAACAGCCAACGGTGTGACGCAGATCCAGCGGTTGTTGACAGTCCATGTCCCGTTCGCGCCGTAGCCGAAAATCTTCAGAACCGCGCCCGCCGAACAGAGCAGCGGGCATTTGATCGGTGCCCAGCCGCAGACGTTGGCCGAGTCTGCGTAGAACTGGCTGTAGTAGCTGGGACTCGGCTGGCCGCTGAAGTTCGGCCCCTGTGCCATCAGCCCCGCCGCCTGAGTGCCGCCCTGATCGATGTTCGTCTCGACCATGTACCAGCCGCTGCGAGGGACGGTGAGAGCGGGCGTCGAAAGTTCATGCCAACCCGCCCCCTGCGTGCCGGGATTGGCGCTATCCGCCACCATCCAAGGCGTGCCGCCGATGAACTCCCACTTCCGCGGCGAGCTTGATGAGGCGTTGTAGCGGAACCGCCATGAGTAGTTCGCGCCGCCCAGGACGTCAACCAGGATCGCCTCCTGGCCGTCAACCGGCGAGGCGGGCAGCGAGGTGCCGTAGCTCGGCTTGCCCAGATCAACGGAGGCGATCCCGTTCTCGATGTTGTTCATCTTCGCCGCATCAACGGGCGTGACGTTGTCAGTCCAGACTGTCTTCGTGTACGTCATAGGCACCCCGCGGGTTGAAGATCAATGGTTCGGGTGACGGGTGGGAACAGATACGTGTAGCCGCCGACGAGA
>Ga0105248_10000678_pt1 | contig 38605 bp, 51 predicted proteins | sample KBSS34metaG_FD_81524 | JGI IMG/M metagenome (GOLD analysis project Ga0105248, IMG submission 81524) | Switchgrass rhizosphere microbial communities from Kellogg Biological Station, Michigan, USA - KBS S3-4 metaG | ecosystem: Host-associated > Plants > Roots > Rhizosphere > Soil | place...
CAGCGGCGCGATCGTCACGTCGATGAGGCGCGACACGATCTCGCTCCGCCTCAACTGGTCGACGCGGAGGCCGATGAGCAGCGCGGCGCCAAGCACGGCCTGGACGATAAGAACCCCCGCAAACGCCGCGAGGCGCTCACGGGGGCTTACTGGCATCGCCGCGGGCATCGGCCCGCCTTGCTCCTTAGCGCGTATAGTAGCAGCGATAGTGGGCGGTCATGCTGCGATCGACCGCGCCGCCCGCAACCGCGCCGCCGACAGCGCCTGCCGCGGTCCCCAGCAGCCCGTGACCGAGCACGCTATGGCCGACCACCGCGCCGGCGACGCCGCCGACGACCGTGCCCGTCGTAGCGGGCGAGCGGCGGCAGACCTTATGCGTGTAATGGGTGCGCCCGTAATAATGATGGCGATGGTGCGTCGTGGCGACCGCGGGCACCGCCGAAGAGGCGGCAGTCACCGCGAGCGCGGCCGCAGCCGCGAATTTGGACAAAGTTCGCATCTTAAAAACCTCCGTTTCGTGTCATCAACGACTGTGATGGAGGCGGGTTTCACTGGGAAGCCGGTAACGCCGACGCGTTGCTCGCCAGAGACGCTCCGTGCGTGTTAACTAGCGCTTCATGCCTCCTCTCGAGCGTCTGACGGCCATGCAGCTGGAACGGCCCGGCGGACCGCTACACGCAGTCGAGAGGCCAATTCCGGAGCCCGCCGGCGCTGAACTGCTCATCGAGGTTGCGGCATGCGGCATTTGCCGCACGGACCTCCATATCGTCGACGGTGACATCCACGGACGGCTGCCGATCGTACCCGGACATGAAATCGTCGGTCGGGTGGCCGCGCTCGGCCCTGCAGCCGGGGGTTTCGGGATCGGCGATCGCGTCGGCGTTCCGTGGCTGGGCGGCACGGACGGCAGCTGCTTCTATTGTACCCACGGACAGGAGAATCTGTGCGACGCGCCAGTCTTCACCGGTTTCACGCGCGACGGCGGCTACGCGACGCACGTCCTGACGGACTCCCGCTTTTGTCTGCACATCCCGAGTGAGTTCGAGGACGTGGAGGCGGCACCACTGCTTTGTGCCGGCCTGATCGGCTACCGTTCATTGAAGCTTGCAGGAGGCGGCGAAAGCGTGGGTTTCTACGGTTTCGGCGCCGCCGCGCACATCATCGCCCAGGTTGCAGTGTGGCAGGGCCGCCAGGTCTTCGCGTTCACCCGGGACGGCGACCGCGAGAAGCAGGATTTCGCCCGTTCCTTGGGGTGCGTCTGGGCAGGCGGGGCCAGCGAACCGGCGCCGGCGCAACTCGATGCAGCGATCATCTTCGCGCCGGTCGGAGCGCTGGTGCCCCAGGCACTGAAGCAGGTGCACAAGGGAGGACGAGTCGTCTGCGCCGGAATCCACATGAGCGATATTCCGGGCTTCCCATATGAGGATCTGTGGGGTGAACGCGCGATCATGTCCGTAGCCAACCTTACGCGTGCCGACGGCCGCGAATTCATGGAGATCGCGGCACAGGTGCCGGTGAGGACGGTGACGACGGTCTTTCCATTGCCGCAGGCCAATCAGGCGCTCGAGCGTCTTCGCGCCGGAGAGCTGGAAGGCGCGGCCGTGCTTGTTCCGGGGGCTAACGCGCGCGGCTGTAATCCGCTGGGGCGGAGGCGGTCGTTAGTAGCGGGCGACCCATGACATTGCCCGCTGGGGAGTAGCGGCAAACGAGAAAGTCGGACGTCGCGTTCGACGCGACCGCGCAGCCGACCCGCGTCGTGGCCGGCCACACCATCTGCGTGTAGTGGCCCACCTTCTCCCACGCGCCGTCCCGGCTGACCGCGGGGAAGACGCCCGGAACGAAGTCGCGGCGCTCGGCCGACCAGCCGTCCACCATCGCCTCGAAGCTGAACGCGCCCCGAGTGCCCATCCAAAGATTCTCGCCGGTATTGGGACGATGGCTCTGGTCGGAATGCTGGAAGCTGTTCGTGAGCGCGAGGTAGACGGCGTAATTGGCGGCGGCATCGCCAAGGGCGCGGTCCCAGACGAGCGTTGGCACTCCGGCCTCCGTGCGCACCTTGTTGTGCGCGGCGAGGATTCGGTCCGGCATTTGCGCGGCGAGGTCCGCGGGGCCGGCTGCCGCAGGTCCGACTGCGCAGAGAAGCGCCGCAAGCAGCGCGATCTTGATGGAATGGTGCGGCCTCACGCCCCGACCTTGCGCCGGACGCGGTTACCGAAGCGTTATTGGCCGGACCTCAGGGAACGCGGCGCCCGTCTATGTTCCCGGCAGTGGCGTAGCGGCAGACGAGATAATCCGTTCGCGCGTTGCTCGCGACCGCGCAGCCGACGCGCTGCGTCGCCGGCCAGATCACCTGCGTGTAATGCGAAACGTCGTACCAATTGCCGGTGCGGCTGACGTTCGGGAATATGCCGGGAACGAAGTTGCGCTTCTCCGCTGCCCACAGACCGACCATTGCCTCGGGACTGTAGCGTCCATGGCCGCCGTACCACATGTTTTCGCCGATCCCGCGGCGCGCGTGCCGGTCCGAATGCTGGAATATTCCGGTTTGCGCGAGGTGCTGCGCCCACATCTCTGCGCCCGTGGCGAGCGTATTGTCCCACACGACCTGGGCCACCTTCGCCTCGACGCGAAGCACATTTTGCGCAGCAAGAAGGCGGGCATTGAACTGCGTCGCGGGCACCGGCTGTGCAGCAGCAGGCGCGCTTGCGATGAGGGCGGCGACGGAAACAAGAAGCGCGGTCATCATGCGCAGGCCTCCTCCAAGGAGGTTAGGACCTGCTCACCCCGGCGTCTACCCGATGTTATTAATCGCCGCTGATTGCCGGATCGATGTCCTCGGGATGATCTACGATCGGCATTCCGACATCGCCTTGCCCTACCGTGCGCCCGGCCATCTCGAGCATCCGTTCGAGCGGCACGCGGGCGCGCTCGATGATCTCGGGGCTGAGCTCGATCCTCGGCTCGAGGTCGCGAAGTGCGACGTAGAGTTTCTCGAGCGTGTTCAGCGCCATGTAAGGGCACATGTTGCAGTTGCAGTTCCCGTCGCCGCCGGGGACGCCGATGAAGGTCTTCTCGGGCGCCGCTTTCTCCATCTGGTGGATGATGTGCGGCTCCGTCGCAACGAGGATCGTCTGCGCGGGCGAACTCAGCGCGAAATCGAGGATCGACTTGGTCGAGCCGACATGGTCGGCATGGTCGATGATGTGCGGCGGGCATTCGGGATGCGCCGCGACGGGTGCGTCCGGATGCTCGGCCTTGAGCTTCAGGAGCTCGGTCTCGCTGAAAGCCTGGTGGACAATGCAGATGCCGGGCCACAGCAGCATCTCGCGCCCCATCTTGCGCGCTAGGTAGCCGCCGAGGTGGCGGTCGGGACCGAAGATGATCTTCTGGTCCTTCGGAATCTGGTCGAGGATGATCTGGGCGCTGCTCGAGGTGACGATGATGTCGCTGAGCGCTTTCACCGCGGCCGAGCAGTTGATGTAGGTGAGCGCGATATGGTCCGGATGCGCCGCGCGGAATGCGGCGAACTGGTCCGGGGGGCAGCTGTCCTCGAGGCTGCAGCCGGCGTCCATGTCTGGAAGGATGACCGTCTTTTCCGGCGACAGGATTTTCGCGGTCTCGGCCATGAAGCGAACGCCGCAGAAGGCGATGACCTCGGCGTCGGTCTCCGCCGCCTTGCGCGACAAATCGAGGCTGTCGCCGACGAAGTCCGCGAGATCCTGGATTTCCGGCTTCTGGTAATAATGGGCGAGGATCAAGGCGTTGCGCTCGCGCTTCAGGCGCTCGATCTCGGCGAGCAGGTCTAACCCTTTGAGGCTGTTGGTCTGAGCAGTCACTTCGTTCCCCCGGCGGCGCGCCTGCGCTCCGCTTCCTTTATGGCCTCCTCATATGGGGTCGACAGGTCGATATATGAAGGCGGTTCGGTGGTTCCGTCCGTCGGGAAGCGCGCGGCGACCTTCACGTCCTTGAAGCCCGCGGCGAGTAGCGGCATCGCGAAGCTGCGTTCGACCGCTGCGCGGGCCGACTGCCGCGCCAGCTGCATCGGCACCGCCGCGGTCGCCTGCTTCCGCAAATCAGCAACCGCTCGCGCGCGATTGTTCTGGTCGAGCTGCTGGTCGGCGTTCGTCAGCTGGGAGAGAACGCCGCCGCTGCCATATTCCTTGACCGAGTTGATATCGACGTCCGGTCCGGCGACCTCAACCTCGGGAAGCGCGACGGTGAGCTTGTGCGTCGACGCGTCCCAAGTAACGTCCTTCGCCTGAAGCTTTGACAAATCGACCTCGTAGCGGACGTCGCCGGGAAGGATCAGCGTCCGCTGCGAGCTGACGAGGCCGCCGAACCGTTGCTGTTCGCTCGTCACAACCGACACATAGCGCGCGGCGAAGACCGTCAGCCGATTCTGCGCGCGCATCGATTCCAGGCTGGCGGTGGCGATCGTCTTGGGATTGGGGCCGCCGAAAATCCTGTCAGCGATCCCGGTGCTGACCCCGAGCAGCACGCCAAGGATGAGCGCGACGGCGACCGCGGCAAGCGCAACGATGTTCCTTACGCGGTTGTCCATGCGTCTCCCTGCTGTTCAACGAGACCGCGGCGCTGAAGGTCCACGAGGTGCGCAAGTACCGAGCCCCCGGCGGCGCCGACGAGACGTGGATCGAGGCCGGGATAGGCGCCCGCGACAATTTGCGGGACCTGGAGCGGCCGCTCGCCCACGAGCCGCAGGATCTGCTTCTCGCGCTGCATCCGGTGACCGATGAGGTGCCGGACATATTGCTGCGGGTTGGTCACCGGTTTCCCGTGTGCCGGAAAATAAATGCGCTCCTGGCGCTGCCGAAGCTTGTCGAGGCTCTGCATGTAAGCCGCCATGTCGCCGTCCGGAGGGACAACAACGGTGGTCGACCAGCCCATCACATGATCACCGCTGAACAGCGCGTCGCCGTAAGCAAAGCAAAGGTGGTTCGAGGTATGCCCGGGCGTCGCGACGGCGGAGATGGCACAGCCATCGACCTCGACGACCTCGCCGTCCTCGAGCACATGCATTGGCGTGTAATCGCCGTCGAACGAGGCGTCCGCCCGCGGACCGACGGTCTCCAGCGCGAGTGGTGCGCAGCCTATGACCGGTGCGCCCGTACGCTCGCTCATCGGGCGCGCGGCGGGGCTGTGGTCGCGGTGCGTGTGCGTGCACATGATCGCGACGACCTTGCGGCCTGCGACCGCCGTCACGAGCGCGTCGACATGCTCGGCTAGGTCCGGGCCCGGATCAATGACCGCGACCTCGCGCTCGCCGACGAGGTAGGTCTGGGTGCCGTAATAAGTGAAAGCGGACGGGTTGTGCGCAAGGACGCGGGCAACGCCCTGCTGTACCTGCTCAAGCTTCGCATAAGGCACGTCCACGGTCGCGGCCTTGCCACGACCGGAGCGCTCTTGGCTAGCGCTCAGGCCGGGACTGCGGCGGCGGCGGGGCTCTTGAGCATCTGCTCGGCACGGCGCGCGAAAGCGGCAGGATAAACGCGGCTGAACAGCGCTTCCATGCTGCTGTCCCAGCTGAATTGAAGCGCATGGGCCCGCGCCTGTTCGCCAAGCGAGCGGCGATCGGCATTCCAGACATCGAGGATGTTGGCCGCCATCGCCGCCGCGTCGCCGACTGGCCCAAGGCGGCCCGTCGCATCGGTCACGCGGTCGATCATCGCGCCGGCGGCTACGCCGACGACCGGCAGCCCGGACGCCTGCGCCTCGACAATGGAAATGCCGAACGTCTCGTCAGCCATGCCGGAGACGTAGATGTCCGCGCTCGCGAGCCAGCGCGCGAGCTCGGCGCGGTCCTTGCAATAGCCGGGCGTGATGATGCGCTCGTCCCCAAGCGCCGCGATCTCCGCCTTGAGCGGCCCCTCGCCGATAAGCGCCAGCTTGGCACCAAGCGCGGCGGGAAGCCTCCGGAACGCATCGGCCACCAGGTCCGGCTTCTTCTCGCCATCAAGGCGGCCGACATAGACCAACAGAGGCTGGTCCGTCGCGAGGCCGAGCTTCTGCCGGAGCTTGTCATCGCGCCGATTGGGCCCGAACTCACCAAGCTCGACGCCTAGCGGAACCACGTCCACATTGCCGATGCCGAGCGTTCGAAGCTTCGTCGCTCCGCCATTTTCGCTCAGCGTGAAAAGCGCATCGAAGCGTCGGTAGAGCGCGCCGCAGTAGGAATAGCAGATTCGCGCGCATGCCCCGCCGATGAAGCGCCCCGCGACCTTCGAGAATGGCCGCTCGACATAGACCGTCGGAAAATCCGTCATGTAGGCGGCGACGACCGCTGTGTCCGGATGGCGCTTGCGATGGCCGATCGCAGACCAAGGCAAGTTGTACGCATCCTGGCATTCGATGAGATCGGGCCGGAACCGCTCGAGCGTCGCGCGGACCGCGCGGTTGCGGAGCATGAGACGATAATGCGGGCTTCCCGGCACGCGCGGAGAGGCGATGGTGACGGTGATCGCCCGCTCCTCCTCGATGACCTCGTCCCGGGGCCCGGGGACGATCATCAAATGGCTGTGCGGCGTCGCTTCCAGGATGTGGCGGCGCTTGTGGAGCAGATAGGTGCGCACGCCGCCGCCGACGTCGGACCAGCTTTGCGTCAGGTCGCAGAACAGCTTCGCGCCGGCCGGACGTCCGACATTGGGATCGTAAAGGTTCACCGCGCCCTCAGCTTCGAGGGCATCCGGTGTCGGAATTTTTTACGCAAGCTGTTCCCGCCCTTTCTCTGCCGAAGTTGAAAACGTCAGAAAATAGCCATTTATTCAAATTGGCACGCGCATTGCTACTATAACCGCGTCCACTTGGTTCCACGCCACGAAGGGGCGGTTGCAGCGGTTCTCTGGTCCCCTGCGCCGCCCCTTCTTCTATTCTACCCCTCCCTCTTGCGAAGCAATGGGGAGGGTGGCAGTCCGAAGGACTGACGGAGGGGCCTGTCCCTCTACCACTCGCTCTTCGGCGGGCGCCCCCACGAGCTACGCTCGCAGGGAGGATTGTTAAGCCTCTGCCCCGAGCAGCTGTTGCAATTCGCCGCTCTCGAACATCTCCATCATGATGTCCGATCCGCCGACGAACTCGCCCTTCACATAGAGCTGCGGGATCGTCGGCCAATCCGAATATTCCTTGATACCCTGCCGGATCTCGGGGTCTTGGAGGACGTCGACCGTCTCGTAATTGGCTCCGAGCCGGTCGAGGATTGCGATCGCGCGGCTCGAGAAGCCGCACTGGGGGAAGAGGGCGGTGCCCTTCATGAAGAGCACGACGTCGTTGCTTTTCACGAGGTCGCCGATACGGCTGTTTGCGTCACTCACTGGTCAATCTCCGTTGGCACTGCGGTTTCAAGCTGCAGCGCGTGAAGCTCTCCCCCTACTCGCCCCCCAAGCGCCGAATAGACAGCCTGGTGCTGCTTGATCCGGCTCATTCCTTCAAAGCTGCGGCTGACGACGCGCGCGGCATAATGGTCGCCGTCGCCCGCGAGGTCCCTGATGGTCACCTCGGCATCGGGGATCCCGGCCTTGATCAACGCTTCGATCTGGCTGGCAGCCATCGGCATCAGAGATTGGTGCTCTCGATGATCTGGCGGCGCGCCTCGATCTCCTTGTTGCGGAGCGCTTCCGTCACCTTGTCCTCGTCGCAGTCGACGCCGGCCGAGGTGAGGTCGCCGAGCACCTTGCGAACGACGTCATGGTCGCCCGCTTCCTCGAAGTCGGAGCGGATCACGTCCTTGGCGTAGGATTCGGTCTCCGCCTCGGAGAGGCCCATCTGCCGCGCGGCCCATTCGCCGAGCAGCCGGTTGCGCCGCGCCACGATGCGGAACTTCATTTCCTCGTCGTGCGCGAACTTGGTCTCGAAGGCGCGCTCGCGATCGTCAAACTGGGTCATCAAACTCCCTTGGCCTTTGCCTCGTACAATCGCGCGGCAGATAGGGCCGACTGCGGCGCGAGGCAACGAGAATGGCTGGGGGGAAGCGGCGGCTGCGAGCCCGACCTACCGGTGACCGTTCGCCTCGACCTGACGCAACTCCGCGACGCGCCAGTCGCCGTTGCGTGCGCATGCGGCGCCAGTCCATGGCTTCGTGGGCTGACCCCGGTCGATTGCTGCATGGTTCATCGCATGATGCTGTACTAGTTCAACAATACAGTCAGTGCCGCCGGTTTCTGATCGGACGAGTTTTCCACCAACGCAATATCACCACTACTAGAGCACAGGCGACTGTATCGGCGACCCAGTCGAGCGGATCGCAATCGCGGTGGACGATTGAGGTCGCCTGCGCGAGCTCGATGAGGGCGCCGAGCAGCGAGAGGATGACGATGAGGCTCAGCCCCGACAACCGGCGGAAAGCAAGGGTTCCGAGAATGCCGAGCGTCGCGAACGCCGCAGCATGCTCCACCTTGTCGATATTGTTGACCGAAACGTCGGGTACGCCGGGGGTCAGGGCCATGACGAGCGTAAAGGCGGTCGCAGCCCAGAACGCCGCCTTGACGAGGCGGCCGCCCTCATAATCCTCGATGAAGCTCACTCGGCGTAGTTCGCCGTCGTCTTCTCCCGCACTTCCTCGGCGTTGACGCCGGGCGCCAGCTCGACCAGCTTGAACGGGCTGTCGTGGTCGGGCCGCTGGAACACGGCGAGGTCGGTGATGATCATGTCGACGACGTTCTTTCCGGTAAGCGGAAGGGTGCAGGCCGGGATGAACTTCGGATCGCCGTTCTTCGACGTGTGCTCCATCACGACGATGATCTTCTTGACCCCGGCGACGAGGTCCATCGCGCCGCCCATGCCCTTGATCATCTTGCCGGGCACCATCCAGTTGGCGAGGTCACCATTCTCCGCGACTTCCATCCCGCCGAGCACGGCGAGGTCGATGTGCCCGCCGCGGATCATTGCGAAGCTGGTCGCGCTGTCGAAATAGCTGGTCTGCGGAAGCTGGCTGACGGTCTGCTTGCCGGCGTTGATGAGGTCGGGGTCGACCTCGTCGTCATAGGGGAACGGCCCGATCCCGAGCATCCCGTTCTCGCTCTGCAGCGTCACGATCATGCCCTGGGGCACATGGTTGGCCACCAGCGTCGGGATGCCGATGCCGAGGTTCACATAGAAACCGTCGCGAAGCTCCTTCGCCGCGCGCTGCGCCATCTGGTCGCGGGTCCAGCCCTTGGTCAGGGTTTCGGGGCTCATTTCTTGGCTTCCTTGATCAAATTGGCCGGGAGCCGGTTCTCGGGCGTCTCCTCCTGCCAGAGGATCGACGCGACCAGCCATTTGCCGTCGACCTTCACGAGCTGGAAGCTGTTGATCCCGCGCTCGTGAAAGCTCCCGTTGGCGGTGCGCCCATCATAGGCGGACCAGACCGTCGCGAGGCTGCCCCACACCTCGACGCGGCGCCCAAGCTCGCGCTCGGTGAACCCTTCCTTCTCGAGGATCTCCGCATTGCGCTTGATGTAATCCTCGACCGTCCCGCCTCGCAGTCCTTTTGGACCGATCGCCTTCATTGTCGCATCGGGTGCGAACATCGAGCGCATGCTGTCGAAGTCGCGCTTCTGGCCCGGCGGGCCGGAAATGACGTCATAGACCGCGCGGATCGCCTGATCGATTCCGGCGAGGTCGTCCTTGCTCGGTTGGGATGCCGCCACCGCTGCTGCAACCAGGAGCGAGCCGATCATGCCGCCTCGCGCTGGCGCACGGTGCGGAACTCGATCTTCTTGTCGTAGGGCGCGCCGAGGATCAGCCGCTTCACGTAGATCGACGGCAGATGGATGCAGTCGGCATCGAGGCTTCCGACCGGCACGATCTCCTCGACCTCCGCGACGCAGACCTTGCCGCATGTTGCCGCCGGCTGGTTGAAGTTGCGCGCGGTCTTGCGGAAGATGAGGTTGCCGCTTTCGTCGGCCTTCCAACCCTTGACGATGCTGAGGTCGGCGCGGATGCCGCGTTCCAGCACATATTCCTCGCCGTCGAACGCCTTGGTCTCTTTCCCCTCGGCGACCTGAGTCCCGTAGCCAGTCTTGGTGTAGAAGCCCGGGATCCCCGCGCCTCCCGCGCGCATCCGCTCGGCGAGCGTCCCTTGCGGCGTGAACTCCACCTCGAGCTCACCTGCGAGATATTGCCTCTCGAACTCCTTGTTCTCGCCGACGTAGGACGAGATCATCTTCTTCACCTGGCGGGTACGGAGCAGCTTGCCGAGACCCTCATTGTCGATGCCCGCATTGTTCGAGGCGATGATGAGGTCCTTGACCCCGCTTTCGACGATGGCGTCGATCAGCCGCTCCGGAATGCCGCACAGGCCGAAGCCGCCGGCAGCGAGCGTCATGCCGTCGAAGAGAAGTCCGTCGAGCGCGCTTTTGGCGTCGGGATAGATTTTCTGCATAGCGGAGCCGCAATAGAAAAGCCGTGGCGGTGGTCAAGCGGACGAGCCTCAGCTAGCCCGGAGCTATGGCCGATCACGCGACGCCCAACCTTCCCTCGCGCGACTTCGAAGCGACCTCCCGCTTCTACGGCGCGCTCGGATTCGTGGAATCTTGGCGCGACGAAGGCTGGATGATCCTAAGGCGTGGCGGGCTGACGCTCGAATTCTTTCCCTATCCGGACCTCGACCCGCTCGAGAGTTCCTTCAGTTGCTGTCTGCGACTCGATGAGCTCGAGCGCTTCTATTCCGCCTGCAAAGACGCGGGCTTGCGCGAGGCGCATTTCGGAATGCCGCGACTTAACCCGCCGCGCGTCGAAAGCTCCGGGCTGCGGATCGCCTACATGATCGATCTGGACGGCTCGCTGATCCGCCTAGTTCAAAACGGCTGAGGCTCAGCCGCGGCCGGTCCGCAACCCGGCGGCCCTCACTCCAGCCTCGGCGCAGCCCACGTCGTCTGCGGGAGCTTCGCCGGATACGCCGATCGCGCCCAATCGCACCTTTCCGTCCGCCGACCAGACCGGCACGCCGCCGGGCACGGTCACGACATGTGGCGCACTCGCGAACCCCGGCGTTCCCTTGGCCGACTCGACCATTTGCGCCGTTGAAAAGCCCCAGGCCGCGGCCGCTTGAGCCTTCGCGAGGGCGAAGTCGAAAATGCCGCTACCATTGCCGTCCATCCGTAGCGACGCGACCTCATGGCCACCCACGTCCACGACGACAATCGCATGGCTCTGCATCCGCGGAGTCGATTCCGCCACGCATCCTGCGATGATCGCCTGGGCCGTCCGGGCATCGAGCGTCTGCGCATCCGTCGCCGCCGGGACTAACAAAAGCGCGCCAAGGACTAAGCGCTTCATGGCTTTTGCCCGTGGGGTAAATAGATTGCGTCGAACCCTGTGCGCCACTCGACGCCGTTGCGCGATACCTGGATCTCCTGATGCACACGCCCGCGGGCAAGCGCCGTCAGGATCGTGCGGTCGTAGAACACCGCTCCGGACTTCCCTTCGATCTCACCCTGGAAGGTGGTGCTCGTCGAGGTATGGGCGCGCAGCACCTTGAACTTGATCCCACCCGGCATTGAGCTGTCATCAGTCACCCAGGTTTGCGTCCACAGGTCCCGGCGTGCGTCATAAGCGAACAGGCTGATACCCTCGCCCCCTTGCGTATCGCGCCACCGTTCGGTGACCGCGCAGCCACCCAGGATCCGCTCGACGGTATCGCGGCCGGCGAGTTCCTTCCCGACATAAACGTCCCAGTCACCCATCCAAAAGTCCAGGTTGCGCGAAACTTCGGTCGCGCGGCACGGCTTCGGCGTTGCAGCAGCGGCCAGGGCAGCGAGCGCGAGGATCACTTCGATGATTTTGCGGGGCGGTAAGTGAAGTCGAACGACGGTCCCCAGGTCTTGCCGTCGTCGGTCGACTGCTCGCCCAGCTGCCGCACCGAGCCGTCCTCGTTCTTGCTATAAGTCATGCGCACAATCGGCCCGTCCCATTTGCCGGTGATGACCATCGCCTTCCCATCCCAGCTGCCGGTGAAGAAGGCGCGGCTGCCCTGGGAATCGATCCAGAACTGCTCCCAATGCTTGTCCGCGGGGCCGTAGACACTCAGCGAGCCGCCGGGCTGCTTGCTCAGCGGCATCCAGTTCTCGCGAATGCCGCAGCCATAAACGGACTCTATCAGGCTGTGCGCGACGAGCTTGTCCTTGCCGGTGGGATAGACGTCCCAATTGCCGACCCAGAAGTCGAGCTGGTGATATTCGGGCGCGGCGCAAGGCTGGGCGGGAGGCGCCGTCGCCGAAGCTGTTGACTGTGCGGCCTGAACCGCCGACGGGATTGCAAACAGGCTAAGTACCGCAACCAGTTTCCGCATCGCGCCGCCCCTCGTTACTGGCGCAAGCGTGCCACTATCGCGGAGGTCCGATCAATCGCGGATCGACGAAGCTGCGAACGGTCGCGTCAGCCCTTCAGCTTCGCGAGCACGCCCTGAAGCTGCATTGCGTTCGACATGTCGCCTTCGACGCGAAGCTTGCCCATCATGAAAGCGGTCATCCCGTCGAGCTGTCCGGATGCGAGCTGCTGCCAGTCGTCCCAGCCGACCTTGATCGTCGTGTCCGCCTGCCCGTCTTCCTCGGAGACCGTTTCAGCGGCGCCGTCGAGCATGATCGCGCCCTGATCGCCGCCGAAGTCGATCTTCACGCGCTTGCCGGGGATCCACGCCTGGCCCTGCTGCATCCGCTCGACGAGTTCCTGCTTGGTCATAAGCTTACTTGCTCCTTTGTCAGCAGGCGTAGCGAGCCGTTGCGGGCGCATCAAGCGAAGCCTATTTGGCGCCGCATGGGATACGAAACAGACCTCAAGCTCTTCATCGATGGCGTGTGGAAATCGGGCGAAGGCCGCGATGCGCACGCTGTGGTCAACCCCGTCGACGCCAAGGCGATCGCCGAAGTGCCTTATGCGACCAAGGCCGATCTCGACGAGGCGCTCGCCGCCTCGGCGCGGGCGTGGCCCGAATGGCGCGCGCTCGACGTCGAGAAGCGCGGCGCGATCCTCCACAAGACCGCAAAGATCATCCGCGAACGCGCCGACCTCATCGCCGCGACCATGACGCAGGAGCAAGGCAAGCCGCTCGGTGAGGCCAAGCTGGAAGTCCTTGCGTCCGCCCAGCTGTTCGACTGGTATGCGGAGGACGCCAAGCGCGACTATGGCCGGACCCTCGTCCGTCCGGCGGGCCAGCTCAGCCGCGTCATCCGCCAGCCGGTCGGCCCAGTCGCGACCTTCACGCCGTGGAACTTCCCGATCTATCTGCTGGCCAAGAAGGTCAGCGCAGCGCTCGCCGCCGGCTGCACCGTCATCTCGCGCCCGCCGCACGAGACTCCGGGCTGCTGCACTGAGCTGTTCCGCGCGCTGGCCGACGCCGGCATCCCGGCGGGCGTCGCCCAGCTCATCCACGGCGAGGCGAGCCTCGTCAGCGAGACGCTGATCGCCAGCCGCGTGATCCGCAAGGTCAGCTTCACCGGCTCGACGAACGTCGGCAAGCACCTGATGCGACTCTGCGCGGACAGCATGACCCGCGTGACGATGGAGCTTGGTGGCCATGCGCCGGTGCTGATCTTCGACGATTGCGACCTCGAGAAAACGCTCGACATGGTCGTACCCCAGAAGTTCCGGAACGCGGGCCAGGTCTGCGTCTCGCCGACCCGCTTCTACGTCCAGCGCGGCATCTACGACGGCTTCGTGAAGGGCTTCGCCGAGCGCACCGCCAGGGTGAAGGTCGGCAACGGCCTGGAGGACGGCGTGAAGATGGGCCCGCTCGCCAACAGCCGCCGCCCTGACGCGATCGAAAGCCTCGTCCAGGATGCCAAGGCCAAGGGCGCCCGAGTCCTCGCCGGAGGCGAACGCGGTGACGGCGGCTTCTTCTTCCAGCCGACGCTTCTCGCCGACGTCCCCAACGAGGCGAACATCATGAACGACGAGCCCTTCGGCCCGGTCGCCGTGAGCCGCCCGTTCGACACGTTCGAGGAAGTGATCGAGCAGGCCAACCGCCTTCCCTACGGACTGGCGGCGTTCGCCTTCACCGAGAACGGCCGCCGCGCGAACCTGATTGGCGACCTCGTCGAAAGCGGCATGGTCGGCATCAACACCTTCGCGATCAGCGGCGCGGACACGCCGTTCGGCGGGGTGAAGGATTCCGGGTTCGGCTCGGAAGGCGGCAAGGAAGGGCTGGAGAGCTACCAGGTCGTGAAGGCCATCCACCAGGCCTGAACGATCTAGCCTGCGCGGGCCGGCCTCGGCGTCAGCAGCACGACGGGGTCCCCAGCGGCGGCTGCAGCCTGCACTTCGTAGCGCTGCGCGAGCTGAAGATGCGAGTGGCGCGCATGCTTGTTCTCGGCGCGTGCTGCGGCTGCCCGCTCCTCGGTAGCCCGGCGGGCAAAATATTCGCGATCGTTTTCCGTCACAAAAGGCCCCCCTTTGCCTCCTCCATCTACATGTTAATCCAGCCTTTTTCTCTTACATGGATTAGCGGCAGTTACGAGTGGTGACGCGGGCTCGCTACAAGGCTAGACGCCGCCCATGACCCTTCGTACCGGTGCCAGAACAGGCGGACGAATCCTCGTCGACCAGCTTCGCATCCAGGGCTGCGACCGAATCTTCACCGTTCCGGGCGAGAGCTTCCTCGCGGTGCTCGACGCGCTTCACGACACGCCCGAGATCGAAAGCATCGTCTGCCGGCAGGAAGGCGGAGTCGCCTACATGGCCGACGCCGACGGCAAGATGACGGGGCGGCCCGGCATCGCCTTCGTCACCCGCGGCCCCGGCGCGACGAATGCAAGCGCCGGCGTCCACGTCGCCTTCCAGGACTCGACCCCGATGATCCTGTTCATCGGCGACGTCGCCCGGGGCGACCGCGAGCGCGAGGGGTTTCAGGAAATCGACTTCCCGCAATTCTTCGCGCCGATCGCCAAATGGGCGGCGCGGATCGAGGACGCGCGGCGGATCCCCGAGTTCATTTATCGCGCCTACCGGGTCGCGACCGCCGGTCGGCCCGGCCCGGTAGTGCTCGCATTGCCCGAAGATATGCTTCGAGACGAGGTCGAGGCGGTCGACCGGCCTTGCCTGCCACCGCTCGACGAGGAACCCGATCCGGGCGCGGTACAGGCGATGTTCGGACTTCTGAAGGAAGCCGCGTCACCGGTCGCGATCGTCGGCGGCGCCGACTGGAGCCCGCGCGCCGCGCACCACTTCGCCAATTTCGCTTTCCGCTACGGAATTCCCGTCGCCGCAGCCTTCCGCCGCCAGGATGCGATCTGCAACACGTGCGGCGTTTACGCCGGACAGCTCGGCTACGGCCCCAACCCCAAGCTTCAGCAACGCATCCGCGACGCCGACCTCATTCTCGCCATCGGCCCGCGGCTCGGCGAGGCGACGACCGACGGCTACACGCTGATCACGCCCGACCATCCCGGCCAGACGCTCGTCCACGTTCATCCCGATCCCAACGAGCTCGGGCGCGTCTACCACGCCGATTTGCCGATCTGCGCCGACATGGGCGAGTTCGCGGAGATGGTCGACGAATGGATCGATCCCGACCTGGTCCGCTTCTCCTGCGGCGAGGACGCGCACAAGGAGTGGCTCGAATGGTCCGAGCCGAAGGCGCGCGAAGGCGTGAAGCTCGACCTCGGCCCGTGCGTCGCGGCGATGCGCGAGAAGCTTTCCGACAACACCATCGTCTGCAACGGGGCCGGCAATTTCTCCGGCTGGTGGCACCGCTACTGGCGATACGGGACGATGCCGACCCAGCTCGCGCCGACCAGCGGAACGATGGGTTACGGCCTCCCCGCCGCCGTCGCTGCCGCGATCCGCTTCAAGGACCGTCCGGTGGTCTGCGTCGCAGGCGACGGCGACTTCCTGATGAACGGCCAGGAGCTGGCGACAGCGGCGCAATATGGCGCCAACCTGCTCGTGATCCTCGTCGACAACGGCAGCTACGGCACCATCCGCATGCACCAGGAGCGCGAATATCCCGAGCGGATCAGCGCGACCGAGCTCAAGAACCCAGACTTCGCCGCTTTAGCCCGCGCTTTCGGCGGCTGGGCGGAGACGGTCGAGACCACTGAAGCCTTCGCCCCCACCCTCGACGAAGCGCTGAAGCGCAAGGGCATCCGCCTGCTTCACTGCCGCACGGACGTCGAGCAGATCAGCAACGCGACGACGATCACGAAGCTTCGGGAACGGGCGAAAGCTTAGGTCGAAGTTGGTCGCCGCTAGCCGGCCATGTTAGTGGTTGGCGAAAGGGGCAGAGCGATGGATCGGGAGTTTACCTGGCCGCGCAAGACGCGTGAACTGCACAATCACCACATGGATTCCACGGCGTGGAATGACTTCGCTTTTCGCGACGATGACGTGATCGTGGCAACCTACGCGAAATCGGGCACCACCTGGACGCAGCAGATCGTCTCCCAGCTAGTGTTCGTGGGCGCCGAGGACATTCCGGTCCACGAGATCTCGCCCTGGCTGGACCTGCGCATCATGCCGCCCGACACGAAGGAGAAAATCGAAGCGCAGAAGCACCGCAGGATCATCAAGACGCACCTGCCGCTTGACGCCCTCAACTTCTCGCCCAAGGCCAAATACATCTACATCGGCCGCGACGGGCGCGACGTCGTGTGGAGCTTCTACAACCACCACGCCAACGCCAACCAACTCTGGTACGACCTGCTCAACAACACGCCCGGCCGTGTAGGGCCGCCGATCGAGCGGCCTGACCCGGAGATCCACCGCTATTTCCGCCGCTGGCTCGAGGAAGACGGATATCCCATCTGGTCCTATTGGGAGAACATCCGGTCGTGGTGGGACGCTCGGGGCGTTCCGAACATCCTGCTTGTCCACTTCAACGACCTGAAGATCGACATGGAAGGCGAGATGCGGCGCATCGCCGATTTCCTCGGCTGCTCGATCCCTGAGGACCGCTGGCCGGCAATCATCGAGCATTGCTCGTTCGATTATATGAAAAGGCACGCTGCCAACGTCGCTCCCCTCGGCGGGGGCATTTTCGAAGGCGGCGCCGACGTCTTCATCAACAAAGGCACGAACGGCCGCTGGCGTGACGTCCTGACCGCCGAGGACATCCGCGATTATGAACGCATCGCCCGCGAGAAGCTTGGAGAAGAGTGCGCCGACTGGCTGGCGCACGGCTCGCGCGGCGAAAGGGCCGAAATACCGGCAGCCCCAACCACCGTCAGCTGACCAGATTAGCATCGCGATAGAGGCGCCAGCGTCCGTCCTCGCCTTTGCGCAGGATCGTCAGCGTGTAGCCGCTTCGGCGGAGCGACCCCCCATCTGGCTGCGTGATGGTGATCTCGATGTGGTTCCGGATCCATGCGCGATCACCCGCCACCTCGATCTCGCGGATCTCGGCATTTCCGTCGAGCCGGACGTCACGCATCATTTCCGAATTCTGCCGGAACTCCTCCTTCCCGAACGGCTCGTGCCCGGGGACCATGAAGACGACGTCGTCCGTCATCAGTTCGAGCACGGCGGTGGTGTCGCCTGCCCTGCTCGCTTCCATCCAGGTTTCGACCAGCTCGCGGATGGCGCGTTCGTCGTCGCTCATTCCCCCTCCTTCGCTCAAAGCCCAAACGGATAGGTCTCGGCGACCTCGCGGTGCTCGCCAGGTCGCAACTCGCCCGGCAGCGGCGTCACCGCGCTCGTTTCGTCAAACCACACATAAGCGTCGAACTGCTTGGGCAGGATCGCTTCGCTGTAGTGGCTCCAGCGCTCCGTCTCCGGCCGGTAGATGACGCCGATGAACCGTTCGAGGCGCGGCTCGCAAAGCTCCTCGCGCAGGTCGCGTCCGACCTCGCCTTCGCGCAGGTCGAGCAGGAAGCGCCCGACGCCGCTGTCATGGGCCATCCGCTCGTGGCTCTCCGCGAGCGACGGGCGAACGCGCTTGATCTTCATCGGCTCGTCCCAGTCGTCCGCCGCGGCAACGGTGCCCGTATGGGTCCCGAAGCCGATCAAATGCGCCCGGACATCCCATTTCTCCTTCACCAGCTGGCCGATGTTCAGCTCGCCGCGGTTCATGCCCATGTCGGTGAAGGCGGCGTTGCCGATGTGGCTGTTGTGCGCCCACACGATCGCCTTGGAGTTCGGCCCCTTTGCGTCGAGGATCATGTTGAGCGTGTCGAACATATGGCTGTCGCGCGCATTCCAGCTCTCCGCAGAGCCATGGTACATGATCCGGTAATAAGCCTCGGCGTCCTTTACGAGCCGGGCGTTCGCTGCAGCGTCGAGCCAATCGTCGCACTCCGGACCGAAGCAATCGACCTGCTTCTGGAGCAGGTCCTTCAGCATCTGGATTACTCCGACCTCGCAGCGTGCGTAGCCCTCCAGCAGCGAGTGCCGGCCATAGAGGGCGGGATCTTCCGCCCAGGGGTCGAGGCACCCGTAGCGGCGGTGGGCGAGCGCGGCGAGGTCGGGGTCCTCCTTTTGCAGGAAGTCGATAACCGCGCGCATCGACCCGCTAAGGTTGTAGAGATCGAGCCCGTAGAAGCCGCACATCCGCTCATAGGGGCGGTTCGCGTTGTGCCGGTGCATCCAGCGCACGAAGTCGTCGACCTCGCGGTTGCGCCACATCCACGTCGGGAAGCGATCGAAGGCGGTGAATTGGAGGTCGCGCGACGCGCGGTGGCGGACGTAGCGGTCGACCGTCGCGCAATCCGGCCAGTCGCCCTCGACGGCAACGATGTTGAAGCCGTAGCGTTCGATCAGCCGCCGCGAGATGGCGGCGCGGGCGCGATAGAATTCGGACGTCCCGTGGCTCGCCTCGCCGAGGCAGATGACCCGCGCGTCGCCGAAGCGGTCGAAGAAAGCTCCGAAGCGCTCGCCGTCGATGTCGGGGAGCGGCTCGGCGGCGTCGGCAATCAATTGGGGCAGGGTTTCGAGATCGGTATCAAGCATCCTTCCAGCCTTCTTCCCCGATAAGGGGAACGAACCGGACCCCGCCAAGGTTCTCCCGGACCAGCTTGTCGCCCGGGCCTTTCGTCACTTTGACCAGCTCCTGGACCCAACCGGGCTCGCCGAGCGGCATGACGAGCCGGCCGCCCGGCGCGAGCTGGTCGACGAGCGGCTGGGGGACATGGCTCCCGCTCGCGGCGGCAAGGATCGCGTTGTAGGGCGCGGCATTCGGCCAGCCCCTCGTTCCGTCACCCTCGACGATCTCGATATTGTCGTAGCCGAGCCGCCGAAGTCGTTCCCGCGCCACCTCGACCAGTGTGTGCTGCCGCTCGATTCCGAAAACGTGCCCTGCGATGCGGCTGATGACCGCGGCTGCATAGCCCGACCCCGACCCCACCTCGAGCACGCGGTCGCCCGACCTGATCCGCGCCGCCTGGATCATCAGTGCGACGATGTAGGGTTGCGAGATCGTCTGGTCGGCCTCGATCGGCAGCGGATGGTCGCCATAGGCGAGGTGCGCATGCCCGGCGCTCACGAACTTTTCCCTCGGGACCGCAAGGAAGGCGTCGAGGATATGCTGCTCGGTGATCCCGCGCCGTCTAAGCTGACGTTCGACCATCGCCTCGCGCTCGGCGGCGAAATCGGAGACTGCCGCGCTCATCTGGCGGCAACGCGCGAGAGACGAGCCTGTTGCTAGATGAGCCCCGCGAGCGGGCTCGACGGGTCGGCGTAGCGGCGCTTCTGCATCCGCCCGGCGAGATAGGATAGCCGCCCTGCCTCCACCGCAGCCTTCATCGCGCGCGCCATCAGCACCGGGTCTTTCGCCTCGGCGATTGCGGTGTTCATCAGCACGCCATCGCAACCAAGCTCCATCGCCACCGCCGCGTCGCTCGCCGTACCGACGCCGGCATCGACCAGCACTGGAACCCTCGCGCCCTCGACGATCAGGCGGATGGTCACCCTGTTCTGAATTCCGAGGCCTGAACCGATCGGCGCGCCGAGCGGCATGATCGCCACCGCGCCCGCTTCCTCGAGTTGCTTCGCGGCGATGGGATCGTCGACGCAATAGACCATCGGCTCGAAGCCCTCTTTGACGAGAACCTCGGTCGCGCGCAGCGTCTCGCGCATGTCGGGATAGAGGGTCTTGGCCTCGCCCAGCACCTCCAACTTCACGAGGTTCCAGCCCCCGGCCTCGCGCGCCAGCCGAAGCGTCCGGATCGCGTCGTCGGCGGTGAAGCAGCCGGCCGTATTCGGCAAATAGGTGATCTTCTTCGGGTCGATGAAATCGGTCAGCATCGGCTGCTTCGGGTCGGCAATATTGACCCGCCGCACCGCGACCGTGACGATCTCCGCGCCCGAGGCCTCGACCGCCGCCGCATTCTCCTCGAAGCTTTTGTATTTGCCGGTACCCACGATCAGCCGGGAGCTGAACGTGCGGCCCGCGACGGTCCAGGTGTCGGCCTTGATGTCCTGCTGCGCGGTCACTCAACCGCCTCCCACGAAATGCACGATCTCGTAATCGTCGCCGTCCTCGACGCACACTTGGCCCAGCGTCGACCGCGGGATCACCTCGAGGTTTCGCTCCACCGCCACGCGAAGCGGGTCGAGTCCCATCAGGTTCACCATCTCCGCCACGCTGGTTCCGCCGGGCACTCGCCGGTGTTCGCCATTCACCCGCACCGAAACGCTGTCATCTACATCCATCGCGAGTGGCCAATAGGAGCGTTGCAGGCTGGACGGAAGTGCGACGGTCTGACAGAGGGCTGCGCCAAGCAGAACAGGAAAAGAGATGGCTCAACCGAAGGACACCGCCTCCGGCGACAAGGGCGCGATGCGTATCGATCCGTCGCTTGTGCGCGAACTTGCGCAACTTCTCAGCGACAATGAGCTGACCGAGATCGAGGTCCAGGACGGCGAGCGGCGAATCAAGGTTTCGCGAGAGCCCGCTCCGATCATCACAGCTGCTGCTGCCCCCGCCCCCGTGGCGCACGCTGCTGCGCCCGCCCTGACGGCTCCGCCGATGCACGGCAAGGAGGACTTGGGCGCCGCTCCTGCTGCCGAGGAAGTCTCCGGCAACGTCGTCAAATCGCCGATGGTCGGAACGGCGTATATGTCGTCTGAGCCTGGCGCGAAGCCATTCATCGAGGTCGGCCAGTCGGTAAAGGTCGGCGATACGCTTTGCATCGTCGAGGCGATGAAAGTCATGAATCCGATCACCGCCCCAGAAGCGGGCACCATCAAGAAGATCATGGTCGCCGACGCCCAGCCGGTCGAATTCGATCAGCCGCTGGTGATCATCGGCTGATGGCCATCGAGAAGCTGCTGATCGCCAACCGCGGCGAGATCGCGCTCCGCATCCACCGCGCCTGCCACGAGATGGGCATCCGCACCGTCGCGGTCCATTCGACCGCCGACGCCGACGCGATGCACGTCCGCCTCGCCGACGAGACCGTCTGCATCGGGCCGCCGCCTGCCGGCGAATCCTATCTCAACATCCCGAACATCATCTCGGCGGCGGAGATCGTCCACGCGGACGCCATCCATCCCGGCTACGGCTTCCTCTCCGAGAACGCGCAGTTCGCCGAGATCGTCGAGAGCCACAACATCATCTGGGTGGGTCCCAAGCCCGAGCATATCCGGACGATGGGCGACAAGATCGAGGCGAAGCGCACCGCCGCGAAGCTCGGTCTCCCCCTCGTCCCGGGTTCGGCCGGCGCGATCAGAAGCGTCGCGGAGGCGCATAAGCTCGCTGCGGAGATCGGCTATCCCGTCCTGATCAAGGCGGCATCCGGCGGCGGCGGCCGCGGCATGAAGGTCGTGCCGGAGGAAGACCAGCTCGAAAGCCTGATGAGCCAGGCGGCGTCGGAAGCGCGCTCCGCCTTCGGCGACGACACCGTCTACATGGAAAAGTATCTCGGCGATCCGAGGCACATCGAGTTCCAGGTGTTCGGCGACGGCAATGGCGGCGCAATCCATCTCGGCGAGCGCGACTGCTCGCTCCAGCGGCGCCACCAGAAGGTGCTCGAGGAAGCCCCCTCGCCCGTCATCACGCCCGAAGAGCGCGCCCGCATGGGAGAGGTCGTCCGCAAGGCGATGAGCGAGATGGGCTATCGCGGCGCCGGCACGATCGAGTTCCTCTACGAAAACGGTGAATTCTACTTCATCGAGATGAACACCCGGCTTCAGGTCGAGCATCCGGTGACCGAGATGATCAGCGGCATCGACCTCGTCCGCGAGCAGATCCGCGTCGCGCAGGGCATGGGCCTCAGCTGCAGCCAGGACCAGGTTAAGCTACACGGCCACGCGATCGAATGCCGGATCAACGCCGAGGACCCCGAAACCTTCGCCCCGTCGCCCGGCCTAGTGAAGAATTACGTCGCGCCCGGCGGCATGCACGTCCGCGTCGATAGCGGCCTCTACACCGGCTATAAGGTGCCGCCTTACTACGACAGCATGATCGCCAAGCTGATCGTCTACGGCTCCAACCGCGAAAGCTGCATTCGCCGCCTGAGGCGAGCGCTCGAGGAATTCGTCGTCGAAGGCATGAAGACGACCGTGCCGCTCCACCAGAAGCTGGTGCGCGACGAGGAATTCCTCGCCGGCGATTATACGATCAAGTGGCTGGAGCAGTGGCTGGCGAAGAGCGCCGAGTAACCAGGGTCACTTCGTTGCGAACTGTCCGGCTTCGGCGCCGAAATGCTCCTTGGCGTGAGCGCGTGCCGCAGCCGCAGTCGCGAAAGTCTCCTCCACCACGTTCGACGTGACGATCGGATAGTTCCAGCTGTTGTAGCGCGTCTGGCGAACGATCAGCCGTACGCGGCCTTCATCGTCGGTCTGGATCAGGAACGGCTTGACGGGGGTTCTGGACATGAAGCTGTAGCTTCCGTCGCACGCCTTCGTTCCATTTCCTAAACTACATCAGGTCCGCCTGGTAACACTCAGGCGGCATGCGCACGTTCGTCGGCCCGCTGCTCGGGAGCATATTCGAGCAGGTCGCCCGGCTGGCAGGCCAGCACCCGGCAAATCGCTTCCAGCGTCGAAAAGCGGACGGCGCGGGCCTTTCCGGTCTTGAGGACCGACAGATTGGCAAGCGTGATGCCGATGCGGTCGGCAAGCTCCGTCAGCGTCATTCGTCGCTCGTGAAGAAGCTCCTCGAGCTTGACGACGATCGCCATCAGACCGTTCCCTCGAGGTCCTCGCGCATCAGCGTTCCCTTCGCGAAGACTCGCGCGAGCACGAAGGTCATGACGACGGCGAGCCACCCGGCGGGCGAAAATCCGGCATTGAGATGCAGCGGATGAGCCGGCGTCGATACCGCCTTGCCGATCGACCAGATGATGAGGCCGATGATCTGGAGCCCGAGCAGCACCCAGGCGATCGTGTTCATCCGGTAGGCGTTGTCGGCGACGAACGGATCGCCCGCGCGGACCGTGTGCACCATGGCGACCAGCCGCTTGAGCATCATGAGATTGAGTGGGACGGTCAGGATGCCGAGCGCCGCGATGGCCCGCATCCCCATGACAAGGGCGCCGGTCTGGTCGGAGACGGGAACGCCGAGCGCCCTGAAGGTCCATTGCTCATTCGTCAACGACCCACCGAGTATCGCGATAAGAACGGCTAAGTACGCCCAGTTGAGCGCAATCAGGACCCGCAGAACGGTATAAGCGACTGGCAGCGCGGTAGAGCGTTTCATCACATACTCCTTTTTATCGATAAACGATATATTACTTATCGTTTATCGGCAAGCATGCTCTTCGCTTGGCGAGCATTCAGACGTAATTCACGGGGAAAGGCGCCTAAACAGACGGGGGGAAAAGGAGGACCTATGCTTAGGAGCCTCATCCTCGGGGTGGCCGCGGCCGTACTGGTTGCCTCGCCAGCGCAAGCGTACGACCATTATCATCATCACTACGGCCATCATTATGACGGCAATCATTATGACGGCCATTATCGCTACGCTTATCACCATTACCGCTACCACTATGGCGGCTACCACCACCGCTACTACTATGGCGGCTATTATGGGTGGGACTATCCCGCCTATGGGCTTTGGCCGTACGCCTCGTACGGTTACGGCTATCCCGCCTACACCTATACCTATCCGGCGTGGGGCTTCGGTTACCCTGGCTACGGCTATCCGGTCTACGGCTTCGGTTACCGCGATCGCTTTTACAGTCCATACGGGTACCACGATCACGGACACGGACACGGACACGGACACGGACACGGACACTGGCACTGAGCGACTGAATTCGAGCGCTTCAAGAATGCACCTTCCGACTCCGGCGTTCGGGGCATAAGGCCGGACGCGATGCGTGACGAACTATCTCCGTCCGAGTCCGCCTTCGATGAGCCGGGCAGTCCTTCGAGCGATCGCTCGCAAGCCTCCTACCTCAACCCGATCCTCGATCACGATTTTCCCGACCCGGCGATCCTTCGCGCGCCGGACGGCTATTATTATGCCTACGCGACCCAGACGGAGCGCGGCGACGAGTGGATCAACATCCAGCTCGCCCGCTCGCCAGACCTCATCCATTGGGAAGATCTCGGCGACGCGCTTCCGGAAAAGCCGGACTGGGCGCGGACGACCCAGGACTTCTGGGCGCCGAGCGTCATCTTCGACGGCTCGAAGTACCTCATGTATTATTCGGCGACTCCTGACGCCTGCCACCATCACGAGCGCGGCCATGCGCTGGCAATCGCGACCTCGGACTCACCCGCTGGCCCCTTCGTCGACATGGGCATGCCGCTGCTGCTCGGCGTCGGGTTCGAATATATCGACCCCCATGCGTTCGACTGCCCGGTGACCGGCAAGCACCTTCTCTACTGGGGCTCGGGCTTCCAGCCGATAAAGGTGCAGGAACTCGGTCCCGACCGCATGTCCTTCGCGCCCGACAGCGCCCCGATCGACCTCATCTGGCCTAATGGCGAGGAAGGCTGCTTCCCGCGCCTCGTCGAGGCGGCCTGGGTGATCCACCACGACGGTTTCTTCTATCTCTTCTACTCGGGCGACAATTGCTGCGGTCCCGATGCCGATTACGGCGTGATGGTCGCCCGTTCGGAAAGCGCTAGCGGCCCGTTCGAGACGCTCGAAGAGGCGAAAGGCGTTCCGCACAGCCTCATCCTCTTCAAGAACGACCGCTGGCTGGCGCCGGGGCACAATTGCATCGTGATCGACGAGGCAGGCCAGTATTGGATCGTCTACCATGCGATCGACGTCGATCGCCCGCGCCAGCGGCAGGAGGACCTGATCAACAGCCGTCGCATCCTGCTGATGGACCCGATCGAGTGGCACGACGGCTGGCCGTGGGTCGGGACTCCCTCGCACGAACCACGGGCCGCGCCGGTTACCTAGCGCCGACTGCTGAACAACCGTTGCAACTGGGAGTTGTCGTTCGCGATGGACGGCGACTCACCTCACGGCTCGATCTTCCCGACCTTCTTCATGGCAGGCTTCGAATGCTCGACCTTCGTGTGGAAGGACCGCGAGCGGAAGGACTATGTCGCCGCGACCGGCCATGACCGGCACCTGAAGGCCGATCTGGCCGCTGCGATGGACCTCGGCATCGGCGTCGTCCGCGAGGCAATCCGCTGGCCGCAGGTCGACCTCGGCAACGGCAAATATGACTGGTCCAGTGTCAAGGCGGTTCAGGACGCCGCCACCGGGTGCAAGATCACGCCGATCTGGGACCTGTGTCACTATGGCTTGCCCGACGGCTGCGACCCCTTCACCGAGGAGTGTCGCGATCGCTTCGCCGACTATTGCCGCGCTGCCGCCGAGTTCGTCACCAGCTCGGCCGAGCCGCCCTATTTCTTCACGCCGATCAACGAGATCACCTTCTTCTCGGCGGCCGCCAGCGACCTCGAGTGGATGTACCCCTTCGCCAAGGGCCGGGAAGACGAGCTGAAACGCGCTTTGGCCGCAATGGCCATTGCCGGCGCGAAGGCGATCCGCGAGATCGAGCCCGAGGCTCGCATGGTGCACGTCGACCCCATCGTCCACGCGGTTCCGCCTCCGAACCGCCCCGATCTTGCCGACGAGGCGCGCGAAGAGGAGCACCGCAAGGCAATGGAAGGCTGGGACATGCTCGCGGGCCGCGTTGCGCCTGAGCTGGGCGGCGCGCCCGAGATCCTCGATATCGTCGGCGTCAATGTCTACAATTACAGCCAAGTGCAGCTCGGCGCCGACAAGAAGAGGGAAACCCTCGGTCCTCGCGATCCTCGCCGCAAGCCGCTCAGCGAATTGCTGCGATTCGCCTGGGACCGATACCGGCGCCCGATCATCATCGGCGAAACGAGCGGCTTTCAGGAAAACCGCGCCGAATGGCTGCGCATGACGATGGAAGAGTCGCTCAAAGCGCTCAACGCCGGCGTCGACCTTCACGGGGTCTGCCTCTACCCCTTCGTGGACGTTCCCGACTGGTGGTCACAGAAGTGGGCGAAGATCGGCATCTACGACGTCGCCGATAAGGAGAGCTTCGACCGGGTTCCCTGCGACGCTTACATCCAGGAGCTTCGGCGCTGGCAGAAGCGTCTCGACCAGCCCGAGAATGTCGAACCGGACGGCTACGGGCATCGCTGGGGCCGGGTGCAGCTAGAGGAGGTGCGGCGCTACGCCGCGGAATGGGAAAAGAGCTCTGCTCCCGAAACCGAGCCTGCCTAGCGCGCGGCTGAGACGATGCGCGGACGTTCGCGCCGGGGTTTCATGGCCTCGAACTGCCCCCGCTGCGCCTCGAACTCTGCGAAGAGGCGCTCATCGACGTGCCGGCTTCCGTCCGCGACGATGGTCGAGAACAGCCCGGTCTCCGCATGGCGTGAATTGTCCCAGCCGGGATAGGCCGTGATCGGGTACCAGCACAGGCCGCGAATATCGGCGCCCCGAGCCATCGCGTCGCGCACCTCGCTACAGACATAGTGAAGCCAGGACGGCTTGCCCGTGCCCTCTGCCCCGGTCTCGGACAGCATCAGCGGCTTGCCGTAGCGCTCGGCCATCTCGACCAGCATGTCACCGAGCGGGCGATATTCGTGGTGGCCCATCGGGATGGTCGGGCCTTTGAAGTACCACTGGTTGTGCGGGTAATAATTGAGGCCGACGAGATCGACGAGCGACGGGTCGCCGCCCAGCTCGGGGCGCTCCCGTCCCATGATCCAGTCATAGGCTTCAAACATGCCGTTGCGGTTCTGCTCGGCGCGGCGGACGGTGCTTCGCCGCAGGTCGTGCGGAGCGACGTGGATCAGCGGCTCGGCCCAGATAATGGTCGCGTTCGGCCAGCGCTGCTTGATCGCCCTGGAGACCGCGATCGCGGTCCTGACGAGCTGGTCCTTGAGCCAACCATGCTGCATCGGCCCGCACGGCGGGAAATATCCGTCGTCCACCGCCCACGACAGGAAGTTGATCTCGTTCAGCGGGCAGACGGTCGGAGAGCGCGTGCTGACCGACTGCTGGACCTCCAGCGCCGCCATGGCGAAATCGGTGAACCGCTGGGCGAAGTCAGGGCCGCCCTGGTCGACATGATCGGGCGATCCGTAGTGGAACAGGTCCCAGATGACCTGCAGGCCCACCTCCTCGGCCGCCTCGAGCGCCGGCAGCCAGCTCGACCAGTCATATTTGCCCGGCGCCTTCTCGATCAGGTGCCAGCGCAGCCCGTCGCGCAGTGTGCCGAAACCGAAGCGCTTGCACAGGCGGTAGTCGCCCAGCACATGCTTGTCGTGACCGGTCGCGCGGATGAGGTCGAGACGAACGCCGTCGCGACGCCGGTGCGACGAACATTCGAACCCGGCCATGAAGAAGCTTTGGAAGTTGTCGGGCATCCCCATCTTTCCTCCGTGCCAATTCATTCGCGGCCTATTACGGGGCCTCAATAGCAGCGATTCTGGCGGGAAAGTGGGGATTCAAACGCCGTTACGCGGCCCGCGTTCCCGCGAGCCGCGACAGCGTCCGGGCTGACCGATCCTTACAGGTAGATCCAGACGCCCTGCCGGCGATGGCGATGCTGGTACCAGCGGCTGTGCCAATAATAGCCGCGGCCCTGGTAATATTGGCCTTCCACGTAGCGGGCGTAGGTCCCGCGGTCCGGGCGGCAGTTGCCGTAGGCCGTGCGGTGAAAGCCGCGGCCGCAGCCTTCGCGCGCCTGCGCTGGAGCGGCGGCGACGCTTGCGATGATCGCTGCCGCACCGACAGCAAGAAGTGCCTTCATTTTTCTATCCTTCCCTGAAGCCTCGGAAAGAACCGTCTCCGGAACGAGCTGTTCCATGGACTCGCACGGGCGCTCCCATCTTCAAGGCGACTTGCCGATCCATCCGCGCGCGGGCACGAAGCAGTTCGTTAGGGGGAGCTTCCGCATGAGCCTGATCGCCGACCTGAAGTCGCTGGAGCCTTCGCAGCGAAGCGCGATCTGGGCGAGCTATCTTGGCTGGACGCTCGACGCCTTCGACTTCTTCCTGATGGTCTTCATGCTGAAGGCGATCGCCGCGGAGTTCGGCACCAATGTCGAAGCGGTGGCGGCCGGCATCTTCTGGACCCTCGCCGCCCGCCCGCTCGGCGCTTTCATATTCGGCTGGCTTGCCGAGCATTTCGGCCGCCGGCCGGTGCTGATGGCGGACATCATCCTCTTCTCGCTCTTCGAGTTCGCCTCCGGCTTCGCGCCCTCGCTCGCCACCCTCCTGGTGCTCCGCTTCCTGTTCGGCGTCGCGATGGGCGGCGAATGGGGGCTCGGCGCGAGCCTCGTCATGGAGAGCATCCCGGCACGGCTGCGCGGACCCGTCTCGGGCCTCCTTCAGAGCGTCTATCCGTCGGGCTATTTCATCGCCAGCCTCGTCTATTTCCTGCTGTTCGACAGGATCGGCTGGCGCGGCATGTTCATGGTCGGGATCGCGCCCGCGCTCCTCGTCCTCCTGATCCGCCTCCACGTGAAGGAGAGCCCGGTCCACGAAGCGCGCAAGGGCAAGAAGCGGGCGAATCCCATCGGGGAGCTTCTGCGCAACTGGAAGATCGCGCTCTACATGATCGTGCTGATGGCCGCGTTCAACGCGTTCAGCCATGGCACGCAGGACCTCTATCCGACCTTCCTCCAGCAGCAGCACCATTTCGACACGCACCTCACCGGCACGCTGACGGCGATCATGAACGTCGGCGCGATCGTCGGCGGGATCAGCTTCGGCATCTGGTCCGAGCGGATCGGAAGGAGGCGCGCGATCATCATCGCCTCGCTCCTCGCGCTCCCGGTCATTCCGCTCTGGGCCTTCTCGTCGACCCCGCTCCTGCTCGGGATCGGAGCGTTCCTCATCCAGGTCGCAGTCCAGGGCGCGTGGGGCATCGTGCCGGTGCACCTGAACGAGTTGTCGCCCGGCGCAGCGCGCGCCCTCTTCCCCGGCTTCGCCTACCAGCTCGGCAATCTCATCATGTCACGCAACGCGGTGTTCCAGGCCCGCATTGCCGAGAGCCACGGCAACAATTACGGCCTCGCGCTGGCGATCTTCGGCGGCGTCATGGCCGTCGTCATCGCGCTTTGGACCGCCGTCGGCCCGGAGCGGAAGGAAGCGGACTTTATCGCCGAGGCGAAGGCTGGTGAGCGCTAAACTTCGGCCGTTCACATGCGTTTGTCGGAGCGAGGACGAGCGCATTGTCGACCTATCGCGGAACTGCTGAAGGGCCCGACCGGGCCAAGGCGATCGGCGCGGTCGTTGCCGTGCACGTCGCCCTCGCGTTCGTCATCCTGACCGGCCTCAATGTCCACTCCGTGAGCCAGGCAGTGGACCGCCTGAAGACCTTCAACTTTCAGCAGGAGCCGCCTCCTCCGCCGAAGCCGCCGCCGGCCAAGCCGCAGTCGCACGAGTCGATGAAAAAGGCCGCGGGCGCGCCCGCGACGAAGGCGGAGCCGTCGCCGGTCGTCGTCCCACCGCCGCGCATTCCGGCTCCTTCGCCGCTACCGGGCGCCAAAGTGGCAGGCACGGGTAGCGCGTCGAGCTCCGGCGCTGCAGCCTCGGGCAATGGCACCGGTGCTGGCGGCATTGGCAACGGACCCGGCGGAGGCGGGACAGCCGACTATTCTCGCTTCACCCCCGCGCGAAAGATCACAAAGATTCCCGATCGGGAATACCGCAGCCTCGCGGCCACCGGACTTCAACGCGGCGTCGTAGGAGTGACGGTCAAGGTGAACACTGACGGAAGCGTCTCGAACTGCCGCATTGCACGCTCAAGCGGCAATCGGGGCGTGGACGGTCTGATGTGCCAGCTTACGCTTCGTTACATCCGCTTCGATCCCGCGCGCGACCCGTCGGGCAGGCCGGTGGCGCAGGACATCACCTTCTTCCCGAACTGGTATCGGCCCTAGCGGCCCGCCCCTGCGCTCGTTGTGGAATCTTCACTGCGAATGTCCGCCATCTTGGCTTTGTCGCGGCCGTAAGCATCCTCGTAATAAGCGATCGACTGCCCGTCCGGGACTGCGGTCATGTAGGTGATGTAGACCGGCACCGGCTGGTCGAGCATCACCGGTTCCTCGATGCCATGGCCTTCCCAGGTCAGCTCGCGGTGGAACAGCCATTTGCTCAGACGCCAGGCGTCCTCGAGGCGGACGCAGCCGCCGCTGAAATAGCGCACCGATTCCTTGAACAGGTTCCGCCGCGGGTTGTCGTGGAGATAAACCCCGAACTGGTTGGGGAACATGAACTTGATGCGGCCCATGAAATTGTCGGCCCCCGGCTTTTGTCGAAGCAGGACCTCTTGCTTGCCGGCGTGAACCGCGTCCCAGTCGATCTTCGTCGCGTCGAGGATCTGCGCGTTCTTCGACCAGTCCGAGACCTGCTCGTAGCCCATCTTCGTGAAATATCCGAAGCCCTGCTTCTTCACGAACTGGCCGACATCATCCCAGGCGAGGTCGGGCGGGACGTACCAGTAAGGATTGAGCGCCGCGTAGCGGATGTAGGCGGCGAGAATCGGCGTTGGATATTTCGTCTGTCCGACGACGACGACCATGTCGTCGACCTGGCGGCCATCCTCGTACATGAACAGCCGCTGCTGGGCGGCGTTGACGAGGATATAGCGCTGTTTGCCGGACGGAAGGATGCGCGCCCGCTTGAGGTTGAGCTCGAGCACCTCCCGCTTGGTGTCGTCGCTATATTGATGCTCCGCGACCGCGCGGCGGAGTTCGCCGTAGAACGGGTGCATCCAGCCGAGATTGTGAACATATTGCGACAGCGACGACGACGCGGAGGCTTCGAGCAATGCCGCGAGCGGCGTTGGCGGCGCCGGCTTCAGGCCCGGGTCGACCCAGGTGATGCCTACGCCGGGGTCCTGCCGCAGGTCGCGGACATAGGCGACGAACGCTTCCGAAAGCGCCTGATCGGCACGCTGGATGTCCTTGCGCTTGTTCCTGTCGCGCGCCGCCTGAAGGGTCGCGGCGAGCTGGGGCGTAAAATATTTCTGCGGGAGCCCGTCAACGCTCGCACTGCTGAGCAGGGCGACGAGCTGCTGCGCCGCATCTCCCGCCGCTGGCGCAAGCCACAGCGGGGTGCCGCCACGAGCCCTGTAGAAGTCGGCCACGCTCTGGCTGCTCTGCGGGCTGGCAACGGCCGCGACCGACGCAGCAGTCGTGGTTTGAGCTGCTGCGGCCTGGGACGAGAGGAACAGTGCGCCGCTGGCAATCAGGCCGGCAGCCAGTCCCACCCCCCTCTTAGAAAAGTGCACCGGCCATCGGCCGGTGCACTCGTAACGCAGACTTTTCACCTGTTCTCCGATACTGGCTTCGCGTCTTACCCGCGCTCGCCCCTCGTCGCCGGTGCCGAATAGGTCGGAGCCGGTGCAGGCATCGGAGCGGCGGCCGGGCCACCGTTATAATATTGCCCGTTATAGACGTATCCGTCCACCACGCCGTCATTGTTCCGGTCAGCCCAGATCGCGCCGGCGAGACCGCCGACTGCAGCGCCGATCACCGCGCCCGCCGGGACGCTGACGCCCGGAAGGACTGCACCGGCAGCCGCGCCAAGCGCCGCGCCGCCAAGGGCTCCGGTCAGGACCGCATGGGTCGTCGGATCATAGCCCGACGGCGGGCCCGAATAATATTGGCCGTTGTAGACGTAGCCGTCGACATAGCCGTCATTGTTGTTGTCGGCCCACACCGCGCCGGCAAGACCGCCGATCGCAGCGCCGACCGCCGCGCCGGTGATCGTGCTGATTCCCGGGGCAACCGCGCCAACGGCCGCGCCGCCGGCAGCGCCGACCGCCGCGCCCGTCGCGATGTCGGCATTGGTTTGGGGATTCTGGGTGCACGCGCCCAGAGCTGCCGTACCCGCAAGCGCCAGGGCCACTAATGATTTACGCATCGCTCTTTCTCCCGTTTGTTGAGCTGCCTGAACATGCGCCGCACGCAGCAACTACCGCCACGCGGCGGTGCATGTCACAAGCGAGGAACGACGATTGCGGCGCATCGTTCCGCACGCGGGACAATGGCAATGCGCAAAAGCCTGAGAAGACTGTTAAATCATAGTTTAACAATCTGAAAATGAAGCGGGAACACAGCAAGCAATGAAAGCAACAATTTATCACAATCCCATGTGCGGGACCTCCCGGAAGACGCTCGAGATCCTGCGGGACTCCGGCTGCGACGTGTGGGTTCAGGAATATCTGAAGAACCCGCCGTCGAAGGACGAGCTGAAGAGCCTCTACAAGCGCGCCGGGATCAGCCCTCGGGAAGGCCTCCGCACCAGGGAGTCCCTTGTCGAGGAACTCGAGCTCTTACGCCCCGACGTTACGGACGACGAGATCCTCGACGCCATGGTCGCGCATCCGATCCTGATCGAGCGGCCGATCGTCGAGACCCCGAACGGAGTCCGCCTCTGCCGCCCGCAGGACAAGGTGCGCGAGATCCTGTAGTTCGTCATCCCCGCGCAAGCGGGACCCAGCGAAACAAAGACCAGGTTCCCGCTTTCGCGGGAATGACGGATTATGGCTTCATGAGTCGCCTCGACCCACGCCTGCTCCTCCAGGGCTACGCCACCGGCATCTTCCCGATGGCCGACAGCCGCGATGCCGACGAGCTGTTCTGGGTCGAACCGCGCAACCGCGCCATCATCCCGCTCGATGGCTTCCACCTTTCGCGCTCGCTTCGGCGGACCATCCGTTCGGACCAATTTACCGTCACGCACGACCGCGACTTCGCAGCCGTCATCGCCGCCTGCGCCGACCGCGAGGAGACCTGGATCAATGCCGAGCTCGAGCGCGCGATGCTCGCGCTTCACGGCTCCGGCCACGCGCATTCGATCGAGACATGGGAGGATGGCGAGCTCGTCGGCGGCCTCTACGGCGTGAAGCTCGGCCGGGCCTTCTTCGGGGAGAGCATGTTCAGCCGCCACACCGACGCGTCCAAGGTCGCGCTCGCCTGGCTGATCGCGCGCCTCAAGGTGGGCAACTTCACGCTTCTGGACTGTCAGTTCATGACGGATCACCTCGCCTCATTGGGCGCGGTGGTCGTTTCCCGCGAGACCTACGTCGCGTTGCTCTCCGCCGCGCTCGGAGCGCCGGTCACGGGCGCTGGCGCGGGTGCCGTCGTGATCGGACGAGCGCCGGTCGAAGGCTTGGGCGCAGCAGCGGGCGCGCCGCCCGATTTCTTGGCGCTCGACAGGTTGCTGGAGCTTGCCGGTGCCGCAGGCGCTTTCGGCCCGTCCGGATATGTCATCGCGCAGCTCTTGGGCCAGACGTCATAGACCGGGTGCTCGACGACGTTGAGCGACGGTGATTCCTTGTAGAGCCAGCCCGAGAAGACGCGGTTCCAGCTTCGGTCGGGCTTCTGGACGTCGAGCTGGACGAAGGCGCCCGTCAGCTTCTCGTCTTCCCATGGCGCCGTAGCCTCGCAGGCGCGCAGACGAACGATCACGTCCTTCCAGCGCACCGATTGCCCGGGCCGGAGGGTCACGTTCTGGACGATTCCGTTGCGCTTGTTGAGGATGCCGAGAACGGCCACGCGCTGCGCCATCGGAGTGACGCCGCCCTGCCCCGCCGCGGTCACCGGCACCTTGCGCCCCGCAGAAGTCGCGACGTTCTGCTGAGGCTGCTCACCGCCGCGCCCACACGCAGCGAGCGCCAGCGTCATCAGCAACGGAGCAGCGGCCTTTCTCACGCTTATTCGGGAATCCAGGGCTCATAATCGCCGGTCGACGCGGGACGAATCCTGCCGGACCCGAGCGCTCCGTCGGGCCGGAATGCCTCCATCGTGCCGGTCAGGTTCGGCGTCGGATCCTTCTGGAACTTGCGGACCGGCGGGAGGGCCTTTTCCGGTAGGTCGTCGATCGTCCCGCGAAGCCAGAGCTGCCAGGCCGGCGGAACGCGGCTGCCGTCGTTCGCACCGCTGTAGATAACCCAGCGCCGCCAAGGACGCTTCTTGTCCTGGTAATAAAGATTGCCCGCGTCGTCGCGGCCGACCTCGTTGCCGAAGCGGCTGGTGAACAACGAGGTCCCCCACGTCGCCCCGTTCCACCAGGTGAATGTTTTCGACCAGAAACCCATGGCGATGCGCCTGTGCCGCAATCCTCACCAGCCCGCAAGGGACGCGATGGTCAGTGCGACCACTCCACCCGATCGCCCTCGCCGATGCCGAGCTCGCCGGCTCGTCCGGCGCGCAGCTCGAGCACCGCGGCGACGGGCTCTCCCGCCGCAATCGGCGTCTCGTCGAGCGCCTTGGCGGTGACGATGCGCGCGATCGTCCCGTCCTCGCGAATGAAGACCATGTCGAGCGGGATCAACGTATTGCGCATCCAGAAGGCGACGTTGCGGGGGGGTTCGTAGGGGAAGATCATTCCCTGGTCGGCGCCGAGCGAGCTGACGAACATCAGTCCCCGCTCCTGCTGCTCCGGCGTTTCGGCAACCTCGACAGTGAAAAGATGGGCGCCCTTGGCGGTGCGAATCGTCAGCGGCACTTGGCGCAATCCGGTCTGGGGCGAGCCCTGCGGAGCGCTCGCGTTCTGGGTGGATGCATTCTGGGCGGGGGCCTGCGGGCTGCAAGCCGCGAAAGCGACGAAGGCTGCCGTCAGTCCAAGGATGCGCCGGTAGGACGCAACTCGACGGCGGTCAGGCCCTTTCCGCTCGGCGCGATCCGCGCTTCGAGCGTCTGTCCGGGCTGGAGCTCTCCAAGATGCGCGCTCCGCACCGTCTCCATATGCACGAACACGTCCTCGCCGCCCACATCCTCCGGGCGCTTGACGAAGCCATAGCCGCGAACGCGATTGAACCATTTGACCTCCACCGGCTCGAACTCACCGGCCGCTTCCGCAAGCGCCTTGCGGTCGGACCGTTCGGAAGCCGAGATGGACGAGCGCGGCTGTTGCGGCAAGGCTGAGCGCAGGTCGATGGACAGGATTCGCTTGGCCTGGAGGCCCCGCTGGAGGCGCACCGGCACGCATTCGATGATCGCGCCCTCGGGCACGCTTCGGCGGCCATGTTCGCGAAGCACGCTGAAGTGGAGGAGGATGTCCCCGTCGACCTGCTCGCTGACGAGAAACCCGAAACCGCGGGTCGCATCGAACCATTTCACGCGGCCAGTGACCGGCGCGAGCTCGGTCTCGGCAGGTTCGTTATGCGGCTCCACGACGGGCCGGGCCCCCTCTTCGGCCAGACTAGCAGCAACGCTTACCATGCCCGCCCTTTACCACTTGCAGTTGTGTCGGGAAACCGACTTTCGGTAAGGTTTATGACAGTTCGTCGCGCAGCGCCTCTTCATCGACCTCGCCCGGCGGCAAGGAGGCGATTTTTCTCGACAGCGCGAACGAATGCCCGGCCCGAACCATTGCGGCGATTCCCTTCTCGCGCTGCTTCGGATCGGCCTCTGCCGCGGCGAACGGCCCGATCCGTCGCCGCCTTGCAAAGCGAAGCGCCGCATCCACCGCCTGGGTGTCGGCATGGTCGAAAGCCGGGGCGCTGTCTTCTTCGTCGATCCCGTCCGCGCGAAGCTTCTCATCGAGCCGTCGCCGGCCGTAGCCGCGGCTGCTCAGCGACTGGGATTTCATCAGCGCATAAGCGGAATCATCGACATAGCCGAGCTCGCAAAAGCGCCCCGCGAGAGCTTCGACGTCGGGCTCCCTGTCGCCGTCCCAGCCGCGCTCCCTGAGCTTCCGCGCGAGATAGGAAGTCAGCTTCGCCCGGCTCGTCGCGTACCTGCCGACATAGCGCAGCGCGAGCTCTTCGAGCTGCTTCGCGCTTAAGGGAAGGGGCGTTCGTTGGGGGCCTGAACGTGCCATTGCGCCGTTTTTGTGCCACAGTCGCCGACCATCAGGAAAGCGCTCGCGACACAGGGATGCGGGCAGGGAACAACAATCATGGAAGGGCCGGCGTGCTCGATCGCAACGCCTCACTGAAGAACGAGCTCGCCCCGCCGGGCGCTACACCCACCGTCGACACGCTGCCGCGACGCCTCGCCGATTTCAATTCGATCGGCGAAGCTCTCGACTATGCGGCGAAGGGCCGCCGCGGGCTGAACTTCCACGACGCTCGCGGAACGCTCACGCAGGCCTACACCTATGCGGAGCTTCGCGAAGACGCGCTCGTCCACGCGCGCCGTTTCGTCACGCTCGGCATCAAGGCCGGCGATCGGGTTGCCCTCGTCGCCGAGACGGGCGCGGACTTCGCCGCTTGCTTCTTCGGCGCGGTCTATGCAGGCGCCTGGCCGGTGCCGCTGCCGCTTCCAACCAGCTTCGGCGGCCGGGGCGCCTATGTCGAACAGCTCGTCGTGCAGCTGAAAAGCTGCGATGCGGCGCTGTTCCTGTTCCCGGAAGAGCTGGCCGAATTCTGCGGCGGCTCTGCCGACAAGTCCGGCGTCGCTTGGCGCTCGTGGGAAACCCTCGGCGACGTGGAGCCTGCTGGCACCGAACTGCCGAAGGCGAAGCCCGACGACATCGCCTATCTGCAATATTCCAGCGGATCGACGCGCTTTCCGCACGGAGTTGCGGTCACTCACCACGCCTTGCTCGACAACCTTCGCGCCCACGGCGTAGGCCTAAAGATCGCAGAGCTTGATCGCTGCATTTCCTGGCTGCCCTGGTACCATGACATGGGACTGGTCGGTTGCTTCCTCTCCCCGATCGCGCTGCAATTCTCGGTCGATTATCTGAAGACCGAGGATTTTGCGCGCCGGCCGCTCGCTTGGCTCGACATGATCACCCGCAATCCGGGCAACACCGTCAGCTACTCGCCGACCTTCGGCTACGACATCTGCTCGCGCCGGATGAGCTCGCAGACCCGCGCCGAGGACCGGTTCGACCTTTCGCGATGGAGGATCGCCGGCAACGGCGCCGACATGATCCGGCCCGACGTCATGCAGTCCTTCGTCGATTGCTTCGCCCCCGCCGGTTTTCAGGCGAGCGCCTTCTGCCCGAGCTACGGCCTTGCTGAAGCGACTCTCGCAGTTTCGCTGATGCCGCCCGGTGAAGGCATCCGCCTCGAGCTGGTCGAGGAAAGTGAGCTGTCGGGCGGTGCGCTCGAAGGCAACGACCGTCCGAAGCGGTACCGCGCGATCGTCAATTGCGGCCGCCCCGTGACCGGCATGGAGATCGAGATTCGCGGCGACGACGGCAAGCTGCTCCCCGATCGGGGCATCGGCCGCGTCTTCGTGCGCGGCGCCAGCGTCATGCACAGCTACTTCCGCGACGAGGAATCGACGCGCGCTTGCCTCAGCGACGACGGTTGGCTCGACACCGGCGACATGGGCTACATGTCGGGCGGCTACATCTTCATCGTCGGCCGCGCCAAGGACATGATCATCATCAACGGGCGCAACCACTGGCCGCAGGACATCGAGTGGGCGGTCGAGCAGCTGCCCGGCTTCAAGTCCGGCGACATCGCCGCCTTCGCGATCACTGGCCCGTCCGGCGAGGAAACGCCCGCAGTGCTCGTCCATTGCCGCGTGTCCGACAATGAAGAGCGCGGCCGCCTCCGCGACGAGATCCGCGAGCGCGTCCGCGCCATCACCGGCATCACCCCGGTCGTCGAGCTCGTGCCCCCGCGCACGCTGCCCCGCACGAGCTCGGGCAAGCTGTCGCGCACGAAGGCGCGCAATCTCTATCTGAGCGGCGAGATCCAGCCTTACGACATCGCTGCCTGAACCGCGGGGGGTCGTCCGCTCCGGCCCGGATCACCTAGGGAAGATAGACGTAACGGGAACCACTCCCGCTGCGTCTCCACAGCTGTTAGAATGATCCCCTTCGGGGGGAGAGACTAGAATGGCCCCATCGTGCAACGGCGTCGGGTTGCTCGCATACGCTTTTCTCTGGCTGTCGCTCGTGGTCGCGATCCTTGAGACGGTTCTGACCCTCTTGAGCAAGCTGCATGCATACCTGCATCCGCCTCCGGTTCCCGATAAACCGCCTGAAAGGGCTGCGTTCGATCTGGATGCCTGGGCCAAGTTCGTCGAGGCGCTCGGCAAGCTCCTCGCGACGCTGAAAAATCTGCCGGCGTGGATCGCTATCTTTCTTGCAGGTCTCGCGCTGCTGTGGACCAGCGCCACTGTCGCACATTTATGCACCTGAGCGGATAAGTACCGAACGACGCTGACCGACAGCATCAGCAGTGCTAAATGCGCCTTCATGCAGGTCTTCGGGAACGTCCTCGACCTGATCGGCAACACGCCGCTGATCAAGCTCCGGCGCGCGTCCGAGCTGACCGGCTGCACGATTCTCGGCAAATGCGAGTTCCTGAACCCGGGGCAGTCGGTGAAGGACCGGGCGGCGCTCTACATCATCCAGGATGCAATCCGCCGCG
>Ga0105248_10000679_pt1 | contig 38513 bp, 38 predicted proteins | sample KBSS34metaG_FD_81524 | JGI IMG/M metagenome (GOLD analysis project Ga0105248, IMG submission 81524) | Switchgrass rhizosphere microbial communities from Kellogg Biological Station, Michigan, USA - KBS S3-4 metaG | ecosystem: Host-associated > Plants > Roots > Rhizosphere > Soil | place...
CGACAGGAGCGCTCAATCACGCATGAATTCATGACCCTCGTTCACCGTTCCCGTTGGAGGAAGCACGCCCTGGCGGGCGAGGGGAAGTTTGCGTGCGTCCTCCAGGAGCGCTGAATCACGCGTGAATTCATGAGCCTCGTTCACCGTTCCCGTTGGAGGAAGCACGCCGTGGCGGGCGAGGGGAAAGTTGGCGCGCGTCCGCAGGGCCGCCCCAAGGCCCGCGCGCCATCCCCTCGGGGGATCGGCTTGCGTACTCGCAAGACGAGGGGTCAACAGATCCGCTGCGCGAAATCCATGAGGTCGTTCGCAAAGTCTTCAGGCGCCTGGCGGTGCGGGGAGTGGGTGCAGCTGTCGTAGGTCACGACCGTGCCGCGCGCGAGGTTCGCGAGGTAGTAATCGGCCAGCGGCAGGCCGCCGTAGTGGTGGCTCGCCCCGCCCAGCAGGACGAGCGTGGGCACCGGGATGCGGGGAATGAGCGGGCGGAAGTCCGCGTCGGCCACGCTTTCGATCAGCGACAGCAGCGGCTTCTCGCCGATCGAGTTGCACAGCGCGGCGACGGCGTACTCCAGCGCGCGCCCCGCAATGCCTTCGTGGCCGAGGCCGACCCGGTCGAGCAGTCGCGCGCCCTCGGCGAGCACCGTGCCGGGGAAGTCGCCGTGCATGCGCGTGAGGGCGCCGCCGATCTGGTCGCGGGTGAGCGAGCCGAAGACGCCGAGTTGCCATTGCTCGTCCGAGGCCACGCGCGGCGACTGGTCGATGATGCAAAGCCCCGCGAGGCGGTGGGCCCCATAGAGCTGCAGGTATTGCATCGCCACCAGCGCACCCATCGAATGCCCGACCAGCAGCACGCGCGAGAGCGACAGCTGCTGAAGCACCTGCGCCACGTCGCGCGCCATGCCGGCGAGCGTTGCCCGCGCATGCGAACCCACGCGCGAGCCGTGGCCGCTCAAATCCATCGTGCAGGCGCGGTATTCGCGCGACAGCGAGGCGAGCGCGGCGTCCCAGTCGTGGCGGCTGCCGCCGAGTCCGTGCAGCAGCAGCATGGGCTGGCCGTTGCCGGCCACCTCGACGGTGACGGTCTCACCGCCCGCACAGCGCAGATCGATGCGCTGCGTCACGGCCGACGACGACAGCGCCCGGTCCAGCCAGGCCCTGCGTCCAAAGCGCGAGAGGTTGCGTAGAACCCTCAGCGCACCCGACACGTCGGACACGAGCGAGCAGTCCTTGGGCAGTGCGTTCTTCGGAGCGTGCATCGCAATGGAGGTGCTCATGGCCGGCGTTCGTTGCGCGGGGAATGCCCTTTGCGTTGCCCCGCCCGGCCCTGCGGTTCAAGCGGCATGCGCCGCGGCGGCGGTGAGCTTGAACCTGAACGGCGGGCGCTGCAACCCATGAGCAACTTGTCTGCAAACCTCTCAGTTCCCAAAGAGCCTGCCATGCACACCCACCCTGCCTCCCACGCCGATCCGGGCTACGAGATCCGCTTCCAGTCGCTGTTCCACGAGGGGCGCGCGATGAGCTTCCCCTGCAATGCGCTGGGCCACGTCAACCTCGACGCCATGAGCCAGCGCGTGAGGAACAACTACCTCTTCGCCCGCGCCATGATCGGCCGCGAGTACGCGATGCCGGTCGTGCGCACGGCGCGGCGGGTGGTGCACTGAGGATCGAACGACCGTGCGGTGGGACTGCCGTCCCACCCGAGGCGGCCCGATCCGGCCCTCGCGAGGCGCCATCTGGGACTGGCGCCTCATGTTGCGCACACGCCGTTTGTCGAACACTGCATGCCCTCACTCGGGGTCGTGCATGCGGACCCCGTAGGCGACGCTACCCCTGTCGCACGGCTTATTCCATTCGCATGCATCGGCACGAGCGGGCTCTCCCGCCCACGCCCCTACGCTGACGAGATGGAAGATGAGCACCCTGCACGCATTCACGCAGTGGGCTCGACGCGTCACCGCGCCGATCTCCACGCTGCGCACCCAGTCCGATCACGAGCGCTTCCTCTGTGGCGCCGTGGACCACGTCGATCTCAAGCAGCGCATGCACGCGCTGGAGCAGTCCGAGCTTCTAGAGCGCGCATCCTGGACTTCGTTTGAACCGCAGTTCAGGCAAATGCAATGAACTACGCAAACGCGCTTGAACGGATCCGTGGAGCACTGACATGAATGCACGCAATCGCATCCTCACGGTCGCCAGCTATCTCACGGCGGCGCTTGCCGCAGGTGGCGCCGCGCTGATCGTCGCCTCGCACGCGTCGCTGGCGCGGCCGGCCGCCGACACGATGGCGCAGGCGACGCTTGCCGAATCGGGCGATGAGGGCTGCCAGGCCGAAGGCACGCCGGCCCCGCGCGCCGACAAGAGCGCCCGGCCGCACGAAGTGCGCCGGCGCGGGGCGGCGGTCTGGCACCGCCGTCCGCTGCAGATCTGAACCGAGCGCCTTCGCAGGCCACCCCCCATGAAAGACGTCGCCCCCGCGGGCGGCGTCGAGCCCGTGCCTTGCCGCAGCACGCCGCTCGCCGTCGCCACGCCGCTTCCCCCGATTCGCCCGATCGTCATGCCGGTGAGCGGCGCGCTCACGCCCTTCGTCAGCGGCCTGGCCGCGGTCGAGGTCGACCCCATCGGCCCGATGACGCTGAGCGTCGCGCCGCACGAGTCCCTGGTGCTGACGGTGCAGATCGGCCGCGCCAGCCATTGCATCGAGCAAAAGGGCGCGCTCGGCGAGAACACGCACATCACCGGCATCCGCCACTGGACCGGCTCCTTCCGCCCGGCGGGCGACTGCTACACGCTCTTCGCGCTGCTCACGCCGCTGGGCGCGGTGCAGTTGCTGGACAGCCAGCCGATGAGCGGCGTGCCGCGCATCCGCGCGCGCGTGGCCGACCTGCTCGATGCGCATCTCACGAGCGCGATCGAATCGGAAGTCGCGCTCGCCGACACGCTCGCGGACAAGCTGCGCCGCTTCGCCTCATGGCTGGAGCACCGAGCGCTCATGCCGCGCCGGCACTCGCGCGCCGCCTTGCGTGCCGCGCGCGCGGCGATGCATGTGCGCGCCGATCCTTCGATCGCCATCGAGGCACTGGCGGCGCAGGAATGCGTGTCGCGGCGTCAGCTCGAGCGCGACTTCGCGCACTGGGTGGGCACGTCGCCGCGCCATTTGTCTCAGGTCGCGCGGGTGCAGACGGTCTCACGCCTGGCGCGCCGGCATGGCGGGTCGCTGGCCGGCATCGCAGGGGCGGCGGGCTTCGCCGACCAGGCGCACATGACGCGTGTGGTGCGCCAGCTCACCGGCCTCACGCCGCTGCGCTTCCTTCAAAGCTGCGCGACGCCGCTGTCGCGCGCGTTCCATCTCGCCTCGGGCGGCGGGACGATCTATCTGTGAACCCATGGGCGCCCTGCTCGCTTGCCTTCGTCTTGTCGCAAAGCGACAAGACGCGCGCGCTTCGCCTCGCAATCATGAGACGCATGGAAGCGGGACTCGTGCTCAACCTCGTGGCGCTGTGGCTGATTCACGCGCTGGCCGCGCTGCGCGCGTGCCTGCCGCGGTGCAGGGACCTCGGGCTGGCGGCGTTGCTGTCGGGCGTGATGTGGCTGCACCGCGCGCTCCCTCGCCCCGCTTGCGGGCAGAGGGTTGCGGTGAGGGGTGTGCGCATGCGAGCGAGCCCCACCCTCGCCCCAACCCTCTCCCGCCCTGCGGGCGAGGGAGCCTCATGCAGCCTTGAATGAGCAGACCTCGTGCACCGACACGAGACGAGCAAGCGCAGGGAGAGCGACATGGACCGACTTCGAGCACTGGCGATCTTCAAGGCCGTGGCGGATCACGGCGGCTTCAGGCATGCCGCGAGCGCGCTGGACCTTTCCTGCCCCGTGATCACCCGCACCGTGCAGGAGCTGGAGACGCTGCTGGGCGTGCGCCTCTTCCAGCGCACCACCCGGCGGGTCGCATTGACGAGCGCGGGCCACGAGGTGCTGGTGCGCGCCTGCGGCGTGCTGGCCTGCTATGACGAGCTCGTGAACACGAGCAGCCTGTGCGCCTCGGAGCCCAGCGGCTCGGTGCGGCTGGCGGCACCGGCCTTCTATGGGCGTCATCACCTGGGACCGGTGCTCGCGAGCTTCATGGCGCGCTATCCCAAGGTGTGGGTGGATCTGCGGCTGCGCGAAGGTGCGGTGGATCCCCTGGAAGACGAGGCCGATCTCGCGCTGTGCCTGGCGCGCGAGTTCCGCCCGATGCTCATCACGCGCCCGGTGGCCAGCGCCGACGTGGGCGTCTATGCGTCGAGCGACTATCTCGTTCGCCGCGGCGAGCCCCGCGACCCCGCGGATCTGCTCGCGCACGACTGCCTGACCTGCGACGGCCTGGGCATCGGCTCGAGCTGGCCCTTCATCCGGCGCAGCGGCGAGGAGCGCTATGTGCTGAACGTGCGCGGCGCGCTGCGCGCCAACCACGCCGAGGTGCTGGTGGGCGCGGCCGTGCACGGCGCGGGCGTGGTCATGCTCCCGGACTTCCTCGTGCAGGAGGCGCTTGCGCGCGGCGAGCTGCAGCGGCTTCTGCCGCAGTGGAGGGCCGAGCCCCTGTCCATTCACCTCGCCTACAGCTCGCGACAGCATCAGGCGCTGTCGGTGCGAAAGCTCATCGAGCACCTGGAAATCGCGCTCGGCGAGACGGTGGATCGTCCGCGCCGGCGCGCGCGAGGCACGCTGCTGCAGCCCTGCGAGCCGGTCGCGCTGGCCGCTTGAGCCCGGGCGTCACCGATCCCCCACTCGCGGGGACGCCCGGCGGCCGGGCCGCGGCCCCGGGTAGAACGGGCAAGCCGACTTGCCCCAAACCCTAGGTTGTCCGGGCGCCGCTCGCGCTACCTTTCAGGCGGATTGACCCGCGAGAGGCGGGTCGATGCGGGGTCGTCTCTCGCGGTCCCGACGACGACCTGCGCCATGCCCGAAGAGTGGCCGCAGGCCTTGCAGCAAGAGAGGGCCGACCATGCGAGTGACAACGCGTTCATGGGCTGCCGTCGCGGTGGTATGCGCACTCGCGTGCGCCGGGTGCAGCAAGGAAGAGGCTGCGCGCCCCGCGCCCCAGGCGGTGGACGTCGCGGCGCTCACGGTCAAGGCGGCCGACGTGCCCATCGCCTTCGAGTACGTGGGCCAGACCGAGAGCTCGCAGCAGGTCGAGATCCGCGCGCGCGTCGAGGGCTTCCTGGAGAAGCGGCTGTATGTCGAGGGCAGCGTCGTGAAGCCCGGCCAGCCCCTGTTCCTCATTGACCGCAAGCCCTTCGATGCCCAGCTCGATGCGGCCAAGGCCGAACTGGCGCAGCAACAGGCGCGGCTCATTACCGCGCGCGCGAACCTCGCCCGCGTGAAGCCGCTGGTCGCGCAGAACGCGCTGTCGCAGAAGGACCTGGACGATTCCGTCGGATCGGAGCAGGCCGCCGCCGCCGCGGTGGAGGCCGCGACCGCCAAGGTCACCGACACGAGGCTGAAGCAGGGCTACACGACCATCTATTCGCCGGTGGCCGGCCTGTCGTCGTTCGCGAAGGTGCAGGACGGGGCCTACGTCAATGCGCAGAACAGCCTGCTCACCTACGTCGCGAAGCTCGATCCCATCCGCGTGAACTTCAGCCTGTCGGAGAACGAGCTGCTGCGCTCAAGGGACGAGATCGCGAAGTCCCAGCTCAGGCCGGCGCCGCGCGACGACTACGCGGTCGAGGTGCAGCTCGCCGACGGTTCGATCTATCCCCACCGCGGGCGCATCACCTTCGCCGATGCGGCCTTCAGCCAGGACACCGGCACCTTCCTCATCCGCGCCGAGCTGCCCAATCCGAAGTCCGATCTGCGCCCGGGACAGTTCGTGCGCGCGCGGGTGCTGGGCTTCACGCGGCCCAACGCGATCGTCGTGCCGCAGCGCTCCATCCAGCAGGGACCGCGTGGACAGTTCGTGTGGGTGGTGGGCAAGGACAGCAAGGCGGAGCAGCGCCCGGTCGAGGCGGGTGACTGGCTGGGCGACAACTGGATCGTCTCCCGCGGCCTGGCCAGCGGCGAGAAGGTCGTCGTCGACGGCGTGCTGAAACTCGCGCCCGGCGCGCCGCTGAAAGTGAGCGAGGCGCCGGCGATCCAGATCCCCACGCTGGCCTCGAAGCTGGACATGCAGCAAGGCGGCGCGGCTTCCGCGCCGAGGAATGCGCTCGATGCGGGCGCCGCCATGCGTGCGGCACCCGCGCAGCGCGGCGCAGCCGCGACGGGTGCTGCCGCGGGCGGCGGGGGCGGCGGCGCGGATGCGGGAGGCGGCGCCACTCGCCCGCGTGCTGCAGGCCGATCCTCGGCGCGCAGCGAGGCCGCCGTGGGCCAGGCGACACCTCCCCCGGGCGTCTCCGCCGCGGGCGCGACGCCGGGCACCACATCGGTCTACTTCGCCACCGCCAGCTCGCGGCTCGACGAGGAGGCGCAGAAGGTGCTGCAGGCCGCGGCCGCCTCGCTGCAGGGCAATGACAAGGTCGTCGAGATCACGGGCTACGTGGATGCGACCGGCGACATGCAGCGCAACATCGCGCTCGCGCGCGCACGGGCGCAGTCGGTGGGCCGCGCGCTGGCGCTGGGGGGCATCCCGCCCAGCCGCATCCGCCTCAAGGCCCCGGCCGACATCGTGGGGGGTTCGGAGAATGACCAGGCGCGCCGCGTCGACCTCGTGACGGTGGGGGCGCAATGAACTTCTCCCACTTCTTCATCGACCGCCCGATCTTCTCGTCGGTCATCTCCATCATCCTGGTGCTCGCCGGCGTCGTGGCGATGCTCAACCTGCCGATCGCGCAGTTCCCGGAGATCACGCCGCCGCAGATCACGGTGAGCACCAAGTACCCGGGCGCGAGCGCCGAGGTCGTGTCGCAGAACGTGGCCGCGCCGATCGAGCAGCAGGTCAACGGGGCGGACCGGATGATGTACATGAACTCCACGTCCTCTTCGACGGGAGACCTGACGCTGTCGATCTTCTTCGAGATCGGCACCGACCCGTCGCTGGCGCAGGTGGATGTGCAGAACCGCGTGAACCTCGCGCTGCCGCAGCTGCCCGACGCGGTGTCGGCGCAGGGCGTCTCGGTGCAGAAGAAGTCGGCCGCGTTCATGGTCATCGTCGCGGTGTACGCGCCCGACGGGCGCTACTCCTCCACCTTCATCGACAACTACACCAACATCCAGGTGCTCGATGCCATCAAGCGCATCCCGGGCGCCAACCAGTCGTCGATCTTCGGCGCGCCCGACTACGCGATGCGGCTGTGGCTCAAGCCCGACCGCATGGCGAGCCTGGGCCTCACGGCCACCGACATCCAGCAGGCGGTCGCCGCGCAGAACCAGCAGTACGCCGCAGGCCGGCTCGGCGCGCCGCCCACGAACGCGAAGGTGCAGCAGACCTTCCCGGTGACGACGGCCGGCCGCATGACCGAGGCCGCGCAGTTCGAGGACATCATCCTGCGCGCCTCGCAGGCCGGCACCGGCGCCATCGTGCGCGTGAAGGACATCGGCCGCGCGGAGCTCGGCTCCAAGGACTACGTGATCCGCGGCAAGTACAACGGCAAGACGGCCACGCTCGTGGCCATCTACCAGCAGCCGGGTGCCAACGCGCTGCAGGTGTCCAAGGACGTGCACAAGACGATGACCGAGCTCAAGCGCTCGTTCCCGCCGGGCCTGGAGTACGAGATCGTGCTGGACACGACCGAGTTCGTGCAGGAGTCGATCACCGAGGTGGTGCACACCTTCGTCGAGGCAGTGATCCTCGTGATCCTCGTCGTGTTCCTCTTCCTGCAGAGCATCCGCGCGACCATCGTTCCGATCCTTGCGGTGCCGGTGTCGATCATCGGTGCCTTCATCGGCATGTCGGCGATGGGCTTCTCCATCAACATGCTCACCCTCTTCGGCATGGTGCTGGCCATCGGCATCGTCGTGGACGACGCGATCGTGGTGATCGAGAACGTCGAGCGCAACATGAACGAGTTCAACCTTCCGCCCAAGGAAGCCGCGAAGAAGGCCATGGACGAGGTGAGCGGCCCGGTGGTGGCCATCGTGCTGGTGCTGTGCGCGGTGTTCATTCCGGTGGCCTTCCTCTCGGGCATCACGGGCCAGCTCTACAAGCAGTTCGCCATCACGATCGCCGTGTCGGTGGTGCTCTCGGGCGTGGTCGCCCTCACGCTTTCGCCCGCGCTCGCAGCGCTGCTGCTCAAGCCCGGCCACCACGAGAAGAAAGGCTTCTTCAAGTGGTTCAACAACTCGTTCGACCGCTTGACCACGGGCTACACGAGCTGGAGCAAGCTCGCCATCAAGCGCTTCGCGATCTCGATCCTCCTCATCGTGGGGATGGTGGCGATCCTGATGGGCCTGTTCCGCAAGGTGCCCTCTTCCTTCCTGCCGGTGGAAGACCAGGGCTACCTCTTCACCGCGGCCATCCTTCCCGACGCCGCGAGCCTGGACCGCACGGAGGCGCTCACCGACCGCGCCACGCAATGGTTCATGAAGCACCCTGCGGTGAAGGCCGTCGCAGGGGTGCCGGGCTACAGCCTCATCGACTCGCAATACAAGTCCAACGCCGGCGTGCTGTTCGTCTCGCTCAAGGGCTTCGCCGAACGAAAGGCGGCCGAGGACAAGGCCGACGCGCTGATCAAGGCGGCGCGCGGCGAGTTTGCCGCCTATCGGGAAGGCCTGATGGTCCCCGTCAACCCGCCGTCGATCCCGGGCCTGGGCACGACCGGCGGCTTCGAGTTCTGGGTGCAGAGCCAGGGCGACGCGTCCTTGCAGAAGCTCGAGGAAGTGACCCGGGAGATCATCGCGAAGGCGCGCCAGCGGCCCGAGCTTCAGGGCGTGAACTCCACCATCAACACGCGCTCGCGCCAGATGCTCGTGGAAGTGGACCGCGACAAGACCGAGAGCCTGGGCGTGCCGGTGCAGGACGTGTACGCCACGCTTCAGACGCTCTTCGGCTCGCTCTACGTCAGCCAGTTCCCCAAGAGCAGCCGGCTCTTCCAGGTCATCCTGCAGGCCGAGCCCGACTACCGGATGAAGCCGGAAGACCTGCAGAACATGTACGTGCGCAATCGCGACCTGAAGATGGTGCCGCTCAAGGCCGTCGCGAACACGCGCTACGTGACCGGCGCAGACATCGTCACCCGCTTCAACAACTTCACCGCTGCCAAGATCACCGGCGACGCGGCCGAGGGCTACAGCTCGGGGCAGTCCCTGCAGGCGATGGAGGAGATCGCGGCCGAGGTCCTGCCCGAGGGCTTCAGCTTTGCCTGGTCGGGCCAGGCCTTCGAGGAAAAGAAGGCGGGCTCCACCGCCGGGCTCGTGTTCGCGTTCGCGCTGGTGATGGTGTTCCTCATCCTCGCGGCGCAGTACGAGAAGTGGTCGCTGCCGCTGGGCGTGCTGCTGGCGGTGCCCTTCGCGCTCTTCGGCGCGATCCTTGCGATCTGGATGCGAGGCACCGAGAACGACATCTATTTCCAGATCGGCCTGACGGTGCTCATCGCGCTGGCCGCGAAGAACGCGATCCTGATCTTCGAGTTCGCGATCGAGCTGCGCCACAAGGAGGGCCTGGGCCCGTTCGATGCGGCGATCGAGGCGGCGCGCCTTCGCCTGCGCCCGATCATCATGACTTCGCTGGCCTTCATCCTCGGCTGCGTGCCGCTGGCGATCGCAAGCGGCGCCTCCTCGGCGAGCCGGCACTCGCTGGGCACCGGCGTGATCGGCGGCATGCTGGGCGCCACCGTCATCGCCATCTTCTTCATCCCGATGTTCTTCTGGGGCCTGGAGACGCTGTCGGAGCGCGGCACGAAGAAGCCGAAGACCGAGCCCGGGCCGAAGGGGCAGCTCGATGCGCCGCACTGACCGCACCCTGCCGCTCGCACTGTGCGTCGCCGCGCTGGGCCTTTGCGCCTGCACGGCGGGCCCGGACTACAGGCGCCCCGAGCTGGCCCTGCCCGCGCAGTACCACGAGATCGGCACCGCGCCGATCTCGGTGGCCGACACCGCCTGGTGGCAGAGCTTCCAGGACCCGGTGCTGGACCAGCTGGTGGGCGAGGCCCTTGCGAACAACCGCGACATCGCGATTGCCGCGGCGCGCGTGGAGCAGTTCTACGGCGCGCTGCGCAGCACCCGCTCCGGCCTTTTCCCGCAGGTGGGCGCCGAGCTCAACGGCACGCGCGCGCGCTTCAGCGAGAACACCGGCATCCCCACGCTCGGCACCAACCCGCGCAGCAGCGTGCAGGCGGATCTGTTCGCCTCGTGGGAGATCGACCTGTTCGGTCGCCTGCGTCGCCAGACCGAGGCCGCCCGCGCCGACCTGCTCGCCAGCGAAGAGGCGCGCCGCGGCGTGGTGCTGTCGGTGGTGGCCGGCGTGGTCGACGGCTATGTGAGCCTGCGCGACGCGGATCAGGAGCTCGAGGTCTCGCGTCGCACGCTGAGCTCGCGCAGCGATGCGCTGGAGCTCTTCGATCGCCGCTACAAGGGCGGCGTGGTGTCCGAGATGGAGCTGAACCAGGCGCGCTCGGAATACGCCTTCGCGCTGGGCGCGGTGCCCGATGCGCAGCAGCGCATCGTCGAGCTGGAGAACCTGCTGTCGGTGCTGGTGGGACGCAACCCGGGGCCCGTGGAGCGCGGTCGCGCGATTGACGAGCTCGTCGCGCCTCCGGTGCCCGCGGGCCTGCCCTCTGAGCTGCTGGAGCGCCGCCCCGACCTGCGCCAGGCCGAGCAGGCCATGATCGCGGCGAACGCGCGCATCGGCGCGGCGCGTGCGCTTTACTACCCGAGCATCTCGCTCACGGGCATGTTCGGCTACGCGAGCCATTCGCTGTCGGACCTCTTCAACGGCCCCTCGCGCGTGTGGAGCTATGCGGGCGCGATCACGGCGCCGATCTTCACGGCCGGAGGCATCGCAGGCCAGGTGCAAAGCGCCGAGGGCGCGCAGCGCGAGGCGCAGGCCGGCTACCAGAAGGCGATCCAGAACGCATTCCAGGACACCGAGAACGCGCTGTCGGGCGTGAAGCGCAGCGCGGAGTCGCTGGACGCGCTGCGCCAGCAGGTCGATGCCTTGCGCACCTACGCGCGGCTCGCTCGCCTGCGCTACGACGGCGGCTACACGAGCTACCTCGAAGTGCTGGACTCCGAGCGCAGCCTCTTCAACGCGGAGCTGCAGCTCGCGCAATCGCAGGCGGCGGCCCTCAGCCGCCACATTGCCCTTTACAAGGCGCTGGGCGGCGGCTGGGTCGACATCGCCGACCAGAACGCGCTGCAGCCGGTGGTCAAGGCGAGCGAAACGCCGCGCGCCTTCCCGTGAGGCTGCTCGTGGTCTACCGCTGCGCGGGTGGCGGCGGAGGCGGCGTGGACGGCACCGCCTGCCAGCCCGAGGCGCATTCGCTGACGTACGGGTAGTACATCTGCGAGTCGCGGCAGTAGTACCAGTCGTTGGCGCGCTGCGAGGGCACGGCGTTCACCACCGGCGCGGTGTCGGCGACCGCCGGGTAGCCATAGCCGCCGTAGCCGTACCCGTAGGCGTAGGGATAGGGGTAGCCATAGCCGTAATACGGGTAGCCGTACGCGTACGGGTAGCCCCAGTACCCGCCCCACCAGAACGGGCCGCCGACCACGACTCCGACGCGCACGCCGTTGTGGTAGTAGCCGCCCCCGTGGTAGTAGCCGCCGTGGTAGTAGCCGCCGTGGTAATAGCCGCCCCGGTAGCCGCCGCCGTAGTAGCCGTAGCCGCCTCCGCGGTATCCGGCGCCTCCGTGGTATCCGGCGCCTCCGCCGCCGCGATGGCCGCCGTCATACGCGGCAGCCGACGAGGAGGCCAGGGCGCCCAGGGCCACCGTCGCGATCAGGCAGCAGGCCCTTGCAATGGATGCGATGCGATTCATGCCGCACTCCTATCGACTGGCCGCCGGCGGAGGCTGAATGCCGGCCGGCGGCATCGGGGTCGGGGAGGCATAAGACCGGGACCCCTGGGAATAGCCGCCGGGCAGCTGGTTGCCCTTGGCGTACATGCATTGCTGGTAGGCGATGTCGTAGCGACGCTGCGCGTCGTAGGCCGTCCAGCCGCTTTGCGAGCTGCCCACGGCCGCACCGGTGACCAGGCCCAGCGCCGCTCCCACGCCCGCCCCGCTGCTGCCGTCGGCCAGCGCGCCCGCGGCGGCACCGATCGCGGTGCCGGTGACGGCCGGCGCGGCGAAGGCCTGCTGCGATGCGTTGGCGGAAACCGTGCCGCCGATCGAGCCGTAGGCCCAGTCGCGGCAGATGTGGTCTTCAGCGACGAAGACGTCGAACGGCTTGTAGGGGCCGGGCATGACCGGCACCGTGGGGCCGGTGGGCATCTGCGCGCACGCGGCCAGCAGCAAAGGCGCCGCGCCGGCGCCCACCCGGAGCGACGCACTCAGGATGCGCGCCGATGCAAAGAGGAAATTCATTCGCCACCTCCGTGACCGACGGTCGAATTTCGACCGTCAGCAAGACGAAACGTTCCAGGCCGCGAAGGCGATGACCGGGTAAGTCCCTTTGACTCAGGCGGCCACGAGTGCCGTGGCCGCAGTGATGTGCTCGAGCATGTCCTCGACCATTGCATCGAGGTCGAAGCGCGCCTGCCAGCCCCAGTCGGTGCGTGCGGCGCTGTCGTCGATCGACTGCGGCCACGATGCGGCGATCTGCTGGCGGAAGTCCGGCGCGTAGCTGATGGCGAAGCCGCTCACGTGGCGCTCGATGGAGCGCGCGATCTGCGCCGGCGTGAAGCTCACGCCCGCGAGGTTGTAGGAGGCCTGGCGCATCCGCTCGGGGCTGGCTTCCATCAGCTCCAGCGTGGCCCGCAGCGCGTCGGGCATGTACATCATCGGCAGCGCGGTGTCGGCCTCGAGGAAGCAGGTGTAGGCGCCGCGCTCGCGGGCGGCGTGGAAGATCTCCACCGCGTAGTCGGTGGTGCCGCCGCCGGGCGGGGTCTTGTAGGAGATGAGGCCCGGGTAGCGCAGGCTGCGCACGTCCACGCCGTGGTTGGCGCGGTACCAGGCGCACCAGCGCTCGCCGGCGAGCTTGGAGATGCCGTAGACGGTGGTGGGGTCCATCGGCGTGAGCTGCGGGGTGTTCTGCGCGGGCGTGGAGGGGCCGAAGGCGGCGATGGAGCTCGGCCAGAAGACGCGCTCGAGCTTCATCTCGCGCGCGAGCTCCAGCACGTTCAAGAGGCCGCGCATGTTGAGGTCCCAGGCCCACACCGGGTCGCGCTCGCCGGTGGCCGAGAGCGCCGCGGCGAGGTGATAGACCTGCGTGATGCGGTGGCGCTGCGCGATTTCGCGCAGGCGCTTGGCGTCCAGCACGTCCAGCGACTCGTAGGCGAATTGCTTGTGGCGGCCCTGCGCCTGGATGTCCGAGGCCACGACGGACTCGGCGCCGTGGCGCACGGCCAGGGCCTCGGCGAGCTCGCTGCCGATCTGGCCGTTGGCGCCGATGATGAGGATCTTGGTCTTCGACATGATGGTTCTCAGCTCTTGATGAGTTCGAGTTCGCGGCCGGCCTGCGCGAACGCGGCCACGGCGCGTTCGAGCTGCTCACGTTCGTGCACGGCGGAGAGCTGCACGCGGATGCGCGCCTGGCCCTGCGGCACCACGGGGTAGAAGAAGCCGACGGCGTAGATGCCCAGCTCCAGCAGGCGCGCGCTCAGGCGCTGCGCCTTCACCGCGTCGTACACCATGATCGGCACGATGGGGTGCTCGCCGGGCTTGATCTCGTAGCCGGCGCGCTGGATCGCCTCGCGGAACCAGCGGGTGTTGTCCATGAGCTTGTCGCGCAGCGCTGTGGATCGCTCCAGGAGCTCCAGCACCGCGATCGAGGCGCCGGCGATGCTTGGGGCGAGCGTGTTCGAGAAGAGGTAGGGGCGCGAACGCTGGCGCAGCAGCTCGATCACCTCGCGCTTGCCGCTGGTGAAGCCGCCCGAGGCACCGCCGAGCGCCTTGCCGAGCGTGCCGGTGATGATGTCCACGCCGCTGCGGCCATTGACGAGCAGGCCGCGGTGCTCGTGCGTGCCGCGGCCGGTGGCGCCCATGAAGCCGCTGGCATGGCACTCGTCGATACCCAGGAGCGCGCCGTAGCGGTCGCACAACTCGCGCATGCGGTCGAGCTGGGCGATGGATCCGTCCATGGAGAACACGCCGTCGGTGAACACGAGCACGAAGCGCGCGCCGCCCACTCGGGCGTCCTGCAGCTGGCGCTCCAGGTCGGCCATGTCGTTGTGCGCATAGCGCAGCCGGCGGGCCTTGCACAGCCGGATGCCGTCGATGATGGAGGCGTGGTTGAGGGCGTCGGAGATCACCGCGTCGTTCTCGCCGAGCAGCGGCTCGAAGAGGCCGCCGTTGGCGTCGAACGCCGCGGCGTAGAGGATGGTGTCCTCGGTGCCGAGGAAGCGCGAGATGCGCGCCTCCAGCGCCTTGTGCAGGTCCTGCGTGCCGCAGATGAAGCGCACCGAGCTCAGGCCGTAGCCGTGGGTGCGCAGCGCCTCGTGCGCCGCCTCGATGACCGCCGGGTGCGAGGACAGGCCGAGGTAGTTGTTGGCGCACAGGTTGATGAGCTCGCGCCCGTCGGTGGTGCGCACCGTGGCGCCCTGCGGGGTGGCGATCACGCGCTCGGTCTTGAACAGGCCCGCTTCGCGCGTGGTGTCGAGCTCGCGGCGCACGTGGGCGTAGAAGGCCTGCACGTCGCCGGAAGCGGCGCTCGCGGAGGTTTGCTGGGAGTCGGACATGGACTGCAACCTTTCCAAGGGTTCGAACCGTCTGGCGCGGGCCGCGGCCTGCGGCACACTCCGGCTGTTCGTTGAAGCCGCGTATTGATTGAACAAGTGCGGCCTCAGTGAATTTCGTTCGATATATCGAACAGGCCGCGATTGTGCACCCAACCGAGAAGGAAAGCTTGTGTCCACCCCAGCCGTACGCACGGAGCCCCCGCGGGTCGGTGCCACGCTGCAGCAGCTTCGCCAGGCGCGCGCGCTGTCGCTGGACGAACTTTCGCGCCTGGCCGGCGTCTCCAAGTCGATGCTCTCGCAGATCGAGCGCAACCAGGCGAACCCGACGGTGGCGGTGGTGTGGCGCCTGGCCAACGCGCTGGGCGTGGGCTTGAGCGAGCTGGTCGGCGGCGAGCGTCCGGCGGCCCCGGCAATCGCCACCGTGCCGGCGCATGCCACGCCTTCGCTGCGCAGTCCCGACGGCAAGTGCGAGCTGCGCATCCTCGGGCCCATCGAGCTGGCCGGCCAGTTCGAGTGGTACGAGCTCATCGTGCAGCCCGGCGGCGCGCTGGAGAGCGACGCGCACGAGCCCGGCTCGCGCGAGCACCTGAGCGTGCTCACCGGCGCGCTGGAGGTGTGCTCGGGCGAGGACTGCACGCGGCTCAAGCACGGCGAGACCGCGCGCTACGCGGTCGATCGCCCGCACGCGATCCGCAATCACGCGCGCACCATTGCCACCGCGCTGCTGGTGGTGCTGCATCCGGCCTGATTCCGGCACTTGTTGTCACAAGCCCGCGCCCACACCCCCTGGCGCGGGTGTCGCGCGGGGGATCGCCTGCGCACAATGCGCGACACCGGCGCTGCAGCCAGCGCCCGTCGGAGCGTCATGCAAATGCAGACGGACATGCAGACGGACCTGCGCATCTCCCACATCGAGCGGCTCGTCGATTGCATCGACCTGCCCATCGGCCGGTGGGACCCTGACAAGCGACTGATCTTCTGCAACCGCCCCTACCTCGCCTGGGCAGGCCGCAGCCGCGAGGACCTGATCGGGCGCACGCTCGCGCAGCTCTACGGAGACGCCGCCTGGGCCGCCGCGCGCGATGCCTTCACGCAGGCCTTCTGCGGCGCGACGGTGTCCTACGAGCGGCAGATCACGCACCGGGGCGCAGCGCCGCGCTGGGCGCGCGTGCAGGTCTTCCCCGACATCGATCCGCGCGGAGCCGTCAATGCCGTCTACACCATCGCCTTCGACATCGACGACTTCATCGTCGAGCGCCAGGCGCTGACCGACGCGCGGCGCCGCCTGGACCGCTTCACCGAGAACATCCCCTACCCGCTCACCTACGTCGATCGCGCCTGCGTGGTGCAGTTCGCCAACCGCGCCTACCTCGCGGCCAGCGGCCTCACGCACGAGCAGATCGTCGGACATCACATCGGCGCGGTGCGGGGTGCGCGGCGCTGGGCCGAGCACGAGCCCTTCTTCAACCGCGCGCTGCAGGGCGAGACGGCGCAGTACACGCGGCTGGTCGACCTCCCCGCCCCCGCCACAGCGCGCTGGCTGCGCACGAGCTACGTGCCCGACCGCGGCGAGGACGCAGGCGAGGTGGTGGGCGTCTACACGGTGACGGTGGACGTGCACGAGCTGACGATGGCGCAGGAGAAGCTGCGGCGCAGCGTGGAGCGCGACCCGGTCACCGATGTGCTGAGCCGGCGCGCCATGATGGATCGCATCGATGCGGCGATCGCCCCCGGCGGCATGACGAGCGCCGCGCTCTTCTTCATCGACATGGACGGCTTCAAGGCCGTGAACGACGCGCACGGCCACGGCGAGGGCGATGCCCTGCTGATGCGCGTGGCCCGGGCGCTGCAGGACGCGGTGCGCGCGGACGACGCGGTGGGCCGCTTCGGCGGCGACGAGTTCCTCGTGCTGGCTCAGGTGCGCGACGAAAGCGGCGCGAGTGCCTTGGGCGCGCACCTGCTCGCGGCCGTCTGCCGCGCGGCCGCGCAGGCGAGTGCGCTGAGCGAAGTCACGGCCAGCATCGGCTATGCGATTGCGCCCGGTGACGCACCCACCGCGATGAAGCTGCTGCAGCGCGCCGACGACGCGATGTATGCGGCCAAGCGCCTGGGCAAGAACCGCGTGGTGCACTGCGGCGAAGTGCCGCAACCCTAGCCCACCGCTAGTGGGCGAGCAGCTCGTCCAGGTGGATGTTGCCGAGGCACGCGCGGCGATAGAACGCATGCACCGCGACGGTGTTCTCGAGCAGGAACTGCTCGACCAGCGGCTGCACGGGCGTCGTCGCCGGGTCGACCAGCAGCACGAAGCGCGGCTGCTCCTCCTCCAGGCGCGCCACCCAGTCCAGCGTCATCAGGCCTTCGAGCACCGGTTCGATCTGCAGCGGGTCGGTGCGCAGCATGCGCCCGAGGCGCTCCAGGTGCAGCCCATGCTGCGTGTCCGAGCGCGCGCGGGCCAGCTCGCGCAGCACCTGCAGCGCGAGCTGGAAGCGATGCCCCGCCGACTCCGGGCGGTGCGCCAAGTGCATCGACAGGCTCGGCGCATACGCGGCGACGACCGCGCCGAGCAGCACGATCACCCAGCCGAGGTACAGCCACACGAGGAAGATCGGCACGGTGGCGAACGCGCCGTAGATCGTCGAATACGTGGGCACCTGGGCAAGGTAGTAGCCCAGCGCCCTCTTCGCCACCTCGAAGCCCAGCGCCACGAAGGTGCCGCCGGCGAAGGCATGCACCCAGCGCACCGGGGTGTTGGGCACGTAGTGGAAGAGCCCGCCCATCGCGCCCGCGAGCAGGATGAACTCCAGCACGTTGAGCAGCATGCTCACGCCGCCGGGCATGGCTCCCACCAGTCCGCGCGAGGCGGACAGCGCATAGGACGTCAGGGTGAGGCTCGCGCCCAGCAGCAGGGGCCCAAGCGTGGCCGCCGTCCAGTAGATGAGCACGCGCTGCGCGATGGGACGCGGACGACGCACGCGCCAGATGGCGTTGAGCGTGCGGTCGATGGTGAGCATCAGCGTGAGCGCCGTCACCAGCAGGACGACGAGGCCCACCGTCCCCAGGCGATTGGCCTTGCTTGCAAAGAGCGTGAGCGCGCCCAGCACCTGACGCGCGATGTTCTCGGGCACGAGCGTCTGGATGAAGTACTTCTGCAGCGCGACCTGGAACTCGCCGAACATCGGGAACGCGGTGAACACCGCGAGCGTCACCGTGGCCAGGGGCACCAGCGCGATGGTCGTGGTGAAGGTGAGGCTGCTTGCGGTGAGACCGAGATGGTCTTCGCGAAAGCGCTGGCGTAGCGTGCGCAGCGTGTCGAACCAGGGCCATGCGCGCAGGGTCTGCACGAAATGCCGCAGGCGCGCGATGCGCCCGGCGTGCGTGTCTTGCGAGCTGTGCTCGGCCGTGGGCGAATGCATGCTCGATATGATGCCAGCCATGCCCTTTTCCCCCTCTGCCTCGATCACGCGCGCGCTTGCTTTGGCCAGCCTGCTCGGGCTCATTGCACTGTCCCTCGCATGGGAACTGTGGCTGGCGCCGCTGCGCCCCGGCGGCTCGTGGCTCGTGCTCAAGGTCGTCCCGCTGCTGCTGCCGCTGATGGGCCTCTTGAAGTCGCGGCTCTACACCTTTCGCTGGACCGCGCTGCTCGTGTGGCTCTATTTCACCGAAGGCGTCGTGCGCGCCACGAGCGACCGCAGCGCCACGAGCATCGGCCTCGCGTGCGTGGAGATCGCATTGAGCCTCGCCCTCTTTTGCGCATGCGCCCTGCACGTGCGCGCACGCGTGAAGTCGCCCGCCGCGGCCTGACTTCCATGAGCGCAGCCCTCGTCGACGCGCTGCGCCAGGCCATCGGCGCCGCGCATGTGCTCACGGGCGACGGGCTCGAAGCGTACGAACTGGACTGGCGGCGCCGCTACCACGGCCGCGCGCTCGCCGTAGCGCGCCCGGCCAGCACCGAAGAGGTGGCGGCCATCGTGCGCCTGTGCGCGCAACACTCGGCCAGCCTCGTGCCCCAGGGCGGCAACACGGGTCTCGTGGGCGGCTCGGTGCCCGACGGCAGCCGCACCCAGGTCGTGCTCAGCCTGAGGCGCATGCACCGCATCCGCGAGATCGACGCCGCCAACCTGACGATGACGGTGGACGCCGGCTGCGTGCTGCAGTCGGTGCAGGAAGCGGCCGAGCGCGCCGGGCTGCTCTTCGCGCTGAGCCTGGCCGCGGAGGGAAGCTGCACCATCGGCGGCAACCTCGCCACGAACGCCGGCGGCACGCAGGTGCTGCGCTACGGCAATGCGCGCGAGCTGTGCCTCGGCCTCGAAGTCGTCACCGCCACCGGGGAGATCTGGCACGGCCTCACCGGACTGCGCAAGGACAACACCGGCTACGACCTTCGCGATCTTTTCATCGGCAGCGAAGGCACGCTCGGCGTCATCACCGGCGCGACGCTGAAGCTGCACCCGCGCCCGCTCGCCACGATGACAGCGCTGGCCGCGGTCGGCTCGCTGGGGCAGGCGGTGACGCTGCTCGGCCTCGCGCAATCGCGGCTCGGCGCCGGGCTCACCGGCTTCGAGCTCATGGGCCGATTCGCGCTCTCACTGGTCGAGCATCACTTCCCCACGCTGCCCCGCCCGCTTGGACCCGCACCCTGGACGGTGCTGCTGGAGCTGTCCGATGGGCAAGGCGAGGCGCATGCGAGTGCGTCGATCGAATCCGTGCTGGAAGCTGCGATGGATGCGGGCTGCGTGAGTGACGCCGTGGTGGCGCAGTCGGTGCTGCAGTCGCGCGAGCTCTGGCACCTGCGCGAAAGCATTCCGCTGGCGCAGTCGCAGGAAGGCTTGAACATCAAGCACGACATCGCGCTGCCGGTCTCGCGCATTCCGGCCTTCGTCGACAGCACCGACGCCAGCCTGCTGCAGAAGTTCCCGGGCGTGCGGCTCGTGAACTTCGGGCATCTGGGTGACGGCAACCTGCACTACAACGTGCAGGCGCCCGAGGGTGCGGATGCGGCGCAGTTCCTGGCACACAACGAGGCAGCCGTGAATGAGCTCGTCTATGACGCCGTGACGGCGCACGGCGGGTCGATCTCCGCCGAGCACGGCATCGGAGCGCTCAAGCGCGACGAACTCGAGCGGCGCAAGTCGCCGGTGGCACTCGACCTCATGCGCGCCATCAAGAAGGCGCTGGACCCGAACGGCGTGATGAACCCGGGCCGGGTGATCTGAGTCCCGCCGCGCAGCCTTACTGCAGCGGCTCCTTGGCGGCCGCCGGAATCGGAAGGCTCAGGATCTCGATGCCTTCCTCGCGCAGTTGCTGCGCCTCCTCGCGGCTCGCATGGCCGCGGATACCCCGCTCGCCAATCTCGCCGTAGTGCATGCGGCGGGCCTCGGAAGCGAAGCGATCACCGACGTCGTCGGTATTCGCCATCACGTGACGGATTGCACGCAGCCACAGGGACTCGACGCTTTGCTGCTCCGGCGTGAGCGGCTGTCGATGTTGCGAGGCAGCCTCCGCGTGCTGCGCCTCGGGGGCCTGGTGGGCCGAAAGGTTCAGCCGCGGCGCCGACGGCAGGCGCTGAATCGAGCGGCTGGCGCACAGCGGGCACTCCACGAGCCCGCGCTCGCATTGGCTGTTGTAGTCGTCGTCGGAACCGAACCATCCCTCGAAAGAATGGCCGACGTCGCATTGCAGGTTGAGCACCTTCATGGGGGCGAATTATTCGTCGAGTCGCCCATCGGGCAAGGCCTGCCATTGCAAAGCCCATCGGCCGTCGCGCCAATGCCGCAACCAGAGCAGGCCGATGAGGGTTTTTGCGTCTGTCAATTCGCCGCGAGCTGCCTGCTCTTCCAGCTCGTCTTGCGTGCTGGTGAACACGTCGAGGAACTCGCCCTCGTCGAGGCTTGCCGCGCCGGGAATCAGACCGCGCGCAAACCAGACCTCGATGCCCTCGTCCGAATAGGCGATGGCGTTGTGCAGCACGCCGGCACGCGCCCATTCGCGGGCGCGGTAACCCGTCTCCTCCAGCAGCTCGCGCACGGCACAGCGCAGCACGGGCTCATCGGCCTCGAGCTTGCCGGCAGGGAACTCGATGAATGCGCGATCGTGCGGATAGCGGAACTGACGCTCCACGACCAGGCGGCCATCGTCGAGCAGCGGCACGATCATCACGGCGCCAGGGTGGACGATGTATTCGCGCGCGGTGACCGAGCCGTCGGGCAGGCTCACCGTGTCTCTGCGCACGTCGAGGAAGTGGCCGCGATAGACCTGCTGCGAGGCGACCTGCTTCTCCCGCAGATGGCTGTCGTCGTCGTCGGGCGCCGCAGCGGGTGCGTCGGTGTTCATCGGGGGCCGCTCAGCCGTGGTGCCGGCGCAGATAGCGCCAGGCGAACCCGGGGAAGGCGAAGGTGAGGAAGAGGCAGGCCATGACCGCGTAGAACTCCCAGCCCTGCGCAAACACCTGGCCGACGCGGGCTTCGAGCAATCGCCCGACGAGCACGACGAGGCCGCCGAACACGACCAGCTCCAGCAGGCGCCAGCCGAGCGACTTCGGCGAGCGCTGCGGGCCGAGCACGAAGATGCGCTCGTTCACGAACGGCAGGTTCGCCGCGGCGAACCCGAGCAGGAGGACGAGCCAGACGGCCGCCGAGGAAGTCATGCGGGCGAGGGACGGCCGGAAATCAGGTCGCCAGCGCGACGCGGATCGCGGTGACGCAGGCCGTCATCAGGCCACCGGGCAGCAGGCCCAGGCCGAGCACTGCGGCACCGTTGAAGGCGAGCAGCGCATTCACGTCGGCCGGTGCGCTCACCGGTGCGCTGCCTTCGGGCGGCGCTTCGAAGTACATCGTCTTGACGACGCGCAGGTAGTAGAACGCGCCGATCACCGACAGCAGCACCGCGACGACCGCGAGGAGCTGGTAGCCGTAGACGTTGGTCGAGACGAGCGACTGAAGCACGGCGAACTTGGCATAGAAGCCCACCGTCGGCGGAATGCCCGCCAGCGAGAACATGAAGACCGCCATGATGGCCGCGAGCAACGGGCTGCGCTGGTTGAGGCCGCGCAGGTCGGCGATTTCCTCGGCCTCGCTGCCGTTGCGCGCAAGGATCATGATCACGCCGAAGCTGCCGAGCGTCGTGAGCACGTAGGCCACCATGTAGAACATGGCCGAGCTGTAGCCGTTGGCCGCCGAGAAGGTATTGCCCGACACGACGGTGGGCGTGAGGCCGAGCACGACGAAGGCGATCTGGGCGATCGTCGAATAGGCGAGCATGCGCTTGAGGTTGGTCTGCGCCACCGCGGCGAAGTTGCCGATCACGAGCGACGCGATGGCCAGCACGATGAGCATCTGCTGCCAGTCCACCGCGAGGCCCAGCATCCCCTCGACAAGCAGGCGGATGGCAATGGCGAAGGCGGCGAGCTTCGGGGCGCCGGCGATCAGCAGGGTGACGGCCGTGGGCGCGCCCTGGTAGACGTCCGGGATCCACATGTGGAACGGCGCCACGCCGAGCTTGAAGGCAACGCCGGCCACGATGAACACCACGCCGAAGACGAGCACCTGCTTGTTCGGCACGCCCGTGCCGATGGCGCGGAACACCTCGCCCAGATCGAGCGAGCCGGTGGCGCCGTACATCATCGACATGCCGTACAGCAGGAAGCCGCTGGACAGCGCGCCGAGCACGAAGTACTTCATCGCGGCTTCGGTCGACACCGCGTGGTCGCGGCGCAGCGCGACGAGCGCGTAGGTCGACAGCGTCATCAGCTCCAGGCCGAGATACACGACCAGCATGTTGTTCGCGGACATCATCGCGGAGATGCCCAGCAGCGAGAACAGCGACAGCGTGAAGAACTCGCCCTTGAGCATGTCGCGCTCGGCCACGTAGGGTCGCGCGTAGACCACCGTCACGAACACGGCCGCGCAGGCGAAGAACGCCAGCAGATGGCCCATGGGGTCGGACACGACCATGCGCTGCATGGCGTAGAGCGTGTCGCCGCCGCGGAAGTAGACCAGGTGCATGCCACCCACGATCACGAGCGTGAGCAGCGTGAGCACGTAGGTCACGCGCCGCTGGGCGTCGGTGACGAAGAGGTCGGCGATTGCGATGACGCACGTCGCCACGAGCAGCACGATCTCGGGATAGATCGCGATCCAGGAGAAGTTGTTCATGTGAGCGCCGTTCTACGAGGCTTCAGTTCAGCTTGGACACCGCCACGTGCTTGAGCAGTTCGGCAACCGACACCTGCATCACGTCGGTGAAGGGCTTCGGGTAGACGCCCATCCAGATCACCGCGATGGCCAGCACGCCGAGCATCACGAACTCGCGTGCGTTGATGTCCTTCAGGGCGCGCACGTCCTCGTTGGCCACGTCGCCGAAGTACACGCGCTTGACCATCCACAGCGTGTAGGCCGCGCCGAAGACCAGCGTCGTGGCGGCGAGCAGGCCGATCCAGAAGTTCGTGCCGACCGCGCCGAGGATGACCATCCACTCGCCCGCGAAGCCGCTGGTGCCCGGCAGGCCGCAGTTGGCCATCGCGAAGAGCACGGCGAAGGTTGCGAACTTGGGCATGGTGTTCACCACGCCGCCGTAAGAGGCGATCTCGCGCGAGTGCACCCGGTCGTAGAGAACGCCGATGCACAGGAACATTGCGCCCGAGACGAAGCCGTGCGAGATCATCTGCACGATGCCGCCGGCAACGCCCAGCGGGTTGAAGATGAAGAAGCCGAGCGTCACGAAGCCCATGTGCGCGATGGACGAATACGCGACGAGCTTCTTCATGTCGCGCTGCACCAGCGCAACGAGGCCGATGTAGACCACCGCGACGAGCGAGATGGCGATGATGAAGCCGGCCCACTGCTGGCTCGCGTCCGGCACGATCGGCAGCGAGAAGCGCAGGAAGCCGTAGGCGCCGAGCTTCAGCATGATGGCCGCCAGCACCACCGAGCCGCCCGTGGGCGCCTCGACGTGGGCATCGGGCAGCCAGGTGTGCACCGGCCACATCGGCACCTTGACCGCGAAGGCGGCGAAGAAGGCGAAGAAGAGCAGTGTCTGCGCGTGCGCGGCGATCGGCAGCTTGTGCCAGGTGAGGATGTCGAAGCTGCCGCCCGACTTGTAGTACAGGTACATCAGCGCGATCAGCATCAGCAGCGAGCCGAGCAGCGTGTACAGGAAGAACTTGAACGCCGCATAGACGCGCCGCGGGCCGCCCCAGACGCCGATGATGATGTACATCGGGATCAGCGTGGCCTCGAAGAACACGTAGAACAGCAGGCCGTCGAGCGCGCTGAACACGCCCACCATCACGCCCGAGAGGATGAGGAAGGCGCCCATGTACTGGTTCACGCGCTCGGTGATCACCTCCCACGCGGAGACGACCACCACCACCGTCATGAACGCGGTGAGCAGCACGAACCACACCGAGATGCCGTCCACACCCAGCTTGTAGTGGACGTTGAAGCGCTCGATCCACGGCAGGTCTTCGGTGAACTGGAAGGCCGCGGTGGCGATGTCGAAGTGGCTGATGAGCGGCAGCGTGACGATGAACGACACGATGGCGCCGATGAGCGCGATCCAGCGCACGACGTTGGCGTGCTCGTCACGACCGATGGCCAGGAGCACGACGCCAAAGGCGATCGGCAACCAGATGGCAAGCGAAAGCAGACCCATGTTCGCGCCCTCGCTCACTTTGCCAGCATGGCCTGCAGGTAAGGCCATTGCATCCAGGTCATGAGACCAATCACGCCGAGGATCATCACCAGCGCATACCAGTAGAGATAGCCGGTCTGCACGCGGCGCACGACGCCCGCGAAGATCTCGACCAGGCGCGACGAGCCGCCGATCACGAGGCCGTCGATGAGGCCGGCGTCACCGCCCTTCCACAGGCCCGTGCCCACGGCGCGGGCCGCGCGCGCCAGGATGTGTTCGTTGATCCAGTCCATGTAGTACTTGTTTTCGAGGATTCGATAGATGAACCCGAAGCGCGCCTTGATGGCCACCGGGATCTCGGGCTTCACCATGTAGAGCACGTAGGCGGCGACGACCCCGGCCAGCGCCAGCCAGAACGGCAGCCCGGCGAAGCCGTGCAGGGCCATCGCGAACGCGCCGTGGAAGCCCTCGCCCAGCTCCTCCATCGCGGGGTGCGCGTGGGCGTTCACGAAGATGGAATCCTTGAAAAAGTCGCCGAAGAGCATCGGCTGGATCGTCATGAAGCCGATCACGACCGAGGGGATCGCCAGCAGCAGCAGCGGCGCGGTCACCACCCACGGGGACTCGTGCGGCTCGTGGCCGTCGTGGTCCTCGCCGTGGATCTCGGAGTCCTCGGCCGGATAGGGCTTGTGACGGAAGTTCTCCTTGCCGTGGAAGACGAGGAAGTACATGCGGAAGGAATAGAAGGCCGTGACGAACACGCCCGCCATCACCGAGAAGTACGCGAAGCCCGAACCCCAGAGGTGGCTCTCGTGGACCGCTTCGATGATGCTGTCCTTCGAATAGAAGCCGGCGAAGAACGGCGTGCCGATCAGCGCGAGCGAGCCCAGCAGCGAGGTGATCCAGGTGATGGGCATGTACTTGCGCAGGCCGCCCATGTTGCGGATGTCCTGGTCGTGGTGCATGCCGATGATCACGGAGCCCGCGGCGAGGAACAGCAGCGCCTTGAAGAAGGCGTGCGTCATCAGGTGGAAGACGCCGACCGAGTAGGCCGAGGCGCCGAGCGCCACCGTCATGTAGCCCAGCTGCGAGAGCGTCGAATACGCCACCACGCGCTTGATGTCGTTCTGGATGACGCCGAGGAAGCCCATGAAGAGCGCGGTGATCGCACCGATCACCATCACGAAACTCAGCGCGGTGTCGGACAGCTCGAACAGCGGCGACATGCGCGCCACCATGAAGATGCCGGCCGTCACCATGGTGGCGGCGTGGATCAGCGCGGAAATCGGCGTGGGGCCCTCCATCGAATCAGGCAGCCACACATGCAGCGGGAACTGCGCCGACTTGCCCATCGCACCGATGAAGAGGCACACGCACGCCACCGTGATGAGCATCCAGTCGGTGCCGGGGAAGACGATCTTGGCGAGCTCCGCGCCCTTGGCGAAGACGTCCGCATAGGCGAGGCTGCCGCCGTAGGCCAGCAGCAGGCCGATGCCGAGGATGAAGCCGAAGTCGCCGACGCGGTTGACCAGGAAGGCCTTCATGTTGGCGAACACCGCGCTCGGCTTCTTGAACCAGAAGCCGATCAGCAGGTAGGACACCAGGCCCACCGCCTCCCAGCCGAAGAAGAGCTGCAGGAAGTTGTTGCTCATGACGAGCATCAACATCGAGAAGGTGAACAGCGAGATGTAGGAGAAGAAGCGCTGGTAGCCCGGGTCTTCCTCCATGTAGCCGATGGTGTAGATGTGGACCATCAGCGAGACGAAGGTCACCACCGCCATCATCATGGCGGTGAGGCCGTCGATCAGGAAGCCGATCTCCATCTTCAACGTGCCGACCGTCATCCACTCGTAGATGGTGGCGTTGAAGCGCGCGTCGTCCACGGCCACCGCCTTGAGGGTGATGACCGAGAGGATGAAGGCGATGAGCACGCCGAGGATGGTGACGGTGTGCGCGCCGCGCCGGCCGATCTGCTTGCCGAACAGGCCGGCCACGATGGAGCCGACCAGCGGCGCCAGCGGCACGGCGACCAGCATCGAGGAAGAAAGCGAAGCCATGTTGGATGTCGTCTTGTTATGGGCGCGGCGCTTGGGAGACGGGCCGCGTTCAGCCCCTCAGGGCGTCGAGTTCGTCGACATTGATGGTGGCCCGGGTGCGGAACAGCACCACCAGGATCGCCAGGCCGATCGCGGACTCGGCCGCGGCGACCGTGAGGATGAAGAACACGAACACCTGCCCCGCCATGTCGCCCGTGTAGTGAGAGATGGCGACGAAGTTCAGGTTGACCGCGAGCAGCATCAGCTCGATCGCCATCAGCAGCACGATCAGGTTCTTGCGGTTCAGGAAGATGCCGATCACCGACAGCGCGAACAGGATCGCGCCCAGCGAAAGGTAGTGACCGAGGGTGAGCGTCATGCCTGGCCTCCTGCCTTGGCTTCATCGCCACCCTTGGCGAGCGGCTGGGGGGGCACCACCGGCGGCATCTGCACGATGCGCAGGCGATCCGCCTTCTTGACCTTGACCTGGCTGGCCGGGTCGACGTACTTGGAGTCCTTGCGGCGGCGCAGCGTGAGCGCGATGGCCGCGATGATCGCCACGAGCAGCAGCACGGCGGCGATCTGCAGCGGGTAGAGGTACTTCGTGTAGATCTCGATGCCCAGCAGCTTGCTGTTGCCGAGCTTGAGTGCCGCGGCGTCGGCCACCGGCGCGTCGCTCAGGCGAAAGCCGCCCAGCAGCACCGCGCCCATCTCCAGCGCGATGACCGCGCCGACCAGGCCGGCCAGCGGGAAGTGCTTCCAGAAGCCTTCGCGCAGGGTGTCGGTGTTGATGTCCAGCATCATCACCACGAAGAGGAACAAGACCATCACTGCGCCCACGTAGACGAGGACGAGCGAGATGGCGAGGAACTCGGCCTTCAGCAGCATCCACACGCAGGCGGCGTTGAAGAAGGCGAGCACGAGGAACAGCGCCGCATGCACGGGGCTGCGCGCCGTGATCACGCGGAACGACGCGAACAGCAGGATCGCGGAGAAGACGCCGAAGAGCGCGGTTTTGGTGTCCATGACCATGCCTTAGCGGTAGGGAGCGTCGGCCGCCTTGCGCTGGGCGATCTCGGCTTCGTAGCGGTCACCCACGGCCAGCAGCATGTCCTTCGTGAAGTAGAGGTCGCCGCGCTTTTCGCCGTGGTATTCGAAGATGTGCGTCTCGACGATCGAGTCGACCGGGCAGCTTTCCTCGCAGAAGCCGCAGAAGATGCACTTGGTGAGGTCGATGTCGTAGCGCGTGGTGCGGCGGCTGCCGTCATCGCGAACGTCCGACTCGATGGTGATGGCCAGCGCCGGGCACACCGCCTCGCACAGCTTGCAGGCGATGCAGCGCTCCTCTCCGTTCTCGTAGCGGCGCAGCGCGTGCAGGCCGCGAAAGCGCGGTGACAGTGGCGTCTTTTCCTCCGGGAACTGCACCGTGATGTGGCGCGAGAGGAAGTGACGGCCGGTCAGCTTCATGCCCTTGAGCAACTCGGTGAGCATGAAGGTGTTGAAAAACTCTTTGATCGAAGCCGCGGCAGACATTCGCAGGCCTCCTTATTTCCAGATATTCCAGGGTGACTGGATCCACAGACCCACCACCACGAGCCACACGAGCGTCACCGGGATGAAGATCTTCCAGCCCAGACGCATGATCTGGTCGTAGCGGAAGCGCGGGAAGGTGGAGCGCACCCACAGGAAGCAGGTCACCACGACGAAGGTCTTGAGACCCAGCCAGATCCAGCCCGGAATCCAGTTGAAGATGAAGCTGTCGATCGGGGGCAGCCAGCCGCCGAGGAACATGACCGTGGCGAGCGCCGACACGAGGATCATGTTGGCGTACTCCGCGAGGAAGAACATCGCGAAGGCCATGCCCGAGTACTCGATCATGTGACCGGCCACGATCTCGGACTCGCCTTCCACCACGTCGAAGGGGTGGCGGTTCGTCTCGGCAAGGCCCGAGATGAAGTAGACGATGAAGATCGGCAGCAGGGGCAGCCAGTTCCAGGACAGGAAGCTCAGGCCCTTGCTCGCGAAGTAGCCGCGATCCTGACTCAGCACGACGTCGGTGAGGTTCAGGCTGCCCGTCACCATCAGAACCACGACGAGCGCGAAGCCCATCGCGATTTCATAGCTCACCATCTGCGCCGAGGCGCGCAGCGCGCCCAGGAAGGCGTACTTCGAGTTCGACGCCCAGCCGGCAATGATGACGCCGTACACCTCCATCGAGGTGATGGCCATGATGAAGAGCAGGCCGGCGTTGATGTTGGCCAGCGCCACTTCCGGACCGAAAGGCACGACCACCCAGGCGGCCAGCGCCGGCATGATGGTCATCACGGGGCCGAGCAGGAACAGGCCCTTGTTCGCGGCGGTGGGAAGGATGATTTCCTTGAAGATCAGCTTCACCGCGTCGGCAATGGGCGTGAGCAGGCCCCAGGGGCCGACGCGGTTGGGGCCGGGGCGGATCTGAGTCCAGCCGATGGCCTTGCGCTCCCACAGCGTGAGGTAGGCCACGCACACCATCAGCGGGATGAGGAAGGCGACGATCTTCACGAGCGTCCACACGACCGGCCACAGGCCGCCGAGCATCGATCCGCCGAATGCGTTGATGTTGTCGATCATGGCTTGCAGTCCTCAGGCGCGCTCGACGGTGATGGGGCCGAACATCTCGCCCAGGGCGACGGTGTCGATGTGGCCGGCGCTCACGCGAACGCAATTCGCGCTCAGGCTGTCGTCCACATAGGCCGGCAGCACGGCGCTGCCCTGATCCTGGCGAACGCGAACGCTCGGGCTCGCGTCCTTGCCAAGGCCAAGGCGTTCCCAGACCGCACGGCTGAGCGCAGCGCGCGGTGCGCGGGCGTCGGCCGTGAGCTGCAGCGAGGTGGCGCGGCGCACGAGGGCATCGGCGCTGTAGATGGGCACGTCGGCGACGCGCTCGAGCGTCTCGGTCGCGCAGGCGTCGATCTGCGCGGGCAGAGCGGCAACGGCGCGGTGCTGCAGCTTCGAGGCGAGGTCGCACGAAGGCAGCGCGCGCTGCTTCACTTCCTCGGAAGTCTCGAAGCCGAAATCCGGCAGGCTCAGCAGCGTGCCCAGCACGCGCAGCACCTTCCACGCCGGCCGCGCCTCGCCCAGCGGCTTGGTCACGCCGTGGAAGCTCTGCACGCGGCCTTCGGCGTTGACGAAGGTGCCGGCGGTTTCGCTGAACGGCGCGATGGGCAGCACGACGTCGGCGTAGTCGAGCGCGGCGTTCTTGAACATGCTCATGGCCACGACCATCTCGGCGCCGCGCAGGGCTTCGATGGCACGCATCGGCTGCGTCACGTCGAACTCGGGCTCGACGTTGAGCAGCATGTACGCCTTCAGCGGCTGCGCGAGCATTTGCGCGGCATTCAGGCCGCCGTTGATCGGCTGCGCGCCGACGAGCTGGGCGCCCACGCTGTTCGCAGCCTCGCCGAAGGCGCCGCAGGTGGCCTGCGTCTGCTCGGCGATCCACTCGGCCAGCGCGAAGATCTGGCCCGCGCTCGGGTGCTGGAGCGCGGCGTTGCCGATGAAGATGGCCCGGTCGTTGCCGCTCATGAGCGAAACGGCAATGGCCTGCGACGCCGGGGTGACCTCGGCCTTCACCGGCGCGGCGATGCCCTTGGCTTGCGCCACGGCGGCAGCAACCGAGGCGAGCGCGGCCAGCCAGCCGCTCGGCGCCGTGATGACGCTTTGGCCCATGGGCATCAGCCAGTCGTCGCCGACGGCGCTGATGCGGTGGATCTGCGCACCGCGCTTGGCAGCCTGGCGCAGGCGTTGCGCGAACAGCGGGTGGTCCTTGCGCAGGAAGGAGCCGACGACGAGCGCGCGGTCGAGCGTGGAGAGCGACGCGATCGAGCGACCCAGCCAGCGCACGCCCTGCGACCCGTCGAAGGAAGAGTGGCGCAGGCGGTGGTCGACGTTGTCGCTGCCGAGCGCGCGCACGAGCGCGCCGATGAGGTGCAGCTCTTCGACGGTGGCGTGCGGCGACGCGAGCGCGCCCAGGCTCTTCGGGCCGTGGTTGCGCACGATGTCCTTCAGGCCGTTGGCCACGTATTCGAGCGCGGTGTTCCAGTCGACCTCGCGCCATTCGCCGCCCTGCTTGAGCATGGGCTTCGTCAGGCGCTCGTCGCTGTTGAGGGCCTCATAGGAGAAGCGGTCGCGATCGGCGAGCCAGCATTCGTTGACGGCCTCGTTCTCCAGCGGCAGCACGCGCATCACGCGCGAGCCCTTCACCTGGACGATCAGGTTGGCGCCGGTGGAGTCGTGCGGGCTCACGCTCTTGCGCCGCGAGAGCTCCCAGGTGCGCGCGCTGTAGCGGAAGGGCTTGCTGGTGAGCGCGCCGACCGGGCACAGGTCGATCATGTTGCCGGAGAGCTCGGAGTCGACCGTGTCGCCGGCGATGGTGGTGATCTCGGAATGCTCGCCGCGATGGATCATGCCGAGCTCCATCTGGCCGGCGACTTCCTGGCCGAAGCGCACGCAGCGCGTGCAGTGGATGCAGCGCGTCATCTCTTCCATGGAGATGAGCGGACCCACGTCCTTGTGGAAGACGACGCGCTTTTCCTCGGTGTAGCGCGAGGCGCTCTTGCCGTAGCCGACCGCGAGGTCCTGCAGCTGGCACTCGCCGCCCTGGTCGCAGATGGGGCAGTCCAGCGGGTGATTGATGAGCAGGAACTCCATGACGCTTTGCTGCGCCTTGAGTGCCTTCTCGCTCTTGGTGCGCACGATCATGCCCTGCGTGACAGGCGTGGCGCAGGCCGGCATCGGCTTGGGCGCCTTCTCCACATCGACGAGGCACATGCGGCAGTTGGCCGCAATGGAGAGCTTCTTGTGATAGCAGAAGTGCGGGATGTAGGCACCTGCACGATCGGCCGCGTGCATCACCATGCTGCCTTCCGGCACCTCGACCTTTCGGCCGTCGAGTTCGATTTCAACCATGGTCGTGGATCAGTTCAGACGTACGCCGGGACCACGCAGGTCTTGTGCTCGACGTGGTATGCGAACTCGTCGCGGAAGTGCTTGATCATGGCGCGCACGGGCATGGCCGCGGCATCGCCGAGCGCGCAGATGGTGCGGCCCTGGATGTTGTCGGCCACCGAGTTCAGCAGCTCCAGGTCTTCCATGCGGCCCTTGCCGTTCTCGATGCGGTCGACCATGCGCCACAGCCAGCCCGTGCCTTCGCGGCAGGGAGTGCACTGGCCGCAGCTTTCGTGCATGTAGAAGTAGGACAGGCGCTGCAGGCTCTTGACCATGCAGCGGCTGTCGTCCATCACGATGACGGCACCCGAGCCCAGCATGGAGCCGGCCTTGGCGATGGCGTCGTAGTCCATCGTGAGGTCCATCATGATCGACGCGGGCAGCACAGGCGCCGACGAGCCGCCGGGGATCACGGCCTTGAGCTTGCGGCCGCGCGTCACGCCGCCGGCGAGTTCGAGCAGCTTGGAGAACGGCGTGCCCAGCGGAATCTCGTAGTTGCCGGGCAGCTCGACGTCGCCGACCACCGAGAAGATCTTCGTGCCGCCGTTGTTCGGCTTGCCGCACTCGAGGTAGGCCTGGCCGCTGTTGCGGATGATCCAGGGCACCGCGGCGAAGGTCTCGGTGTTGTTGATGGTGGTGGGCTTGCCGTAGAGACCGAAGCTCGCCGGGAACGGCGGCTTGAAGCGCGGCTGGCCCTTCTTGCCTTCAAGCGACTCGAGCAGCGCGGTTTCCTCGCCGCAGATGTAGGCGCCGAAGCCGTGGTGCGCGTGGAGCTGGAAGCTGTAGTCGCTGCCGAGGATGCGATCGCCCAGGTAGCCCGCCTCGCGCGCCTCGCGAAGCGCCTCCTCGAAGCGCTCGTAGACCTCGAAGATCTCGCCGTGGATGTAGTTGTAGCCCACGCTGATGCCCATCGCGTAGGCAGCGATGGCCATGCCCTCGATCACGATGTGCGGGTTGTAGGCGAGCAGGTCGCGGTCCTTGCAGGTGCCGGGCTCGCCCTCGTCGGAGTTGCACACGAGGTACTTCTGGCCGGGGAACTGGCGGGGCATGAAGCTCCACTTCAGGCCCGTGGGGAAGCCCGCGCCGCCGCGCCCGCGCAGGCCCGAGGTCTTCACTTCGGCGATGACCTGGTCGGGCGTGAGGCCGGCACCGCCGTCCTTGCCCAGGATCTTGCGCAGCGCCTGGTAGCCGCCACGCGCTTCGTAGTCCTTCAGGCGCCAGTTCTTGCCGTCGAGGCCGGCGTAGATCTGCGCGCCGATGTGGCGGTCGTGGAAGCAGGTCTCGCGACCGCTGGCCTGGAACTTGGAGAGGTCGAGCATGGGTGCCCTCATCACTTCGCGCCTGCGTGCTGCTTGAGCGTGGCCACGAGGTCGTCCAGCCGCTCGGCATTCATGTAGCTGAGCATCTGGCGGTCGTTCACGAGCATCACCGGTGCGTCGGCACAGGCGCCGAGACATTCGCTCTTCTGCACGGTGAAGAGGCCGTCGGCCGTGGTGCCGCCCTCCTCCACCCCCAGGCGCGAGCACAGGTGCTCGAGCGCGCCCTGCCCGTTGCGCAGCTGGCAGGGCAGGTTGGTGCAGACGTTGAGCTTGAATTGCCCGACCGGCCGCTGGTTGTACATGTTGTAGAAGGTCGTCACCTCGTGCACCGCGATGGGCGGCATGCCGAGGACCTCGGCCACCGCGCGCTCGCTGGCGTCGGAGATGAAGCCCTGCTCCTGCTGAACGATGGCAAGGCAGGCCATCACGGCCGATTGCCGCTGATCGGCGGGGTACTTGGCCACCTCGCGCGCGAAGCGCTCGCGCAGACTGTCCGAAACGACGAATTCCGTGCTCATGGGTGCGGGGGCGCTCATCGGTCGATCTCGCCGAAAACGATGTCCATGGTGCCGATCACGGCGACCGCGTCGGCAATCATGTGGCCGCGCGACATCTCGTCCATGGCGGCCAGGTGCGAGAAGCCCGGCGGGCGGATCTTCATGCGATAGGGCTTGTTGGCGCCATCGCTCACGAGGTAGATGCCGAACTCGCCCTTGGGGTGCTCGACGGCGGCATAGGCCTCGCCCTCGGGAACGTGGAAGCCTTCGGTGAAGAGCTTGAAGTGGTGGATCAGCTCTTCCATGCTGGTCTTCATTTCCACGCGCGAGGGCGGCGCCACCTTGTGGTTGTCGGTGATCACCGGGCCGGGGTTCGCGCGCAGCCAGTTCACGCACTGCTGGATGATGCGGTTGGACTGGCGCATTTCCTCCACGCGCACGACGTAGCGGTCGTAGCAGTCGCCGCCCCCGGTGCCCACGGGCACGTCGAAGTCCATGCGGTCGTAGACGTCGTAGGGCTGGGTCTTGCGCAGATCCCAGGCGATGCCGGAGCCGCGCAGCATCGGGCCGGTGAAGCCGAGGTTCAGTGCGCGCTCGGCAGACACCACGCCGATGCCCACGGTGCGCTGCTTCCAGATGCGGTTGTCGGTGAGCAGCGTCTCGTAATCATCGACGTTCTTCGGGAAGCGACGGCTGAAGTCCTCGATGAAGTCGAGCAGCGTGCCCTGGCGGTTCTCGTTGAGCTCCTTGATGGCGCGCGCATTGCGCACCTTCGAGACCTGGTACTGGGGCATGCTGTCCGGCAGGTCGCGATAGACGCCGCCCGGGCGGAAGTAGGCCGCGTGCATGCGTGCACCCGACACCGCTTCGTACATGTCGAACAGGTCCTCGCGCTCGCGGAAGGCGTAGATGAGGATGTTCATCGCGCCGCAGTCCAGCCCGTGAGCGCCGAGCCACAGCAGGTGGTTCATGATCCGCGTGATCTCCGCGAACATGACGCGGATGTACTGGGCGCGAATGGGCACCTCGATGCCCAGCAGCTTCTCGATGGCCAGGCAGTAGGCGTGCTCGTTGCACATCATCGAGACGTAGTCCAGCCGGTCCATGTAGGGCAGCGACTGGATGAAGGTGCGCGTCTCGGCGAGCTTCTCGGTGGCGCGATGCAGCAGCCCGATGTGCGGATCGGCGCGCTGGATCACTTCGCCATCGAGCTCGAGCACCAGGCGCAGCACGCCGTGGGCGGCCGGGTGCTGCGGCCCGAAGTTCAGCGTGTAGTTCTTGATTTCAGCCATGACCTTGTTCGCTCAGTGCAGCCCGCCGTAGTTCTCTTCGCGGATCACGCGCGGGACGATCTCGCGCGGCTCGATGGTCACGGGCTGGTAGATGACTCGCTTCTGCTCGGGGTCGTAGCGCATCTCGACATGCCCCGAGACCGGGAAGTCCTTGCGCATCGGGTGGCCGATGAAGCCGTAGTCGGTGAGGATGCGGCGCAGGTCGGCGTGGCCCTCGAAGACGATGCCGTACATGTCGAATGCTTCGCGCTCGAACCAGTTCGCAGAGTTCCAGATCTCGTTGAGCGAGGCGACTGCGGGCAGTGCGTCGTCCGGGCAGAAGACCTTCAGGCGAAGGCGCCAGTTGTGCGTGACCGACAGCAGGTGCGAGACCACGCAATAGCGCGGCCCGTCGGCATATTCGGAAGCGCCGTCCTTGTAGTTCTCGTAATCGACCCCACAAACGTCGATCAGCTGCTCGAAGCGCAGCGCGGGGTCGTCGCGCAAGGTGAGCGCCACGCCGTAGTAGTCGGCGCTAGAGACCGTGAGGGTCAGTTCGCCGCGATCGCGTACGAGTTTCTTCGCGCGCGTGCCGAGAACGCGCTCGAGCGCGGGTTGAAGCACATCCAGCTTGTGTTCCATGACTTGACGAGGCGCCTTCGGTTGGAGCGCGTGCGATCAGCGCGCGATGGTGTTTTCGCGGCGGATCTTGGATTGCAGTTGCAGGATGCCGTAGAGCAGCGCTTCGGCGGTGGGCGGGCAGCCGGGGACATAAACGTCCACCGGGACGATGCGATCGCAGCCGCGCACTACCGAATAGCTGTAGTGGTAGTAGCCGCCACCGTTCGCGCACGACCCCATGCTGAGCACCCAGCGCGGCTCGGCCATCTGGTCGTAGACCTTGCGCAGCGCCGGCGCCATCTTGTTGCACAGCGTGCCGGCCACGATCATCAGATCGGACTGACGCGGGCTCGGACGGAACAGCATGCCGAAGCGGTCGATGTCATAGCGCGCTGCACCCGCATGCATCATCTCGACCGCGCAACACGCGAGCCCGAACGTCATCGGCCACAGCGACCCGGTCTTGGACCAGTTGATCAGCTTGTCGGCCGAGGTGGTGATGAAACCTTCTTTGAGAACGCCTTCGATACCCATGATCTGCCTTTAGATCCCGACGATGCGGGTCACTCCCAGTCGAGCGCACCCTTCTTCCACTCGTAGGCGAAACCCACGACGAGGATGGCCAGGAAAATCATCATGGCCCAGAAGCCCGTGGCACCGATCTCCTTGAGGGCAATGGCCCACGGGAAGAGAAAGGCGATTTCCAGGTCGAAGAGGATGAAGAGGATCGCTATGAGGTAGTAGCGAACGTCGAACTTCATGCGCGCGTCTTCGAAGGCTTCGAAGCCGCATTCATAGGGGGAGTTCTTTTCCGCGTCGGGCCGGCGAGGGCCGAGCAGGAAGCCGAGGGCCTGGGGGGCGACGCCCACTGCCACGCCCACGAGGATGAACAAGATGACGGGCAGGTACTGTTCCAGGTTCATCGTCGGCTCGATTGCGTCAGAAGCGGTGCCAGGTTCGGCAGTTGCCGAGTGCGCTCGGCCCGCTCCCATCTGCGGCAAAAAGAAAGCGCGCTGTCGCGGCTGCGCAGATCAAGCTTGTCTGCTGCCGCGCGCTCAGCGCGCTCATCTTCCCCTGTAGCCGACTCGCGGATCTTGCGATCTGCAGCCCGCCTTTCCAGGGCGCCGGAGACCAAACGCCAGATGAGGGCCTGACCCTGAACGACTCGTTCTTTAATCCTTGGTGCCGACGGCGAGACTCGAACTCGCACAGCTTTCGCCACTACCCCCTCAAGATAGCGTGTCTACCAATTTCACCACGTCGGCCTGCGCCGCCCACTCATGTTTGCGGCGCTGTTCTTGTTGCCCGGATCGCTTGAGGCTTGCTCACCGAACAGCCAAACATTCTAGCGCGAAACAAAGAATGCTTCCACGCTGAATCGCAGTTTTGTCAGAGTGTCGCGAGCGTTTCGATGCGCTGCGCGACACGTGCGCCATGTCACTTGCTTGCAGCCGACGCCGCCTCGACAGCCGCGCTCGCCGCCGGGGACGCGGACGCAGCGGGCGCCGCTTCACCGGGAATGGCACCCAGGGCCGGCGCGCTCGGCGCGACGGACGCCGGCGCAGTCACCGGAGCCGCGCGGTCGAGCACGCTGCCGCCACCACCCGCGGGACCGCGCAGGTTGCCGAAGTACGCGAGCGCGAGCGTGCACGCGAAGAAGATCGCGGCGCACACCGCGGTCGTGCGGGAGAGGAAGTTCGCGCTACCGGTGGCACCGAAGAGGCTGCCCGAAGCGCCGCTGCCGAACGAGGCGCCCATGTCGGCGCCCTTGCCGTGCTGGATCAGCACGAGGCCGATCATCACCAGCGCGGCGAGCATCTGCAGCACCAGCACCAAGGTCAACATCCATTGCATTGCTTGAGACTCCTGAAGATCGAAAGGGAATGTGTGGGGGCGGGTGTCGCTTCAGACCGCCTTCACCGGCGAGGCGGTGCGGCAGATTGCGATGAAGTCCGCCGCCTTGAGCGAGGCGCCGCCGATGAGGCCGCCGTCGATGTCCGGCTGCGCGAAGAGCGATGCGGCGTTGTCCGGCTTCACGCTGCCGCCATAGAGCAGCTTGATGCGCTTGGGATGCGGCGTCGCGGCCTGGAGCTGCGCACGCAGCACCGCGTGCACGGCCTGCGCCTGCTCGGGCGTGGCCGTGACGCCCGTGCCGATCGCCCACACGGGCTCGTAGGCGACGACCATCTCGCTCACGCAGTGCCCGAGGGTGTGGATGACGGCGGAGAGCTGACGCTTCACGACGGACTCCGTCTGGCCCGCCTCGCGCTCGGCGAGCGTCTCGCCCACGCACACGATCGGCGTGACACCGCGGGCCAGCGCGGCGGCAGCCTTGTCGGCCACGAGCGCGTCGGATTCGCCGTGCTGCGCACGCCGCTCGGAGTGGCCGACGATGGCGTAGCGGCAACCGAAGTCGGCCAGCATGGCCGCGGAGACTTCGCCGGTGTAGGCCCCCTGCTCCTGCGCGGAGCAGTCCTGGGAGCCCCAGGCGATCGGCGTGCGCGCCAGGCGCTCGGCGGCCTGCGCCAGGTAGGGAAACGGCGGGCAGACCGCGACGTCGCAAGGCAGCGGACCGGCGGACTTCAGGCCATCGAGCAGCGCTTCGTTGGCCGCATGGCTGCCGTGCATCTTCCAGTTGCCGACGACGAGCTTGGTGTGAGGAACGGTCATGTCGTTTGAGGATTACCAGGTCAGCACGATCTTGCCCACGTGCTGGCTCGACTCCATGAGCGCATGGGCGTCAGCCGCCGCTGCGGCCGGATAGGTGCGGAAGACCTGCGGGCGAAGCCGCCCCGATTCGAAGAGCGGCCAGACCTTCGCGCGCAGCGACGCCGCGATGGCGCCCTTGAACGCAACCGGTCGCGGCCGCAGCGTGGAGCCGGTGATCGTGAGGCGCCGGCGCAGCACGGCGCTCGCGTCGATCTGCGCACGAACGCCCCCCTGCACCGCGATGATCACCAGACGGCCGTCGTCGGCCAGGCAGGCGAGCTCGCGCTCGATGTAGTCGCCCGCGACCATGTCGAGGATGACGTCGGCGCCGCGCTTGCCGGTGAACTGCATGACCTCCTGCGAGAAGTCCTGCTGCTTGTAGTCGATGGCCAGGTCGGCGCCGAGCGCGAGGCACTGCTTCGCCTTGGCCGCATCGCCCACCGTCACGATCACTTTTGCGCCGAAGGCCTTCCCCAACAAAATGGCCGTGACGCCGATGCCGCTGGAGCCACCTTGCACGAGGAGCGTCTCCCCGCCTTGCAGGCGAGCGCGGTCGAAGAGGTTCGACCACACGGTGAAGTACGTCTCCGGCAGGCTCGCCGCCTCGACCTCGGTGAGACCTCGCGGCACCGGCAGGCACTGCGCGAGCGGCGCCACGCAGAGCTGCGCATAGCCGCCGCCGCTCACCAGCGCACACACCGAGTCGCCGA
>Ga0105248_10000681_pt1 | contig 38440 bp, 33 predicted proteins | sample KBSS34metaG_FD_81524 | JGI IMG/M metagenome (GOLD analysis project Ga0105248, IMG submission 81524) | Switchgrass rhizosphere microbial communities from Kellogg Biological Station, Michigan, USA - KBS S3-4 metaG | ecosystem: Host-associated > Plants > Roots > Rhizosphere > Soil | place...
CCGGGCAACGACGACGCGATCCGCTCGGTGGGCCTGCTCACCCGCATCATCGCGGATGCCGTGGCCGAGGGCCTCATCCAGCGCCACCAGAAGACCGAAGAGTCGGGCAACGTCAGTGCCGTCGAGCCGCTGGCCGAGTGGGAGCGCGAGCTTCTCGAGGCCAGCGAGACCCCGCAGAGCACCGCCGAGCGCATCGAGGCCGTCGACCAGACCGACGCCACCCCGGAGGTCAAGGCCGAAGAGGTCGCCGAGATCGTCGCCGCCGAGACGCCGACCGAGGAGAACGACGCGGATGCCGCGGCGCTCGCCGAGGCGACCCTGCAGGCCGACCCGGCCGTCGTCATCCACCACCACCCGGAGACCGACGACGAGACCGAGGCGCGCATCGAGGCTGAAGAGGCCGTGCCGACGCCGCCGACCGACGAGGCGCCCAAGGCGCCCAAGGCGCCCAAGGCGCCGAAGGCCGCGGCAGCAGGCAAGGCTGCTGAAGACAAGCCGGCGGCTAAGAAGCCCGCCGCCAAGAAGCCGGCCGCCGAGTAATCACCCACCCCTCCACTTTCGAACCAGTAAGGAACAGATCCATGGCCAACTTCAGCCTGGAAGACGTCAAGACCCTGCGCGAGCGCCTGGGCACCGGCATGGTCGACACCAAGAACGCCCTGGTCGAGGCCGAGGGCGACATCGAGAAGGCGGTCGAGATCCTGCGCCTCAAGGGTGCCAAGGGCAACGCGAAGCGCGCCGACCGCTCCACCAGCGAGGGCCTCGTGGCCGTCGTCGAGAGCGCGACCGCCGTCACGATGTTCGAGCTCGCCTGCGAGACCGACTTCGTTGCGAAGAACGAGAAGTTCGTCGCTCTGGCCGACAGCATCTCGCAGGCCCTTGCCGACTCGGGCGCCGAGACGGTGGATGCCGCACTCGCCACCAAGACCGGCACCGGCACTGTCGCCTCCCTGATCGAAGACCAGGCCGCGATCCTCGGCGAGAAGGTGGAGCTGCGCCGCATCGTGCGGCTCAGCGCCGACCACTACGCGATCTACTTGCACCGCACGAGCAAAGACCTGCCGCCGCAGATCGGTGTCGTCGTCGCCTACTCGGGTGACGACGCCGAGACCGCGCGCAGCATCGCGCAGCACATCTCGTTCGCCGACCCGCAGTACCTGTCGCGCGACGACGTGCCGCCGGCCGAGGTGGAGAACGAGCGTCGCATCGTCGAGCAGATCAGCCGCGAGGAGGGCAAGCCGGAAGCGGCGCTGCCCAAGATCGTCGAGGGTCGCGTCGGCGCGTTCTACAAGCAGATCGCCCTGCTCGAGCAGGACTACGCGCGCGACAACAAGCTGACCGTCAACAAGGTCGTCAACGACGCCAAGCTCGTGATCGAGGGCTTCGCCCGGTTCAAGGTCGGCGCGTAACTCATCCATTGCTCGGCCGAGAGGTCGCGTTGTGGGGTAATGCCAGTCGCATAACCCCCAATGGCGACCCTTCGGTGCAGCGGGGCGGACGTTAGCCTGAAACCGTGCGTGAAGCTCCCGTCATCCTGCTGACCGGTGCGACCGACGGGCTCGGGCGGGCGCTGGCGGATCGCCTGGCGTCCTCGGGCGCCCGGCTCATCCTGCACGGCCGGGACGCGGAGCGGCTTGCCTCGGTGGCCGATGAGATCGCGGCATCCGGAGCCGACCGCCCGCGCGCTGTGTGCGCCGACCTGGCCAACCTTGCCGAGGTGGCGCGTCTTGCCGAGGATGTCGCCGGCATGACCGACCGCCTCGACGTGCTGATCAACAACGCGGGAATCGGCGGTGGGGAGCCGGAGGGCAACGAGCGCCGCACCAGCGCCGACGGCTACGAGTTGCGCTTCGCGGTCAACTACCTTGCCGGATTCCGGCTGACGCTGGGACTGATCCCGCGGATGCGCTCGTCGCGGGCCGCGGACGGCCCAGCCCGGATCGTGCTAGTGGCCTCGCTCGGTCAGCAACCCCTGGATTTCGGCGACCTGATGCTCACCCACGGCTATTCCGGCCAGCGCGCGTACAACCAGTCGAAACTGGCCCAGATCATGTTCGGCATCGAGCTCGCACACAAGCTGCCGGCCAGCGAGATCACGGTGAACAGCCTGCATCCCGCGACCTACATGCCGACGAAGATGGTGATCAGCAACGGCGTGGATCCCATCGACACGATCGAGACGGGAGTGGATGCGACCGCGCGGTTGGCGATCGATCCCGAGCTCGACGGCAAGACCGGCCGCTTCTACGATCGACAGCGCGAGGCGCAGCCGCTCGAGCAGGCGTTCGATCCGGTGGCGCGCCGCGAGCTCTGGCAGCAGAGCCTGGCCCTGACGCGCATCCACGACCCCTTCGCGTAACCCGCGCGGCAGCCGACCCCTGATGGCGCGCCGCGGCCCGGCTGTTAGCCTGGACAGCGGACCACCGCCCCGCCCCCCGCCGCAGGAGGACAGTCATGACCGATCGCCGTCGCCGCGTGCTTCTGAAATTGTCGGGGGAGGCCTTCGGCGGAGGCCAGCTCGGCGTGAACCCCGACATCGTCAGCGGGATCGCCAAAGAGATCGCCGAAGCCGCACCCAAAGAACCGAACGATCCCGATGGGGTCGAGATCGCGGTCGTCGTCGGTGGCGGCAACTTCTTCCGCGGCGCAGAGCTCAGCCAGCGCGGCATGGACCGCGGCCGCGCCGACTACATGGGCATGCTCGGCACCGTGATGAATGCGCTCGCCCTGCAGGACTTCCTCGAGCAGGCCGGTGCGCAGCCGCGGGTGCAGTCGGCGATCGCCATGACCCAGGTCGCCGAGCCCTACATCCCGCTGCGTGCTGAGCGGCACCTCGAGAAGGGCCGCATCGTCATCTTCGGCGCCGGGGCCGGGCTGCCCTACTTCTCGACCGACACGGTGAGTGCTCAGCGCGCCCTCGAGATCGGCGCTGACGCGGTGCTGGTCGCCAAGAACGGGGTCGACGGGGTCTACACGGCCGACCCGCACACCGATCCCACCGCCAAGAAGCTCGACACCCTCAGCTATCAGGACGCCCTGATCCAGGGCCTCAAGGTGGTCGACTCGACCGCGTTCAGCCTGTGCATGGACAACCGGATGCCGATGGTGGTCTTCGGCATGGAGCCGGCCGGCAACATCACCAAGGCGCTGCGCGGCGAGAAGATCGGGACGCTGGTGACCGCGTGAGCGGGGCATCCGCAGGCCAGTCCACCCAGAGCCACGTGCCGCAGACGGTCGCCAAGCAGATCGGCCGCCACGAGCCGTCGAACATCCTGTCGTCGGTCGTGCTGCTTGTCCTGTCGCTCGGTGCCTATCTGATCGGAGCCGTGTTCGACATCATCGCCGCCTTCGCGGGCGCGCACTGGGTCAACCCCGCCGCCCTCATCGGTGGCGGCGCGATCATCGCCCTTCTCGCCCTGATCGGAGCGGCGGCCACCGTGCTGCTGATCTCTCGCCGGCGTCGTGCCTGGCCAGTCGCCCTGGCGACCCTTCTGGTCGTCCTGTTCGGCTGGATCGCCGTGTTCGTGCTGTTCGCCTTCGCACTTGCCTGAGCCGATCGACCGCTACGGACCCGACGTTCTGGCATCGGCGCGCGCTGCCGCTGCCGCTCGTACGGTGCCCACGATGGATGCCGAACCCGGCCTGGTCGTCGAACTGGCCGACGGCGGCTGGGTCGGCGCGGTCACGCGCGTCGAGAAGCAGACCGTCGAACTCGAGGACCGCCACGGCCGCCGTCGCGTCTTCCCGCTCGACGCGGGGTTCCTGGTCGACGGGGTCGCCGTGCGGCTGGCCGTGCCGACGGCCGGCCCGGCACGTCCTGGCCAGCTGCGCACCGCATCCGGGTCGATCGCGCCGACCACGACGGGCGAGCAGGCGCGCGCCCGGGTCGCCCGCGCGCATCGCATCGTCGTCGAGGGCCGTCATGACGCGGAACTGGTCGAGAAGGTCTGGGGCGCCGACCTACGGGTCGAGGGCATCGTCGTGGAGTACCTGGAGGGTATCGATCACCTCGCCGAGGAGCTGCGTGCCGTGCAGCCCGGGCCGGAGCGACGGATCGGGGTGCTGGTCGACCACCTGGTTCCTGGGTCGAAAGAGAGCAGGATCGCCGAGCAGGTGACGAGCCCGCACGTGCTGGTGGTCGGGCATCCCTTCGTCGATGTCTGGCAGGGGGTGAAGCCTGGCCGCCTTGGCCTGGATGCCTGGCCGAAGATCCCGCGCGACATCGAGTGGAAGCACGGCATCTGCGCGGCGCTCGGCTGGCCGCACGCCGACCAGGCGGACATCGCGGCGGCCTGGCAGCGCATCCTGGGCTCGGTGCGTGATTATCACGACCTCGAGCCCGCCCTGCTGGGCAGGGTCGAGCAGCTGATCGACTTCACCTCGTCGCCGTAACGGGACACCCTAAGCTTGTCAGGACCGGTTTTCGAAGGAGTGTGCCGTGATCAGTGACGTTCTCGCCGAGGCGACGGACAAGATGAACCGTGCAGTCGAGGTCGCCAAAGACGACTTCTCGACCGTGCGCACCGGCCGGGCCAACCCGGCCCTGTTCCTCAAGATCATGGTGGAGTACTACGGCACGCCGACGCCGCTGGCGCAGTTGGCCAGTCTGCAGAATCCCGAGGCCCGCACGCTCATCGTCACGCCGTACGACAAGACGGCGCTCAAAGAGATCGAGAAGGCCATCGTGGCCTTTCCGAACCTCGGCGCCACCCCGACCAACGACGGCAACATCATCCGGGTGACGATGCCCGAACTCACCGAGGAGCGCCGCAAGGAGTACGTGAAGATCGTGCGCGCCAAGGGCGAAGAGGCCAAGGTCGCGATCCGCAACGTGCGCCGTAAGGCGAAGGACGATCTCGACGCCCTGAGCAAAGAGGTCGGCGAAGACGACATCTCGCGCGCCGAGAAAGAACTCGACGCGCTGACGAAGTCGCATGTCGACGGCATCGACGACGCGCTGAAGCGCAAAGAAGCCGAACTCCTCGAGGTCTGATGTCGACCCCGCCCGAGCCGCACGCGAAGAAGCATCCCCCGACCCGAGCCGAGTTCGAGGCGCGTGCCCAGGAGGCGCGTGCCGATTTCGAGGCCAGGGCCCAAGACGCCAGGGCTCAGTTCGATGCGACCCAGGAGAAGATCCGTGCCCGCACCGGGCGCAACCTGCTCGCTGCGATCGGGATCGGGGTCGCGCTCGGCGCGGTGTTCCTGGCCAGCCTGATCATCCCGAACCTGAAGTGGCTCTTCATCATCTTCGGAGCCGGCCTGATCGGCTTCACCGCGTTCGAGCTGTCGAGCGCGCTGCGGCAGGCAGGCCGCGACATCCCGCGGGTGGCGTCGACGGTGGCGGCCGTCGCGGTCGTGCCGCTTGCGTTCTTCTTCCATGTGCAGGGGCTCTGGCTGGCGACGATCGGCGCGGTGATCCTGGTCTCGCTCTACCGTCTGATCGAGCTCGCCGTCCGCCCCAGCCACCGCACCGGGGCGCGCGCGGTCTGGCTCGACCTGGGGGCCGGCGCGTTCATCCAGATCTATGTCACCTTCATGGCCGGCTTCTACCTCGTGCTGACCGGATCCAACGGCGGCGAATGGTGGACCCTCGCCTCGATCATCACGGTTGTGGTCACCGATGTCGGCGCCTATGCCACCGGCCTGCGATTCGGGCGCCACAAGCTCGCCCCCAACATCAGCCCAGGCAAGACCTGGGAGGGATTCGCGGGCTCGATCGTGTTCGCCGTCGTCGCGGGGATTCTGCTCGCCCTTCTGATGCTTCATCAGCCGTGGTGGGTCGGCCTCGTAATGGGTGTGCTCCTCGCCCTGGTCGGTACGGCGGGAGACCTGACCGAGTCGTTGATCAAACGCGATATCGGCGTCAAGGACATCTCCACCTGGCTCCCCGGCCACGGCGGCTTCTTCGATCGGCTGGATTCGATCCTGCCCAGCGCGGCCGTGGCGTACGTCATCTTCCTGGTGGTGGGGGCGGCGGGCTGACCCTCAGCGGCGCTCGGGTACCATAGCCCGCGTGAGTTCGACCTTTCCGCACGCCCGCAGATCGCGACTCGGCTACGACGTCGACGAGGTCGAGGACTTCCTCGAAGACGCCCGCCGTGCCTACACCGCCGAAGGGGGCGGAGCGACCCTGGTCTCGGCCGACTCCATCCGCGACACCGGATTCACCATGCGCAAGGGCGGCTACTCGCCTGACGCGGTAGACGCCGCCCTCGAGCGACTCGAAGACGCCTTCGCCGTGCGCGAGCGCGAGCGCGCGATGGCGCAGGCTGGCGACCAGGCCTGGTACGCGCGTGCCCGCAGCGGTGCCCAGGCCATCCTGGATCGCATCGTCCGCCAGCGCGGCAAGCGGTTCCGACGCGTGTCGATCCTCACGCTCGGCTACTCGGTGCGCGAGGTGGACGCCCTCACCGACCGTGTCGCGCAGTACTTCCAGAACGGCAAAGCACTCAGCATCGACGAGGTGCGCACCTCGGCCTTCCACGGGCAGCGCGGCGGTTACCAGGAGGCCCAGGTCGACCTGCTCCTCGACGCGGTCACCCGGGTCATGCTCGCCGTGCGCTGACGCCCGCAGCCGACTCGCCCCGGCGCACCGACTGTTCTCACCCGATCTGGGGCGTGGTCGATCCGGGTCACTGACAGGGGCTCTGCGTAGACTGATGCAACTGTGAGCGGCTATCAGCGTCGGGGGGCGCACTATCGACCAGCGGTCGAAGTGGCCCAGCAGGAGCGGCATGTCCGCTCCCCGGGCTCGCTGCCGGTCTTCGCGGCCTTCGCGAGCATGGCCCTGGTGGGAGTGACCCTCGCGTCGCCGCACGTCCCGAGCCAGGCCGACGCCCTCGCAGAAGGAACCCATCTGGCGGGCCAGAGCTACGCGATCAACGTCGACGCGGTCGGTGCGGTCACGCGCGATGGATTCCGGGTCACGAAGATCCCGACCATCAAGCCGCCGCCGGCCGCAGGCATCCCCGATCCGGGAACGGCGCAGGCGATCGCGCTCCAGATGGTGACGGCGCGCGGCTGGGGCACCAATGAGTTCGACTGCCTCGTCGCACTGTGGAACCGTGAGTCGCACTGGAACGTGTACTCGCTCAACACCAGCTCGGGGGCGTACGGCATTCCGCAGGCACTGCCCGGTGACAAGATGGCGAGCGTCGGCGCCGACTGGGCGACCAACCCGGCAACGCAGATCACCTGGGGCCTCGGCTACATCACAGCCCGCTACGGCACCCCGTGCGGCGCCTGGAACCACAGCCAGGCCAAGGGCTGGTACTGAGGCTGTGCTCGTCTTCTGCGCCGCCGCTTCTGCGGCGCAGCCGCTGCGCGACGTACACGCCGCCGCGCTCCGCTGAGCGCTTTCAGGCGGCCAGGGTCTGTCCTGCAGCCAATCGGGCGGCCGACAGGTCTTCGGCCGCCTCGAGGGTGGTCGTGCCCTTCTGCTCGGCCTCGCGGAAGATGGTCGTGACCGTCTCGCCGATCGCCTCGACGCGGGCATCGATGGCCGCCGCATCCGCATTCGGCTCGGACGCCATCGACAGATAGATCACGCCTCCCGCGTTGACCACGAAGTCGGGAGCCCAGAGGATGCCGCGCGCGGCGAGCGCCTCCGCGCCATCATGGCGGGCGAGCTGGTTGTTGGCCGCGCCGACGACTCCCCGGGCGCCCAGCTCGGCGATCACCTCGGGAGTGAGCACTCCGCCGAGGCCGCACGGCACGAACAGGTCGGCCGTCACGCTGTGGGCATCGGCCACGTCGACCCACGTCGCGCCCAGCTCGTCGGCAAGCAGCTTCTTGTCGGGATTCACGTCGGCGACGCTGAGTCGCGCACCTTCGGCCGCGAGAGAGCGGGCCAGTCGACCGCCCACCTGGCCCAGGCCCGAGATCACGATGTGCCGACCGGCCACCTCGCGGCTGCCGAACAGGGCGTCGAGCGTGGCCAGGATGCTGGCGTGCACGCCGGCCGCCGTGGCATCCGCCGGCTCGCCAACGCCGCCCTGCTCCGGCGGGAGCCCGCAGACGTGCGCGGTGCGCTCCGCGACGATGGCCATCAGCTCTGCGCTGGTTCCCACGTCTTCTGCGGTCATATAGGCGCCGCCGAGGCTCTCGATGGCATCGCCCAGGTCGAGCATGGCGTCGCGCTTCTGCGCATCCGAGAGCACGGTGCCGATGGGCAGATGGATGACCGACTTGCCGCCTCCGCGCGCGAGGCCCGCCGCCGAGTTCTTGAGGGTCATGGCGGCCGACAGCCGCAGGGCATCGGCCAGCGCATCCGTCCAGTTCTCGTACTGCCAGAGCCTGGCTCCGCCGAGCGCCTGGCCGAGCTTCGTGGAATGGACGGCGACGATGATGGTCAAACCGGAACGAGGGCCTGTGGTGATCAGCACGCGCTCGTGAGTGACGGGAATGGTCGAGAGGGGGTCGGGCGACGTCATTGTCTTCTCCTGAAATACGGCGCCTTGTGAGCGCACGACTGATGTGCGCTGTTGTGGGCGCACCCTGAAACTCTATCCGCGAACGGCTGTTTAGACTTGCCCCTATGCCTCGCTCGAATCGTCCGCGCTCCGCACGCGGGCACGAGCAGGAGCCCGAGCCGCTCGACCTGGAGCGCGCCCTGCTGGGCCGTCTGCGCACCGAGGTGAAGCGCGACGGGGTGTGGAACGTGCAGCCGCAGGCCGCCAACTCCGCGGTCAAGAGCTATCTGTGCCCCGGATGCGGTCTCGAGATCACTCCCGGCACCGCGCACCTGGTGGCGTGGCGGGCTGACGGAATCATGGGTGCGGCCGACGACCTGGCTGCGCGGCGCCATTGGCACGCCCACTGCTGGAAGATCACCCCGTGAACGCCGTCGACATCGCCGGTGGCGTCGAGTTGCCCGCCCGGCGTCAGGACATCGAGCTGCACACCTCCGACGGCCTGACGCTCGTGGGGGAGCTGGCGCTCCCGCTCGAGAAGGCGCCGGTGGCGACCCTGGTGTGCCTGCATCCGCTGCCGACGCACGGCGGATTCATGGACTCGCACATCCTCCGCAAGGCGGCGGCGCGTCTGCCGGCGCTTGCTGACCTCGCCGTGCTGCGCTTCAACTTCCGCGGTGTCACCTCGCCGCGCGGAACCTCCGATGGTGGCTTCGGCGACGGCGTCGAAGAACGGCACGACCTCGCTGCGGCGATGGACTTCGTGGGGCAGCTCTCGCTGCCCGACCCGTGGCTGCTCGGCTGGTCGTTCGGAACGGAGGTCGTGCTCAAGTGGGGGCTCGAACATCCCATTGCCGGCGCGATCCTGCTGTCACCCCCGCTGCACCGGGCCACCGAGGCCGACCTCGCGGCCTGGGCCGGAAGCGGCATCCCGTTGGTGGCGATCATCCCCGAGTTCGACGACTACCTGCGCCCGGCCGAAGCACGCGAGAAGTTCGCCGTCGACCCGGATGCCGAACTGGTCGCGGTCGAGGGGGGCAAGCACCTCTGGGTCGGCGAGAAGCAGACCCGCCGCGTCCTGAGCGAGATCGTCGAACGCGTCAACCCGGCAGCGCTTCCGCTGCCCACCGAATGGATTGGATCCCCGTCATGAAGTCCGTCACCCCCACCGAGTTCGCCGCCCTGGGCGACGACGCCGTGCTGATCGATGTTCGCGAGCCGAACGAGGTTGCCGAGGCGAGCATCCCGGGCGCCCTCGTGATGCCGATGAGCACCCTGAACGAGCACCTGGATGAGTTGCCCGATGGCGAGTTCTATGTGATCTGTCACGCCGGCGGGCGCAGCGCACGGGTCACGCAGGCACTCGAGGCGCAGGGCTACAGCCCGGTGAACGTGCTGGGCGGCATCACCCAGTGGGAGCAGGAAGGCCTGCCCGTGCAGCGTTGAGCGCCGAGCCCGCTGGCCGGGCGCGACCGCGCTCGTGCTCGGTCAGCGCACTGCGCGCCGCAGGAGCGGCGGCGCGCCAGAAGGCTCAGAGCTCGTTCTGCCTCGGCACCACGACCTGCTTGATGATCAGCAGCACGGCGGCCGCCACGGGGATCGCGACGAGCGCGCCGAGCACGCCCAGCAGCGTTCCGCCCGCCAGCGCGGCGATCACGACCACGGCGCCTGGCACCTTGACCGCGCGGTTCATGATGTTCGGGCTGATCACGTAGGCCTCGACCTGCATATAGACCAGGTAGTAGATGATCGGGAAGATCACGGTCGGCCAGCCGTTGAACAGCAGAACGAGCAGGCAGATGATGGTCGATCCGGTGATCGTGCCGACCAGGGGCACGAGCGAGAACAGGAACGCGATGAATGCCAGCAGCGCGTAGTACTTCACGTTCACGCCGCAGATCAGTAGTACCGAGAAGAAGATGAAGCTGAGGATGCCGTTGGCCAGGCCGAGCGCACCTTGCCCGAGCACATAACGGCCGACCGACTTGCTGATCTGCTCGGCGATGTCGATGAACTTCTCGCGCTTCGTCGCCGGAACCAGCTGGTACAGCCCGCGCTTGATGCTCGACAGCGAGGCGACGAAGTAAAGCGTCAAGATCAGCACGATCAGGATGCCGAACGCCCCGGACGCGATCGTGAACACGGTCGAGAACACGCCGCCGGTGATGGTGCCGATGTTCTTCGTGAAGAAGTCCTGAATGTTGCTGACCACCTGGTCGAACGGCAGCCAGGGCAGCGTGTGGTTCCACCACTTCTGCACCGTGTTGTCCGTGGTCAGGGCCTTGACGATGTCCGGCACGCTGGCGATCAAGGTGTTGACCTGGTCGATGATCACCGGGATCACCGCGAGCACGAGCCCGGCGAACACGCCGAGGATCACGACGAGCACGGTGAGGATCGCAGCCCACCTCGGAAAGCGATGCCGCTGCAGGAACGACACCGCCGGATCGATGCCGAGCGCCAGGAACAATGCGGCCCCGACATAGGTGATGATCGTCGCCAACGTCGCCAGGCCACTGCCGATCACGATGGCGACCAGCACCCCCAACCCGCCGAACAGGCCGAGGCGGAACGCGTTCTGGATCTTCACCGGCTGGAGCCTTTCGTCGAGGGTGATCCGAGGCTAGCGGAGCCCAGGTGCCTCGACGTCCGGCTCAGTTGGCGTGTTCGCGCTCGCGGGTCTGCTCGTCGATGCCGTCGTCGCCCGGTTCGCCATCGTGGTCATCCGCAGCGGCATCCGGTTCGGGTTCTCCTTCGACCTCGGGTGCGGCATCTGCCGCAGCCACCACCGGCGTCGCGGCGGTGACCGGCTCGGGGGCGACCGACGGGAAGCCGTGGTCGGCGGCGGCGCGATCGGCGGAATCCAGCACGCCGCGCAGGTTGGCGATGTAGCCGGCGACCGACTCGCGCTCGACCCGGATCTGTTCGAGGCGCTGCTCGGCATCCTTCAACAAGGCAGCCGACTTCTTCTCGGCATCCTTCAGCATGGCCTTGGAGCGGCTCTCGGCGTTGCTCAGCAACTCCTTGGCATGCGCCTTGGCGTCTTCGGTGATCGACTTGGCGGCAGCCTTCGACTCGGTTTCGAGACGTTCGGCCTCCGCGCGCTTCTCAGTGGCACGGGCGGTCGCCTCCGCCAGTTGCGCGTTGGCCTCGTCGAGATACTTCTGCGTGGATGCCGCGGCCTCCTGCTGCTTGGCCACGTACTCCTTCTCGCCCTCATCACGGCGTGCGGTCAGCTCGACCTCGAGGTCTGCGCGGGCCTGGGCCGCTGCCGCGGCCAGCGTCGTGGATTGCGTGTCGCTCTCGTGCGCGATGCGGGCCCGGTGGTTCTCGAGTTCGTGGGCGACCACCTCGCGCTGGCGGGCGAGGTCGCGGTCGTGATCGGCGCGCGCCTTGTCGAGCTCTGAGCCGTGCGCGGCTTTGGCCTTGGCGAGCTCGGTGTCGTGAGCGGCGCGCTGCCCGGCCAGCTCGGCCGCCAGCGAGTCACGGGCTCCGGTCAGCTCGGCCTCCCACGAGGTGCGGGCCCCGGTCAGCTCGGCATCCTGCTCGTTGCGGGCATGGGTGAGCTCGGCCTCGAGAGCGGCCCGCTTCGACTCCACCTCGGCATCGATCGCGGTGCGCTTGGCGGCGACTTCCTGGTCGACCTCGGTGCGCTTGGTCGTGACCTCGGCCTCGAGCGCTGCGCGCTCCTGCGCGACCTCGGCGGCCAGCTCCGCTTTGGCGGTCGCGGTCGCGGCTTCGCGCTCGGACTTCCACTTGGCCACCTTGGCGGCGTGATCCGCAGCCGCCTTCTTGGTGCGGGCATCCAACTCGGCGCGCGCCTGGTCGGTATCGGCCGCGAGCTCGGCGTTCGCTGCCGCGGTGTCGTTCTCGAGCTGGCTGCGGGCGTCGGCGGTTTCGCGGGCGAGATTGGTGCGGCCCTCTTCGAGGTCATGCTGCAACTCGGCGACAAGGCGGGCGCTTTCGGCCTCGAACTCGGCCCGGCCGCGCTCGGTGTCACGGGCCAGCTCGGCTGCGGCTTCGCGCGCTTCGGCGACTTCGCGCTGCGCGACGATCTTGAGCTCGGCGATCTCTCGCTCCGCCTCGGCGCGCAATGCGGCGATCTCGCGCTTGCCGGCCGCGCGGCTCTCGGCGACCTCGGTGGCGACCGACCCGCGGATGGCGGCGGCCTCACGCATCGCGTCGTTGGTGAGGGTCTCGGCCTCGGCCCGGGCTCGTGAGACGACGGACTCGGCCTCGTCACGGGCGCCCGAGGTGATCTGCTCGACCTGGGCCTGGGCGTCGCCGATCAACTTGTCGGAGTACTCGGCGGCCTCCTGCCGGTGCTGCGCCACTTCGGCAGCGACGCCGGCGCGCAGCTTTTCGGCATCGATGTCGGCCTGGCTGATCAGGCGTGTCGACTGCTCCTCGGCGACGCGGAGCGTGTTCTCGAGGCGCGTGCCGAGACCGGAATACGTCGGGCTGCCGACCTCGTCGAGCTCGGCCTGAAGGTCTTCGGCCACCGCCTGAAGACGCTTGAGCTCTTTCGCCTGATCCGCCTTGTCGGCGTTCGCTTTGATCAGTTCGCGTCGGAGTTCGTTGACCGCCTGGTCGACGTCTTCTTTGCGATATCCGCGCAATTCGGTGCCGAAGCCCGTGTCGTCTGCCGCCACAGTTGTCGCTCCTTGGCTGGATTCTCGTCGTGATTCGACCCGGAAACGGGCGAGGGGAACCCTCCGAGTGTAACCGCCGGATGCTGCCGAGCCACCCCGGAGTACGGCGCCCGACTCAGGTCTCTCCCAGCTTTCTCCCAGCCCCTGACCGCGGTCCCAGGATGGGCATCCGGTAGCCTGGTGTGTCTTTGTCTGCCGCCCCGGTGTCCTAGTCCGCGGGGGCGGCACCAAATGAGGAGTTCATTCTTTTGCGATTCGTGATGGCGATCGTGTTGTTCCTGCTGGCATTCGTGTCGATCGGGTACGGCATCGCCCAGCGCACCATCCTGGCCGGTCCGGCCTCGTTCACGACGGCGGTGACCACCGACTCGACGGCGCCGATCACGGTGATCGAGGGCCCGGCCCTGCGCGCTTTCGAGGGCAGCCAGACCCTCACCGTGTCGGGCAGCCCGACGGTGTTCATCGCGGATGGCCGCGCCGACGATGTGCGGGCGTGGGTGGGCGCGACCAGTTACAACCGCGTCACCTTCAACGCCAAGACGCAGAAGCTCACCTCGAAGCTGGTCTCCGGCAAGAACTCGACAGCGCCATCGCCGGTCGGATCCGACCTGTGGGTCGATGAGTTCAGCGGCAAGACGCAGTTGATCCGCAGCGTCAACGTTCCGGACACGGCATCGGTCATCGTCATGTCCAACGGCAAGAAGGCAGCGCCCAGCCACGTCTCGATCACCTGGCCGCTCGACAATTCGGCCCCGTGGTCCGGCCCCCTGATCATCGGTGGGATCGCAGCTCTGCTCGCCGGCCTCATCGCCTTCCTGTGGGCGCTCGTGCACGCGCGCCGCCGCAGCGGTCCGCGTCGCAAGCAGCCGCGCAATCCGAAGCCGCCGCAGCTCAAGCGCGGCCGGTCGGGAACGCAGCCGGCGATCGCGGCTCCTGTGCGCCGCGGCCGCCGTCGCAACTTCGTCGCGACCGGAGTGGTCCTCGCGGGCACCCTCGTGCTGTCGGGATGCTCGCTGCTCGGCTCGACGGGCGGCGCCCTGACTCCGACTCCGACCTCGACGGTGCCGGGAGCGGCAGGATTGCAGCAGGTGGCGGTCACCGAGCCCCAGCTGAAGCACATCGTGGCCAACATCATCCAGACCGTCGGCGATGCCGATGCCAAGGGCGACGCGAAGCTCGCCGCGACCCGTCTCGCCGGCCCGGCGCTCCGGCTGCGCACCGCGAACTACGCTATGCATGCCGCGAACAGCGGCATCGCGATCGTCCCGTCGATCCCGAACTGGGATGTGCAGATCGCGCTCCCGCAGCAGAGCGACAACTGGCCGCGCGCGGTCTTCGTCGTGATCGGCAAGAAGGCGGACAAGAAGGCAGCGCCGATCGGGATGATGCTGGTGCAGCAGTCGCCGCGCGAGAACTACAAGGTCGAGTATCTGACGACGCTCGTACTCAACGTGCCCAATGTGGCTCCGGCCACCCTGGGTGCGGCGCGACTGCCGAACGACAACAAGCTCGGCATTCTGGCGCCGTCCGACCTGGCAGCCGCATACGGCGACATCCTGATCAAGGGTGATGCCAGTAAGAAGAACGAGTTCTTCTCGGCGACCGGCGACAAGTTGCGCGCGGCCATCGGCCACGACTACAAGCAGAAGACCGCAGCGCAACTGCCGACCACGGCGAAGATCGCATTCTCGAACGGACCGGGCAAGAGCGCCTCGATCGCGTTCGGCACGAACGACTCCGGTCAGATCGTCGCGGTCGACCTCGAGGACGTCGAGACCGTGACGCCCGTCGAGGTGGGCGCAGCGATCAATCCCCAGGGTGGGCAGGTGGCGGCGCTCTCGGGGAAGGTCCAGAGCACGAAGGGATTCATCGCGACCTACGGGTTGCAACTGCTGTTCTATGTGCCGCCGGTCACCGATTCGGGCAAGAAGATCCAGCTGCTTGGGTTCGCCCAGGGCTTGATCTCTGCGACCGAAGTGCCCTGATGTCAGACTTGAACGCGTGAGCAACGTCCCTCCCGGTCCGAGCCTTCGTGGCGCCGTCGACCTCTCGGCGCTTGTGCGACGGGCCAATGCGCCGCAGCCCGCGCCCGGTTCGTCGAATGACCCCACAGCGCCGACCGGGGGCGTGGTCGTCGCCGTCACCGATGCGACCTTCGAGAGCGTCGTCGACCTCTCGTCGCGGGTCCCGGTCGTCGTCGAGTTCTACGCGCCCGGACTCCAGCCTGCCCTCGGCGCCATCGTCGCCTCGTACGGCGGGCGCCTCGTGCTCGCGACCGTCGATGGTGCAGCCAACCCCCAGCTCGCGCAGGCCTTCCAGGTGCGCGAGGTGCCGGCCGTGGCGGCGATCATCGCGGGCCGCCCGGTGAACCTCTTTCTCGACATCCCGCCCGAGGCGCAGGTGCGGCAGGTGTTCGACGAGCTGCTGGCGCTCGCCGCCCAGAACGGGGTCACTGGCACGATCCCGATGGACCCGGATGCTGCCGCAGCCGATGCCGAGGGTGGAGACGGCGGGCCGGCTCCCGCCGAGCCCGTCGAAGAGCCGTTGCCCCCGCATCACCAGGAGGCCTACGACGCGATCGCCGCGGGTGACTACGCGGGCGCTGTGGCCGAGTACAAGCTCGCGATCACTCAGAACCCGCGTGACGCGCTTGCGGTCGCCGGGTTGGCCCAGGCCTCGCTGTTGCTTCGGCTGGACGGTGCAGACGCGGGCGCCCTGCGCGCTGCCGCTGCCGCCGCGCCGGGCGATGTGGATGCCGCGCTCGCCGTCGCCGACCTCGACGTCAGCGGCGGCCATCTCGATGACGCCTTTGAGCGCCTGCTCGACCTCTTCCCGTCACTGGACCAGAAGTCCAAGGATGCGGTGCGAGCTCGGCTGCTCGAGTACTTCGAGATCGCCGGCCCTGACGACCCGCGGGTGCTGACGGCGCGGCGCACGTTGACGAACCTGCTGTACTGAGCACTGCCCGGTTCGCACCTTCCCTCCAGAGAGGGTGAGCTGCGCCTCACCGTGAGGCGGTATTCACCTTCTTCCGGACGCCCACCCCGACCATCGCGCGATGGACGACTTGGAGTTCGAGCATCGACTCAGCCCGCGAACTTCAGCCACAGGGCAGCCAACGGCGGCAGCGTCAGCTCCACCGAGGCGGGCTGATCGCCCCAGGGCCGCGACTCGGCCGTCACCCCGCCGAAGTTGCCGACTCCCGAGCCGCCGAAGTCTGCGGCATCCGAGTTCAAGATCTCGTCCCAGCGACCGGCGAACGGCAGGCCGACGCGATACGGGCCCACCGGGTTTCCCCCGAAGTTCACCAGGCAGGCGACGGCCTCGCCCGACGCCGACCAGCGCACGAAACCGACCACGTTGCGCGCGGGGTCGTTGGCGAGCCAGCCGAATCCGGCCGGCACGTTGTCTTGCGACCACAGTGCCGGCTGCTCGCGGTAGACCCGGTTCAGCTGGCCGACCAGGCGCTGCAGTCCCTGGTGCTCGGGGTGGTCGAGAATCCACCAGTCGAGCCCGCGCTGTTCGCTCCACTCGCTGGGTTGCCCGAACTCCGAGCCCATGAACAGCAGCTGCTTGCCCGGATGCGCCCACATGAACGACAGGAACGCGCGCACATTCGCGAGCTTCTGCCATTGATCACCAGGCATCTTGCCGAGCAGCGAGCCCTTGCCGTGCACGACCTCGTCGTGGCTGATCGGCAGCAAGAAGCTCTCGCTGAACGCATAGAGGAAGCTGAAGGTGATGTCGTTGTGGTGATCGGCTCGCCACATCGGGTCTTCGTGCATGTACTGCAGCGAGTCGTGCATCCAGCCCATGTTCCACTTCAGGCCGAAGCCGAGCCCACCGCTCGAGGTGGGATGCGTCACGCCACCCCACGACGTCGACTCCTCGGCGATCATCACGATGCCGGGATTGCGCTTGTACGCGGTGGCGTTGGCCTCCTGCAGGAACGAGATCGCCTCGAGGTTTTCGCGGCCACCGTTCTTGTTGGGCACCCACTGGCCCTCTTTGCGCGAGTAGTCGAGATAGAGCATGGATGCCACGGCATCCACGCGCAGCCCGTCGATGTGGAACACCTCGAGCCAGTAGACCGCGTTGGCCACCAAGAAGTTGCGCACCTGCGAGTCGCCGAAGTTGAACACGAGCGTGCCCCAGTCCGGCTGCTCGCCCAGACGCGGATCGCTGTGCTCGTAGAGCGGCTGCCCGTCGAAGCGGGCGAGCGCCCACTCGTCTTTCGGGAAGTGCGCGGGCACCCAGTCGACGAGCACGCCGATGCCCGCCTGGTGCAGCCGGTCGACCAGGTAGCGGAAGTCGTCGGGATGCCCGAAGCGCGCAGTCGGCGCGTAGTAGCCGGTCACCTGATAGCCCCACGATCCGCCGAAGGGATGCTCGGCCACCGGCAGGAACTCGACGTGCGTGTATCCGAGCTCGCGCAGGTAGTCGATGAGCTGGTCGGCGAGTTCGCGGTAGCTCAGACCGGGTCGCCAGGAGCCGATGTGCATCTCGTAGACGCTCATCGGCGAGTTGTGCGGGTCGGTCTGCGCACGCGTGGTCATCCACTCGGCATCGCCCCACTCGTAGAGCGTCTGCCCCACGACCGACGCGGTGGCCGGCGGCACCTCGGTGTACCGCGCCATCGGGTCTGCGCGCTTCACCCAGTCGCCGGCGGCCGTCAGCAGTTCGAACTTGTACGGGCTTCCGGGCTGCAGTCCCGGGATGAACAACTCCCACACGCCGTTGTCGTCGAGGCGGCGCATGGCGTGCTGCGTGCCGTCCCAGCCGTTGAAGTCGCCGATCACCCGTGCGGCCTGCGCGTGCGGCGCCCAGACCGAGAAACCGGTGCCCACGACGTCCTCGTGCGGGCGGAAGTGCGCGCCGAGCACGTCCCACAGCTGTTCGTGGCGGCCCTCGCCCCAGAGGTAGAGGTCCACCTCGCCGACGGTCGGCACGAAGCGGTACGGGTCGTCGGTGGTCCAGGTCGGTGCGTCGGCGTACGAGGCCTCGAGGGTGTACGCCTGCCCGGCGCCCGGCGCGAAACCGTGCCACAGGCCGTGTGCGACGTGCTCGAGGGGGATGCGCGTGCCATCCCTCTGCACGGCCGTCACCGTCGCGGCGAGCGGCCGCACGGCGCGGATCACGAAGCCGTCGACCCCGCCGACCGATGCCGCATGCTGCCCGAGGGCGTCATGGGGGTGCGGATGCCGCCCCTCGGCGAGCGCGGCCACATGGTCGGGGTGCAGTGCCGGGATCCCGGTGCCTGCTCCTGTTGCTGCTGCCTTCTTGGCCGGCATCATCGGCCCCCCTGCTCGATAGGGCTGTGATGAATGGTCAGCACGTGCACCGGCTCGGTGAACGCGTCGAGCCGCACGAAGTTGTCGCGGCCCCACATCCACTCGGCGCCGGTGATCAGTTCGGTCACAGCGAAGCTCGCATCGGGCTCGAGCCCGAACCGGGTCAGGTCGAGGTGCACCAGGGTTTCGCGCACCGAGTGCGGGTCGACGTTGGCGACGACGATGATCGTGTCGGAAGCGCCCGATCGGGTGAAGCGCCCGTCGAGGTGCTTCGCGTACACCAGCACCGAATCGTCGTCGCTCCAGTGGATGGTCAGGTTGCGCAGCTGCGCAAGGGCCGGATGCGCCGCCCGGATCTCGTTGAGCCGAGTCAGGTATGGCGCCAGGGTCGTGCCGGGCGCCCTACCGTCGGCCTTGGCCAGAGCGGCCCAGTCGCGCTGCTTGTATTCGTACTTCTCGTTGTCAGCGTTCTCTTCGCTGCCCGGGCGCGCGACCGACTCGAACAACTCGTAGCCGGCGTAGACGCCCCAGCTGGGTGAGGCGGTCGCGGCCAGCGCGGCGCGGATCTTGTAGGCGGGCGGCCCTCCGAACTGCAGGTACTCGGTGAGGATGTCGGGGGTGTTCACGAACAGGTTCGGGTGCAGGTAGTCGGCCGACGGCCCCGCGATGTCGGTGAAGAACTCCTCGAGCTCGGTCTTCGTGTTGCGCCAGGTGAAGTAGGTGTACGACTGCTGGAATCCCAGGCCCGCCAGCGAGTGCAGCATGGGCGGGCGGGTGAATGCCTCGGCGAGGAACACCACATCAGGATGCCGCCGCTCCACCTCGCCGAGCAGCCATTCCCAGAAGACCAGCGGCTTGGTGTGCGGATTGTCGACCCGGAAGATCGAGATGCCCTTGTCGATCCAGAACTCGACGATGCGCAGCACCTCGGCCCGGATGCCCTCCGGGTCGTTGTCGAAGTTGAGCGGGTAGATGTCCTGATACTTCTTGGGCGGGTTCTCGGCGTAGGCGATGGTGCCGTCCGGCCGATGGCTGAACCACTCGGGATGCTCGGTCACCCAGGGATGGTCCGGCGAGCACTGCAGCGCCAGGTCGATGGCGACCTCGAGGCCGTTCTTCGCGGACTGGGCGAGAAAGTACTGGAAGTCGGCGAAGGTTCCCAGGTCGGGGTGCAGCGCGTCATGACCGCCCTCGGCGGCACCGATCGCCCACGGGCTTCCGGGATCTGCGGGCCCGGCCTCAGCCGAGTTGTTCGGACCCTTGCGGAAGGCGCGCCCGATCGGATGGATCGGCGGCAGGTACACCACGTCGAAACCCATCGCCGCGACGCCGGGCAGCCGCCGCGACGCGGTGCGGAATGTCCCGCTCGTCCAGGTGCCGTCCTTGGCCCGCTTCGCGCCCTCAGAACGCGGGAAGAACTCGTACCAGGCGCCAACTGCGGCGCGGGCCCGCTCGACGCGCAGGGTGAGCGTGGCCGACTCGGTGAGCAGGGACTGCACGGGATGCGCGGCGATCGCCGCCGCCAGCCGCGGATCGCGCGCGACGCGGAGGCGCGCGTCGGGTGTCAGCCGCGGATCCACGAGGGCGGCGCGGGCTTCGTCGAACACCCGGCCGGGGGAGTCGGCGAGCAGCTGGGCGGCCGTGGCGAAGACGAGTTCGACATCCTGTCGCGCCGGGATCTTGATCTCGGCATCGTGCAGCCAGCTGGCCCAGTCGTCGGATGCCGCCCGGACCTTCCAGCGCAACCCGCCTTGCTCGGTCAGCTGCACCTCGGCCCGCCAGCGGTCGGTTCCGGCCGCGATCAACTCCATCGGATGCAGCGTGACGCCGTCGTCGGGGTGGGTGAGCACCAGCTCGACGCGCAGCAGGCCGTGCCCCTCGCGGAACACGGTGGCTTCGAAGGGAACCACCTCGCCGACGTATCCGGTCGCCGGCCAGAGGTCTTCGGGCTGCCGAGGCGAGAGGGCGCGGATCGGGATGCGGCCGAGGGGCTCGGAACGCGCGGCGGTCACTGAGGCGGGCATCACTTGACGGTACCGCGTCCGGGTGCGGGTCTCGTGGAATCGAGTCGATTCACATCCAGCAAGAGCGTTGGGGGACGCTAACATTGTACCCCGGGGTACATACGTGTCCCCCTATCGTGTATCGTACAAAAAATGCTGATCAGCAGCATGTATGAATTCGTAATTCGAGGGGTAGACCGTACCCTCTAGTGGGGGTAATTGTTGTCTTGTCCGCTCAATGGAGGACACCGTAGTGTCTTCGCCGGGGGGAAATTCCCTGTGCAGTAGGTCGTGACTCTCGGTCGGCTGCGCATCACATGCAGCACCACCCGCACCAACCGCACCACCCGACAAAATCCCGTCGCCGGGGGCCCGATATCGCGTGGGGGCACCATGCCCGCACCTGCCTCGATGACGCCTGCACCTCGACATCAGCTCGATGCCGTGAAAGGAACTGAAATGAACAAGCTCACCAAGGGTGCCATCGCAGCTGCGGCTGCTGTCATCCTCCTCATGGGCGGCGCGGGAACCCTCGCCTCCTGGAACAGCAGTGCCAATGCCGGCTCGGCGCAGACCATCACCGCGGGTTCGCTCTCGGTGACCGCCGGTGCCGCCGGTGTCTGGAAGAGCGGCACGACCACCATCACGCCGTCGACCTTCAAGATCGTTCCGGGCGACTCGCTCACCTACACCCAGACCTTCAACGTGGTCGCCTCGGGTGACAACCTGCTGTTCACGCTGACGGCGACGCCCGGCGCGATCGCCGCCGCCTCCGCCTCCGCCGCTGACGTGGCTCTGGCCGCAGCAGTGACCGGAAGCAGCAGCTTCTCGGTCGCGGGCAGCAACATCGCCGCCAGCACCACGCCGGGTACCTACAAGGTCACCACGGCGGGCACCACGGTGGTCACCGTCACGATGACCGTCTCGTTCCCGTACGCCTCGGGCAACAGCTCGCAGCTCGGCGCCGTCACCTTCGGCAACGGCGCGGTCACGGTCACGCAGACCCTGACCCCGTAACAGGTTTCACCGGGGGTGCGCGCCGTCCCACGCGGCATGCACCCCCGGTGAGATTCACCAGCTCATCGCATCACCAGCACCACCTCCATCAGCACCACCTCCATCAGCAGGAACGGCAGAGACCATGAACGGATCGCGAGCAGCGAATCCCGAGCGGAGTCGCCATCGCGCGAACCGGCTCTGGGTCCGTCGTCTGCTGCTGATCCTTCGCCCGACACCCCGTGGAGCCATCGGCGCCACCGCAGCTCTCACCGCTGGCATTCTGGTCGCCGCGGGACTCGCGGCCGGCAGCTACGCCCTCCTCAACTCGCAGGCCATCGCCGCATCCTCCGTGACGATCTCGAGCGGCAATCTGGCCCTCAGCGTCCAGTACGGCGCAGGAGCGGCGGGCTCGACCGCCACCATCCCGACCACCGCATGGGCCGCCATGCTTCCCGGCGACGTCGTCGGCCAGCAGTTCACGCTGGCCAGCACGGGTACTGCCGGCTCGACCCTCACCGCCCGGCTCTCGGCGACCTCGGCCTGGGAGATCCGGATTGCCTTCGGCACCTGCCCGAGCACCCAACTCGCCAGCGCGCCCCTCACGACCGCGGCCGCGGCGGCGGGCAGCATCAGCGGTAACGCCAGCTCGACGGTCTGCGTGCAAGCCACGCTGCCGGCCGGAGCCGCGGCGAACGTGTCCGGCACCACATCGACCTTCTCGATCATCCTCGATTCGACGCAGGTGCCCTCATGATCGGCCGTCACCTCAAGCTCGGCATCGCCGCGGCGTTGACGGGCTTCCTGGTGCTGGCCGGGACGACTGCCGGGTTCGCCTTCTGGAATGCGAGCAACTCGGTCGACACCACGGTCGGCGCCGCCACTCTGACCTTGAGCACGACGAACTTCACCTCGGTCGGATACACCTTCGGCAACGAGACCCTGGTCACAACGGGCAGCGTGACGGTGACCAACACGACCAGCACCGCCAGCACGCAGAACGGCGCGGTGAGTGTGACCTTCGGGCCCGCGGCATCCGCGACCCTGGCAGGCAAGGTGACCGCCACCATCTGGACGACGGCCTCGGCCGCGGACTGCACCGCAGGGGCCACGGTTCCCTCGGGGGCCACGACCGCGCTGTGGTCGGCCTCACCGGTGCTCACCTCGTCCCTGGCCAAGAACGCGAGCGTCATCTACTGCGTTCGCAGCTCGATCGCCTCGCGCGAGACCGTGGCGAACGCGGGAGGTTCGTTGAGCTTCCAGCCGCAGATCAGCGGCACCATCAGCGTCGGCAACTTCACCGGCGGCGCCACGGCGACCACGACCCAGTCGACCCAGTACATCTACCCGGCGTCGACAGCCGACCTGACGCACTGGAACTGGATCCGACCCAACTTCTCGTCGACCTACAACTACTGCCTCGACGTCTCGGGTGCCGGAAGCGCCTCGGGCACGATCGTCATCTCCTACGGCTGCAAGACCAGCGGCGCAGCGAACCAGAACTGGAAGTTCGTCGCCAGCGGCGCGGCCGGCTACTACACGATTCAGGCCCGCGGCGCGACCTCGCTCCGGGTCGACAACAACAGCTCCACGGCGTCGGGCGGCAGCATCACGGTCAACACGGCCGCCGCGACCCCGGCGACTGCGACCAACCAGCAGTGGCAACTGCAGCAGGTCGCTGCCAACATCTTCGAAATCGTCAGCCCGTACTCGGGCATGTGCCTCACCTCGCCGAGCGGAACCGCCCAGAATCTGGGAAACCTGACGCAGGCGCCCTGTGCCGGAACGGTGTACCAGCAGTTCAAGGTCTCTCAGGCCTTCGAGAACTTCACCTGCTCGGCTTCGGGCGGCAACTGGTCGTGGTCGTGGAACTCGGTCAGCACCGGTCCGTACCACGTGCTCGTGACGCACGGCACGACGACCAGCGAGCTGGTCACGACCGCAGCGACGGCAACCGGCGCGACGCTCGCCTTCACCACGGCGAACTACGGCAACGGCACATACAACGTGTCGTTCGTGGACTCGCTCGACACGGTGGTCGGCGGCGGCACGATCACCGTGGCGAATCAGACGCGCAACAACAGCTGCACGGCGAGCGACTTCCAATGAGCGCCGGGTTCGGCATCTCGCGGGCACTCGGTCTCGTCGTGGCGATCCTGGCCGCGGCGCTGCTGCTCGGGGTCGCCGGAGCGATCTCGGCGTCGCCCGCTCGCGCCGCATCGCCCGCCACCCAGCCGGTGCAGTTCAGCGACGATGACGTGCATTGGTCGAACAGCTACAGCGGCGCACTGTTCGGCGGCGTGCTGCTGGTGCCCGACGACTCGGTCGCTCGGGCCTTCTACGTGCGTAACGGGGCGGTCGAGCCGGCGCTCCTCTGGGTGACCCTCTACGACGTGTCCACCACCGACGTCGCTCTTGCGGATGCGATGACGGTCGCGACCTCGTTGCCCGGTCGGCCGGGCGCATCCATCCCGGTCACCGACGCGCGCCCGTGCGCAACGCTCAGCCAGGGTCAGGTGCTCGCCGCCGGTGACAGCGTCCGCCTCGACAACGTCGTGGCGCTCGCCGACCTCAACGGGACGGTCGGCCAGACGAGCAACGTCTCGTTCAAGCTCGCGATCAGCCTGAGCAGCACGGACTCCGCCGCTCCGCTGCCGAACACCTGCCCCACCGACTTCAGCGGCACGGTGATCGGCAGCCCGGACCCGGGCACCGGAACCGGCTCGCACCCGGTGCGCCACCTCGGCGCCGGCGGATGGACGCCCGCCCCGGCCTCCGCATCGACCTCGGCTCCCAGCCCGTCCGCAACGCCGACCGCACCCGCAACGGCGGGCGATCCCGGGCCCGGCCTGCGCAACCTGGTGGCCAACACCGAGCGCTTCTACCAGGAGAACTTCGTGGCCTTCTGGCTCGCCATGGCGGTGCTCGGCTCGCTCATCCTGCTCGTCGTGCGCCGTCGTCGTCCCCAAGACGACGACCTGCCCACCTACCCGTATTCCCGACAGCCCACCACACAGAACGGAACAGGACGATGACCTCGATCTCGAACCGCCCTCGCACCACGCTCCCCGGAGCGCCCACGCGTGCCTCGGGCAAGGCCGCCCACCGGAAGAAGGGCGTGCTGCACTACGTCGGCGTCGGTCTCAGCTTCGGTCTGCTCGCCCTGATCGGGTTGATCGCGGTTCTCGTGATTGCGCTGCCCATGCTGACCAAGTCGACGCCGTACACGGTGCTGACCGGGTCCATGACCCCCAGCTACCCGGCGGGCACCCTGGTCATCGTCAAGCCCACCGACGTTCAGCAGATCCGGCTCGGTGATGTGGTCACGTACCAGATCGCGTCGAACCAGCCCGCTGTCGTCACGCATCGTGTCATCCAGATCGTCGAGCCGACCACTGCGGATGACACGCGCTCATTCATCACCAAGGGCGACGCCAACTCGCTGCCGGATGCCAAGCCGGTCAAGCCGGTCCAGGTGCGTGGCGTGGTCTGGTACGCGGTTCCGTACATCGGATGGGTCAACAACGTCGTCAACGGAGACGCGCGCAGTGTGATCGTCCCGATCGTCGCCGGGGGCCTGTTCCTCTATGCCGGCTTCATGGCCGCGTCGACCGTCGTCGACCGCCGCCGCAAGGCACGGGCCGCGGCGCAAGCCGAGGCCGACCAGTACTACGAGCAGGTCGGGGAGCGCGACGAGATGGACGACGAGCTCCGTGACCTGTTCGTCGCCGGGCGTCGCTGAGAAGTTCGACGCCGGCACTGCAGCACAGCTCGGAATGGCCGGGGGCGGGTGGGCCGCCCCCGGCCGTCAACCTGGAACTCGGCGCTCGCTTAGGGTGGTCGGGTGAAGGCCATTCGACGTTTCACTGTCCGCACCGCGCTGCCCGACCAACTCGACGCTCTCGACGAACTCGCCGCGAACCTCCGGTGGTCGTGGCATCAGCCGACGCTCGAGCTGTTCCGCGACATTGCGCCGCAGACCTGGGACGAGCAGGGCAAGGATCCGATCGGCCTGCTCGGCGAGATCGCTCCGTCGCGACTGGCCGAGCTTGCGGCAGACGAGGCATTCGTCGGGCGTGCGAACGCGCTGCGCGATGATCTGCGCTCGTACCTGAGCGAACCGCGCTGGTACCAGGGCCTCACGGGGGCAGACGGCGCAACTGCTCCCGGAACGATCGCCTACTTCTCGCCCGAGTTCGGGATCGCAGCGGCGCTGCCCCAGTATTCGGGAGGCCTCGGCATCCTGGCAGGGGATCACCTGAAGAGCGCCTCCGACCTCGGGGTGCCGATCGTCGGAGTCGGCCTCTTCTACCGCGCCGGCTACTTCAGGCAGACGATCTCGCGGGACGGCTGGCAGGAGGAGAGCTATCCGGTGATCGATCCGGATGGCCTGCCGATGCGGGTGCTGCGCAATCCGGACGGGTCGGGAGCCGAGGTCGTGCTCGCGCTGCCGGGGGGCAAGGCGCTCCACGCCCGGATCTGGCAGCTCGCGGTCGGCCGCGTCACGCTGCTGCTGCTCGACACCGACGTGCAGGAGAATTCCGAAGAGCTGCGCGGCGTGACCGACCGGCTCTACGGCGGTGGTGGCGAGCACCGTCTGCTGCAGGAGCTGCTGCTCGGCATCGGCGGCGCCCGGGCGGTCAAGCTCTACACGACTCTGGCCGGAATCCCGGCGCCGCAGGTCTTCCACACCAATGAGGGCCACGCCGGATTCCTCGGCCTCGAGCGGGTCAGCGACCTGATCGGCAACGGGCTCACCTTCGCCGAGGCGCTCACCGCGGTGCGCGCGGGAACCGTCTTCACCACCCACACCCCGGTACCCGCGGGCATCGACCGCTTCGAGGCGCCGCTCGTCGAGCGGTACTTCTCCACCGATCTGCTCCCCGGTGTCGATGTCGACGACGTGCTCGCGCTCGGCGCCGAGCCGGCGGGAATGAACGGCGAACCGGTCAACGGCAGCGTCGCGACCTTCAACATGGCCGTGATGGGCCTGCGCCTGGCACAGCGCGCCAACGGGGTCTCGAAGCTGCACGGCGAGGTGAGCCGGCAGATGTTCGGCGCGCTCTGGCCGGGCTTCGACGCGGATGATGTGCCGATCACCTCGATCACCAACGGCGTGCACGCCCCGACCTGGACCGATCCGCAGGTCTCGGCCCTGGCCGAATCCTTCCTTGGAACGGCAGACACCACGGTCGCCGACTGGGCATCCGGTTACGACGGCAACGGCGGGGTCAGCGATGCCGAACTCTGGGCACTGCGCGGCCGACTGCGCGAGCAACTGGTCGCCGACGCCCGCGCCCGCACCTCGGCGGCATGGGCCGAACAGAATCCCGGGGTCGGCGATCCGACCTGGTTCGAGCGTCTGCTCGATCCGGGAGTCCTGACGATCGGCTTCGCACGGCGTGTGCCCAGCTACAAGCGGCTCACCCTGATGCTGCACGACCCCGAGCGGTTGCGGGCGTTGCTGACGCATCCGACTCGCCCGGTGCAGATCGTGATCGCCGGCAAGTCCCATCCAGCGGACGACGAGGGCAAGCGGCTCATCCAGCAGCTGGTGGAGTTCTCGCAGGGCGTCGACGTGCGGGAGCGCATCCACTTCCTGCCGAACTACGACATCGGCATGGCACAGCTGCTCTACCCGGGAACCGACATCTGGTTGAACAACCCGCTGCGCCCTCTCGAGGCTTGCGGCACCTCGGGTATGAAGGCGGCGCTCAACGGTTCGCTCAACCTGTCGATCCTCGACGGCTGGTGGAACGAGTACTACGACGAAGAGGATGGCTGGGCCATCCCATCGGCCGACAGCGCGGGCGACGGGGCCGAACGGGATGCCCTGGAAGCGGCATCCCTCTACGACCTGATCGAGCACCAGATCGCGCCGCGCTTCTACGACCGCGGTGCCGACGGCGTGCCGACCCGCTGGGTCGCGAACATCCGGCACACCCTGGCCACCCTCTCGCCCGAGCTGTCGGCGGGGCGCATGGTGCGGGAGTATGTCGAGCGCCTCTACCTGCCGGCCGCGGCTGCCGACCGAGCCATCGCCGCCAAGTCGTACCAGCCGGCCCGCGACCTCGCGGCGTGGAAGGCGAGGGTCGAGGCGGCATGGCCGGACGTGCACGTGACGCACGTCGAATCCGGGGGAGTGGATGCCTCACCTCAGGTCGGCGAGCAGCTTCAAGTGCGCGCCTTCGTGCAACTCGGCGGGCTGGGGCCCGACGACGTCGCCGTCGAGCTCGTGCACGGCCGCGCGCGGGAGAGCGACCAGCTGATCGACACCGGAACGGTGACCCTCGAGCTCGACAGCCTCGACGACGCGGGGGTCGGCAACTACGCCGGCACGGTGTCGCTCGAACGCTCGGGCAGCTTCGGGTACACGGTGCGGGTGGTACCGACGCATCCGCTGCTCGCCTCGGAGGCTGAGCTCGGGCTGATCGCCATCGCGTGAGCCGCGCGCGGAATGCTCGGCGCCGATACTTCGTTGACTGATCAACGAAGGTGGTGCACGTGACGAAGATCGCGATTCTCGGAGCCGGCAAGGTCGGCACTTCCTTGGCGCGCGTCGCGGTCGAGGCGGGCTATCAGGTCGACATCGCCGGATCCGCTGACCCGGATCGCATCGCGTTGATCGTCGACGTGCTGGCCCCCGGAGCGCGGCCGGTCGCCGCGGCCGACGCGGTCGTCGACGCAGAACTGGTCGTGCTCGCGCTGCCGCTGCACAAGTTCGGTCACCTCGACACCGGTCTGCTCGACGGCCGCGTCGTGCTCGACATCATGAACTACTGGACGCCGATCGACGGCGAGATCACCGAGTTCGACGACGCCCCTGAAGGAACGAGCGTGCTCGTCCAGCGCGCCATCCCGGGCGCGTGGGTGGTCAAGACCCTCAACCACATCGGCTACCACGAGCTCGAAGAGCAGCGCCGGCCCGCGGGTTCGCCCGACCGCATCGCACTGGGTGCCGTCGGCGACGATCGCGCCGCGGTCGCGCAGGTGCTCGAGTTCCTGGAGCGGATCGGCTTCGACGCCATCGACGGCGGCCCCCTGGCGAACGGGGTGGCCTTCCAGCCCGGCTCGGCGTTGTTCGGTGCGCCCTACTCTGCTGACCGGTTCCGCGGGCTTCTGGCGGCGGAGCTCGATCGCGCCCAGATCGCGGCCTGATCGCGGCGTGATCGCCGCCCGTCGGGGCTCGTTCGCGGGCTATCCGGCGGCGATCGGCGCGAGCGTCGCCCCGGTGACTCTGATCAGGTCGGCCGGCGCCACTTCGAGGTCCAGTCCGCGGCGGCCGCCACTCACGACGACGGTGTCCCACAGCTCGGCGCTCTCGTCGAGCACGGTCTGGTGGCGGACCTTCTGCCCGATCGGACTGATCCCGCCGACCACGTACCCGGTGCGGCGTTCGGCCACCGCGGGATCGGCCATCAGGGCCTTCTTGCCTCCGACCGCCGCCGCGAGGGCCTTGAGGTCGAGCTTGCCGGTCACGGGCACGATGCCCACGACCAGACGCCCGTCGACGTCGGCGAGCAGGGTCTTGAACACCTGCTCCGGCTCGATGGCGGTCGAGAGGGCGAGCGCCTCGGCCGCCTCGAGGCCGAAGTTCGGCGCCCCGGGATCGTGCGGGTAGGCGTGCTCCGTGAACGCGATCCCGGCGGCGATGAGTGCCGCCGTTGCCGGCGTTCCGCTCATATCACCGGCGAGCCGGGGAACTGCACGTTCGAGGTGATCTGGAAGATCCAGATCTGGAACAGGATGAACCCGGCGACGAAGAGCAGGCAGATCCCGCCCCAGATGAATCCGATCAGGATGCCGGCGATCGAGATCCCCCGGCCGTTGGAGAACACCCCGGTGCCCGCCAGATCCTTCGAGTGGCGCAACCCGATGATCGAGACGATGCCGCCTGCGAAGGAGTTGATCACGAAGGGCAGGAAGAGCCCGCTCAGCGACAGGAAGAATCCGATCACCGCCATGTTGTTGCGCACCACCGGCGCCGGCGCGTAAGCGGGCGCGGGGTGCAGCACGGTCTCTCCGGGGATGTACAACCCGGGGCCGCGGGAGCCGATCGGGCCGGTAGCGGCAGGGGCGGCCGGGGCGGCGAACGGCGCGGCGGCATCGCCGGACACCCGGCGGTTGTCGCTCCAGGTCGTGCCGTCCCACCAGCGGTCGTGCCCGGAGATCTCGGGATCGGGATACCAGCCGGCGATGGGCAGGGGCTGTGCCATGGGTGGGAGTTTAGGCTCAGTGTGCGCGGAACAGCCGCATCGAGGTGGCTCCGACCTCGAGGGACTCTCCCGGTGCGTGCTGCAGTGCGTCACCCGTCGGCAGTACGTCGTGCGACGAGTCCCACAGCAGCGTGTACCCGGTCACGCCCTCGTGCGCGGGCAATGTCACTGTGACCGTGGTCTCGAGCCCGTGGACCACCAGCAGGATGCGGTTGAACTCCTCGAACTCCGGCGTCGACGCCGCGAGGAACTGCAGCGTGCGCTCGGTGGGCGAGTCCCAGTCGTCGGGCGACATCGACAAGCCCTGCTTGTTGTACCAGTCCATCTGGCTCGCGCTCGGCGTGGTCTCACCGAAGCGGCCGTACCGCACCGGGCGCAGCGCCGGGTTCTCGCGACGCAGCCGGGTCAGCTGCTTGACGACATCCAACAGCTCCTGCTGCCACGGCTCTCGCTCCCAGCTCAGCCAGGTCAGCTCGTCGTCGTGGCAGTACGCGTTGTTGTTGCCGCGCTGGGTGCGTCCGAACTCGTCGCCCGCGGTCAGCATCGGGATGCCGGCACTCAGCAGCAGCGTTCCGAGCAGGTTGCGCACGGCTTTTCGCCGGGCCGCGAGCACGCCGGAGTCCGAGGTCTCGCCCTCGACACCGTGGTTGAACGACTTGTTGTCGTTCGAGCCGTCGCGGTTGTTCTCGCCGTTGCCGATGTTGTGCTTCTCGTCGTAGGCGACCAGGTCGGCGGCGGTGAATCCGTCGTGCGCGGTGATGAAGTTGACACTGGCGAGCGGGCCGCGCTCCACCGAGAACACGTGATTCGAGCCGGCCAGCCGACGGGCCAGCGAACCGATTCCCTCACTCGGGATGCCGCCCTGATCGCGCGCCGCCGCGATGTCACGCAGCCAGAAGTTGCGCATCCGGTCGCGGTAGCCGTCGTTCCACTCCGACCACGGGGAGCCGAAGTTACCGACCTGCCAGCCGCCCGCGCCGACATCCCACGGCTCGGCGATCAGCTTGACGCCCACGAGCTCGGGGTCGGAGGCGATCGCCTTCAGCAGCGGGTGATCGGGGGTGAACTCGGCGTTGGCATCCCGGCCCAGGGTCGCCGCCAAGTCGAACCGGAAGCCGTCGACCTGCACCTCGTTGGCCCAATAGCGCAGCGAGTCGAGAACGAGCCGCTGAGCGGCCGGCGTCGAGTAGTCGACCGTGTTGCCGCATCCGGTGGTATCGAGGTAGCCGCCATCCGGAAGGTGCCGATAGTAGTGGGCGTCGTCGAGGCCGCGCAGCGAACTGGTCGGGCCGCCGCGGCCCTCCTCGGCGGTGTGGTTGTAGACCACGTCGAGCACCACCTCGAGCCCGGCCTCGTGCAGCAGCCGCACCATCCCCTTAAACTCCCGCAGCACGGCGCCGGTGCCGCCGAACTGCGCCGCGCGACTGGCGTAGCCGGCGTGGGGCGTGAAGAAGTTGAGGCTGTTGTATCCCCAGTAGTTCACCAGGCCCATCTTCTGTAGTCGCTGCTCGCTGACCGCCTGGTGCACCGGCAGCAGCTCGATCGTGGTGACGCCGAGATCCTTCAGGTAGGCGATCGTCGACTCGTGGGCGAGCCCGGCGTAGGTGCCGCGCAACTCGACGGGCACGGCCGGGTTGAGCTGAGTGAGTCCCTTCACGTGCGCCTCGTAGACCACGGTGTGATCCATCGGGATGCTCGGCTTGCCGACTCCGCCCCAATCGAACCAGCCGTCCTGCACGTAGCCGCGCCACTCGCCATCGGGCGTTCGCGCCAACCCGCGGGCATAGGGGTCGAGCAGCGTTCGAGTGGGCTCGAAGGCGTGCTGCGGCCCGGTCGGCCCGCTGGCCCGCAGCGCGTAATAGGTACCGGGGCTGAGCGAGCGCGTGGTCGCGCTCCAGACGTCGTGCGCGTCTCGGGCGAGAGGGATCGTCTTCGATACCCAGCCGGGATCCTTGCCGTCGAAGATGCACAACTCCATGGCGGTGGCGCTCGAGCTCCAGACCCGGATCTCGCCGCCGCGCGACCCCAGGTGCACACCGAGATTCCTCAGTGGGTCAGCGGGGGCCATGCGGTCTAGGTTATGGCCCGCGCGTTGCCTGTTTGTTTCGTGCGCCGCCGCCTCTGCGGCGCACCCGCGGAACGGCACGAGCGTGGTCGCGCCGTTCCGCGGGTTGTTTCGGGCGACGACAATGGATGCCATGGCCATCTACCTCGATCACGCAGCCACCTCGCCGCTGCGCCCCGAGGTGCTCGCGGCGTACACGGCGGCGCTGCCGCTCGTCGGCAACCCGTCGTCGATCCACGGGCACGGCCAGGCCGCGCGCGAACTGCTGGAACAGGGTCGCGACCGGGTGAGCGCCTCGCTCGGCGCCGACACCGCAGAGGTGGTGCTGACCGGCGGTGGTACCGAGGCGGTCAACCTCGGCATCAAGGGCCTGTATTGGCAGAGAGCCGGTCGAGTAGCCGCCGAAGGCGGCATATCGAGACCCCGCACGCGCAACAGAATCATCGTCCCCCAAGCCGAGCACCACGCCACCATCGACTCGGTCGAGTGGTTGGCCGCGCACGAGGGCGCCGTGCTCGACTGGATCGAGGTGGACGAGCTCGGCCGCATCCGGCTCGACGCGCTCGAGGCCGCGCTGGCGGTGGGCGGTGACGACGTCGCGCTGGTGACGGCACTGTGGGCGAACAACGAGGTCGGCACCCTGCAGCCCGTGAGCGAGATCGTGGCTGCCGCCGCCCGGTATGGAGTGCCCGTGCACCTCGATGCCATCGCGGCCTACGGCTCCGTGCCGATCGACTTCCACGCGAGCGGTGCCGCGGCGCTCAGTGTCTCGGCGCACAAGATCGGCGGTCCGGTCGGCGTCGGAGCGCTCCTGCTGGCCCGCACGGCGACGGTCGAGCCACTGCTGCACGGCGGCAACCAGCAGCGTGCGCGCTCCGGGACCCAGGACGCCGCGGGGGCGTCCGCGTTCGGCGTCGCGGCCGAGCTCGCCACGACGAACCTGGCTGAGCACGCGGCCCGGCTCGCGGCGTTGCGCGATCGGCTGGTGCGCGGCATCCAGAACACGGTGCCCGGCGCGACCCTGCGCGGCGACCCCGACCCGGCCGGCCGGCTGCCGGGCAATGCCCATTTCACCTTCATGGGTTGCGAGGGCGACTCCCTGCTCTTCCTGCTGGATGTCGCGGGCTTCTCGGTCTCGACCGGCTCGGCCTGTCAGGCCGGAGTGCCCGAGGCCTCGCACGTGCTGCTCGCGATGGGACTCAGCGAGGCGGATGCCCGCGGAGCCCTGCGCTTCACCCTCGGCCCTGACACGACGGCCGACGAGATCGACGCGCTGCTAGCGGTTCTTCCCGGTGTGGTCGAGCAGGCGCGCGCCGCCGGCATGGCCGAGCGGCAGCCGACACTGGGGCGTTAGCTCACAGCTCTGGGCGACCGCGCCGCGTCAACTTGACAACGGTTCACCTTCAATCCAGACTCCGTATTCGTGCCCACATCCCGAAAGTTCCGGTCCGGTGCGCCCATCTCGATGGGCATTGCCGTGGTCCTCGCGTTCGCCTCCGCCCTCGCGGTTGCGGGGCCCGCTCAGGCCACCGAATGGGGGAACGTGCAGGGTTACTTCTACACTCCGGTCTCCGGTGTCGATCAAGTGGTAACCGACGCCTGGGAGATTCGGATCTATTCGACGCACAGCAGCTATGCCGTACCTGTCGGTCAGTACGGAGGTGGGCAGTTCGCCGTGCAGGTGCCCGCCGGAGACTACAAGATGAGTTTCAAGCAGATCCACGTCCCGGAGGACGCATATCTCACCTGGAGTGGAGACACGCCAGACGAATCTGCAGCCGAGATCATCCATGTCGACCCGAACGCCATTGTCAACTACGACGTGCACGCACCAGCAGCCGGCAGCATCAGTGGAACCGTGAACTTTATTGGCGGTGCGACGAACGGCGCCTACGTGAGCGCCTATCGGTTGAGTCCTTCAGGGACCAGATTTACCGTTTACCGCGAACAGAGCGCTGACGCCGACGGCAGCTACTCGCTGGCGGGGCTGGCTGCAGGCTCCTATCTCGTGCGCTTTACGGGGCAGCAGGACGGCCTTCCCGCATCGGTGGAGTACTGGAACGCGAGCAACTACATTCTCGATTCCCAACTTAAGGCGGTGGCGGCCGGGGACGCCGTGTCCAACATCGACGGCACCATTGGTCCGGGTGGCGTCTACATCGGTCGCATCGGCGGTGCAGATCGCTTTGCCGTCTCAGTGAATCTCTCATCGGGCTTCGCGCCCAACGTTCCCGCTGCGTTCGTCGTGAATGGCCTCAACTTCCCGGACGCGTTGAGCGCGGGTGCTGCAGCAGCTCACCTCGGCGGGCCCGTTCTCTTGACATCTCCGACCTCGCTCCCTGCAAGCGTTGCATCAGAGTTGACGCGCCTTTCGCCACAACACATCTACATCGTCGGCGGTCCCAACTCCGTATCCGCCGACGTCGCAACCCAACTGGAAGCGTTTGCGCCAGCTGGTCAGGTGACACGGATCAGCGGTGCTGACCGATACGAAGCGTCGAGAAATGTGGCATCGCAGCTCTTCTCTGCGGCAGGGGTCGTCTACCTCGCTAATGGAGCGAACTTTCCCGATGCGCTTGCAGCGGGACCGGCCGCATCGGGCGAGGCGGCACCGGTCGTGCTCGTCAATGGATCTCAGCAGTCGATCGATGAGGCGACGGCCACGCTCTTTCAGTCTTTGGGAACGAAGAAGATCATCATCGCCGGGGGGCCGGCTTCGGTGAGTCAGGGCCTCGAAGACTCTCTCGCCACGATTCCTGGGGTGCAGGAGGTTTATCGGCGAACCGGCTCCGACCGGTATGGGGCTGCGGAGTCGATCAACAATGCCGGCTTCGACTTGGCAGACACCATGTTCTTGTCTACCGGTGTGAAGTTCCCTGATGCCTTGTCCGCAGGCCCGGTGGCGGGTTCGCTGCTCGCGCCGATCGCGCTGGTCCATCCCGACTGCATTCCATCTGCTGTCCTCGACGAGATGCTTTCGCTCCACGTCCGCGACGTGTGGATCCTCGGTGGAGAGGCGACACTCAACTCCGATGTCGAGAATCTCGTGGTCTGCTCAAGCTGACGAACACCTCGCACCAGGGCCGCGTACCCTGAAACCATGCGAGTTCTTGCGGCGATGAGCGGCGGCGTCGACAGCGCCGTCGCCGCTGCGCGCGCGGTCGACGCCGGGCACGATGTGGTCGGGGTGCACCTCGCGCTGAACCGGAATCCCGGCACCCTGCGCACCGGCGCCCGCGGCTGCTGCACCATCGAAGACTCGATGGATGCCCGCCGCGCCGCCACCCTGCTCGGCATCCCGTTCTACGTCTGGGATTTCAGCGAGCGGTTCAAGGCCGACGTGATGGATGACTTCGTCGCCGAGTATGCCGCGGGCCGCACCCCGAACCCGTGCATGCGCTGCAACGAGAAGATCAAGTTCGCGGCTCTGCTCGAGAAGGCTCTCGCTCTCGGGTTCGACGCGGTGGCCACCGGGCACTACGCGAACATCGTGGTCGACGATCAGGGCAACCGCGAGCTGCACCGCGCCGCCGACTGGGCCAAGGACCAGAGCTACGTCCTCGGCGTGCTGACGACGGAGCAGCTGGCGCACGCGATGTTCCCGCTCGGCGCGACGCCGTCGAAGGCCGAGGTGCGCGCCGAGGCCGCGGCGCGCGGGCTGACGGTGGCCCAGAAGCCGGACAGCCACGACATCTGCTTCATCCCGGATGGCGACACCCGAGGCTTCCTGGCCGGTCGGGTCGGCGCAGAAGACGGCCCGATCCTCGACCGCGACGGCCGCTTGCTCGGTACCCACGCCGGAGCCGCCGCCTTCACGGTCGGCCAGCGCAAGGGCCTCAACATCGGCTTCCCGACCGACGACGGCAAGCCGCGGTTCGTGCTCGAGGTGCGTCCGGTGAGCAACGAGGTCATCGTGGGTCCGCGCGAGGCGCTCGCCGTGACCGAACTGGCCGGATCGCGGTTCAGCTGGGCCGGGCGGCCGCCCGCAGACGCGACCACGCCGTTCACCTGCGATGTGCAGGTGCGTGCGCACGCCGATCCGGTTGCCGCGACAGCCGCGCTGCGCGGTGGCGAGCTCGCGATCACCCTGGACCAGCCGATCATGGGCGTGGCACCCGGGCAGACCGCGGTCGTCTACGTCGGCACCCGAGTGCTGGGGCAGTGCACGATCGACCGCACAGTGAGTGCGGTGCCCGTTCACCCGGCCTAGTCGGCGCCGTCGGCCGCCGCGTCGATCGCCTCCTGACATTCCTCGATCGCCTCGCGCGCCCAGCCCCGCTGCTCTTCGGTGCCGAACTGCTCGGCATCCCGCAGCGCCTGCTCGAACTCCTGCAACGCGGCCGTGAGCTCGCCCGCGTCGAACAGCGCCCAGCCGCGGTTGTTGTGCAGCGAGACACGCCAGCGCTGCGTGCGGCGATCCGGGGCGGGATCCGCGTCGAGCACGGCAAGCGCCGCCGCGACGTGCGCGTCACCCCGCTCGGGTTGGGCGATGCCGAGCATGTGCAGGGCATCCACTAGCAGGAACGGCTCGTCGGCCGCCTCGGCGATGGTGGCGGCGTTCTCGAAGAAGCCGACGGCATCCGCGGGATGCCCGCCCGAGTTGCGCAGGCGTCCCCGCTCGAGAGCCACGCGCGCCCGGATCGCGGGCACCGGCGCGTCGATCCGCTCGAGCACGCGATCCGCCTCGTCGTAGCGGGCCTGGAGTCCGAGCGCACGCGCGAGCTGCGTGCCGAGCACCGCCCGCGCGACCGGGTCGTCGGACGACGAGATCGCCCCGCGGAATGCCGCCTCGCTCGCGATCGGATCGCTGAAATCCCAGAGCGCGTCCAGGTCGTCTTGGCTGATGCTCATGGCTCGATCCTGCCCTCTCGCGAGTCGGAGGTCGACCGTAAGCTCGGTGCATGGCACGCGGCTCGAAGACCTCGGAATCCATCGATCAGGTCCCTCAGAAGACTGGGGTCGAGCTGGCGGCGGCCAAGACCGAGGCCGATGCCCTGACCACGCGGATCCTCGAGTTGCGCAACGCCTACTACGAGCGCGATGCGCTGCTGGTCAGCGACGAGGAGTACGACCGGATGATGCGCCGGCTCGAAGAGCTCGAGCGGTTGTTCCCCGAGTTGCAGAGCCAAGACAGCCCGACGCAGACCGTCGGCGGCCGGGCCGACTCCACCCTGTTCGACCCGGTGCGTCACGCCGAGCCGATGCTGAGCCTCGACAACGTCTTCAGCCGTGACGAGTTCTTGGCGTGGGCGGCCAAGGTCGAACGCGACTCGGGCCGCCGGGTCGACTACCTGTGCGAGCTCAAGATCGACGGCCTGGCGATGAACCTGCGCTACGAGAACGGCGTGCTGGTCAGCGCGGCCACCCGCGGCGATGGAGTCGTGGGCGAAGACGTCACCGAGAACGTCCGGATCATGAGCGCGATCCCGAGCCGCCTCGCCACGACGAACCCGCCGCCGCTGGTCGAGGTGCGCGGCGAGGTGTTCTTCCCTGTGGCGGCCTTCGACGAGCTCAACGCCGCGCAAGCGGCAGCGGGTGACCGCATCTTCGCAAACGCGCGCAACGCGGCATCCGGATCCCTTCGCCAGAAAGAAGAGGGAAAGAGCGCCGACGCCCTGGCCCGCATGCGCAATCGGATCAGCAAGCTGCAGCTGCTGGTGCACGGCATCGGCGCGTGGCCCAACCCGCGCGATGACGCCGGCAACCCGGTGACGAGTCAGTCGGCCATCTACGAGTTGCTGAAGAGCTGGGGGCTGCCGACCAGCCCGTACTTCAAGGTGGTCAAGACGGCCGAGGAGGCCGCCGACTTCATCGAGTACTACGGGGCGCACCGCTCGCCCGAGCAGGGCGGCCCGTCGCACGAGATCGACGGCATCGTGATCAAGGTCGACGAGCTCGCCCTGCATGACGAGCTCGGTGCCACCAGCCGTGCGCCGCGCTGGGCGATCGCCTACAAGTACCCGCCCGAGCAGGTGAACACCAAGCTGCTCGACATCGTGGTGTCGATCGGCCGCACGGGTCGCGCGACGCCCTTCGCCGTCATGCAGAAGGTGCGCGTTGCCGGCAGCGAGGTGCGGCAGGCGACGCTGCACAACCAAGACGTCGTGAAGGCGAAGGGCGTGCTGATCGGCGACACGGTCGTGCTGCGCAAAGCAGGCGACGTGATCCCCGAGGTGCTCGGCCCCGTGGTCGAGTTGCGCGACGGCACCGAACGCGAGTTCGTCATGCCCATGCACTGCCCCGAATGCGGCACCCGGCTCGCGCCTGCCAAAGAGGGCGACGTCGACCTGCGCTGCCCCAACGCGCGAGCCTGCCCGGCGCAGGTGCGCGGCCGGGTCGAGCACATCGCCGGCCGGGGCGCGCTCGATATCGAGGCGATCGGAGAGGTCGCTGCCGCGGCGCTGACCCAGCCGCTGCATCCGCCCACGCCGCCGCTGGTCACCGAGGCGGGCCTGTTCGACTTGACCCTGCGCGATCTCTTCCCGATCGAGGTGGTGGTGCGCGATCAGGAGACCGGGCTGGTCAAGGTGGTCGACGAGACCGATCCCGGGTGGCCGGGCCGGCCGTACACCACCCGTGACGGCGTCGAGCTACGGGTGAAAGTGGATGCGCCGTTCCGGCGCCAGCGCAAGAAGAGCGGCAAGGATGCCGACCCGCCGTTCGATCCCGAGGCCGGCACGCCCGGGCACCCGGCGTGGGACGGCGACGCCGACCACATCCTGTCCAAGGTCGCCTCCGACGTGATCGCCAACATCGATGCCGCGAAGACGCAAGACCTCTGGCGCTTCCTGGTCGCGCTCAGCATC
>Ga0105248_10000683_pt1 | contig 38319 bp, 28 predicted proteins | sample KBSS34metaG_FD_81524 | JGI IMG/M metagenome (GOLD analysis project Ga0105248, IMG submission 81524) | Switchgrass rhizosphere microbial communities from Kellogg Biological Station, Michigan, USA - KBS S3-4 metaG | ecosystem: Host-associated > Plants > Roots > Rhizosphere > Soil | place...
AGGCGCCATCATTTACGCCGTCGCCACGGCTGACAATGTGGGAGGCGCTTCCGCCTCCGGACCCAACAAGGCGAAAACGAACATGCCGTTCGGCAATCTGAAGTATGCCCAATGGGGCGGTCAGGCCTGCAATCCCTACGACACCGCGCGAGAACCGCGGGGCACAAGCAACGGTTCCGGTGTGTCTGTAGCAGCCAACCTGGCAACGTGCTCCATTTGTGAGCAGGGATCTGCTTCGTGCAAAGGGCCCGCTTCACGAAACAACATCGTCAATCTTCTCACCACGAAAGGCATCCTGATGGACGGTGGCGTCGGCAGCAAGAACGCCGGCGATCGGGCAGGAATTCATTGCCGCACGGTGGCCGATGCCGTGATGGTGCTCGACGCAATCAAGGGTTATGAATCGGATGACATGTTCACTTCCATTCCCAAAGCCCTCATTCCGAAAGAGCCTTATGCCAGCTTCCTCGTCAGCGATAAAGACGTGGCCGACAAACCGCTCAAGGGAGTGCGCGTTGCTATTGCACGCGAATTCATGGTGAAGCACACGAAAAACGATGTCGCCATCAGCGATCAGATCGACAAGGAAATCAAGTCGGTCCTGCGCGATAAGCTTGGCGCCGAGCTCGTTGAAACAGTGGATCCCATGTACGCCGACGATCCCACCGTGCCCAACCTGAAATACACCTTTCAGCAGGCACTCTCCGAAATCCTTCCGCACAATGCGCCCGAATATTTCTGGCAGAAGACTGCGACCGGTGAGCTGGAGTTCGCAGTTCCCGGATGGGACGTCACATCGGTGGATTACGCTGTCGCGCTGTCGATGGGAAAGGCGCCGCTGTCTGAGAAGCTCACGCTGCGACGCATCAGCCAGCGGCTTGGAAATCCCAGCAGTCCATTCACCATCAATAGGTACCTCGCCGAACGCGGCGATACGCGCGTGAAAGACTGGGAAAGCTGGGTTGCCAATGCGAAATTTGAAAACGATGCGCAACGGGCCAGTGCCATGAATGCCATCGGCGATAAGGATCCGCGGGCGAATCCCGAATCGGTAAGTTATCTGAAAATGCAATCCGTGCTGCGAATGGTCATTCTGAAGGTCATGTACGAGAACAACATTGATGTGTTCGTCAATCCGGAGCAGACCACTCCGCCATACAAGCTGGGAGGGCCAGGCGAGCCCGAAGTCAACGACCGTCCCACTATCAGCTGTTGCACTGCTTTCACCGCCCTTCTCGGCGGACCCGAAATGGACATACCCGCCGGATATACGCAGATCGTGTATGACCAGACCTACGCACTCACACCGGACAAGAAGGACTACATCGAAGTCACCGGCGAGGTGGAGTCCCAACTGCCCTACCCGATGCCAATCAGCATGATGTTCTGGTCCGCACCCGGCAGCGATTCGGCAGTCATCAAAGCGGCATCCGCATACGAGGCCGCCACGCATCATCGTGTGCCACCTGCTGCTTTCGGTCCACTGCCTGCTTCTGTAAGTCGACTCGGCAGCAAGTAGCCGAAAACGCGAATCTGCTGCAGGCGGCGACTTGTGAACGCGCCTGCAGCAGAGAACACGAGAATTCTGAATCCTTGATATCCAGAATGGACAGATGACATGCAAGGAAACGAACTAATGGAATGGCCGCGCAGAGAAGCAGCGTTTCTGGAGAAGACTCGACCGAATGAGAGTCCCGTGAAGCCGTATCGCGAACGCGTAGCAAGAATTGCTCACCTTCTGATGAGCGATTCCTGCGATGCCACTCACGTCATTCAGGAAACATTTCAGAATCTGTCTTGCAACACTCAACGCCAGAGCGAGGACTCTTCACGGGATCCTGGTTTTCCGCACTGCCGTTTCGACAATCCGGAATCGACAGCGCTGGTGGAATTGGCGAGATCGATTTCTTCATCCGCTCTCAAATCCCGCAACGAACAACGAGGCTCTCGTTCGACAGGGGCTCTACTGTCTTTCTCGCAGCCACCGGTTGATTCTTGTGCTTCGCGAGATCGAAGGCCTGTCCTATTCCGAGATTTCAGAGGTCCTGGGACTTCCGGCCGGAACAGTAAAATCTGGGCTGATGCGCGCCCGCACCCGAATGCTGAACTCTGTGATGCAGCCGCGAGCGCGGATGGCAGATGCGATCAATAATTAGGCTACATTCTTGTGCGCAATGCGTACATTCTTGCCGGTTGACAGCGACGCCCTCGGACCCTATTCTGCGTTGCATCCGCTAATCCTTGTTCGATTGGCTTCCACATTTCATCTCTGATCAAAACTCTTCGTGACCTCGCAGTCACTTCATTGATTCGATCGACGCCCGCCGCGTTTCGGAGGACATATTCATGATTCACAGAATTGGAACACTGGTGCTGATGATGATCGTCGGCCTGTGCTCAACAGCGGTTGCGGAACGGCCGGACCCGGATCGAGTCGCGGTCGTGAATGGCGAGTCCATTTCGATACAGGAAGTCGAGAAAGCCGCGGAAGGGGCAATGAAGAGTATCGAACTTCGAAGGACTCAATTCGAAATCGAATTGGAGCGCGATCGTAAGGTGGCACTTGACGATGCTCTGGAGGGAATTGTGCGAGACCGTCTTCTGGCAGCGGAGGCAAAGAAGCACAAGGTGTCGGTCGAGGAATTGATTGCGCTCGAAGTCGACAGCATCGTTCCGCAACCGGCCGATGATTTTGTCGTTCAGTTCTACAACGAAAACAAATCAAGACTTGAGGGTTCTCTGGCAGACAACGCATCTGCGATTCGCGACTATCTCAGAAGCGAGAAGAGACAGACCGTATTTGACTCTTTTGTTGCCGACTTGAAGAAGGACTACGGAGTGAAATCCTGGCTAGAGCCGTCAAGAACAACCATTGCCACGGCGGGGCGCCCATCCAAAGGTCCAGCCAACGCTCCTGTGACCATCGTGGAATTTTCAGACTTCGAGTGTCCCTTTTGCCGTGCCCTGTTTCCGACCCTTGAGAGAATTGAAGCGGACTATAAGGACAAACTGCGGGTGGTTTACCTCCAGTTCCCTTTGGCCACCATGCACACTCACGCAAGAAAGGCCGCCGAAGCTTCGCTGTGCGCCTATGAGCAAAACAAATTCTGGCCGTTTCACGATGCCATGTTCAACGACCAGCAAAACCTATCGGTCAACGATCTGAAACAAAAGGCAAAAGATCTCTCACTCGACATGAAGGCCTTCAATACATGCCTGGACAGCGGCAAATATCTTTCCGAAATTCAAAGCGACATGGAGGAGGGCGTCAGAGTCGGGATCAGCGGCACACCCGCGATCTTCATCAACGGCCGACTGCTCATCGGGGCGCAGCCATACGCCGACATTCAGAAGATCGTCGAAGATGAGTTGCGGCGCTCTGCCATGGACTGAATCGTCATCGTATCGACTCGGACGGTATTGTCGAACGCACGACAATACTGTATGCCGGCAGCACGTTTTTTCGTCTCCGAGACCCACCACACACACCACCAACACCACTCGTCAGGACGAGTTCGAACTGACGATCCGTTAAGGGCAGAGGTTCTCCGCCTCTGCCCTTTTTCTCAGGCGGGTCTTCAATAAACTCCTGCAAAGTAGAGTCGTTGCCATATAATCTCGCCGAGTTCTATCTCCACGTGGAGAAATGCCCATGTCGGCAGCAAGGCGAGCGGTTTTTGCAATTTTCTGTTTTTCCGTTTGTGCACATGCGCAAACCCGCACGCTAGCTGTGTATTCGGGCCCCACCCAGCATCTTGAAAGCTCCGCATTGCATTCGCTTCAGACGGAACTACAGCGGGTGCTTACACCTGCTGGCATCAACATGACATGGGTACAGGCAGGACCGGCTGAACAGAACGTTCCGGAAGTTCAACTTTCCGTTGTCGGTGCGTTTGATGGCGACTGCTCGGTGAATAGACTTCCAGATCTGCCGGGTCGGGCGATTCAAACGCGGACACTGGCCGACTCTTCGGTTTCCAGTGAGCACGTCCTTCCATATTTTCGAGTCGACTGTGCCCGCATCATCCGCACTCTGTCTCCAGCCCTGAGATCCCTGAGCGTTCCCATGCGTGAAACGATTCTTGGACGAGCCCTCGCTCGCGCCATTGCCCACGAGATCTACCATATTGTGGGCCAGACTACCGGCCATGAAAAATCCGGGATCGCCAAAGCTTCTCTGTCGCTGGCCGACCTCTACTCCGTGAAGTTCGACTTCAATGCCGAAAGTCTTCGTCGAATGCAGGCTCCGATTTCTCCAACTCTTTCAAGGAATGCTCTGGCGGTTCTGATATCTCGCTGACTTCCTTCCGCCGGCTCTTCCGGTGCAGCTCTTCCGCCAAAATGACGGCTTCCGCCAGATTTCGCATTGGACGACGCATCCTGCGGCTTTCGCTGCGGAGGTGCAGGTAGGCTTCTTCTTCAGTGAGCCCATCGCGCTGCTGAAGAATACCTTTCGCGCGCTCGACGATCTTTCGCGCCTCAAGCGTCCTTTTCATTTCAAGAGACTCGGACATCAGACGGGCATTTTCCAAAGCCATGGCTGCCTGTCCGGCAAGAGCCTGGGCGAAGAGTGTTTCTTCCTTTGAGAAGACACGCCTGTCCTTCAAATAGATATTCAATGTTCCGATAACGCCCTGGCTTGTCAGTAGGGGCACCGATAGCAGCGATGCGAGGCCTGCCTTGCGCGCGAGTTCCGGATAACGGTAGAGCTTCTCTGTGCGAACATCCTCCACGATCAGTGGCTTTCGCTCCCGTACCACGCGGCCGATTAGAGAGTCCTCGATGCGGATGGGCATTCGGTTGAGATATTCCGGTGCCGAACATCGAGCCGCCTTGATTGCGAGTTCCTTCCGATTCTCGTCAACAATCATGATCGAACAAAGCGGCGAATCGAACGTCTGCGCCACCATTTCGGATATGGTCTGGAGAATCCGGTCCAGAAAGCCTTCGTTTGCGACAGTCTCTCCGAGCGTCGCAAGAAGCTCCACTTTCCTTGAGGCTGATTGCGATTGCTCCTGTAGCTTCGCCTTGGCGATTGCTCCAGCCATCTGTTCCGCCACATATCCAAGCAGCGCGACTTCTTCCGGACCATGATTTCTGGGATTCCAATGGTGGACATTGATGACTCCAATCACTTCTCCACTTGTGACAAGAGGAACGGACAGGAATGCTTCATAGGTATCCTCCTGCAGAGAGCTGAACGTCTTGAAGCGCGGGTCCCTCGACGCCTCGGATGACAGCGCGACAACCGAGCGGTGTTGTGCCACCCACCCTGTGACTCCTTCGCCAATCTTCATCCGAATCTTCCCGATTTCTGTTGCGTGGGGAAGCTGCGAAGCACATAAAACAATTTCTCCTGCCAGTTCGTCGACCAGATACACCAGACACGCATCGCAGCGCGTAACGCTGACGACAAGCGCAACCAGCTCCTCCAGCATCTTCCCCAGCGTCAGGCTGGAACTGACGATTCCGCTGATCCGGTGCAGCAACTCCAGCTGCCTGTCGGAATCCAGCAACCGCGTACCAGGTAACGGCAATTCTTCCTCTGCCCTCATCGGCGCCTCCTCATCCATATGCTTTGCGTCTGGCACGGCGAATGCCGAACACCTCCAATTCCCGCGACAGCTGATTCGAAAGCGGTTCCAGGAATTCAACTTGAAGTCAGACCTTTTACCAGCCGACAAGCGTGTCGGATCCAGCCTCAAGCCCGACAGATTCGTTCGATTCATCGTTATTCGATGAGGATCGGAACGCATTAGAGTCCATCGTCACGTTAGCTATTGACAGTCACCATCGCCCATGTGAGACTTTGAAAATTCCGGCGGTCCTCGTATCGACCCCACCTGCGCGTCACGTTTCCACGCTTCGAGATTTCAACTTTTCAGCAACTCAACGCAGTCAACGTTCGCAATCGAAAGTGGGGTAATTGTGTTTATCTTCAAGAATCTACTTTTACGGAACTTACCTGTTTTTCTGTTGGGCGTAACGATGCTTTCTCCGCGATTACTTGGCCAGACGGCTGGCGGCTTCCATATCGAGGAGGCTTCGATCACCGATATTCAAAGTGCAATTCGCGCGGGACAAACCACCTGCAGACAAGTGGTGCAGGCTTATCTCAACAGAGCGAAGGCATACAACGGCGTCTGCACCGCGCTGCTGACAAAAGACGGCGCGCCGATTCCTGCTTCAACTGGCATGGTCCGGGCCGGTGCGCCAATCCAGTATCCGACAAAGACCGTCGCCGCCTCGACGGTCTTCCCAAACCTCGACCAATACAAGGGACTCCCTCTCGACCTCGGCAAGATGATCACATCCATTTCCGATCCGAGCGTGAAACTGCAATACGGTTGGCGGGTCGGCATTCCCGAAGCCGGACAGCTGAATGCGCTCGAGACATTGAACATTCGTGGCGAACGCTCCATCACCTGCAAGGGCGACTTCGACCGGGCGCCATCGGATGGTTCCCTGCCGGCAGGCGCTCCAAAACCCTGCGAAGAATTCCGGAAAGTGCCGGACGCGCTGGAACGCGCGGATGAACTGGACCGCCAATATGGCCGCAACCCGGATCTCGCAAGCCTTCCCATGTATTGCGCAGTCTTCTCACTCAAGGACTGGTACGACGCCAAAGACATGCGTGGAACCGGTGGCAACGACGTGAATTTTGCAATGGATGTGCCCCGGGAGGACTCTCCGGACATCGCTGCACTTCGCAGCAAAGGCGCGATCATATTCGCGGTCGCTTCGGCCAGCAACGTCACCGGCGCGTCGGCGAATGGACCCGCCAAGCCGACGTTGTATACCCCGGACACCAACCTGCAATATGCGCCCTGGAGCGGACAGGCCTGCAATCCCTACGACACTGCACGCGTGCCGCGAGGCACGAGCAATGGTTCCGGCGTTTCCGTTTCGGCCAACCTGTCGACGTGTTCGATTTGTGAACAGTCGTCCGCATCGTGCAAAGGCCCGGCGTCGAGAAACAATATCGTGAATCTTTTGACCACGAAGGGAGTCATTGGAGACGGCGGCATCACCGGGAAGAATTCCGGCGACCGCTCGGGCATTCACTGCAAGTCCGTTACGGACGCTGCGCTCGTCCTCGATGCGATCAAGGGTTTCAAGTCGGACGATATTTTCTCTGCAATTCCAAAGGGCATTATCCCGAAGGAACCCTATTCCAGTTTCGTCGTCCCGGATTCGGCCGTAGCCGCGAAGCCGCTTCAGGGCGTCCGCGTCGGCATCGTGCGCGAATTCATGGTGAAACACACGAAGAACGACGTTGCAATCAGCGATCAAGTCGACAAGGAAATAAAGTCCGTCCTTCGAGACAAGTTGGGAGCAACGCTGGTGGAGTCTGTGGATCCGATGTATCCGGATGACCCTTCAGTCCCGAACATGACCTACACGTTCCAGGATGCAATGGCAGAAATCCTGCCGAGCACCATGCCGGAATACTTCTGGAAGAAGTCGAGTACCGGGGAACTGGCATTCGCCGTTCCGGGCTGGGATGTTCAGAGCATGAACTATGTCGTGGCCCTGTCGCTGCGCAAGGCACCTCTGTCGGATAAGATCAACCTTCGGTCCATCACCGATGGGTTATCGAATCCTGCAAACGTTCTCCTCGCGGATCGGTATCTCAGCGACCGGGGAGACGAACGAGTCAAGGACTGGCCCAGCTGGGTCGCTAATGCAACGTTCAAGAACGATGAGGAACGCGCACGAGCAGTGAATGCCACAACTGTTACGGACCCCAGACCACCAGTTGGATCCATCAGCTACTTCCATATGCAGTCGGTCGTTCGCATGATCGTGATGAAAGTCATGTATGAAAACAAAATCGATGTCTTTGTGAACCCGGAGCAGACCACGCCGCCATATCTCCTCGGCGGTGCGCTGGAGCCGGAAGTGAATGGCCGCGGCACCCAAAGCTGCTGTCAGCGATTTACGGCTCTGCTTGGGAGTCCGGAGGCCGATGTTCCGGCGGGTTATGTCACGACGACCTACGATCCCAAATATGTTTTGAGCGACGATAAGACGGAATACATCGCAGTAACGGGCGATGTGGAGTCCAGGCTACCGCACCCCATGCCGATCAGCATGATGTTCTGGGGCGGCCCCGGCACCGACCCCGACGTTATCAAAGCCGCATCCGCATACGAGGCCGCAACGCACCATCGGATTCCACCGCCGGACTTTGGTCCGTTGCAGGCTCCTTCCGAAGGTTCCGGCCGCTGACCCCGTTTGCGTTGTAGGCGCGGTCTGCGACCGCGCGCATTCCTGGCTTCAACACGCGGTGAAACCAGGCATCGTGCGCGGTCGCAGTCCGCGCCTACAACATCAGCGTTCGACGGATTGCAGAAATTCGATCAGCCGTTCCGCGATGGGCGTAAGCAGTTTCTGCCGACGATGAATGATCCCGATGGGCCGCACCAGCTCCGGCATATCGATGGGAACCGCCGCTACCATTCCGTTCTCCACTTCACGGCTCACGCTCGTCACCGGAAGAATGCTCACTCCCGATTCAATGGAAATGGCCTGCTTGATCGTTTCGATATTGTCGAACTCCATCGCGACGCTGGGCTTGACTCCGCGCTGGCGCAGAGAACGATCGACGGCTTTGCGAATTGCCAGATTCTTTTCAAAGGCGATGAATTTCTCTCCCGCAAGGTCCCTGGCGGCAACCATCCTCTTTCGTGCAAACGGATGCGTCTTGTAGCAGACGAAAACCATCGGCTCGTCATGCCATGGAATGACTGTGAGTGACCGGTGCGCCGTTGGAAACGAAAGCATTCCCAGATCAGCTTCGTCGTTGATCACCGCTTCCACAACTTCATCCGGATGCAGAAATGCCAGACGGATTCTTGCCTGCGGATACCGCGTGTTGAATTGCTGCGTGTAGTACCCCATATCCTGCAGCCCGACCGAATAGATCACCGCAACGCGCACGATACCGCCAAGCTCTTCGCGCTGTCCGGTGATCTCCGTCTTGACTTTCTCGTACTGGTCCAGCAGCGCTTCGCACGCTTCGAAAAAACGCCGGCCCTCGGGAGTCACCATGAACGGACGCTTTGTACGGTCGATCAATCGGGCACCGAGCTCCTTCTCCAATTGCCGGACGGCCTGGCTGGCTGCAGATTGCGAGATGTGCTGGGACGCCGCGCCCAACGAAAAACTGCCGGATCGAATCACTTCACAATAGAGCGTCAACGTGTCGAGGTTCATATGCCAGCCGATTCTATATTAGAAATACTAATGTAATGTAAGCTAATTTTACGTGCTGACTTATTTAGCACAAACATTTAAAGTAATGATTCCAAAAAAATTTGGGCCGATTTTCCAAGGCTGATACTTAGGAAGGAAGGCAGAGCATGTATCCCGGTATCCCTGAAAAACAGGGTTTATACGATCCTCAATTTGAACACGACAGTTGCGGTGTTGGCTTCGTCGTCGACATGTTCGGTCGCAAGTCCAATGCGATTGTCCGCAAATCTCTTCAGGTACTCATCAACCTGCAGCATCGCGGCGCCAAAGGTTGCGAAATCAACACGGGTGACGGCGCGGGAATTCTGCTGCAGGTTCCGCACGATTTCCTGCTTGAGGAAGTAAAGAAACTGGGAATTGTTTTGCCGGAGCCGGGCCAGTACGGAGTAGGAATGGTCTGCCTGCCGCAGGACGCATCCGCAAGACGCAGATGTGAAGAGCTTCTCGAAGCTGCAATCGCGCGCACCGGCCAGTCGCTGCTTGGCTGGCGCGATGTCCCTACCGACAATTCAGAAATTGGAAACAGTGCAAAAGCGGTGGAGCCTGTATTCCGACAGATCTTCGTCGGCTGCGGTCCAACGGTAAGGAATCGCGAAGAACTGGAGCGCCAGCTGTACCTGATCCGGAGGCGCGCTGAAAACGCAGTGACGGCTTCCGACATCAAGGACAGGAATTATTTTTATGTGTCGAGCCTTTCTGCAAACACCATCGTATACAAGGGCATGCTGTCGGCTGATCAGATGGACACGTACTTCCCCGATCTTGTCGACCCTCGGGTGGAGTCTGCTCTCGCCGTCGTGCATCAACGATTCAGCACCAACACCTTTCCAAGCTGGCCGCTGGCGCATCCGTTCCGTTACATTTCACACAACGGAGAAATCAACACGCTGCGCGGCAACATCAACTGGATGAAAGCGCGTGAACGCCAGTTCAGGTCTGCATTCTATGGCGAAGATGTGGCCGACCTGCTGCCGATACTCAACGAATCCGGCAGCGATTCCGCCATAATCGACAACGCCATCGAGATGCTCGTGATGTGCGGCCGCTCGCTTCCTCACGCCATGATGATGGCCATTCCGGAAGCATGGGATGGGCACAAGACCATGTCCGATGAGAAGAAAGCCTTTTATGAATTCCATTCCTGCCTCATGGAACCATGGGACGGGCCGGCATCGATGGTTTTCACCGATGGTCGCGCCATCGGCGCGGTGCTCGATCGCAATGGTTTGCGGCCATCGCGGTATTACGTTCTGAAAGACGGCATGGTGGTTATGGCCTCCGAAGTTGGAGTGCTTGATGTCGATCCCAAGGAAATCGTACTGAAGGGACGATTGCAACCTGGGAAAATGTTCCTCATCGACACGCTTGAAGGACGCATTGTCGACGATGCGGAAATCAAGAGCAGGATCACATCTGCACATCCGTACCGGCAGTGGCTCAATGACAACATGATTGATATTGCGAAGCTTCCGGCTGCTCCCGAGCTTCCGCCTCCCGATCATGAAACCGTTCTTGCCCGGCAGCAACTGTTTGGCTACACGCATGAGGACCTGAGAATCATCATGGCGCCCATGGCAAAGAACGGCGAAGAGGCGATCGGCTCCATGGGCACGGACACACCGCTGGCGGTGCTTTCCGATCGTGCGCCAATTCTTTTCAATTACTTCAAGCAGCTCTTTGCCCAGGTGACGAATCCTCCCCTGGATGCGATCCGCGAAGAACTGGTCACCTCGATGTCGACGGCGCTTGGACCGGAGCTGAATCTGCTTGAGCCGGGGCCAGAAAGCTGTCGCATGATCAAAATCAATTCGCCGGTTCTCAACAATGACGATCTTGCGAAGCTGCGGTACATGAAACATCCGGATTTCAAAACAGTAACGCTGCCCATGAAGTTCAACGTGTCCGAAGGCGGAGCCGGATTACGTCAGGCAATGGACGATCTTTGCGCGGCGGCAAGTTATGCGATCACGGACGGCGCAACGATTCTGATTCTTTCCGATCGGGGCATGGACAAACATCACGCTCCGATTCCCAGCCTGCTGGCGACCTCCGGGGTTCACCACCACCTGGTGCGTGAGGGCACGCGGACCAAAGCCACGCTGATTGTGGAAACCGGCGAGGCGCGAGAAGTACATCACTTCTGCCTCCTGATCGGATACGGGGCCTCCGCCATCAATCCGTATCTGGCGTTTGAAACTCTCGACGACATGATTCGCGGACACCTTCTGACCAGTATTGATCACGTTTCGGCCGTGAAGTACTACAACAAGTCCGTAGCGAAGGGCGTCCTCAAAGTCATGTCGAAGATGGGTATCTCGACTCTGGAAAGCTATCGCGGAGCGCAGATCTTCGAAGCGATTGGCCTGAATCAGAAATTCGTCGACACGTACTTCACCAACACGCCAACGCGCATCAGCGGAATCGGCATCGACGAGATCGCCGCTGAGGTTGCGGCGCGGCATCATCGCGCATTCCCGGACAGACCGGTGCCCGGACCCGATCTGGACTGGGGCGGACAATATCAATGGCGCGCGGACGGGGAGTACCACATGTACAACCCGGAGACTGTTCACAAGCTTCAGTATTCCACGCGGATGAACAACTACAGGATTTTCAAGGAATACACCGCGCTGATGGACTCCACGAGCCAGAAGATGTGCACCTTGCGCGGGCTCCTGGATCTGAAGTTTGCCGAACAGCCCATTCCGCTCGATGAAGTGGAATCCGTGGAGTCGATCATGACGCGGTTTGCCACAGGTGCCATGTCCTACGGATCGATCAGCAAAGAGGCGCACGAAACTCTGGCAATCGCGATGAATCGGATTGGTGGACGGAGCAACACCGGAGAAGGCGGAGAAGACCCCGCACGCTTCGTTCCGGATCCCAATGGCGACTCGCGGTCGAGCGCGATCAAGCAGGTGGCCTCGGGAAGATTTGGCGTTACGAGCCAGTATCTGGTCAGCGCTCGTGAATTGCAGATCAAGATGGCGCAGGGCGCGAAACCCGGAGAAGGCGGCCAGCTGCCGGGTCACAAGGTGGATCCGACAATTGCTCGCGTCCGCCACTCCACGCCAGGTGTGGGTTTGATTTCTCCGCCACCGCATCACGATATTTACTCGATCGAGGATCTGTCGCAGCTCATCTACGATTTGAAGAATTCAAATCCGCGAGCGCGCATCAGCGTGAAACTCGTTTCCGAAGTCGGCGTGGGAACGGTGGCGGCCGGTGTCGCAAAGGCGCACGCGGATGTCGTGTTGATTTCGGGGGACAGCGGCGGAACTGGCGCATCGCCGCTGACCAGCCTGAAGCATGCAGGAATTCCGTGGGAACTCGGATTGGCAGAAACACACCAGGTCTTGCTGATGAACGGGCTGCGAAGCCGAATCATCGTTCAGACCGACGGCCAGCTCAAGACCGGAAGAGACGTGGTTATTGGCGCCATGCTCGGCGGCGAAGAATTCGGGTTTGCGACTTCGGCCCTCGTCGTTTCTGGTTGCATCATGATGCGTGTGTGCCATCTCAACACCTGCCCTGTCGGTGTTGCGACGCAGGATCCTGTTCTACGCGAGAAGTTCACTGGAAAACCCGAATACGTCGTGAATTATTTCCGAATGATCGCAGAGGAAGTTCGCGAGATCATGGCGAAACTTGGCTTCCGTACCATCAATGAAATGGTCGGTCGCATCGACAGGCTCGACACACGGAAGGCCGTGGAGCACTGGAAGGCAAGGAAGCTCGATCTCTCATCGATGCTTTACAGCCCGGAGGTGCCGGCCCATTATCCCAGACACCACACGGAAGACCAGGATCACGGGCTGCACCTGGCTCTCGACAACAAGCTGATTGAACTTTCAAAGGACGCTCTCGACCACAGGAAACAGGTCGAGTTCAGTATTCCGATCCGAAACGTCAACCGTACGGTCGGCACGATGTTGGGAAGCGAAGTCACGCGGCGATACGGTGGAGATGGCCTGCCGGAAGATACTATACGGATTTCCCTCAAGGGATCCGCGGGTCAGAGCTTCGGCGCATTTCTGCCGAACGGCATCACCATGACACTGGAAGGTGACGCCAATGACTATTTTGGAAAAGGACTCTCGGGCGGCAAGCTCGTCGTGTTCCCTCCCAATTCCGCAGAGTACAAGGCGGAAGACAACATCATTATCGGAAACGTTGCGCTCTACGGCGCGACCGACGGCGAAGCGTTTATTCGCGGAGTCGCCGGCGAACGGTTCGCCGTTCGCAACAGCGGCGCAACTGCCGTTGTTGAAGGAGTCGGCGATCACGGCTGCGAGTACATGACGCGTGGCCGGGTGATCGTTCTCGGCCGGACCGGGCGTAACTTCGCGGCGGGAATGAGCGGTGGTATTGCATACGTGCTGAATCTGGACGGCGACTTTGCCGAACGCTGCAATCTCGACATGGTCGAACTCGAGACTTTCGAAGATGCCAAGGAAGAGCATCTGGTGCACAGCCTCATCGATGAGCACAGCCGGCTCACAGGCAGCGTTCGCGCTCGTCAGATCGTCGACGAGTGGAGCCGATACCGCGAGATCATGGTCAAGATCATGCCCATCGAATATCGCAAGGTTTTGGAAGCGTCGGGAGCAATCTCGCCGCAGTTAAAGAGCAAGAAGAAATATGGGTAATCCAAAAGGCTTTCTCGAGATCGCTCGAGTCACACCGGAGCGTCGTCCCGTGCAGGAGCGCATTCACGACTGGAAGGAGGTCTACAAGGATTTCCCCGAAGATAAACTGACCGCCCAGGCATCGCGCTGCATGGACTGCGGCATTCCTTTCTGCAATCAGGGATGCCCGCTCGGCAATATCATCCCGGACTGGAATGACCTGGTCTACCGCGGCAACTGGAAAGAGGCCATCAAACGTCTTCACGCCACAAACAACTTCCCGGAATTCACCGGCAGGGTGTGCCCTGCGCCGTGCGAAGGTTCCTGTGTTCTGGGAATCAACGCGGATCCGGTCACCATCAAGCAGGTCGAAGTATCGATCATCGAACGCGCTTTTCAGGAGGGGTGGGTCCAGGCCGCGATTCCCAGGGTGCGAACGGGAAAGAATGTCGCAGTCGTTGGATCGGGCCCGGCGGGCCTTGCCGCCGCCGCTCAATTGAATCTTGCCGGCCACCAGGTGACGGTGTTTGAACGCGCCGATCGTATTGGTGGATTGCTCCGTTATGGCATTCCGGAATTCAAAATGGAAAAGAATGTCCTGGACCGGCGCCTGGACCTTTTGAAATCCGAGGGTGTCGCGTTTCGAACCAATGCCAACGTGGGAATCAATGTTTCCGTCGATGAACTGAAGAAGGAATTCGACTCCATCCTGCTTTCGGGCGGTTCTACGGCACCTCGGGATCTGCCGATTGAAGGACGCGATCTGAAGGGCATCTATTTCGCGATGGAATACCTTCCGCTTCAGAACAAACGCTGCGAAGGCGATACGATTCCCGACAAGGAATTCATCACCGCAAAAGACAAACACGTCGTCATCATCGGAGGCGGAGATACCGGTGCGGATTGCCTCGGCACCGCGCATCGTCAGGGCGCATTGTCGGTGACCCAATTCGAATTGCTTCCGAAACCTCCGAGCAACCGAACTCTGGACAATCCGTGGCCGAACTGGCCAAACATCTTCAGAACATCATCGGCGCACGAGGAAGGTGGAGAACGCGAATACAGCATTCTCACGAGAAAGTTCATCGGGAAAAATGGACATGTTGAGGAGCTTCAAGCCGTGCATGTGGAGTTCGTCGACGACGGCACTGGACGCCGCACCATGAAGGAAGTTTCCGGCACGGAGGTCACACTGAAAGCCGACCTGGTGCTGCTGGCAATGGGATTCCTCGGTCCCGAACGCAAAGGTATGCTCGACCAGCTGGGCGTTACCATCAATGAACGCGGGAATGTCGCCACGGATGCCGAAAAAATGACCAATGTTCCAGGAATCTTTGCGGCAGGAGATATGGCGAGGGGCCAGTCCCTGGTTGTATGGGCAATCCGCGAAGGTCGTCAGGCTGCGAAGTATATCGACAAGTACCTGATGGGCAGTACGGATCTTCCGTAAACGTGATTCCCCTCCTGACTCAGGAGGGGAAAGCGCGCGAAGCGCGCCGGGTGGTTCCAAAGCCGAAACGTTTCGTCATGGGAACCACCCCTCGCACGACTTCAGTCGCAGTCCTACCGTCTCGACTTATTTCCCAGTTGGTGTCGGATTCAGAGCGTTGATCTCACCCTTCAAGCGGTTCCGTTCCGCTTTGAAGCGCGCGCGATCTTCCTTACTTAGCTTCCCGTTCGCCTTGGCGGCTGCGACCTGGTTCCGAAGCGCCTTCTTTTCCTCCTTCAACCGCTTCATTTCCTGCCGGTTCTGTTTTCCGGCCTTCGCTCCCTGACGCACTTTGGCGGGGTTTTGGGCGGCCATTACGCCTGCCGGGACTGAAACCGCAAGCAATGCCGCGGCACAAATAACACTCACGATTTTCCGATTCATATACAGCCCTCCGAATCCGTAGACAGCAAAGCGAGGCAAACGATTAATGGAAGTTTGTGTATGTTATTCTCGCCGGATGATTGTAATGAAGTTTGGCGGCACGTCTGTAGAGGACGCGGTCGCCATGGATCGATCGTGCGGAATCGTCGCACAGCGCATTTCCCGTAAACCTTTCGTTGTGGTATCCGCCCTGGCGGGTACCACCAACGGCCTTCTTGAAGCCGGACGCCTTGCCAGTGAACGAAAGCTGGACGAAGCCTTTTCCATTCTTGCACCGCTGGAAAAGCGGCACGTGGATCTTCTGCCTTCAACGGCGGCGGATTTTGCGGCGCTGCGCGAACTGCTGCGCGCGCTCAGTGCAATCGGTGAATTATCCGCCAGAACCCGCGATCTGATTGCATCCCAGGGCGAGGTCTTGTCTTCGCGGATCTTCACCGACCGGCTCCGCAAGCTGGGCCACGACGCCGTACACATTGATGCGCGAGAATGCATCGTTACGGACGATTCCTTCGGATCCGCTGCTCCTCTAATTGGCACCATTCGGAGCAATCTTCAGAAAACTGCGCGTCCTCATCTGGAGGCAGGCCGTGTCGTTGTTATGGGTGGTTTTATTGGATCCACAGAGAGTGGTGCCACGACAACCCTGGGCCGCGGCGCATCGGACTACAGCGCTGCCATTGCCGGCTCCTCGTTGGACGCCGAAGAAATTCAGATCTGGACCGATGTCGATGGCCTGATGACCACGGATCCTCGAATTGTTCCGACTGCCTGGAAAGTGAAGGAGACCTCGTTCGCTGAAGCGTCCGAACTGGCCTACTTCGGAGCCAAAGTCCTTCATCCAGCCACTGTACTGCCGGCAGTCGACAAGAACATTCCTGTGTTTATCCTGAATTCGCGCAAGCCCTCCGGTTCCGGTACGCGCATTACACGCGACGCGATTCCCTGCAAAAATCTGATCAAAGCCATTGCGGTGAAACGCGGGATCACGGTCGTTACGGTGTCGTCCTCACGCATGCTCATGGCTCACGGGTTTCTTCGCGCACTCTTCGAAGTATTCGATCGCAATCGAGTGTCGGTCGATATGATCGCGACGTCTGAAGTTTCAGTTTCGCTGACGCTGGACAATGCCGCGAAACTTCCGGACATTCTGGAAGAGCTGCGCCCCCTCGGAGAAGTGAAAGTCGATGAGAAGCTGACGCTCTTATGCCTTGTCGGGGGGAATCTTCGCTACACGCCAGGAGTCGCGGCGGAAGTCTTCGGGAGTATCCGCGACATCAATGTGCTGATGGTTTCTCACGGCGCCTCCAATATCAACATGAGCTTTCTGGTGGATCAAAAGGATGCAGACGCCGCCGTGCACAAGCTGCATCGGTATTTTTTCCGCGAGTTTGATGCTTCCGTTTTCGAGCCTCCGAATTGACGCCCCCTGTCTGCGTCGGTTAAAGTAGCGCGTCTTCAGGTGAACTCTTTCCTTTATCCGACGCAGGAGGTACCGCTGTCTACGGAGCACAATTTCGAACCGATGAGCACGGGCATGGTTCTCGACCGTTCCTTTCGGCTTTATCTCGAAAATTTCACGCTCATGATCGCATTGTCCGCGATTCTGAATATTCCCCTGCTGGTTATCAACCTCGTGTTCAACGCCAGCAACATCAATCCCGCGACCTTGAACAGTGCAACAATTGTTACGGTTCTGATTGGTGTGATTCTGTCGGTTCTGGCTCTGCTCATTATTGGTCCTCTGATCGCCGGCGCTACAGCCATGGCGATAAGCGAAACCTATCTGGGAAATATGACGACAGCCGGAGCCGTACTCTCTGCGGGATGGCGCAAGGCATGGACATTGCTGAAAACCCAGCTCGTTGTTGGTCTGATGTTTGGAGGCCTCATCTTCGCAGCCGGAATCGTACTGATCGTGATTGTCCTGGTTTTAACTCTGATCGGTATCCCGCAAATCGCCGTTCTCACACTGTATGTCATCGGTTTCCTTGCAGCTTTTGTCTGCTTAGCCCTGATCTTCCTCTCCTATTCCCTGATTGCGCCCGTTATCATGATCGAAGGATCGGCGAATGGGCGGGAGATCCGTCAGCGAAGCTGGGGACTGGTTAAAGGACATCGCGGCAAAGTCTTTGTCGTCTTTCTGGTTATTGTTGCGATTCAAGTTCTTGTCCAGATCGGAGTTGCAGTTGTTGGGACTTTCGCTTTTGGTCCAGGCAACGGTTCAGCCGTTCTTTCAATCCTTGAAAACGTCGTTTCCCTCCTCCTGACTCCAATTTCCGCAATTGCGGTCACGCTTCTCTATTATGATTTCCGAATTCGCAAGGAAGGGTTCGACCTGGAAATCCTGAGTCAGTCTATTGGCGGCCCTGCAACCGAGGCATGATTGCCGCTGTCCCACCGGAACAGGTTCGCCAAATCACTCAGTCCGTCCTGAATCGACGCGAGTTCCACACTGATGCAGCGCAGACATGGATCGCCGATATTCTGCAAAGATTTGTAAAATGGCTTTCCAAAGTCTCCGAATGGTCGGCGCAGAATCCTGGCGGGGCAAGAGTTCTGATCATTGTCCTTGGAATCGTTCTCATCGCGCTTCTCGCGCATATTGCTTACACCGTTATCAGCGAATTCATGGCGCTCCGAAAAAGTAACGCCAGCCTGGAGGTTCCGCATCACCATCTGCCTGCTCTGGAAGGCGTCGCCGACAACTGGAATGATGCATTTGCCCTGGCGAGAAGGGCACTACAATCCGGAGATCTCTATCGCGCGATGTGGATTACGCATCGAATCCTCCTTTCCGTGCTCGACATCCGTAAGACCGTGCGGTTCACGCAATGGAAAACCAATAGCGATTACGTCCGCGAATGCCAGTCCGGCGACGCGGCTGCGGACACACTTCGCGAAATCACGGATGCTTATGAGCGGGTCGTTTATGCCCACGGCGATTTTGACAAGGAGCAGGCAGCCCGTCTGGTTGAGCGGGTAGAGGCATTCGCCAGTGAGGTGAACCGGTGAATGCGGCGCGAAAGAACTTCTGGACGGCGATCGTTGCAACCGGTGTCTGCGCAATTCTGATTGCTGCAATCACACTGCTGTCCATCGATTCGTCAAACGATTTCGTCAACAGGCGTCCGTCGACGTTTTTCACGGACCGCACCGGGACAAGGGCTCTGTTTCTTATCCTTCAGCAGATCATGCCCGCCACCGAGCAATGGCGCCGCCCTTTCAGCGAACTTCCTTCGCAGTCCGCCTCCTCTCGATCGACTTTGATTGTCATGAGTCCGGACGATGCCCTGACCGAAACGGAAGCCGCCCAATTGGACCGTTGGATTACCGCCGGTGGGCAGCTGATCCTTGTCACCAACAAGGAATGGCGCATTCGAAAGCCAGCCAGGTCTGAAAAGCCTGCGAAAGAAGAAGATGAGTTTATCGCCCAGGGATATCTCGCGCGCAATGGCCTGCAGCCCAAAGCCGACATCTCCGGAGAAGATGCGGTCGCCGCGGCAGTCATAAAAAGTAAGGGCGCCGGCCGGATCGTATTCGTATCGGATCCCTATGCATTTTCGAATGAGACCCTGGGTACTACCGATAATGCAGTCTGGATCACGGCACGCACCTCCGAATGGTCGGACGCGATACTCATCGACGAGTACCATCACGGATTCGGAAAGCGACGCGACATGCTGCCACTGGTCGGCACATTCCTGATCTCGCCCTGGGGCTTCGTGTGCATGCAGCTGGCATTGGCTGGCGCAATTTTCATGCTGGGCACCCGGCGTCGCTTTGGAAGCCCTATTGAGGAACTCCCTCTGGAGCGCACCAGTCCAATCGAGGCGGTAGAGGCTCTGGGAGGGCTTTTCGAAACGGCACGAGCTCGAGTCTTGTCGGTGAGAACGATTCATCAATTCTTAAACGTCCAACTCACCGCACTATTTGGATACGCGATTGATCTTTCCAACCCGGCTGTCCGTGAACGCATCGCCAGTCGAAGTTCACTCCGCCGTGAAGAACTCGACTCGTACGCCGCCGCTGTAAAACAGGCAATCAACGGTGAAATGCTGTCCGACGCCGAACTCGTACGAATCGCGCGTGAAGCAACATCGATCTCAAGGAGCTTTAGTCATGGAAATGCCCGACAGCAGTCAGGCCGGTCAGCAGCTGCTGGCTAGTTTGAAAATCGAACTTGCGCGCGTCATCGAAGGTCAGGAACACGCCATCGAAAGCCTGATGGTGGCGCTGGTCGCCGGCGGGCATGTATTGATTGAAGGCGTGCCCGGCGTTGCGAAAACCCTAACCGCGCGAAGCCTGGCGGCAGCGCTCTCCGCAACTTTTTCCCGGATTCAGTTCACACCGGATCTGATGCCTGCCGACATTACCGGCGTCAACGTCTTCGAGCCTGGCACGGGCCAGTTTCGTTTTCGTCCGGGTCCTCTCTTTGCAGATATCGTTCTTGCGGACGAAATCAATCGAGCGCCAGCAAAGACGCAATCGGCACTGCTCGAAGCGATGCAGGAGAACCAGGTCAGCATTGACGGCGTCACACATGCGCTTTCTGGAATACTGACGGTGCTCGCAACCCAGAATCCAATCGAGTACGAGGGAACTTACCCATTGCCGGAAGCCCAGCTGGACCGATTCATGATCAAAGTCGTCGTCGATTATCCCGCGTTGGATGCCGAACGATTGATGATCCGCCGTATGCATCAACTCGGAGAAAAAGTGACGCATCCGGAAAGTGTGATACGGCCCGTGATCAACACAGCGGAGTTGATTGCGATCCGTGCCGCCGCAAACCGCGTGGATGTGGACGATTCGATTGTTAACTATATCGTCGAGATCACGCGAAATTCGCGGTCGCTCGCCAACCTGAGCCTTGGCGCCAGCCCTCGTGCAGGCGTAATGCTTCTGCGCGCTGCAAAAGCGCTCGCTGTTCTTCACGGAAAATCTTATGTCACGCCGGATGAAGTACGCGAAGTGGCAATGCCGGTGCTCCGCCATCGCATACGATTAACTCCTGAGGCAGAAATTGAAGGGCTGACGGCAGATACTTGTATCGATTCTCTGATGCGACAGGTCGCGGTGCCTCGCTGATGGTTCCCACCGTTCGTCTCGTTTGGTGGCTCGCACTCGGCTCTCCGTTGTGGCTGCTTGCCCTTGCGACGCCTGCAGGGTGGATCGCCGGAGCAACCTATCTGCTGTTGCTCACTTCCATATGCGTCATGGACTACTTCTCTGTGCCCGGCCCCAAAAGCTTTGAGATACAGCGCAGCATTGGACGACTTTCTCTCGGCGGTGTCACCGAAGTTCACATTCAACTGGCAAACCATTCCACACGCAATCTGATTGTTTCGATGCGCGATGAACTGCCGCCGGCATTGCAGCAGTTGACACCGGTCGAAACGGTTCGCCTTCCGGAGCGCGGCGAGTGTGACTGGAAGTACGAGGTACGGTCCAGGCGGCGCGGGAAATATCGTCTGAACAGACTCGTCCTGCGAGCCGGACGTGTTGGCGCATTGATTGAAAAACAACTACGGATAGTCGCACCTGCGGATTTTCGCGTCTATCCTCGCTTCGCAACAGCCGACGAATATCGGCTGCTGGCCCGCATACATCACCAGGACGAAGCCATGCGCCGGCCCAGGCGTGTTCACGGGCACGGAACGGATTTCGAAAGTCTGCTGACCTATTCGCCGGGTGAAGATCTGCGAACAGTCGATTGGAAAGTCAGCGCCAAACGCGGATTCCTGGTATCGCGCAATCTGCAGACAGAGCGCGGCCAGCAGATCTCCGTCATGATCGATGGCGGGCGCCGCATGGCCGAACAAATTGGCGAATATTCCCGATTCGAGTACGCGCTCAATGCCGCCGTCATGCTGAGCCACGTCGCACAGCGACGAGGAGACACGGTTGCCGTATCGACATTCTCGGATCGCGTGGAGTCGTTCATGCCGCCCACTCGCGGTGCTGCGGTGATGCGAACTGTCCTGGAATCACTTTCGACTGTTGAAGTGCGTCAGGTCGAAACCGATTACTGGCAGGTGGTTGGCCAGGTGATGGACAGGCTGAAGCGCCGCAGCCTTCTGGTCATGATGACGGATGTTCTCGATTCTTCCAGCAGCTCCGGATTGCTCATCAATCTGACCCGCGCGGCATCTCGACATCTGGTGCTGTGCGTGGTGCTGACGGAACCACGCATCGCGAACATGGCGGAATCCGAACCGCAGACGCTTCAGGATGCATATGTGAAGGCGGCAGCGGCGTACACGAAACTGCAGCGCCATCTGGCATTGGAAACTATGAAGAGCCGGGGGATCATGGTTCTGGAAACGTCACCGGATCGACTCACAATTCAACTCGTACGCCGGTATCTGGAAGTACGAAGAGCGAATTTACAATAGCTGGACGAACTCATGGAAGAACGCATCTCCATTGTCACTCCCGATCACGTCGAACTCGATTTCGAACTCGCTGGAATCGGCTCACGTCTGCTCGCGTTCATCATGGACCAGGTTTTGCTCTACCTCGGAATTCTGACGATCGCTCTCCTGATGATATTTGCCGGCGGCACGAACGTGTTTTCCAGTACGGCGCGACAATGGTCCGGTACTGTCGCAACAACGTTACTGGTATTCATTATCTTCCTTCTCAACTGGGGATACTTTGTTGCCTTTGAGGCGCTCAACCGGGGACAGACACCGGGCAAGAGATGGACCGGACTTCGCGTGGTGCAGGATAGCGGTCTCCCTATAGGCTGGCGCGAGGCCACCCTGCGCAACTTTGTACGGATCGCCGATATCATGCCTCCTCCGGCTTGCTTTGTAGGCGGACTTTCGATTCTGTTGTCGAAACAGGGAAAGCGGCTTGGCGACCTGTTGGCCGGAACCATGGTCATTCGTGAAGATTTCGGCCAAACCACACGCGGTGGCGCATCACCCTGGGAAGCCGCGTGGATCGCGCGCGCGGAGAAAGGGCGGTTCATTAAAAGCATTATCCTGGCGGATACGAAAGTTGACGCGAGTCAGATGCAGATGATCAAACGCTTTCTCGATCGGCGCGATTCTCTGCCACTGTTGCAGCGGCAGAACCTGGCCTGGAAGATAGCGCAGCCCTTCCTGAAAGCGATGGGAGAAGATTCCACGGATCTGAAGACACGATCGGATCGCTATATTGTTTGCGAACGCGTGCTGTCCGATATCCTGAATCGTGCCAATGCCGCGAACCGACCGGATGCAGCGGGCAAAGGTGACACTGCAGAGTCCAGGCGTGAGCAGTGGGCCGCTTTCGACCGCGAGATCGCAGATATCGCAAAGAGTGGCGCCAGGGGATTGCGGCTGCTTCGCCCCAATCATCTGGTTCGAATCATCGCAAGCTATCGTCAACTGGCAGGGGATGTCGCACGAGCCCGTTCCCTCGGACGAGACTCGGTTCTCGTGCGCCGTTTGAACAACATCGCGATCCGGGCTCACAATGTCCTCTATGGATACCATCGCTCGAGAACCCGCGCCGCAGGGCGGTCATGGCTGGTCCGATTTCCGATCGCGGTACGTGCACATGCGATCTCTTTAGTGCTCTCGGCCTTGATGACGTTTGGACCGTCTGCTGTTACCTACGTTGCTGTTCAACTCCATCCCGATCTGGGCTACGACCTCGTTCCCAGCGGCTTTCTGGATTTTGAACCGGCCCGCGATGTTTCGCTGCACAACATACCGGGACTCGCGCGGCCGGTAGCAGCATCCACCATCATGACCAACAATATTCAAGTCACGCTGCTGGCGTTTGGCCTTGGAATGACGGCCGGACTGGGTACCTGTCTGATTCTCATTTTCAACGGCATACAACTTGGCGCCGTCGCCGGCTGGATGACGGCTCGAGGCAATAGCCGCGCGCTGTGGGGATGGATCATGCCGCACGGGGGAACCGAACTGCTGGCGATTGTATTGTCGGGCGCGGCCGGATTTATTCTTGCAGGCGCGCTGATTTCGCCCGGTAATGTGCGCCGTTCGGTCGCGCTGGGGCACGTCGCAAAGGATGCGCTGGCCATTATCCTGGGGGTCATGGGAATGCTCGTGGTGGCAGGATTGATTGAGGGATTTGTTTCGCCCAGCACCATTGGATTTCCGGCACGCATCGGTGTGCTTTCGATCACGCTGACTGGCTGGTTCCTGTACCTCGGATTTGCCGGCCGAGGGGGAGCCGCCTCGTGAGGGAAGAGTCCATTCCATGATTCGCGCAATTCTGCTGGATATGGATGGCGTCCTCATTGATTCGGAGCGGCACTGGCACGCCATTGAAGGTGCCTGGCTTCGGTCCGTCATTCCTGGCTGGATTGATGAGTATCAAAAAGAGTGCGTCGGGCTCAGCATGCTGGGTCTTTACGAAATGCTCTGCCGCCGTCACGATCTGTCGATCACGTTTCCGGATTTCCGGCAGGCGTACTTGAAACTCGCAACGGCCATCTACAAGGAAAATGCTGAATTGATGCCGCACTGCATCGATTTTCTGCAAGCGGCCCGAAAGTCGGGAACGAAACTTGCCGTCGTATCGTCGTCGCCGAAAGAATGGATTCGAATTATCGTCGATCGATTCCAGATTGAAGACTACTTCACCACACTCGTAAGCGCCGACGACGTTGGGGGCATCGGCAAACCGGATCCTGCCGTATATCTTCACGCTGCCGCCGAACTCTCGGAACAACCGTCCGACTGTGTTGCCATTGAGGATTCCGAAAATGGCGTCCTTTCCGCCGTAAGGGCTGGAATGCACTGCGTGGGATTCCGGAACGGCATGAATGAAGGTCACAATCTGGATCGTGCGCATCAAATCATGAAAGGCTTTTCCGCAGCCGCATTCCATTCGCTGGTGCGGCCGCACGTCCCTAATAAATAATGGACGTTTATTCTCTTGTCTTCGGCGGAGTGGCTGGTCGATCATCATCGCGATCGCTCACCAGTTCGGCCGCAAGCCCATTTGTCCGCTTGACCTCGTCTCCACACTTCAAGCGCTTACCGCTCGAGGCCGCCCTGGCAGCGGCTGAACACAACACATTCCCATCACGGTTGGATCCGAACACCATTCGCTTCCCATCACGAGTCCAGAGTTGGCACTCGTCCGGTCCGTGAAATGTTAACTGCCATGGGGCGGTACGTCTGTAACCACGTCTACCAGTTCCGCCGAGCCGGGACTTCTCGGCCGCCTTGTATCGAATACCAAATGACTTTGCCGGGCATCTGATAAACTCCGCATTAATCTCAAAGTCACATGATTGGGACGCAGCTCGCACACTACAAGATCACAGGCCACCTCGGTACGGGCGGAATGGGCGAGGTTTATCAGGCCACCGACTTGAAGCTTGGCCGAAGCATCGCCATCAAACTTCTTCCGGAAGAGTTTAATCAGAACAGCGATCGCCTGCTGCGATTCGAGCGTGAAGCCCGTCTGTTGGCGTCGTTGAATCATCCTAATATTGCAGCCATTCACGGACTGGAAGAGTCCGGCGGCCGCAGGTTTCTGGTCATGGAACTGGTCGGCGGGGAAACCCTTGCCGAGCGCATCGCACGCGGGCCGATACCGGTGGATGAATCGCTTGCGATCGCAATCGCCATCTGTGATGGACTGGAAGCCGCGCACGAAAAAGGAGTCATTCACCGTGATCTGAAACCCGCGAACGTTAAGGTCACTTCCGACGGAAAGGTCAAAGTTCTGGATTTCGGATTGGCCAGGGCCTACGAAACCTCTCCGAATTCGAATTTGTCCAATTCGCCGACAATGGGGAATATATCGGCCACGAATGTTGGAGTGATTCTCGGGACCGCCGCATATATGTCACCTGAGCAGGCAAGAGGCAAGGAAGTCGACAGGCGGACCGACATCTGGGCATTCGGTTGTGTGCTGTATGAGCTGCTTTCCGGACACCGGGCATTCGACGGGGAAGACGTCACGGAAATTTTAGCGGCAGTGATGAAGACGGAACCTGACTGGAACCGATTGCCAAAAGCGACGCCGCCCCCTATCCGTGTCTTGCTACGGCGATGTCTGCGGAAAGACAAACTTCAACGCCTAAAAGATGCGGCGGATGCTCGGATCGAGATTGAGGAGGCGTATACCGGACCGGAGGTATCCGCACAGGTCTCGCCACGAGGTCGACAGTGGTGGGCGTGGACGGTCGCGGCTTTTCTCTTTGTCGCCGCCGTCACTTTCGCATTGCCGTACTTCCGCACACCCGCGGCAAGACCAAACGAAGCCGGGCCGATCGAGTTCACGATCGTTGCGCCGGAGACCACGTCGTTTGGAGGACCTTCCGGCGCAGGGACAGGAGCGGCCACACAGGTGGCGGTCTCTCCTGATGGGCAGAAGATTGTGTTCGTCGCCGGCGCCCAATCGTCTTATCAGATCTGGCTGCGACCGCTTACCACTCTGGCAGCAAAGCCGATTCCAGGAACCGAAGGCGGGGCCTTCCCGTTCTGGTCGCCTGATAGCCGGTTCATCGGGTTCTTCGCCGGTGGTAAATTGAAGAAAGTTCAAATTACCGGCGGACCACCGATTGTGCTGTGTGATGCACAATTGGGGCGCGGCGGCACGTGGAGCCGCCACAACGTGATCCTTTTCGCGCCATCAGCAGGCACCGGACTCGTGCGCGTGTCTAGCGCCGGCGGGGTGCCGACCGTCGTGACGAAGCTCGATCCGGCGACCGGCGAGACGAACCACCGTTGGCCCCACTTTCTACCCGATGGCCGTCACTTCATCTACACGGCATCGACTGGAGCCTGCTGTCCTGCTCCGAAGCCTGCAACAATCCGAATTGGCTCGCTCGACGAACCCGCCATCGCGACGCTTCTGCAGACTGAGTCATCAGTGTCATATGCCTCCGGTCATCTGTTGTTCGCCCGCGACGAGACGCTGATGGCTCAGCCGTTCGATCTTGAGACCCGTCAATTGAAGGGCGATGCCTTTCCGCTGGCGGAGTACGTCGGCCCGGAGGGAAGCCGCTATGTGGGAGCGTCCGTTTCGGAGAATGGCACGCTCGTGTATGCCCAGCACCTCGCACCAGTGGAAGGACAGTTGCGATGGTTCGACCGCGCGGGCCGCAGTCTCACCACGGTGGGCGAAGCGGGTGCGTACACCAACCTCGCCCTTTCACCAGACGAACGCCGCGTTGCTGTCGCACTGAGAACCGGAAATCCGGAAAACCAGGACATCTGGATCATCGATATTGCCCGTAATATACGGTCCCGCTTGACAGTGGACCCTGGAGCCGATGAGTCTCCGGTCTGGTCGCTGGACGGGACGCGCATTACATTCGGAAGCCAGCGACTGGGGAGAGTCTCGTTGCGTCAGCAATTGATCAACGAAACGGCAGCAGATGAATCAGTCCTCCAAGTTCCGGACACGCCCTCACGACCATGTGCCCTCAATCGGCAGTGCAATATCTGGCCGAACAGCTGGTCCCCGGACGGGCGTTTCATCGCGTATACACTCGCAGGATCGTTTCCGCGGACATCCGATATATGGGTTCTTCCGTTATTCGGCGACGGCAAGCCGTTTCCACTCGTACAAACGGCGTTCCTCGAGAGCACAGCGATGTTCTCTCCGGATGGACGATGGATCTCGTACACGTCCGACGAAGCAGGGCAGCCCAACGTCTACATTCAACCGTTTCTCCGCGCCGGAGGGAAATATCAGATCTCAAGGAACGGAGGAAGCCGCGCTGTCTGGAGAGCGGACGGGAAGGAATTGTTTTACCTCGGAGCGGAAGGGACCATGATGGCGGTGCCGATAGACGGGTCCGGTCAACTCCAGGCCGGGGCGCCGCAGGCGTTGTTCTCCACAGGCGCGCGGCAATCCAACTTCAGCCAGGTGTACGCAGTGACGAAAACTGGAGATCGATTTCTAATGAATACATTCTCCAATCAGAAAGACGAGAGTCCGATCACCGTTGTCCTCAACTGGACTGCCGGCCTGAAGAAATAGAACACTCCTGAATGGGTTCCTGCCATGCGCATCGTCGGGGGAGTTCAAGACACTCACTGCTGAATGATTTTGTAAAGGTCGACCGTGCAACGATTCAGGTTCGACTGAAAGTGTATGAGAAAATGAACCCCTTAGTCGGCGCGGGCACTTCGAAGCCGGATACACCGATCAGGAGTCCGTAACGCCGCGATACGGGAAGAACGCAGCCGTTAACGATCGAATTTCGGCGATAGGTCTTTTCTTGCGCTGACACCCACTATCAAATCTCGAAGTCGATTCGTGAATTTCTGTCAGAATAACTGCAAATGTCTCGAATACTCCTGCGGACCTTGTGCGCTTTCTCGGCCCTCCTTTTCTTCTTCAACGCAGGGCTGTATGCATTGGAATTGCCGTCGCGTTTCAGTGATGAGGAATTCTGGAGGATCATTTCCGATTTTTCCGAACCCGGCGGAACGTTCGCTTCGGAAAACTTCATCTCGAACGAACGATCGTTTCAGCACGTCATTCCTGACCTGAAGAAGAGATCCACCGCAGGCGGCATTTACGTTGGAGTCGGACCGGAGCAGAATTTCACCTACATCGCTGCACTGCGGCCGCAGATGGCATTCATTGTCGACATCCGACGAGGAAACATGATGGAACAACTCATGTACAAGGCGCTCTTCGAACTCGCGACAAGCCGCGCCGATTTCGCGTCGCGATTGTTTTCTCGTCAATTGCCTGCGGGAATCACCGATGCGTCTTCCATGGAATCCGTACTTTCTGCGATCCGCGATGTTCCCGCGGATCGCGCGGTTTATGACGAGAACTGGAACGCGATACAGAACAATCTGTTTCGGACGCACGGATTCAAGCTTAGCGACATCGACCAATCGAACCTGGAACATATTTATCGCGAGTTCTATACCTACGGCCCGGATATTACGTACAACGGCTCACCTGTGACTTCGAAGCTGATACCGAACTACGAGGAGCTGCTTTTAAATATGGGCGCGGACGGAAAAAACGAAGGCTATCTGGCCAGCGACGACAATTTTCGCTTTGTTCAGGATCTTGAGAAAAAGAATCTGATTATTCCGCTGGTCGGGGACTTCGCGGGCTCCATGGCGTTGCGTGCGATCGGTGACTATTTGCGAAGCCACGACGCGGCGATTTCCTCTTTTTACACATCCAATGTCGAACAGTACCTTTTCATGGATCCTACCAACTGGGGGAACTTCTACAGGAACGTCGCGTCAGTCCCGTTCGAACCCGGCAGCGTGATTATTCGCGTGCTGATTCAAAGACCTTCGGGCGTGTTCAGCGTTCAACCGGTGTTCCGCGAGGGATACCAACTGGAAACCCTGCTCTACTCGCTGCCGGAACTGGTGACGCGATTTAGCGAAGGCAATATTCGAGATTACGGAGACGTTTTGCGCACGGGCAATCTGACGATACCGGATGCTTCGGCGATGGAAGTGGACCTTTCACCTCTGAATCCCAATGTTGGCGTTGTTATTTGGCCCGATCTCCGACCGCCTGAGAAACTTACCGCACACTCCATCTCTTCATCGCAAATCGAACTGAGATGGGCAAAGGTAAATCAGGAAGATGTTACCGGTATTCTGATTTCACGGCAGACCGGCGGAACATGGGCAAAACTAGTACACCTGAAGTACTCCGAAGTCTGCAACTCCGATCCCTGCACATTCAAGGACTCCAATGTGAAAGCGGATACTCGGTACTGCTATTACATTCAGTCCGCAGACGACTATTCCAATCTGGGGCCGGCTAACATTTCAATAGATGAAGACTTTGGTGAACCATCCATCACGGTTTGCGCAACTCCTTCATCCAGTCCGAACTAATATAGCGCACGAATTCTCACTCCCGTGTGCAGGTTGAAGCTGGGTACCATGGCGCCGTGTCCTGAGTTGAGCCCAGGGAGTGTTCTCGAACCGTCCGGAGATTCTTTACTTTGAGGTTCCGAATCGATTGTCAGGCACTCCGGGTTATGCTGACAGTATGCAAAAAACTATCATTCTCTTGGTGATGCTGTTCCTTGGTTTGGGCATCGCGGTTGCCGGAGCACAGTCGGCGAGTCCCGCTACCGCCTCACCTCCGAAACTGGACACTGACGAGCAGAAGACGTTTTACGCTCTTGGCCTCTTGCTCGGCGACAACGTCAAGGTGTTTGATCTGAAACCGGAGGATCTGGCGATCGTCAAGGCTGGCATGACAGACGCGGTTACCGGCGCCAACCCGCAGGTCGATATCGACACCTTCGGACCGAAGGTGAACGAGCTGGCAAAGAAACGAGCGTCTGCAGGAGCTGAAGATGCTAAGCGAAAAGGGCAGGAGTTCGCCGACAAGGTTGCGCTGGAAAAGGACGCAACCAAAACCGCGTCCGGAATTGTGATCCGAATGATCACCGCCGGCACCGGCGCCAGTCCAACGGCAGCAGACGTGGTCAAAGTCCATTACGAGGGTAAGCTCATCGACGGAAGCGTTTTCGATAGTTCCATCAAACGCAACGAGCCCGCGGAGTTCCCGTTGGGCGCTGTAGTGCCGTGCTGGACCGAGGCGCTCCAGTTAATGAAGAAGGGCGGACGATCGCAGGTTGTATGTCCGCCCGCGTTGGCCTATGGCGATCGTGGTTCACCACCTGTCATTCCTCCTGGCGCCACCCTCAGTTTCGAAGTGGAACTGCTCGACTTCCACAAGCCGTAAGGATCCGCGATGTGTAACCGCTCCGGGCTTCGGATATCGTTGGTGTCGGTGTTTCTGGGTCTATGCCTTCCGGCGTTGCCCTTGCAGGCACAGGAGAAGCCGCTGCCGGAATTGTCGAGCTTCATTTCCGAATTTCGAAAAACGTTACACAGCGACGACAAGCTGCTGAGCCAATACACGTATACCGAGAAGGAAACCAGCAACACGCTGGACTCGAATGGCAAGGTCAAGAAAACCGAAGTCAACGAGTTTCAAATTTTCAACGCTGAAGAAGACTGGAAAAGCTATCGCCGGCAAATCGTCAAAAACGGCGTTCCGGTTTCTGAGAAGGAATTGGAGAAGAAGGATCGCGAAGAAAAAGAGCGAGTCGAGAAGGAGACGAACAAGCGAGGAAAACAATCCGAAGCGGAACGGCAGAAGAACAAGGCAAAAGCCGACCAGGAAGAGCAGGAGATACTCGACGACGTTTTTGCGCTCTATGATCTTCATCTCATCCGGCGGGATATTCTCAACGGAATTCCCACCATACTTGTAACCTTCAAACCCAAAGCGAACTTCAAAGCCAGAACGAAAGAGGGCAGAATCCTTCAGCATATCGGAGGCAGCGCCTGGATTGCTGAAGACGACCATGAGCTGGCGCGGCTCGAGGCACAAATCATCGATCCCATTTCAGTAGGCGCCGGCGTTCTGGCAAAAGTGAATAAGGGTTCAACGGTGGTTTTCGAGCGCCGCAAGATCAACGGTGAAATCTGGCTTCCTGTGAAAGAAGAAGCGACCGTAAACGCGAAGATTCTGATGCTTAAAGGGTTTAATCTGCATGAAATCACGGAGTTTTCCGAATACAAAAAATTTGGAGCGGATGTCCAATTGATCTTCGGCGAAGTGTCCGACAAACCACGTGAATGAGTAGCCATGCAAAGCAGGAATCGGTATTGAACCTTTAGCGCAATATCGGAGTTCGCAATAGTTTCGCATTGACGGTTGCAAAGGATGGCGGGTATAAAAGGTGCTGCGCAAAGCTGGAATTCTGAAATGGATTGGGAAGCCGCATCCTGGATTCGCGCGCTCGCGGCTAGGAGGGTATCCCATGACCGCCCGTCTACCACACCACCATCCTTCTTCGATTGAAGATGGGGTTAATTTCAAAGACACGCCACTGCTTAAAGCGCGTGCGGAGCGCCTTCTCCGGGACGTCCAGTCTGGCAGGATATTTGCTTTTGAATGGGATCCTGTCTCGGATGTGGTCGTGATTCCGCACGAACGTGCGCGCTCTCTGGGAATAGACGTCCAGGCCCAGCTTACAGGCCAGCAACTCCTGGCCAGGGTGCATCCCGATGACCGGGAAACACTCGTGGTCGCACTCGCCGGACTCGCTCCGTTGAACCCCACCCTTCAGGCCAACTTTCGAATCCTGGATTCTAATCGCGGGGTCATCTGGGTGGAATCGACCTGCTGTGCTCTCTTCGACGAAATCGGTAGGACACGCCGGGTTACCGGAATCGTAACTGACGTAACCGCTGGCGAGCTGGCGAAACAGGAACACGTCAACGTCATTGAGCGGCTGCATCTGGCAATGGATGCCGGCAAGACTGTTGGATGGGATTGGGACATCAAAACCGGTACGGATTGCTGGTTCGGCGATTTGCAGACCATTTTCGGAATCGCGTCCAAAACTTATTTCGGACACGTCGAGGACTTCCGGCGCCGCGTTCATCCCGATGACCGCGCACTGGTCTGGCAGGCCGTCAAGCATGCGATGGAAAACCAGACGCCTTACGTTGCAGAGTTCCGCATTCTTCGAGAGGACAATTCCATCTGCTGGGTCGCGGCACAGGGGAAATTCTATTATGCATCCAACGGCGAGGCCGAACGCATGATGGGCATTGCCGTCGATATCACCGATCGTAAAGTCGCCGAAGAAAAGCTCCATCAGAAAGATATCGAACTGGCCCTGGCGCAACGCCTGGCGCAGGTGGGAAGCTGGCAGTGGTACCCCGATGGCGACGAAGTGACCTGGTCCGACGAACTCTACAGAATTGCCGGCCGCGATCCGGATTTGCCTGCGCCAAGCTTTGAAGAACATTCTCGGCTCTTCACGGCTGAAAGTTGGGCACGGCTGCGTGGTGCAGTTGAGAAGTCGCTCCGGTCTGGAACGCCCTACGAGCTCGTGTTGGAAATCATCCGTCCCGATGGCAGCTCTCGATGGGTCATCGGCCGGGGCGAAACCGAGCATGATCTGACAGGAAGGATTGACCGTCTTCGCGGGACAGTTCAGGACATCACGGAACGACGGCACTCGCAGGAAGCGTTGCGCGAAAGTGAAGAACGCCTGCGGCTTGCGGCCCAGGCGGGCCGGATGTATGCGTACGAGTGGGACAGGACAACCGACGTGATTGTTCGATCCGCGGAGTTTACTCATATCCTCGGATCGAAAGGCGATTCGAAGGACACAACCTGTCAGCAAATGCTGAAGACGGTTCATCCGGACGACCGGGAGAAGATTCTCACTGCCACGAATGCATGTACACCGGAAAACCCCACTTGTCGCGTACGGTATCGCGTGATTCGCCCCGACGGTTCCGTTGTGTGGCTTGAGAAAAATGCGCACGCATTCTTTGATGCAAAAGGAACAATTCTGCGGATGATCGGCATGGTGGCGGATATTACAGAACGCAAACTCGCAGAAGAGGCCATTTCCGGAATGAATCGCAGGCTGATTGAAGCCCAGGAGGCCGAACGGGCCAGGATTGCGAGGGATCTGCACGATGATATCGGTCAGCGGCTTGCGATGTTGTCCGTCATGCTTGAACAAACTAAGCGCATGGCCCCGCGTTCGGACAATGACTTCCCGGTTCGTATGGATGAACTACGGACACAGGTCCAGAACATTTCGGCCGGCATTTACGCCCTGTCGCACGAACTGCACTCCTCCAAGCTGCGCCACATGGATATGGTTCATGCGATGCGCGGATTCTGCATGGAACTGTCGGAGCAGCACAATGTGGACATCAATTTTGGCCACAAAGATATTCCCGGGAGCGTGCCACCTGAAATATCGATCTGCCTGTTCCGTGTTTTACAGGAAGCCCTGCACAATGCCGTAAAGCACAGCCAGGTACGACTCTTCCATGTCGAGGCTCGGGGAACTTCAGACGCGATCTTTCTTACCGTACGGGATTCGGGTCTTGGCTTTGATCCGGAATACGCAATGAAAGGTCACGGACTCGGACTCACGAGCATGCAGGAGCGGCTGAAACTCGTCAATGGAGAGCTTTCCATCCATTCACAGCCCACACGTGGCACCTCCGTCCGCGCTCGGGTTCCTTTCGACCGGACTGATGTGACAGCGCGAGCCGCCGTGTAATGCCAGAGAGTATTGAGAGTCAGTTACTCGTGACACCGGAAATATTTTGCGTCGTCAGCCTCGCACTGACAAATTGCCTGCCAAGAAACACAGCCTCAATGGCAGGCAATAATTCGCTTCCTGCATCCGATTTGATGACATAACCGCTTCCCCCCGCAGTCAAAGTGCTTCTCGCGATGTCCATTGAGTAGTTCTCGCTGACAAAGAGGATCTTTGCCTTCGGAGCAATAGTGCGAATTTGCCGTGCGGCCTCGATGCCGCTCAACGTTGGCAGCCCGATATCGAGAAGAATCAGATCCGGCTGTAGTTCGCGAGCCTTCTGAACCGCTTCAAGTCCATCCGATACTTCACAGATGACATTCAATTCAGGTTTTTCCTGGAGGATCGAATGCAACAAGCGTCGCCAGGGAACAAAATCGTCCGCAACCAGAACCCGGACTGATGGTGTTTGCAAAGAAGCTCCGAGTGTTAAAAGTTTGAGAACCGATGCGACAACGACAAATTAGATACCAGTTCAGGCGCGATGCGCAATCCGTAAGAGCAGTCGAGATTCCGCGCAGATAGGATTGTGGTGGCGGTCTACGGCCGCCGCCCAAATGCCTTTAGGACGAGAGATCGTGGAAAGACCCTATATTCGACATTCCCCTTCAGGAGAGGGTCGCGCGGCGAAGACGAAGCGCGTTGGTAATAACAGAGACGGAGCTGAAGGTCATGGCGGCGCTGGCAATCATGGGACTCAGAAGCACTCCGAAAAAGGGATACAGCATACCCGCGGCAACTGGAATTCCCAGCGAGTTGTAGATGAACGCCAGGAACAGATTCTGGCGGATGTTCTTCATCGTCGCGCGGCTCAATGCGCGCGCCCGATATATTCCGCGCAGGTCTCCGCGAAGCAGCGTGATTCCGGCGCTTTCCATCGCAACGTCGGTCCCGCTTCCCATGGCTATTCCGACCTGAGCCTGCGCCAGCGCCGGTGCATCATTCACACCATCACCGGCCATGGCCACAATGTGCCCCATGGCCTGCAGTTCTTTGATGACCTGCCCCTTCATCTGCGGCAGAACTTCCGCCCGAACTTCATCGAGACCGAGTTGACGTGCGACGGACTCCGCAGTCGTGCGGCTGTCCCCGGTCAGCATGATGATCCGGATCCCGTCCTTCTTTATTGCCGCAATCGCTTCGCGGGCAGTTGCCTTGATCGGGTCCGCAACGCCGATAAGCCCAGCCATTTTTCCATCCACAGCGACAAACATCACCGCCTGTCCTTCACGCCGAAGTTGTTCTGCCCTTTCAAACCCGGCTTGCGAGTGGATCTGAAGTTCTTCGAAAAGCTTCTGGTTACCGAGGGCCACGCTGCGACCATCGATCGTGCCGAGCACACCAAGTCCGGTCCGCGATTGAAATCCATTGACAGCCGAGATCTTCAGCGCCCGATGTTCTGCTGCACGAACGATTGCCGCTGCCAGAGGATGTTCACTTCCGCGTTCCACGCTCGCTCCCAGGCGCAGGATTTCGGTTTCGGGAATATCGGAAAGCACGACAACAGAAGCCAATGCGGGTTTACCTTCCGTCAGTGTGCCTGTCTTGTCGACGACAAGCGTATCGACTTTCTCGAGGATCTCCAGCGCCTCGGCATTTCGGACCAGCACACCCGACGTTGCGCCGCGGCCGACGCCAACCATAATGGACATCGGGGTAGCGAGACCAAGCGCGCAGGGGCAGGCGATAATCAAGACGGCCACGGCATTCAAAAGACCCGTCAGTATCCGCGGTTCCGGTCCGAATACAGCCCATGTGATGAAGGTGACGACTGAGACTCCAATCACGGCGGGAACAAACCATGCGGCCACAACGTCGGCCAGACGCTGGATGGGAGCGCGACTGCGCTGCGCCTTTCCGACCATCTGAACAATCTGCGACAGGACGGTGTCGCGGCCCACGCGTTCGGCACGCATAATGAACGATCCCGTACCGTTGATCGTTCCACCCACAACGGAGGATCCCGAAACTTTCTCAACGGGAACGGGCTCTCCGGTAATCATCGATTCGTCGACCGCACTTGATCCGCTCGTGACGCGTCCGTCGACTGGAATCTTTTCCCCGGGTCGGACACGAAGAGAGTCGCCAACATGAACGTGCTCCAGCGGCACTGCCTTCTCGATGCCGTTATCAGAAACAAGATGCGCGGTCTTCGGCGCAAGCCCCAGCAGACTCCGGATGGCGCTGCTGGTCCGCGCGCGCGCCCGCAACTCCAGCACCTGTCCAAGCAGAACGAGGGCGGTGATGACCGAGGCCGCTTCAAAATAGACGGGCAGACTTCCGGACGCAAAAAGCGCTATGGTGCTGTAGCCGTATGCTGTGCCGACACCGATTCCGATTAACGTGAACATATTGAGATTTCGGCTGACAAGCGAATCCCAGCCACGTTTCAACAGGGGCAGACCGGCATAGAGAACAGCAATCGAGGCGAAAATGAACTGCAGTCTCGGCAACTGTCCAGCCATGCCCAGATACAGAACGGGCAAGCTCACGATCGAAGCAATCCAGAACCGCCTCGTCATATCGACCAGTTCCGGATTCGGTCCTTCATTAACCTGGGCAATCTCGGGTTCGAGTGCCATTCCACACTTCGGGCACGTCCCCGGCCCCATCTGGCGAATTTCCGGGTGCATCGGACAGACGTAGATGGAATTTGAATCCTCGGATTTCGGGACGTCCGGAGTCAAAAACGATTCGGGGTTTGCCTGAAAGCGATCGCGGCAGCGAGGATTGCAGAAGTAGTATGTCGTTCCCTTGTAGTCCAACTTCGCTGCAGCAGTCTCGGGAAGGACTCGCATTTTACAGACCGGGTCGATTTCAAAGTGGGGAGGCGTTGAGGGAAGGGCTCCGAGTTGTACCAGGTCGGGTGGTTTGGGCACGGTCGAAGTATGACGGACAGTAATTCAGCGGAGAAGAGCTTTTCGCGGGTTCACTTTAATTCGGGGGAAGGCTTGAAAATTTTAGATTTCGGATTTGAATTGCACGAATCGTTCAATTTCGAGATCTTCGATTTCCTAAGAAGAATGGGTGGTATCCCTCACACGGCCCGCTGACGCGGGCCACCCTCTTGCGACGGGAGAGGGATTTATCCGACCAGAGTGCGATCCACTGTTCTCTTCCGGTATGCACGAAAGATGGCGTAGCCAATAAACCCCAGAATGATGTATGGCGCGACAAGAAGAATTCCAATCCCGTATCGAAAACTGCCGGCCAGTGCCTGTCCTTCCGGCGATGACGCCAGCGCCGTGCTGCACATGATGCATTGAGCCCAGCTGGAAACTTCGAGCAGACCGAAGACACCCGCCAGCATTGCGAGAGAACGTACTTTATTTCTCATGTGCGGCCTCGACATGAAGGTCTTCGCCCAGGTGCGTGATGACCTCGTGCGTTGGGTCCTGCATCCGGGTCTCACCACGAGTCATGAAGAAGAGAATCACAGATAACAACAGTGGAGAGAATGTCAGCATGACGAGGTTCATCTTTTCAAACTTCAAGTGCATGAAAATCCTGCCGATGAGCAGGATCTTGGCCAGGGTCGTCGTTACCAGCAATATGGCCTTGACTCCCTCGGGCATGTGAACGTAACCGATCACCAGTGCGAACGTTGTCATCACCAGAAGCCAGCACCACGTCGTAAAGTACTGCTTGTTGCTTGTCGAATGCTCGTGACCGTGTGTCGATTGAGACATCATGAACTCCTCAAAAATGCGTTACAGCAGATAAAAGAATGCGAATACAAATACCCAGACCACATCGACAAAGTGCCAGTACAACCCGGCGTTTTCAACGCTGGTCGCGGAGTATTTTCCCATCGAGGCTCGAACCGCAACAACAGCTAGAATGGTCAGGCCCGAAAAAACGTGGAATCCGTGAAACCCCGTGATAACGAAGAAGCTCGCCGCAAACTGCGGAACTCCCCACGGATTGTGAGTGAGACTGGCACCGTGCTCGATGAAGTGATACCACTCATATACCTGGCAACCCAGAAAGATGATTCCGCCAATGATAGTGAGCACCAGATACTTCACGGCCGCTTTTGCGTCGCCAGCTCGCGCGGCACCCACAGCCATGGCCATGACAGCGCTGCTGCTGATGAGATCGAACGTCATGAACGTAATCAACACCATGTTGAATACTTCGGTCTGTACCGGCCAGCTGGGACTGGTAGACCGCATGAATCCATAGGCGATCAGAAAGCCTGCGAATGTCAGTGCGTCGGATATGATGAAAATCCACATCATGAACTTCGCCCAGTCGGTGCCAAATGGTGATTTGCCTCCGCCCCAGTCCGAAGCCAGAATGCGTTGTTGTTCTGCTACGCTTGCGTCCATTAAAGACCTTTCTTCTCTTAACCGAATACCAATAACAGAATTAAATAAAGCCAGACGCCGCCCATGAAGTGCCAGTATGTCGCACACAGTCGCAGGGGCTCAAAGCTTATCGATGAAAGCCGGCCAGTCCACGCCTTGACCGAAACGAGGGCA
>Ga0105248_10000685_pt1 | contig 38290 bp, 29 predicted proteins | sample KBSS34metaG_FD_81524 | JGI IMG/M metagenome (GOLD analysis project Ga0105248, IMG submission 81524) | Switchgrass rhizosphere microbial communities from Kellogg Biological Station, Michigan, USA - KBS S3-4 metaG | ecosystem: Host-associated > Plants > Roots > Rhizosphere > Soil | place...
AGCCAGGCCGTCGGCATGGGCGCGGACCTCGCCGAGGCGTTCGCGGCGGCCCGCGAGGTGTTCCAGGAAGTGGATGAGGCCCTGGGCCAGAAGCTCTCGAAGCTGATGCGCGAGGGGCCGGAGGACCAGCTCACCCTGACCGAGAACGCCCAGCCGGCGCTGATGGCGGTGAGCGTGGCGGTGATGCGCAGCCTTGAGAAGGAATTCGGAATCGGCGTCGACAAGGCCGCGTTCGTGGCCGGCCACAGCCTGGGCGAATATTCGGCGCTGGCGGCGGCGGGCGCGATCAGCCTGGCCGACACCGCGCGCCTGTTGAAGCTGCGTGGCCAGGCCATGCAGCGGGCCGTGCCGGTGGGCGAGGGGGCCATGGCCTCGCTGATCGGGCCGAAGAGCAATGTGGCGCTGGCCGAGGAGGCCGCGGCGGCCGGCTCGGCGGCGGGCGTCTGCGTCGTGGCCAACGACAACAACGAGGGCAATGTGGTGATCTCCGGGGCGAAAGCCGCCGTGGACCTGGCCATCGAGAAGGCCAAGGAGCTGGGCGCGCGGGCGATCCTGCTGAACGTCTCGGCGCCCTTCCACTGCCCGCTGATGCAGCCCGCGGCCGACGAAATGGCCGAAGCGCTGGCGGCGGCCACCATCCTGGCGCCGCGCGCGCCGCTGGTGGCCAATGTGACGGCCCAGCCGACCCTGGATCCCGAGGCGATCCGCCGGATGCTGGTGGAGCAGGTGACCGGCCGGGTGCGCTGGCGCGAAAGCATGCTGTGGCTGGCCGGGACCGGCGGGGTGACCCGCTTTGCGGAAGCCGGCGCCGGCAAGGTGCTGTCCGGCATGGCCAAGCGAATCGCTCCCGACGCCGAGGCGACCCCGCTCAACGCGCCGGCCGACCTCGAAGCCTTCGCCAAGAGCCTGTGAGAGGGATGATGTTCGACCTGACCGGCAAGACCGCCCTCGTCACCGGCGCCACGGGCGGCATCGGCGCGGAGATCGCCAAGGCGCTGCACGCCCAGGGGGCGCACGTGGTGCTGTCCGGCACCCGGGAAGCTGTGCTGAAGGAGAAGGCGGCGGAACTGGGCCAGCGGGTCTCCGTGGTGGCCGCCAACCTCTCGGATTCGGCCGTGGTGGACGGACTGATCGAGGCCGCCGAGACCGCCGCCGGCGCGCCGCTGGACATCGTGGTGGCCAACGCCGGGATCACCAAGGACGGCCTGCTCATGCGGATGAAGGACGACGACTGGGCCGAGGTGCTGAAGGTCAATCTGGAAAGCTATTTCCGGCTGAGCCGCGCGGCCATGCGCGGGATGATGAAGCGGCGCCACGGACGGATCATCGGCATCACCTCGGTGGTGGGTGTGATGGGCAATCCAGGCCAGGCCAACTACGCCGCCTCCAAAGCCGGAATGATAGGGTTTTCCAAGGCCTTGGCGCAGGAGGTTGCGACGCGGGGCATCACCGTCAACTGCGTGGCGCCGGGGTTCATCGAAAGCCCGATGACCGACGCGCTGAACGAGGCGCAGAAGGCCCAGATCCTGGGCACCATCCCCACCGGGCGGCTGGGCGCCGGCGCCGACGTGGCGGCGGCCTGCGTCTATCTGGCCAGCGACGAGGCGGCCTATGTGACGGGCCAGACGCTGCACGTGAACGGCGGCATGGCTATGATCTAGAAGGCGGGGGAATCTAGTATGGATGGCGCGAAGGCCTCGCCTTCCCATATGGGAACATGCTAACGCGCCAGCGACTTTCGGTGAGCCTGACCGTTGTGGTTGACTTCGGGCCCCGGCTCGCCGATGCAAAGCCTGAACTTAGAGGGACCTACCTAATGTCCGACGTCCTAGAACGCGTCCGCAAGATCGTCATCGAACACCTGGACGCCGATCCGGAGAAGGTCACCGAGAAGGCCAGCTTCATCGACGACCTGGGCGCTGACAGCCTCGACAACGTCGAGCTGGTGATGGCTTTCGAAGAAGAATTCGACATCGAAATCCCGGATGACGCCGCCGAGCATATCCAGACGGTGGGCGACGCCGTGAAGTTTATCGCCGAGCGTCTCGGCGCAGCCTAAACGCCTGATTCGGCTTAAGGTTTTCAGACCGCCGGGTCGGGGTTGCGCCCCGGCCTCGGCGGTCTTCCTTTGAGGGTCGAGCCCCGCATGCGTAGAGTCGTCGTCACCGGAATCGGTCTGATCACCCCGCTGGGGCAGGGGACCGAGATCACCTGGGCCAATATCCTCGCCGGCAAGTCCGGCCTGGGGAACATCACCACCTTCGACGCCGCCGAGTACGGCTGCAACGTGGCCGGGGAGATTCCGCGGGTCGATGGGCGGGGCGGCGGGGTCGCCGGGCAGGCCGGGGTGTTCGATCCTGACCAGACCATGAGCCCGAAGGACCAGCGCCGGGTCGACGATTTCATCCTCTACGCCATGGCCGCCGCCGACGAGGCGGTGCGCGACGCCAACTGGATGCCGGAAGGCGAAGACGACCGCGAGCGCAAAGGCGTGATGATCGGGTCTTTTATTGATGATATGGCGACCACCGAGAAGACCTCGGTGGAGCTGTTCGAGAAGGGCCCTCGCCGGGTCAGTCCATTCTTCATCCCCTCGGCCCTGATCAACCTGGCGAGCGGCCAGGTCTCGATCCGCTATGGGTTCAAGGGGCCGAACCACTCGGTGGTGACGGCCTGCGCGACGGGGGCTCACGCCATTGGCGACGCCGCACGCTTGATCAAATACGGCGACGCCGACGTGATGATCGCCGGCGGGGCCGAGGCGGCGATCTGCCCGGTGGGCATCGCGGGCTTCGTGGCCTGCCGCGCCATGGCCACGGCGTTCAACGACACGCCGCAAAAGGCCAGCCGGCCCTACGACAAGGACCGCGACGGCTTCATCATGGGCGAGGGCGCCGGCGTCTTCGTGCTGGAAGAGTACGAGCACGCCAAGGCGCGCGGGGCGAAGATCTACGCCGAGGTGATGGGCTACGGCCTGTCCGGCGACGCCTACCACATCACCGCACCGGTCGAGGATGGCGACGGCGGCTTCCGCGCCATGAAGGCGGCGCTGAGAGACTCCGGCGTTACGCCCGACCAGATCGATTACATCAACGCGCACGGCACCTCGACCATGGCCGACGGCATCGAGCTGGGCGCGGTGGAGCGGCTGCTGGGCAATTCGGCGCCGGGCAAGCCGATGTCGTCCACCAAGTCGATGACCGGACACCTGCTGGGCGCGGCCGGCGCGATCGAGTCGGCGTTCGCGGTCCTGGCGATCCGCGACCAGATGCTGCCGCCGACCATCAACCTGGACAATCCTGACGTGGAGACGGTGCTGGACCTGGTGCCGCACAAGGCCAGGCCGGCGAAGATCGAGATCGCCATGTCCAATTCGTTCGGCTTCGGCGGGACCAACGCCTCCGTGGTGTTCAAGAAGGTCTCGTGAGCCGCCGGCCCCGCTCTTCAAAGAAGGGGGGCCCGCGACGGCAGGGCGGATCGGGCCTGCTGGACACCGTGCCGCGGGGCCTGACCCCGCTCCTGGTCATTCTGATGGCGATCGCCGTCGCGGCCTGGCTGTACATCGGCGCCGGCCCGGCGCGGAAGTCCACCGACGTGGTGCTGCCGAAGGGCGGCGGCGTGCGCCAGATCGCGGGCGCGCTGAGCGACGCCGGCGTGATCAGGTCCAAGACCGTGTTCTTCATCGCCGCCAAGCTGACCGGACGGGCCGGGCGGCTGAAGGCCGGCGAGTATGAGTTCCAGCCCGGCGAATCGATCGCGCAGGTGCTGGGCGACATCGCCGCCGGCTCGGTCGTGCGCCGGTTCGTGGTGGCGCCGGAGGGCTGGACCAGCGCCATGGTGGCCGACGCGGTGCGCGCTCAGCCTCTGCTGGTCGGCGAGATCGAGACCCCGCCGGAGGGCTCGATCCTGCCGGACGGCTATCAGTATCAGCGCGGCGAGCAGCGCGGCGAAGTGATCGCCCGGATGATGGCGGCCCGCGACAAGGTCCTGGCCGAACTGTGGGCCGGCCGCGCGCCGGACCTGCCGCTGAAGACGCCGGAAGAGGCGGTGATCCTGGCCTCCGTCGTCGAGAAGGAAACCGGCCTGCCCGCGGAGCGGCCGAGGATCGCCGGCCTATTCGAGAACCGCCTGCGCCTTGGCACAAGGTTGGAGAGCGACCCGACCGTGATCTACGGCATCTCCAAGGGCCAGCCGCTCGGCCGCGGCCTGACGATGAAGGAGCTGGTCACGGAGACGCCGTACAACACCTATCGCATCGTCGGCCTGCCGCCGACGCCGATCGCCAATCCGGGCCGTGCGGCGCTGGAGGCGGTGCTCAACCCCGCCAAGACGGACGACCTCTATTTCGTCGCCGACGGCAGCGGCGGGCACGTGTTCGCCAAGACGCTGGCGGAGCATCACGTGAACGCCGAGAAGTGGCACGCGCTGGAGCGGGCGCGGGCCGCGGGGGTGGCGAAATGAGCCTGTCGGGCATGACCGGCTTCGGCCGGGCGGAAGGATCGCTAGGCGCCTGGAGCTGGGCGGTGGAGGCGCGCTCGGTGAACGGGCGCAATCTCGAGGTCCGGTTTCGTGGGCCGCCGGGGTTCGAAGGCCTGGAGCGCGCGGCGCGGGATGGGGCGCAGGGGCGTTTCCAGCGCGGGCAGCTGACCGTCGGTCTGCAGGCCAAGCGCAGCGAGGGCGTGGGCGCTGTGCGCCTGAACCTGGAGCAGCTCGAGCGCTATCTGGCGGCCGGCGCGCCCTATGTGGCCTCGGGCCAGGCCGCGCCGCCGAGCCTCGACGGCCTGCTGAGCCTCAGGGGCGTGATCGAGGCGGCGGACGCGGTGGAGGACCCGGACGCGCACGGCGCACTGGAGGCCGCCATGGCGACCTCGATCGGCGTCGCCCTGGACGGCCTCGCCGCTGCGCGCGCGGAGGAGGGCCGAGCGCTGGACGGCGTGCTGGGTGGGCTGGTGACGCAGATCGGCGAGCTGACCGGCAAGGCCTCCGGGCTGGCGGCGGGCCAACCGGCGATCATCAAGGCGCGGTTCGAGAAGCGGCTGACAGAGTTGGCGGGCGAGGCGGCCAGCGAGGAGCGCATCCTGCAGGAGGCGGCCGCCATGGCGGTGAAGGCCGACGTGCAGGAAGAGCTCGACCGGTTGGGCGCCCATGTGGACAGCGCCAAGGGCCTGCTGGCCGAGACGGCGGCGGTGGGGCGGCGGCTGGACTTCCTGACGCAGGAGTTCATGCGAGAGGCCAACACGCTCTGCTCCAAGTCGGCGTCGGGCGCCTTGACCTCGGTGGGCCTGGACCTCAAAGCCACCATCGAGCAGTTCCGCGAGCAGGTGCAGAATGTCGAGTGAGGCCCACGTCGAAGACCACGCCAAGCCGTGGGAAACCGTGCGGCGCGGCCTGCTGCTGCTGGTGTCCAGCCCGGCCGGCGCGGGCAAGACTTCGCTGTCGCGGCGGCTGGTGGCGGACTATTCCGACATGATCCTGTCGATCTCGGCGACGACGCGTGATCCGAGGCCGGGCGACCAGGAGGGGCGGGAGTACTTCTTCAAGACCCGTGCGGAGTTCGAGGCGCTGATCGCGGCGGACGCGCTGCTGGAGTGGGCCGAGATCAACGGCAACCTCTATGGCACGCCCAAGGGGCCGGTGGTGGCCGCCATGGAGGCGGGCAAGGACGTGCTGTTCGACATCGACTGGCAGGGCGCGCACCAGGTGGCGAAGAACCAGCCGAACGACAGCGTGCGCGTGTTCATCCTGCCGCCGTCCTGGACCGATCTGGCGCGGCGGCTGCACGCCCGAGCGCAGGATTCGGAAGCCGTGATCGAACAGCGCCTGGAGCTGGGTAAGCGCGAGATCGATCACTGGGCCGAGTACGACTATGTGATCGTCAACAAGGACTTCGACCGAGCCTACGCCGACCTGATCCACATCTATCGGTCGGAGCGGATGAAGCCGGGCCGCAATCCGTGGCTGCCGGATTTCGTGCAGGGCCTCGCGGAAGAGTAGCCGCAGGCCTCAGCGGGCGCGGCGCAACATCGGCGTCATGCCGGGGAAGTCGTCCGGCTGGATCTGGCCGATGACCTCGAACCCGTGGCGTTCGTAGAGCGAGATGTTCTTGGGGTTGGAGCTTTCCAGATAGGCCGCGACTCCCTCGGCGTCGCAGAGGGCCAGCGTGTGCCGCAGCAGGGTGGAACCCAGGCCGCGACCCTGGCGCGCCGGATCCACGCCGATCATCGACAGGTACCAGTGCGGTTCGTGGGGATGGTAGCGGTCCATGAGCTCGCCCACCTTGGCCATCACCGCCTGTTGCTCCGGAGCGACCGTCTCGCCGATCAGGGCGCCGATGGCGTCGGAGTCCGGCGCGCCGCCGGGACGCAGCCACAGGGCGGCGGCTCCGAAGTCGGCGGCGGCGAAGCCCGCGCCGCGCTCCAGATCCGCCCCGCCAATGGCCATCAGCAGGCGCGGATAGGCCTTCAGGAAGGCTGCGGCCGTCGGCCAGATGTAGCGCGTGCAGGGATCAGCCGAGAAGGCGAGCGAGAGGGTGGCGCGCAGATCGTCAGCCTGGTCGGCGCCGACGGCGCGGATATCGAGGGGGTCCATCGGCGGAGCCAACCACGGCCCGGCCGCAGGGTCGAGGCTTCAGGCCGCCAGGGCCCGCTGGCAGGCGGCGGCGAGCGCGTGGCGGGACAGCGGCTTGTCGACGATCGGCGCGACGGTCTGGCCGGCCAGCATGTCGGGGTTGCCGGTGACGTAGAGGTGCGGGATGGGCCCGAGCTCGCGGGTGATCGCCACCATGGCCTCGACGCCGGTGCCGTTCAGGATCCGCACGTCGGCGGTGACCAGGTCGGGGCGGTGGGCCAGAGCGCAGCGCACAGCGTCTTCCGGGCTGTCGGCGATGTCGCAGGTGGCGAAGCCGAAGTCGTGCAGCAGGCTTTCAACCTCAAGCGCGATCAGCATCTCGTCTTCGATGATGAGGGCGTGGCGGCCGGGGGGCACAGCAGTCATGACGCACGGAAAGCTATTTAACTGAGGCCCTAGTGTGTCGCCTGCGACACTTAGCGCAATCTTAAATTGCTTCCGACCGCCCGCGATCGCTGCCTTACCGTCGATCAGGCAGAGACTTTGGCCGCCGGTTCGGCCGGTGACTTGCGGGCGGGCGCGGGCCATCATGGCGCGATGGATCCCGAGCGGCCGCCCGACGTCGATGCGGACTACAAGCTGGTGCATGGACCCTGGACGCGCTGGGCTCTGCAGGTGGGGCTGGCGAAGCTGGCGTTGCGCACGGCCGGCATCGTGCTGGCGCTCTGCGCCGTGGCGATCGTCGCGGTGGTGCTGATCGCGCGGCGCTAGCTGAACGGCAGTTCGGGCCAACGGACCGCGCCGCGGGCGTGGGCCCGGCCAGCCATCTCGGCGAGCAGGTTCTGGGCGAGCCGGTCGAGCGGGGCGCCGTCCGAGTAGTCGGCGGGGCCCGCCAGATCCGCGCGGCCGTCCTCGCGCAGGTCGCGCGCGGCCGTCATGCTCTTGGTGCTGGCGGGATTGTAGACGGCCACCGCCGCGCCGCCCTGGTCGGTGACCAGGCGCATGATCGGAATGTCGGTGACCCCGTCGCCGAAGAAGGCGATGCGGTCGAAGGGCACGGGCCGGTCGTCCTTGGCCAGGACCTTGTTGATGGCGACCTCGTCCCATTCCTCCAGCGTCCACTTGTTGATGCGGAACAGGTACTGGGTCTTGGACGTGTAGTTGACCGCAAGCGCCGGGCCGATGGCGTCGCCGGCCGCGTCGAACATGAAGGCCGAGGCGTAGATCCGCTCGAAGTGCCGCGCGATGGGCGAGCCCTCGATGATCTCGCGGTTGCCCGACGAGATGATGAAGTGGCGCAGGTCGAGGTTCAGCGCCTCGGCTCGGGCGTTCTGGCGGTCGAACCAGCCCTCGACGCCGGGGAACAGCGGCACCTGGGCGCCGCGCTTCCTCCAGCTGTCGGCGGTCAGCTCGACGCCCTTCTCGCGGGCTTTTTCGAGCATCAGGTGCATGTAGGCCAGGATCGGGTCGCCGCGCTGTTCGCGGGCCAGCGCCTTGGTCTGCGCCCAGAAGTCCTGGTGATCCATCCCCAGCTCGTCGGGGATGAAGGCGTGCTCCTGCATGTTGCCGGGCGCGAGCGTGCCGTCGAAGTCGTAGGCGAAGACCGCGCGAGGGCGTTCGTCAGAGCTCATCGCGCAGACTTAGCCGGGTTGGCCGGGAAACGCGATCAGCGCGGGCGCCGCCGCGTCCAGGCCAGCAGGACCAGGCCGCCCAGGGCCACGCAGCCGCCGTAGAAAGCCCACTTGAGGTCGCCGTTCATGAAGCTCTTGCCGGGGAACAGGTTGAACCCCTGGGCGATCCAGACGCCGCCCAGCGCGATCAGCAATATGCCGACGACGGTGGAGGTCAGGCGCATCGGTCGGCGGCCCGCCTAGCGGCCCTTGAACTCCGCCGGACGCTTCTGGGCGAAGGCCATGATGCCCTCGCGGGCGTCCTCGGTGCGGGCGGCGTCGCCCTGGACGTAGGCCTCGGCTTCCACCTGGTCGTGCCAGGCGGCGTCCATGGAGGCCCAGATCAGGTTGCGGGTGTAGCCCAGCGATTTCGGTCCATCGGCGAGCTGCTTGGCCAGGTCCATGGCGGTGGACATCAGGTCCGCGTCAGGGACGCAGCGATTGATCATGCCCCACTCCAGCGCGGTTTTGGCCGGCAGCTTCTCGCCGAGCAGAGTGAGTTCCATGGCGCGCGCCTTGCCCACCAGGCGGGGCAGCAGGTAGGTCGCGCCACCGTCCGGCACGAGGCCGATGCGGCGGAAGGCCTGCAGGAAGTAGGCGCTCTCGCCGGCGACGATCAGGTCGCAGACGAGCGCCAGCGAGGCGCCGACGCCGGCGGCCACGCCGTTGACCGCGGCGACCAGTGGTTTGGGCGACTTGCGGATCATGCTGACGAAGGGGTTGTAGACCTGCAGCAGGGACTGATTGGGGCCGCCGGGGTTCTCGGTGATCCGCCGCCCGCCGCCAGAGAGATTGGCGCCGGAGCAGAAGCCGCGGCCCTCGCCGGTGATGACGATGGCGCGGACATTCTCGTCGCCGATGAAGGCGGAGACGGCGGCGCGCAGGTCGTCCATGAGCTCCACGCCGGCCGCGTTCAGCGTCGCCGGATCGTTGAGTGTGACGATGCCGATGCGGTCCTTGACCTCGGTCTTCACCTTCGCGGGGGTCTGAGCGCCGTCCATGGCATCCTCCTAGTCGAACCTTGTTGGCCCGATCTAAGAACCGTACCCCGGCGTCAGCCTAGCGAAAACGCGTTGGGGCGCGCTCAGGCGGCGGCGATGGAGGTGACGTCGGCGGCGGCCGGGGCGGCAGTGGTGCGGTTGCGGCCGGCATGCTTGGAGGCGTAGAGGGCCGCGTCGGCGCGTTCCACGAGGCTGGTGGTGCTTTCGCCCGCCAGGCGCTCGGCGTAGCCGGCCGAGACGGTGATCGCGCCCAGGTCTTCATTGGTCGAACGGCGCTTGAGCGAGCGGGACGAGACTTCCTCGCGGATCTCTTCCAGTACGGCCATGGCGGTGCGGCCGCTCTCCGAGGGGAAGATGATGGCGAATTCCTCGCCGCCGTAGCGGGCGGCGACGCGGGGGACGGCGCCCAGGCGGCCGATGACGCTGGAGACGTAGCGCAGCACCTGGTCGCCGATCTGGTGGCCCCAGGCATCGTTGAAGCCCTTGAAGTGGTCGATATCGATGATCGCCAGGGTGACGCCCTTGCCCTCGGCCTCGGCGAGCTCGCAGAGCGCCTCCAGGCGCTCGTCGAAGGCCTTGCGGTTGGTCAGGCCCGTCAGGCCGTCGGTCATGGCGTCCTTGCGCACCTGATCGAGGTTTTCGCGCAGACGGCTGAGTTCGGCCGTGGTCTCGGCCAGTTGGGTTTCCAGCGTGGTGTTCTCGGTGCGCACCTTCTCGGTGGCGGCGGTCAGGTCGGAGACTACCGCCTTGATCTCCTCGGCGTCGTCATTGGCGAGGCGGCCGGAGGCGATGGCCAGTTCCTGGCCGTATTCTTCCTGGGATTTCTGAGCTGTTTCAATGGCCTTGGAGACCGAGCTCAACTCTTTGGCGAGGACGTCGCCGGCCTCAAGAATGCCGCCGTTGAGCTTGGCTTCCGGCAGGTACTGGGCGGCGAGTTCCTCGCCGAGCGTCTCGGTGATCGGTTCACCGGCGGCGATCAGCCGGTCGATCTCGACGGCCAGGGGGCTCGTGCCCTCGGTCACGTAGTGGGTCCAGAGCTGGTAGTTGCGCATGGTCGGCCAGACGCGATGGGCCTCCATCACCTCGAGAGCCTTGCGCGCCAGGTCGTAGGCGGCGGGGCTGCGCAGCGCATTCTGGATGTCCGAAGACATGGTCATACTTCCCAAACAGGCTCGCGCGATGGCGGGCGACTGAAACTTCGGGAAGATCGTAAAGGGGAAGCCCAAACGACGCGTTAAAGGGCGCGCGCCGTGCCACTTTCGTCGCAGGCTTGGCGAACGCCCCTAGTCGTCGCCAACCGGACGCGGCGGTTTCGAGAGGAAGGCCGGGACGTCGCGGCCGAAGCCGACCACGCCGCTGTCGCCGTCATCGCGGTCGCGATCGCGCCGGGGCTCGGAGCGGTCGGGTCTCGGCTCGGCGCGGGGGCCGCGCTCGTCGCGGCGGGGACGCTCCTCGCGCTGCGGGCGCTCGCCGCGGGGGCGTTCCGCCTCGCGGCGGGGCTCGCGCGCGGGTTCGGGGGCCGCGGCGCGCTCGGGCGCCTGTTCCGGCGGGCGCTCGTCCTGGCGCTCGGGACGCGGTTCGCCGCGGCGGCCACGGGAGCGGCCCTTGCGGGGTTCGCGCTCAGCGCGCGGCGCGGCGCCCTCAGCATCGGGGGCTGTGGCGGCGACCGGCTCGGGCGTTTGCGCAGGCGGCGGAGCGGTGGCCGGGTCGAAGGGCTGCATCGACGCCACTTCGCCGTGCACGGGCACGGGACGCGGGCGGCGATCGCGGTCGCGGTCGCGGCTGGAGGCGCCGCTGCGTCCGCCATCACGGCCGCCGTCGCGGCCGCGAGCGCCGCCGCGGGGGCTGCGGGGCTCGTCCTTGATCTGCGACCAGTCGATGTCGAGGGTGATCTCTTCCGGAACCTTGCCGATCAGCTTCAGCACCTTGTCGAGGTTCCGCGCGTCGGCCGGCGTGGTGATCATGAAGGTCTGGCCGGACTTGCCGGCGCGACCGGTGCGGCCGATCCGGTGGACGTAGTCGTCGGCGTGGTGCGGCACGTCGTAGTTGAAGACGTGGCTGACATCGGGAATGTCGAGGCCGCGGGCGGCGACGTCGGAGGCGCAGAGCAGCTTCAGCGAGCCGTTGCGGAAGCTCTCCAGCGTGCGCATGCGGGTCTGCTGGTCGAGGTCGCCGTGGATCGGGGCGGCGTCAAGGCCGTGCGACTTCAACGACTTGGCGACGATATCGACCTCGGACTTGCGATTGCAGAAGACGATGCCGTTCTTCACGTCGGCGCGGCCGATCAGGGCGCGCAGCGCCGTGCGCTTCTGCTTCTGGTCCTGGCTGGGCACGCGGACGATGTACTGGGTGATGGTGTCGGCGGTGGTGGCGGGCCGGCTGGCCTCGATGCGGATCGGGTCCTTCAGGAACTGCTTGGTGAGCCGGGTGATCTCCGGCGGCATGGTGGCCGAGAAGAACAGGGTCTGCTTCTTGACCGGCGTCAGCTTGAAGATGCGCTCGAGGTCCGGGATGAAGCCCATGTCGAGCATCCGGTCGGCCTCGTCGACCACCAGCATCTGCACGCCGGTCATCAGCAGTTTGCCGCGTTCGAAGTGGTCGAGCAGGCGGCCGGGGGTGGCGATCAGCACGTCGACGCCGCGATCGAGCTTCAGTTCCTGGTCGGAGAAGGAGACGCCGCCGATCAGCAGGGCCCAGGAGAGCTTCTGGCCCTTGGCGTAGCGTTCGAAGGAGGCTGCGACCTGGTCGGCCAGTTCGCGGGTGGGCTCGATGACGAGCGCGCGGGGCATCCGCGCGCGGGCCCGGCCGGCGGCCAGGCGGTCGATCATCGGCAGCGTGAAGGCGGCGGTCTTGCCGGTGCCGGTCTGGGCGATGCCCAGCACATCCTGGCCATGCAGGGCGTGCGGTATGGCCTCGGCCTGGATCGGCGTGGCGGTGGTGTAGCCGGTGTCGGCGACGGCCTTGAGGGTCGCGGGCGACAAGCCCAGTTCGGAGAATTCGGTCATTTTGCCTGAGGTGAAACGGTCGGTGGGACCGTCGTGGCCCCGGATGGCTGCCCCAGCGCCGTGTGCGCCGTAGCGGCGCGCGGACGAGGTTCGCCGCGCGGGCGGAACATACGAGCGACGACGCCTAAGTCAACGTGCAGGGGCCCCACGGGTTCAGAGGCGGCCGCGCTCATCCCATCCAGCGGTAGCCGACGCCGGGTTCCGTGAGGATCAGGACCGGCTGGCCGGGGTCCTTTTCGATCTTCTGGCGGAGCTGGCCGACGAAGACCCGCAGGTACTGGACGTCCTGCTCGTGGGCCGGGCCCCAGACGGCGGTGAGGAGTTGGCGGTGGGTGACCACCTTGCCATCGCCGGCGACCAGCTGGGCGAGGAGGTCGTATTCGCGCGGCGACAGGCGGATCGGGACGCCCGAGCGCGTGACCAGGCGCTTGATCAGGTCGATGGTCAGGTCGCCGACCGTGACCACCGGCTCCGCGCCGGCGTCCTGAAGCTTGTGACGGAGCGCCGCGCGGATGCGGGCCAGGAGTTCGCCGACGCCGAAGGGCTTTTCCACATAGTCGTCGGCCCCCAGGTCGAGGGCGTCGATCTTCTCGGTCTCGCGGTCGCGGGCCGACAGGATGATGATCGGGCCCTTGTAGAAGGCCCGCGCCTTCTCCAGCGCCTGCTTGCCGTCGAGATCGGGCAGCCCGAGGTCGAGCACCACGACGTCGGGTGGCTTGCGGGCGATCTCCTTCAGCCCGTCGGCTGCGGTGTCGGCGCGCACATGCTCGTAACCGGCCGCATCCAGGGCGGGGCCCAGGAACCGGTGGATCTGCGGCTCGTCATCGATGACCAGGATGCGGGGGCGGTGCGCTGTCAAAGCATGAAACCGGGCGTCGCCGTCTCCTTGGGCAGGCTGATCAGGATGCGGGTGCCACGACCTTCGTGGATCGGACTGGCCGCCGCGATGCGCCCGCCCATGGCCTCGACGAAACCCTTGGAAATGGCAAGGCCCAGGCCCGCGCCCTTGCCGCGATCGGTGGCCTCTTCCATGCGGCGGAAGCGTTCGAAGACCCGTTCGAGCTCGGTGGTGGGGATGCCGCGACCCTCGTCCTCGATGGAGATCACTACATTGCCGCGATCCTCGTAGGCGGCGACCTCGATGGTGGTGCCGTCCGGCGAATAGGCGATGGCGTTCTCCAAGATATTGACCAGCGCCTGCTCCAGCAGCGAGCCGTCGGCCATGATCATGGAAAGCTGCGGCGGGTAGTCCCGGTCGATCTTCCTGGTCTCCAGGCGCCGCTTCACGCGTTCAATGGCGGCGCGCAGGACGTCGCGCGGGTCCACCCATTCGCGGCGTGTGGTCAGCGCGCCCCCCTCCAGCCGCGTCATGTCCAGCAGATCGCCCACGTAGCGGTTGAGCCGCTCGGCCTCCTCGCGGATGGACTGCAGGAGGTCGTCGCGCACCTTCGGCGCCAGGGACTTGCCGAAGTCGATCAGCGTCGTCGCGGAGCCCAGGACCGTCGACAGCGGCGTGCGCAGGTCGTGGCTGATCGAGTTGAAGAGGGCCGAGCGCAGGCGGTCAGAGCGGCGCAGCGCCTCGGCCCCGGCCGCCTCGGCGGCGAACTCCGCCCGCTCCAGCGCCACGGCGCCCTGGTCGGAGAGGGCGCTCACGAACCGCTCGCCTTCTTCGCTGGCCAGCGCCTTGGGCTCGACGCCCACCACGCCGGCCCGCGCCTTCACGCCCTGCAGGGGTCGGAACGTCCAGCCGGCGTTGGGCAAGGTGCCGGTGCCCGCGCCGGCGGGCTCGCCCTTCTCCCAGGCCCAGCGCGCGGCGGCCATGTCGCCGGGCGACAGGGCGTCCAGAGGCGGGGAGGCGGCGGCGATCTCGATATCCTCGCCCACCGGCGTGAGCACCACGGCGCGCCCTGCCGTGGCCGCGGCGAGCTGCTCGGCCAGCGCCACCGCGGCGTCTTCCGCCCGCGCGGCGGACGACAGCCGGCGCGTCGCCGACAGCACCGCGGCGATCGCCGAGGCGCGCCGGGACGTCGCCATCGCCTGGTCGCGCACCCGCCCGGTCAGCCAGCCGGTGGTCATGGCGACGGCGAAGAACACCGCGAAGGTGAACACGTCCGCTGGATGGCCGATGTAGAAACTCAGCCGCGGCTCGAGGAAGAAGAAGTTGTAGGTCAGCGCCGCCGCCGCGGCCGCCGTCACCGCCGGCCACAGGCCGAACGCCAGGCCCGAAACCAGCACGCTCAGCATGAACACCATGGCCAGGTTCGCGCTGGCCGCGGCCTGGTCGACCAGCCAGGCGATGCCGCCCGCCACGACCACGGTCCCAAGGGCGCCAAGGTGTCCCAGCCATGGGAACGCCTGAGCCACGCGCCGCGGGGCCTCAGGCGCATGGCTGTCGGCGGACTCGGTGATCACGTGCACGGCCGCGCCGCTGGTCTCCTCCAGCAGGGCGGTGATCAGGTTGCGCCGCCACGGCAGCTTCTGGCGCTGGCCCTTGCCGACCACGATCTGGGTCAGGTTATTGCGCCGGGCGTAGTCGAGGACGCTGTCCACCAGGTCGTCGCCGGTCAGGGTGACGGTCGCCCCGCCGAGCTGCTCGGCCAGCTTGAGCGCATCGCGCAGCTTCTGCGCGGCGATGGGCGAGGGCGGCGCCACGTTCGGCCGCTCCACGTGGGCCACGGTCCAGGGCGCGTCCATCATCATGTCGGAGAGCCGGCGCCCGGCGCGCACGAGGGAACCCGCCATGGCGTCGGGGCCCACCAGAACGAGGATGCGCTCGCCGGCGGCCCAAGGCCCCTCGACACCGGCGCGACGCATGGCGCCGATGAGTTGGTCGTCCACCGTCTGGGCGGCGCGGCGGAGCGCCAGTTCGCGCAACGCCGTCAGGTTCTCGATCTTGAAGAAGCGGTCGGCGGCGACCTTGGCGGTCTCGCCGAGATAGACCTTGCCCTCGGCCATGCGCTCACGGAGGCCGGCCGGGGTGATGTCGATCAGCTCGATCTCGTCGGCGCGGGAGAGCGCCCCGTCCGGCACCGTCTCGCGCTGGCGCACGCCTGTGATCTTCCAGACCACATCGACCAGGCTTTCCAGGTGCTGGACGTTGAGCGTCGTCCAGACGTCGATCCCGGCCGCCAGCAGCTCCTCCACATCCTGCCATCGCTTGGGATGCCGAGAGCCCGGGGCGTTGGAATGGGCGTATTCGTCGACCAGCAGCAGGGCGGGCTTGCGCGCCAGCGCCGCGTCGAGGTCGAACTCGAGGAGGGTGTGATCCTTGTAGGCGATCGGCTTGCGACCCATCACCTCCAGGTCGCGCAGCAGCGCCTGGGTGTCCCGCCGACCGTGGGTCTCAACGACGCCGACGACCACGTCGCCGCCCTCGGCTTTTCGGCGGCGGGCGGCGCGCAGCATGCCGTAGGTCTTGCCCACCCCCGGCGACATGCCGAGGAAAACCTTCAGTCGTCCTCGCCCCGGACGGGCCGTCGCCGCCAGGAGGGCGTCGGGGTCTGGCCTGCGGGGCTCGTCGGGTGTCATTGAGGCTTAGGCTGCGCTCCCGGCAGGGCTGCGTCGAGCGCGAGATTGGCCTTCAGGACGTTGACGTGCGGCTGGCCGAAGACGCCGAGCCAGGGCCCCTCGGTGTGGGACGCGATCAGCGCCTGCACCGCCGCCGCTGATACGCCGCGCGCCTGGGCGATCCGAGTGGCCTGGCGTTGCGCGTTGGCCGGGGAGACGTCCGGATCGAGCCCGGAGGCCGACGTGGTCACCGCGTCCGCCGGGACCGGGCCGGCGCCTTCGCCCGCCAGGCCCGCGGTGTCCTTGGCGATCCGCTTGGCGAGGTCGGGGTTCAGGGGCCCGAGGTTGGATCCGGAGGAGTTGGAGGCGTCATACCCATCATTGCCCGCCGCGGAGGGGCGGGGATGCAGGTATTGCGGCTTTGCGAAGGCCTGGCCGATCAGGGCCGAGCCGACCACCTGGCCGTGCGCGTCGCGGATCAGGCTGCCGCCCGCCTGGGCCGGGAAGGCGACCTGAGCGATCCCGGTCACCAGCAGCGGATAGGCCACGCCCAGCAGCAGGGTGAAGAACAGGGTGACGACGAGGGCGGGGCGGATCTGAGAGAGCATGACGAACCTCACGCGAGACCGAGGGCGGCGACGCCCAGGTCGATAAGCTTGATGCCGATGAACGGGGCGACGATGCCGCCCAGGCCGTAGATCAGCAGGTTGCGCTGCAGCAGCCTTGCCGCCCCGATCGCCCGGTATTGCACGCCGCGCAGGGCCAGCGGGATCAGCGTCACGATGATCAGGGCGTTGAAGATCACCGCCGACAGGATCGCGCTCTGCGGGCTGTGCAGATGCATCACGTTGAGCGCGCCCAGCGCGGGCAGGGCGACCACGAACAGCGCGGGAATGATGGCGAAGTACTTGGCCACGTCGTTGGCGATGGAGAAGGTGGTGAGCGCGCCCCGTGTGATCAGCAGCTGTTTGCCCACCTCGACGATCTCGATGACCTTGGTGGGGTCGGAGTCCAGGTCGACCATGTTGCCGGCTTCGCGGGCGGCCTGGGCGCCGGTCTGCATGGCCACGCCGACGTCGGACTGGGCCAGTGCAGGCGCGTCGTTGGCGCCGTCGCCACACATGGCCACCAGGCGGCCCTTGCCCTGCTCCTCGCGGATCAGGCGCAGCTTGTCCTCCGGCGTGGCCTCCGCGAGGAAATCGTCGACGCCGGCTTCGGAGGCGATGGCGGCGGCGGTGACCGGGTTGTCGCCGGTGATCATCACGGTGCGCAGGCCCATGCGTCGCAGGTCCGCGAAGCGCTCCTTCACATTGGGCTTCACCACGTCCTTGAGGTGGATGACGCCGAACAACACCCCGTTCTCAGCGACGGCCAGCGGCGTGCCGCCGGAACGCGCGATCCGGTCGACCGCGGCGGAGAACTCGGCCGGCGCCTGGTCGGCGGTGAGGCCGACGGTCTTCAGCACGGCATCCACGGCGCCCTTGCGCCAGCTGTCGGCGCCGGCGTCGAGGCCGGACTGGCGGGTGGTGGCGCTGAACGGGATCACGGTGGCGCCCTTGGGGGCGTCGAGCACGAGGCCCTGGTTGCGCGCCAGTTCGATAATCGAGCGGCCCTCCGGCGTCTCGTCACCGAGCGAGGCCAACAGGGTGGCCTTCAGCGCCATCTCCGGGCGCACGCCGGGGGCGGCGATGATCTCGGTCGCCATGCGGTTGCCGAAGGTGATGGTGCCGGTCTTATCGAGCAGCAGGGTGTCGACGTCGCCCGCAGCCTCGACGGCGCGGCCGGAGGTGGCCAGGACGTTGACCTTCAGCAGGCGGTCCATGCCGGCGATGCCGACGGCGGAAAGCAGGCCGCCGATGGTGGTCGGGATCAGGCAGATGAAGAGGGCGCCCAGCACCATCGGGTCGAGCTTCACCCCGGAATAGGCGCCCAGGCCCAGCAAGGTGGCCACCGCGATCAGGAAGATCAGGGTGAGGCCCGCCAGCAGGACGGCGAGCGCGATCTCGTTGGGGGTTTTCCGCCGGTCGGCGCCCTCGACCATGGCGATCATCCGGTCGAGGAAGGTCGAGCCGGCCTCGGAGGTGATGCGGACCTTGATCCAGTCTGAGACCACGGTGGTGCCGCCGGTGACGGCGGAGCGATCGCCGCCGCTCTCGCGGATCACCGGGGCGCTTTCGCCGGTGATGGCGGCTTCGTTGACGGAGGCCACACCCTCGATGATCTCGCCGTCGGCGGGGACGACGTCTCCGGCCTCGACCAGCACGATCTCGCCGACGCCCAGCTTGTGGGCCGGCGTGGGAATGATTGTGCCGCGATCGTCGATGATCAGCTTGGCCTTGGTGGTCACTCGCGTGGCCCGCAGGCTGTCGGCGGCGGCCTTGCCGCGGCCCTCGGCGACGCTCTCGGCGAAGTTGGCGAATAGCACGGTGGCCCAGAGCCAGAGCGCGATCTGCAGCGCGAAGCCCCAGCCTGTGTGGTCGCGGATCGCCAGGCCGAACGAGATGGTGGCCAGGATGGCGACGATCTCGGTGGCGAAGATCACCGGATTGCCCGTGAGCTTGCGCGGGTCGAGCTTGACGAAGGCGTCGCCGGCGGCGCGGGCCAGGATCGGCCCGGAGAAGCTGCCCACCAGGGCGGCCTTGCGGCGGTTGTCGCCGAGCGGAATGGAGGCGTTGGTCATTTCAGTGTGCCCGGAAGGGTTTCAGCGGGCCGCGACGGCGTGGAGCGCCTGGAAGTGCTCCACGATCGGGCCAAGGGCGAGGGCGGGGAAGAACTGCAGGCCGCCCATGATCAGGATCACCCCGATCAAGAGGCCGGCGAACAGCGGCCCGTCGGTGGGGAAGGTGCCGGCCGTGGCGCCCAGCTTGGGCTTGGCGGCCAAAGAGCCGGCCATGGCCAACACGGGCACGGCGTAGGCGAAACGGCCGAGCAGCATGGCCACCCCCAGCGTCGCGTTCCACCAGGGGGTATTGGCGGAAAGGCCCGCGAAGGCCGAGCCGTTGTTCCCGGTGGCCGAGGAGTAGGCGTAGAGGATCTCTGACAGCCCGTGCGCGCCGGGGTTGGCCAGGCCCTTGAGCGCCACGGGCAAGACCGCGGCGACGGCGGCGAAGCCGAGGATCGACAGCGGCAGGATCAGCACCGCCAGCATGGCGAACTTGATCTCGCGGGCCTCGACCTTCTTGCCGAGGTACTCGGGCGTGCGGCCGACCATGAGGCCGGCCACGAAGACCGCGATCAGCGCCATCACCACCATGCCGTAGAGGCCCGAGCCGACGCCGCCCGGCAGCATCTCGCCGAGCTGGATCATGAACATCGCCACGCCGCCGCCTAGCGGCATCAGGCTGTCGTGCATGGCGTTGACGCCGCCGTCGGAGGCGCCGGTGGTGTTGGCGGCCCAGATGGCGGTGGAGGGGGCGCCGAAGCGGACTTCCTTGCCCTCCATGTTGACCGCCGCATCGGCGTGAGCGGCGACCAACGCCGGCGCAGGTTGGGTCTCGGTGGCGTAGATCGCGCCGGCCGCGGCCAGCACGAAGACCGCCATGACGGCCACCAGGGCGCGCGCGTCCTTCCGGGCCATGACGATGCGGCCGAAGGCCACCACGCAGGCGTAGGAGAGCACGTTCATCGAGACGATCTCGATGAGGTTGGTGATCGCGTTGGGGTTCTCGAAGGGGTGGGCGGAGTTGGCGTTGAACAGACCGCCGCCATTGGTGCCGAGCTGCTTGATCGCCTCCTGGCTGGCGGTGGGGAACAACGCGATGGTTTGCTTGCCGCCCTCGAGCGTGTGGGCGCCTACATGGGCCAGCAGGGTCTGGGGCTCGCCCAGCGCCACGTAGGCCAGGGCGATGACCACCGAGAAGGGCAACAGCACGTAGAGGCTGATGCGGGTCAGATCGACCCAGAAGTCGCCCAGCGTCTCGGAGCGGTTGGCCGCGAAGGCGCGCGCCACCGCCGCCGCGAGCGCTATGCCCGCCGCCGCCGAGAGGAAGTTGTGCGAGGTCAGGCCTGCCATCTGGGAGAAGGTCGAGACCGTGGTCTCGGGCACATAGGACTGCCAGTTGGTGTTGGTGACGAAGCTGATGGCGGTGTTGAACGACAGGTCCGGGGACAGCCCCGGGAAGCCTTGCGGGTTCAACGGCAGCAGGTTCTGGAACCGCAGGATCAGGTAAAGCACCACAAAGCTGGCGATCGAGAACGCCAGGAAGCTCATGGCGTAGGCGAGCCAGCCCTGGCCCTTCTCCGGCTTCACGCCGCAGGCGGCATAGACCAGCCGCTCGACTGGTTTGAGTACGGGATCGAGCCAGGTCCTCTCGCCGGCCCATACGCGGGCCAGATAGATGCCCAGGGGCCAGGCCAGTCCGACCGTGATCGCGAGCGTGAGGGCGATTTCCGCCCAGCCTTGGGCGTCCATCAGAACTTCTCCGGACGCAGCAGGGCCACGATCATGTAGCCGCCAATGACGAGGGCGCCGGCGCCCCAGATGATATTGGCCAGCATCAGATGCGCCTCAGCAGCGCGGCGTAGACGCCAAAGATCGCCAGCACGGCGACGCCGGCGGCGATGTAGATGAGATCGAGCATGTGCGAGCCTCGAAGGATCAAGGCTCAAGGGTCGCGCCGAACCCCGTCAGGGCGCGAGACGGGGTTTGCGGCGGGGGCGTAAGGGCGGCGTAAAGGCCGGGATTACGCCGCGGCGGTCACTTTCCGTCGATCGTGTAGGCCAGCAGCACGTTGGTCCCGTTGCCGCCGGTATTGGCCGCGCCGTTGAAGCCGCTCATCACGAAGAGCCGGCCGCCCGCGACCGTCGCGCCCAGACCGTCGAGGCTGCCGCCGGGCTGGCCCTTCACCTGGTTGACGGTGTCGTAGGTGCGATCCGTCGTGCTGTCGGCCCAGAGCACCTTGCCGGTGGCGGCGTCATAGGCGCGCAGCCAGCCGTCCATGGTGCCGGAGAAGACGATGCCGGGGATCACCGAAGGGGCCTGGGACTGGGCGCGAGAGCAGGCGCCGCCGCCGCGGTCCTTGGACCGGTCGCCGGCGTAGTGGCAGGCCGCCTTGGGCGCGGGCACGGTCCAGAGCACCTTGCCGGTGGCCGGATCGAGGGCGCTGAGGCCGGGCTTGGCCGGGCCGATCGGGGTGCCGAGATTGGTGCGGCCGAGCACCTTCAGGTTCTCCTCCAGCACGTTCACAGTGTCGGCGTTGGCGACGTAGAGCCGCTTGCCGTCGGCCGCCATGCCCCACTCGATGCCGCCCAGCGAGGAGCCCGAGCCGACGCGCTGGCTCCACAGGGTCTTGCCAGTGTCGGGGTCCATGCCGAACACCACGCCGGACTTCTGGCCGGAGAGGACGATGTCCTTCCCAGATGCGAGGTGGAACACGATCGGCGAGGCGCCGAAGTCGTAGTCCGGGCCGTCGGGGCTGGGGCAGTTGATCGGCTTTTGCGCGGCGTTGCAGCCGACGATGAAGTTGTCGGCCTCAGTCACCTGGTTGGACCAGCGGATCTTGCCGGTCGCGATCTCCATGGCGACGATGGCGTCGGCGCCCTTGGTGTCGGCCTCGGTGTAGCTGTCGCCGGTGGCCACGTAGACCAGGCCGCGCTTGGCGTCATAGGTCGGCGCTGACCAGATGGCGCCGCCGGCGGGGCCCTGCAGCTGGACGCCGGTGGAATTCTTCCGGGTCGGGTGCAGCGGCTCGTTGATGACGAAGGTCTGCCACAGCGTCTTGCCGGTCTTCAGGTCCAGGGCGGAGAGCGAGCCGCGGAAGCTGCAGCAGGCGTAGCTGGGCTGGCGCGCAGCGCCCTCCTCGCCGGAGGTGGTCGGCACGAACACGCGGTCGCCGACGATGAGCGGCGTGCCGGTGATGCCCGCGACGGGGTTCTTGTCGAGCTCGGCCGAGCGCCAGATTTCCTTACCGGTCTGGGCGTCGAAGGCGCGGGCGGTGCGGTTGCGCTCGCCGATGATGGTCAGCCAGCCGCTGGGCGAGACGTCGGATTTCACGACCATGGGCGTGGTGCGGGCGACGGCGCCCTCGACCACCCAGCGCACGCAGCCGGTGGCCGGATCCAGCGCATAGAACTTGCCCGATCGATTGGTGACGAACAGCCAATCGCCGATGACCGTGGGCATGCCGCCGGCCATGGCGAAGGACCACTTCACCTTCAGCTTCGGCACGTCGGCGGCCGCGAGGCCGGGGTTGGGCTGGTAGCGGTGCGAGGCCGCATCGAAGCCGACGCTGGTCCAGTCGGTGGGCGTGGCCTTGATCGGCGGGTTGGTCGCGCACTTCACGTCGACGCCGACCGGGGCGGGGGCCGGGCGGCCGGCGGGCGCGGCGCGGGCCACCTGCGGCGCGGCGGCGCCGGTGAGGTAGGCGGCGACCGCTTGTTTGTCCTCGTCGGAGAGGCCGGCGGCCATGGGCTTCATGACGCCGTTGGTGAGCGCATCGACGATCTGGGCCGGCGGATAGGTGGCCAGCGTCGCCTTGGACGGCGCGCGGTCGATGTTGGGGTCGTGGCAGGCCTTGCAGTGGGCGTTGAATACCCCTTCACCCGCCGAAGCCGTCTGGGCCTGGGCGGCGAGCGGCAGGGCGAGCGCGCAGGCGAGGCCCGCGAGCGCCGCGGCAAAGGCTTTCAACATCATTCCCCCCGGATCGTTCTGTCTTTTCGCCAGACTGTCGGTCTGATCTTGCGGCGAGATTGCAGGACCGAAGCGGGCGGGCGCAAGCCCCGGACCCCTAGGCGTGAGCGGCGCTGGGGGAGACGTAGGCCGGGTCGTGGGTGAAGGGCGGCGGGGCGCCGGCGCGCAGCGCGGTCAGGATGGCGGCGAAGTCGGTTTCGAAGGTCAGGCCCAGAACCTCCCGGGCGCGGGTCGAATCGTAGATGCGGCCGAGACTGCGCGGAAGGCGCCAGCCCTGAGCGGCATAGAGCGCGTGGGCATCGGGAAAATACCGCGCGATTGCAGCCTCCGCGTCGCGCTTCAGGGTCTCGGCGTCGGCCGGGATGAAGGGGACCGGGGCGGCGACGACGAAGGTGTCGAAGCCCAGTTGCGGCGCGCGTTCCAGCGCCTGGATGTGGGCCCGCGCGGCGTCCTCGACCGTGAGGCGGCGGCCGAGAAATTCGTTGGCCTTCTGGTTCGGGCCGGGGAGGTCGCCTTCGGTGTCGTCCTCTTCCGGGAAGAAGCGCCCGGTGCGCAGGATCACGCAATTGAGGCCGCGCTCCAGGTGCTGGACGCGGCAGAGGCCCTCGGCGGCGAGCTTGGTGACGCCGTAGATGTTGCGCGGCGCCAGGGGGCCGAAGGCTTCGTCGAGCCAGACCGCCTGAGCGCTTTCTTCGTCGCGAACGGCCTGGGAGATCATCAGCGAGGTCGTCGAGGTGAAGACGAACCGGTCGTGCCCGGCGGCGCTCGCCAGCTCCAGCAGGTTGAGCGTGCCGGTGACATTGACGTCGATGAACGCCTGGGTGGGCCAGCGCGCGATGTCCGGCTTGTGCAGACCCCCGGCGTGGATGACGGCCTCGATGCGATGTTCGGCGAAGGCGCGTTCGAGCGCCGGCCGGTCGGCCACCGAGGCGAGCACCTGAGTCTCCGGGCCGGGCGCGATATCGAGACCGGTCACCGTGTGGCCCGCGGCGCGCAGCCGCGGGGCGAGGAAGCGGCCAAGCCAACCCGAGGAGCCGGTAAGAAGAACGCGCATCGCTGGTCCCGGCGGGGTGAGTACGGCTGGGTGCTAGCCATTCACCCGCGCGGGCGCAACATCAGGTGGCGTGGAGGACCTGGGCGATCTTCGCGGCGAGTTGGTCGATGGTGAAGGGCTTGGGCAGGACGGGCACGCCGCCGGCCAGGGTGCCGTTGTGGATCACGGCGTTGCGGGCATAGCCGGTCGTGTAGAGCACCTTCAGCTTGGGTTGGCGGCGCTGCGCTTCCTCGGCCAGTTGCGGGCCGTCCATGCCGGGCATGACCACGTCGGTGAACAGGATGTCCACGGTGTCGTCGAGCAGGGCGAGCGCCTCCTCGCCGTTGGCGGCCTGCAGGACGATGTAGCCGAACTCCTCGAGCGCGCTGACGGTGATCGCCCGGACCCGGGGATCGTCCTCAGCCACCAGCACCACCTCGTCGCCGCGCGCATCCATCCGCTCTGGGCTGCGACGCGCGCCGGAGGCCGCGGCGGCCGCGCCCATCCAGCGGGGAAGGTAAAGCTTGATCGTCGTGCCGCGACCGACCTCGGAGTAGATTTTCACGTGGCCGCCGGACTGTTTCATGAAGCCGTAGACCTGGCTGAGGCCCAGGCCAGTGCCGCGCCCGACAATCTTGGTGGTGTAGAACGGATCGAAGGCCCGCTCGGCGACCTCGGGCGACATGCCCGCGCCGGTGTCGGTGACGGTGACCGCCACGTATTGGCCGGCGGTGACATCGGGATTTTCCGCGGCGTAGGCTTCGTCGAGATGAGCGTTGGAGGTGTCGATGGTCAGCCGCCCGCCCGCCGACATGGCGTCGCGGGCGTTGACGCACAGGTTGAGGATCGCGTTCTCGAGCTGGGATGGATCGATAAAGACCCCCCACAGCCCCCCGGCCAGCACGGTCTCCAGGCGGGTGTCTTCCCCAAGCGTCTGGCGCAGGATCTCGGACATGCCGGCGACCAGGCTGTTGGGATCGCAAGCGGCCGGCGACAGGGGCTGGGCGCGGGCGAACGCGAGCAACCGGGCGGTGAGGCTGGCCGCCCGCTGCGCCGCGTCCAGGGCCTGGTCCATGTAGCCCTGGGCGCGGACCACGTCGGTGGACATTCTGCGCCGCGCGAGGTCGAGGCTGCCGACGATGACCGACAGCATGTTGTTGAAGTCGTGCGCGATGCCGCCGGTGAGCTGGCCCAGCGCCTCGGTCTTCTGCATCTGGCGCACCTGGGCCTCGGCGGCGTAGCGGTGGACCCCTTCGGCCTGGAGTTCGGCGTAGGCGCCGGCCATGTCGCGGCTGGAGGCCAGGACCGCGCGAAGCCGCAGCACGTTCTGGCGGACGACGACGATCGCCATGAAGACCAACATGACGAAGCCGGTCAGCAGCACCAGCTGCAGGCCGAGCGCCGAGCGATCCGAATCGCGATGACGCTCGACCAGCAGGGCCTCCTGGGTCAGGCCCATGGCGGCGACCTCCGAACGGACCCGATCCATCAGGTCGCGGCCCTGGTTGGTCTGCATCCAGGTCACGGCGGCCTGCACATCGCCCGCGCGGCGCACGGCGAGGCCGCCGACCAATTTCTCGCTGCTGGCGGCCACGGCCTGGCGCAAACGCTCCAGGGCCGCGAGCTGGATCGGATCCTTGATCACCTGCTTCAGGTCGGCGAGCGCGGCGGGGAGGGCGAGCGTGGCGCGGGTGTAGGGCGTCAGGTAGGTCGTGTCGCCGGTGAGCAGAAAGCCGCGCTGGCCGGTCTCAGCCTCCTGGGTGAGCGTCAGCACCTGACTGAGCTTCTTCTGGACCTCGAGCGTCTGGCTCACGGTGGCGGTGTCCTGCCGCTGGCCCTCGGCGAAGGCGAAGGTGGCCGCGATCAGACCCGCCAGAATGACGAACGCGATGATCGCCAGCCACAGGCTGCCGTCGAGCCACGGCCGCCGGCGGACCGGGAGCAGGGGCGCTATCGGGATGGCGGCCAAATCGAGTGTGGACACAGGCGCTCCGGTTGAGGCGGGAGCGCAGGCGCGTCTCTCAGCTGCCGGCGGCCTCTAAGCCTCGCCGGCAATGCGTGACCCTAGCATGCATCGGTCGGCGGAAGGGGGAAAACGCCTCCGTTAGCGGGTCTTGGTCGGTCCCAGGCCTTTCAGCAGCTCCCTGACCGCCGTCTCCAGCTGGACGTCCTTGCCGGCCGCGGTCTCGCCCAGCGGGCGTTCGACCAGGACGTCGACCGGGCGCGGGTGGAGCTCCATGTCGTCGCCCGCGGCGCCCTGCACGCGGATCGACGGCAGGCGCACCACCGAGCCGTCGATGAGCGGCTGATTGGAGGTGTAGATGATCCAGCCGGCGGTGGGCACACCTACGACCTTGCCCAGGCCTAGGAACCGGTAACCTTCGGTGAAGTCCTCGGCATCGGAGAGCGAGGACTCGTTGGTGAGGAGGATGGTCGGCGTGCCGAGCGCGCGCTGGCCCAGCTGCTGGCGGCTGGGAACGCCCGGGAAGTCGCGGGCGGTCATGGTCAGGAAGTTGCGCCGGGTGAAGACGTCCAGGACGTAGCCGTTGACGAAGCCGCCGTTGTTGTTGCGCACATCGACGACGACGCCCTCCTTGCCCTGGTTCTGGGCGTCAAGGTCGAGATAGAGCTGGTCCAGCGCCTCGGATGACATGTCGGCGATGTGGACGTAGCCCAGCCGCCCGCCGCTGATCTTCTCCACATAGGCGCGTTCCTGGCCGATCCAGTGGCGATAGCTGAGGCCGCTGGCGACGGTCGAGGAGACCGGGCGCACCACCGCCTCGCGGGCCGCCGCGCCCGCGCCGAGGGTCAGCACCGTGCGCTTGCCGGCGCGGTCCACCAGGAGCTGGTCGAGGTCGTCGGCCGGGCCGATCGGCCGGCCCTCGACGGCGGTGAGCACGTCGCCGGGCTTGATGGAGCCCTCGTTGGCGGCCGGACCCAGGTTGATCACCTCGCGCACGACCAGGCCCTTGCCGGTCTCGTAGGCCTCGCGGTCGAAACGCAGGCCCAGGTCGGCGACGCGGGTCGGGAAGCCGGGCGGGGCGCGGTTGATGCCGGAATGCGAGGCGTTGAGCTCGCCGATCATCAGGTTGGTCAAGCGGCGCATCTCGTCGGGGGTGTGGGCGCCGGCGATGTAGGGCTCGAAGCGCGCGCGCAGCGCCCGCCAGTCCTGGCCGTGGAAGGTCGGATCGAAGAACGACCGCTGCAGCATGCTCCAGGCCTGGTTGAAGGCGGTCAGCTTCTCCTGGTCGAAGGCCACGTCCAGCTCTGCGTTGACGGCGAGCGGCTTGGGCTTGGGGTTCTCCAGCGGGGTGAGCGTCACCACGCCGCCCTCCAGGTAGTAGATCTGCTTGGAATCCGGGGTGAAGGCGTAGGACCGCTTGGGTTTCTTGGAGCTGGCGATCTGCTGCGGCGTCGGCGGTTCCTTGGCCAGCTCGTCGAGATCATAGCTGTAGACGATGCTCTGACCGGAGATGGCCGAGCGGAACACCAGGGTCTTGCCGTCCGGGCTGATCAGCGGCTCGTCGGCCGAGACGCCCAGCGGCAGGAAGCTGGCCCGTTCGCGGATGCCGTCGAAGACGATGCGGACCGGCGCGGCCTTGGGCTTCGCCGCGGCGGGCGCGGGCTTGTCGGTCGCGGCGAGCGCGGCGTCGGCTTTTTCAGCGGCCTCCGGGGCAGGCGCCGGCGACGTTGGCGCAGGCGCTGCCGGCGAATTGCGCGGGGTCACGCCCGGCGCGGGCCGGGGCGTCTCCTGGGTCTTGAAGAGGTCGCGGAACTCGTCCTCGCGATAGCGCGGCACGTGCGGCAGGAGGTCGACGCGCACGATGTGCGTGTCCTCCGATCGTTGGGAGGTGTCGAACAGCAGGTACTTGCCGTCCGCCGACCAGACGATCACCGAGCCGGTGTCGCCGTTGGCCAGGAAGCTGACAGGCCGGGCCTCGCCGCCCGAAGCCGGGATCACCCAGACGTTGCGGAACGACTTGGCGTCGGTGACCGGGAAGGCGATCCACTTGCCGTCCGGCGACCAGCTTGGCGGGCTCGCCCCGAAGCGGCCGATGGCGCCGGTGAAGAGGGTGGCGTCCTTCGGTGCGGCGCCGTCACCGAGGGTGATGACGTGGAGCTCCTTCTGGTTGCGGACGTAAGCGACTTGCTTGCCGTCCGGCGACCAGGAGGGGCGAACGTCGAGCGCCTCGCCTGAGGTCAGCGCCCGTTCGCGGCGGGTCTGGAAGTCGTAGGCCATGAGCTGGCCCGAGAGGCCGCGCTGGGCGCTGTAGGCCAGTCTGCGGCTGTCGGGGGACCAGGCCAGGTCGCTCTGGATGCCGCCGCGGTCAGTGATCCGCTCGGCCGGGCCGCCGTCCTTGGCTGGAACCGCGAACACCTCGCCGTGGGCGATCAGGGCCACCTTCCTGCCGTCCGGCGACAGCGCCATCTGCTGGAAGCTGGTTTCGCTGAGATGGCGGTCGCCGGCCGAGGCCGGGGCGCCGCGCAGGGTGATGGCGACGGCGGCCGCCTGGCCGGACTTCAGATCCAGTTTCCAGACGCCGAAGTCGCGCTCGAAGACAATGGCCGAGCCGTCCTTCGCGATGGCGGGCCAAAGCACCCGGCCGTCCTTGAAGTGGGTTACCTGGGCCGGCTGGCCGCCGGCCAGCGGCAGGCGCCAGAGGTTCTCCGAGCCCGACTGGTCGCTCATGTAGTAGAGGGCCTGCCCGTCGGGGGTCCACATGGGCCACAGGTGCTTGGCGTCGGGGCCGAGCAGCCGGCGGTAGGGGCCCGCCTGGGCGACCGGCTTCAGCCACAGCTCCGCCTCGTCGATATGGGCGTGCCCGTTGCGCCACCATTGGATGGCACTCATGCCCTTGGCCATCAAGGCGAGGGTCTGGCCGTCCGGCGAGGGGGCGGCGTTGAACTCGGCCAGGAAGCGCTCGCGGCTGACCTCCAGCGGCGTGCCGCCGGTGGCGGCGACCCGGAAGATGTCGGTCTGGCGGGCGACGTCGTTGGCGCCGGAGGAGAAGTAGATCCACTTGCCGTCGGCCGACCAGGCGTCGAGCTGCTCGCTCGCGTCGGACCACGTGAGGCGGCGCACCTGACCGGTGGCAAGCGTCAGGACGTAGATGTTGGGCGCGCCGTTGCGGGTCGAAGTGAAGGCTAGCTGGCGGCCATCCGGCGAATAGATCGGCCGCTCCTCGGTGGCCGGGTCGGTGACCAGCAGGCGGGCGACGCCGCCGGCCGCCGGGACGGTCCAGATGTCGCCGCCGGAGGCGAAGGCGATCTCCGAGCCGTCGGGCGACAGGGCGGGCGTGGCGAGCGCCGGCCTGGGCGTGACCGGCTGGGCCGCCGCGGGGGTGGTCAGGACGAAGCCGAAGCCCGCCGCGGCCAGGGCCGCACGCAAGACACGCTGGAACTTCATGAACGCCATCCCCTAAGCCCGATGCGGATTGGTAGCCGAGGATTTCGCGCCTGGGTAGGCGGGCTACTCGAAGACCATGCGGGGGAAATAGAAGCCGACCACCCAGTTGGGCTGGTCGACGATCTCGCTGATCCGCAGGTCGCCACAGACGCTGCAGAGCATGTAGGCCTCCACGGGCGCGAGGCCGTGGCGAGCGGTGAGCAGGTCGATCATGCCGCTGAGCGCGTCGCGGGCGGCGGCCATCAGATCGGGGCCGATGCCAGTGGTCACCTCATAGCCCTTGGCGTCCAGGTGGCGGGTGACCGGCCCGGGCGTGGTGAAGCGGGGGAAGGCCAGGTTCGCGCCCTTCACCAGCTCGAACTTCGCCGCCAGCGCGCAGGGGCTCTCGATGGCCGTGCCGCAGACCTCGCCGTCGCCCTGGGCGGCGTGGGTGTCGCCGACGCTGAACAGGCCGCCCGCGACCTCGACCGGCAGATAGAGCTCGGTCCCGGCGGCGAGGTCGCGGATGTCGAGGTTGCCGCCGACCCGCCGGGGCGGGACGATGGAGTGCTCGCCGGGCTCGGCCATGGCCAGGCCGATGGTGCCGCAGAACGGCTTCAGCGGCACGCGGCCGCCGGGGCCGAACATGGCCGGCGTGAGCGCGCCCGGATCGTATTTCCAGATGTGCAGGGCCGGATCGGGGAACTGGTCGGCGAGCAGGCCGAAGCCCGGGATGTTGGCGGTCCAGCCCCAGCCGGAGGGCGTGAAGTCCAGCAGGGTGACCTTGATCGCGTCGCCAGGTTCGGCGCCGTCGATGAAGATCGGGCCGACGACCGGGTTCACCCGGCCGAAGTCGAGGGTGGCGACGTCGGCGACGGTGGAGGCGGCGGTGAGCTGGCCGCCGGAAGCGTCGAGGGGCTGGAACGCGAGGGTCTCGCCCGGCGCGATGGTGGCCACCGGCGGATTGGCGCGGTTCCAGCCGAGGTGGCCCTGGTGGCTATGGATCGTGTGCCTGTGCTCAGCCAAGGCGGCGCCTTTCGCGGATCAGACGTCCAGGTCGCCCACGGCGAACTCGGCGTTTTCCTGGATGAAGCGGAAGCGGCTCTCGGGCTTGCGGCCCATCAGGTCCTCGACCAGGGCCTCCACCAGTTCCTCGGCGCGGGGCAGGGTGACGCGGGCCAGCGTGCGCTTGGAAGGATCCATGGTGGTCTCCTTCAGCTGGGCCGGCATCATTTCGCCCAGGCCCTTGAAGCGGCTGATCTCCGGTTTCTTGCCCTTGAACTCGGTCTCTAGCAGTTCGTCGCGATGGGCGTCGTCGCGAGCGTACATGGACTTGCCGCCGTGGCTGAGCCGGTAGAGCGGGGGCAGGGCGAGGTAGAGGCGGCCGGAGCGGATCATCTCCGGCATGGTGCGGTAGAAGAAGGTGATCAGCAGGCTGGCGATATGGGCGCCGTCGACGTCGGCGTCGGTCATGATCACCACACGCTCGTAGCGCAGCTCCTCTTCCTTGAACTTCGAGCCGCCCTGGACGCCCAGCGCCAGCATCAGGTCGCTGAGTTCCTTATTCTGACCCAGCTTGTCGAGGGTGGCGGAGGCGACGTTCAGGATCTTGCCGCGCAGGGGTAGGATCGCCTGGGTCTTGCGGTCGCGGGCCTGTTTGGCCGAGCCGCCGGCCGAGTCGCCTTCCACCAGGAAGATCTCCGCGCCGTCGATGGCGCCGGCTGAACAGTCGGCGAGCTTGCCGGGGAGGCGCAGCTTGCGCGTGGCGCTGGCGCGGGCGACCTCCTTGTCGCGCCTTCGCTTCAGACGCTCTTCGGCCCGTTCCACGACGAATTCCAGCAGGGCCGAGGCCATTTTCGGCTGGGCGGTCAGCCAGTGGTCGAAGGGGTCGCGCAGCGCGGTTTCCACCAGGCGCTGGGCGTCGGAAGAGGACAGTCGCTCCTTGGTCTGACCCTGGAACTCGGGGTTGGCGACGAAGACGCTGACCAGGGCGCCGGCCTGGGCCAGCACATCGTCGGCGGTGATCAGGCCGCCGCGCTTTTCGCCGGTGAGTTCGGCGTAGGCCTTCAGGCCCCGGGTGAGCGCGGCGCGCAGGCCCGCCTCGTGGGTGCCGCCTTCGGGGGTGGGCACGGTGTTGCAGTAGGACTGCATGAAGCCGTCGGCCTCGCCGAAGCCGGCCGGGGTCCAGGCGATGGCCCACTCGACCTTGCCGGTCTCGCCGGGGCGCGACCAACGTCCGGCGAAGGGTTCCGGCGTGACGGTCTCGATGTCCTTGATTCGCTCGGCCAGGAAGTCGGCGAGGCCATTGGGAAAGCGGAAGACGGCCTCGGGCGGGGTCTGGTCGTGGATGCGGGAGGGGTCGCAGGACCAGCGGATCTCGACGCCGCCGAACAGATAGGCCTTGGACCGCGCCATCCGGTAGAGCCGGGCCGGCTTGAAGGCGACGTTCTCGCCGAAGATCACTGGGTCGGGGGCAAAGGCGATGGCGGTGCCGTGCTTGCGGGTCGGGCCGAGCTTTTCGATGGCGCCGATGGGCTTGCCGCGGGTGAAGGCCTGACGCCACTCGAAGCCGTCCTTCCAGGCAGTGACCTCAACGCGCTCGGAGAGGGCGTTGACGACGCTGACGCCGACGCCGTGCAGGCCGCCGGAGGTCTCATAGGCCTTGCCGGAGAATTTTCCGCCGGAGTGCAGGACGGTCATGATGACCTCCAGCGCCGACTTGCCGGGATGCTTGGGGTGTGGGTCGACGGGGATGCCGCGCCCGTCGTCGGTTACGGTGAGCATGCCGTCGGCGTCGAGGCGCACGGAAATGACCTTGGCGTGGCCGGCGACCGCCTCGTCCATGGAATTGTCGAGCACCTCGGCGAAGAGGTGGTGCAGGGCGCGCTCGTCGGTGCCGCCGATGTACATCCCCGGGCGCTTGCGGACCGGCTCCAGGCCTTCGAGGACCTCGATGTCCTTGGCGGAGTAGCCGCCAGCGGCCGGCTTGCCGCCGGTCACCGCAGGATCGGGGCGCGGCTCATGGCTCTCGGCCAGCGGCGCGGCGGGCGCGGGGTTCAGCGCGTCGTCGAACAGGGAAGCCTGGGCGGCGGTGGATTTTGAGGCTGGCGGGGACATGGAAACTACAGAGCTGGTGACCGGTAAGCGTGGCGCGATTCGAACTGGCCCCGGTATCGATCCGCCGCGACCGGAAGGCAATGCGGCGCACACGCTTGAGATGCTCGACAGCCGCGTCTGCCGGGTCTCCAATCAAACATAATCGGGGCAAAGAAAAACGGGGCAGGGGCGGATGTCGAGCTGGAAAGACCCTGAGATCGCCGGCGTACGGGCGTTGATCGCGTCGCGCCAGCCGGCGCCTGGCGCACCCGCGCCGAGCATCGCTGAGCGGCGCGCGGCCATGGACGCGTTCGGTGAGATGGGCGCGCTGCCGCCCGGCTGCCGTCACGAACCCATGACCATCGCCGGGGTGAAGGCCGAGCGGATCGAGCCCACCGGCGTCATCGACGGCCGTCGCATCCTTTACCTGCACGGCGGGGCCTATGTGGCCGGCAGCCCGAAAAGCCATAGGCCGCTGGTGGCCCGGCTGGCGCAGGCGGCCCGCGCCGTGGCGATCTCGGCGGACTACCGACTGGGGCCTGAGCATCGGTTCCCGGCGGCGGTGGATGACGCCGTGGCGGTCTATCGCGCCATGCTGGAGGCCGGCGCCGAGCCCGAGCGGACGATCATCGCCGGAGACTCGGCGGGCGGCGGGCTGACGCTGGCGACGGCGCTGGCGCTGAAGGAGCAGGACCTGCCGCAGCCCGCCGGCCTGTTCGTGATCAGCCCCTGGGCCGACCTGACCCAGGGCCACGACACCTTCCGGACCAAGGCCGAGGACGATCCGATGATCACCCGGGGGCGGTTGATCGAGGCGGCGGACGACTACCTCGGCGGTCTCGATCCGCTCGACCCGCTGGCCTCGCCGGTGTTCGGGGATTTCACTGGCCTGGCGCCCATGCTGATCCAAGTGGGCTCGGAGGAGACCCTGCTGGGCGACAGCCTGCTGGTCGCCGAGCGGGCCGGCCACGCGCGGGTCGATGTGCGCCTGGAGATCTGGCCGGAGATGATCCACGTCTGGCACGCCTGGGGCGGCCAGCTCTCCGCGGCGCGGCGGGCGATCGCGGCGGCGGGCGCGTGGATGGACGAGCGGTTGGGCGGCTAAGGTTGCACGCGGAGATTGACGGCAGGCGAAGCTAGCGGAACTGTGGAACTCTTATGAGCGCCTTATGGCGCCGAGTCCGCCGTGAAGGTGCGCGTATGGCCTGGAAGTCCCTGCTCCTGACCCTCGCCGTCGGGGGGCTGGCCGCCGCCGCCTCGCCCGTGTTCGCCGAATGCAAGTACGCAAAATTGGCCGAGGTGCCGGTGACCATGGAGGGCTTGCGCCCGATCGTCACGGCCAAGCTGAACGGCCAGGACGCCAAGTTCATGATCGACACCGGCGCCTTCTTTGGCTTCGTCTCCGACGAGGCGGCGGCCCGCTATGGGTTGAAGAAGTCCGTCGCGCCATTCGGCATGACCATCCGCGGCATCGGTGGCGGCCAGGCCGACGCGCGAGCGGTGGAGGCCGAGAGCCTGGAGTTCGCGGGCGCGCGCTGGCGCAACATCCAGTTCCTGGTCGGCGGTCGCGTGGGCCAAGGCGAGGTGGCCGGAGTGATCGGCCAGAACCTGCTGGGCGCCTTCGATATGGAATACGACTTCGCCAACGGCGTGCTGCGGTTCTTCAAGCCGGACGGCTGCGACAAGTCGAACCTCGCCTACTGGTCGGCGGGGATGCCGCTGCAGCGCATCCCGTTCGAGAATCCCGGACGGTTCGTCCAGCAGATCAAGGCTCAGGCTCGGGTCAACGGGCAGAGCATCCATTTCACCCTAGATTCCGGGTCGCCGGTCTCATTTGTGAACCGCACGGCGGCGGCGCGGGCGGGTGTGGAGCCGAACAGCCCGGGCGTGGTCGATGCGGGCGCCACCTACGGCATCTATGGCCGCGGGCAAGAGACCTATCTGGCCCCGTTCTCGAGCTTCGCCATCGGAGACGAGGAGATCAAGAACACTCGCCTGCGGGTCGCCAAGATCGACCTGGGCGATTCCGACATGCTGCTGGGGGCCGACTTCTTCCTGTCGCACCACATCCTGATCGCGAAGAGCCAGAGCAAGATCTACATCACCTACAACGGCGGGCCGGTGTTCCGGCTGGACCGGGCGGCAGCCACCCAGAGCGCGGCGACAACGGACGCCAAGCCCCGCGGGGCCCCGACCGCTGAGACCAAGGCGGGTGAGACAAAGACCGCGGACGCGGCGTCGCCCACCGCGGCCGAGTTCGCGCGCCGGGCGGCGGCGGCCGCGGCGCGTCGGGAGTTCGCCCAGGCCATCGACGACTACTCGCATGCGATCGAGCTCGCCCCGGAGGACGCGGCCAACTATCACGCCCGCGCGCTCGCTCGGCTGAACGCGCGCCAGCCGGTGCTGGCTATGGCCGACCTTGACCAGGCCCTGAAGCGGGCGCCGGAAGACGTGCAGGCGCTGATGCTGCGCGGGCAGCTCTATCTGTCGGCCCATGACCCGGCGCGCGGCCGGGCGGACTTCGAGGCGGCGATGAAGTTGGCGCCGCAGAACCACGACCTGCTGTTCAACGTGGGCGCCAGTTACACGCGTGCGGGCCTGTTCGAGGACGGGGTCAAGGAGTTCGACAGCTGGATCGCGACGCATCCGAAGAACGAGAATCTGCCGCAGGTGCTGAACGCGCGATGCTGGACGCGGGCGGCCTGGGGCAAGGAGCTGGAGATGGCGCTGGCCGATTGCGACGCGGCGCTGCGCAAGGATCCGATCACCACGGTGATGCAGAACCGGGCGCTGGTGCTGCTGCGGCTCGGCCGGGTCGACGAGGCGATCGTCCAGTACAACGCCGCGCTCAAGCTGCAACCCAGGGCCGCCTGGTCGCTCTATGGCCGCGGGCTCGCCGAGCAAAAGAAGGGGCAGGCCGCGGCGGCCGAGGCGGATATCCAGGCCGCGACCGTGATCGCGCCCGGCCTGCCGGCCGAGGCCAAGCGCTATGGTCTGACGGCGGAGGCCTCCGCGCCGGCTGCGCCCGCCAAGTCCTGAACCTCAGTAGATGAAGCGCGATGTGGGCTTGCCGAAGGTCATCGGGATGTTGATCCCGTAGACGATGGGCTTGCCCTCCATGAGGGCGGGCTTGAGCCGCAGGTAGGCGGCGAAGCGCAGCAGCATGGTCCCGAAGCCCTTGCCGGCCGGCTCCTGGTAGAGGACCACGCACTGGTAGAGCGTACCGAGCTTGCCCTCGAGGCAGTTCATCACGGCGCGGCCGCCGGCCCCCGATTTGGCGGCGGCATCGGTGGCGGTGGTGGCGAAGTCGCCGGCCTTTGGCGGGACGCGCCAGTCCGGGGCGGTGTCGGGCGCAGGCCAGCTGGCGGTGATGATTGCGTCAGAGCCGTCCGGGCGCTCGGCGGCGGGCAGCGGCTGGAGCCGATAGCGGGGCGCCAGCGACAGCAGCGCCTCTCCGAAGCCCTGGCCGTCCGGGCGCTGCAGGACAACCTGGCACGAGGTGAGCTCGCCGCTGGGCGCGGCCCGGCACTGGGCGACGGCGCTGCCGCCGGTCTGGCGCGCGGCGGCTCTGGCCGGCCAGGCGGCAACGATCTGGGCGTTGGTCGGGACGGTCGCGGCGTCGCCCTCGTCGGGGCCATAGACGCTGGCCGCGCTGAGGCTGCCCAGCTCCTGCGCGCCGGCGGGCGCGGCGACCAGGGCCGCCAGGAGGGCGAGACCGGCGCGGCGCATCATCCTACTTCTTCGCGGCGTAGATCGCGCTCAGCAGGTCCGGCGTCCCCTCGATGCGCTCCAGGCGCGGATAGCGCAGGCCGCCCTTCCAGACGACGTCGAAGGCCTTGTAGTGGTCGCCGGTCTTGACCAGCAGGCTGAGCGGCGCGCCGCCCTTGGCCGCGGTGATCGCCTCCTTCAGGCGGTCGGGATCGTAGGCGATGCCGTTGACCGCCAGCAGCTTGCCGCCGACCGCCATGCCCGCCTTGAACGCCGGCCCCTCCCACTGGACGCCGGCCACGTCGCCGTCGCGGGCCAGGGTCAGGCCGATGGAATAGGTCAGGTCGACGGTCTTGCGCCGCGCCTCGGCGGACTTGAAGTAGGCGGTCTCGGTGTCGGTGTAGACCAGCCGCCAGCCGCCGCGGGCCAGGCCGTCGAGGGGCGGCTTGACCGCCACGTCGTCGATCCGCTCGTGCAGGAACTTCGCCCAGTCGTAAGGCTCGACGGCGTTCAGGGCGGCGACCACGTCCTCGAAGGTGTAGGGCCGTTCCGACCAGTTGCCGTTCTCCATGCCGAAGAAGGCCTTGGCGAAGTCGTCCAGCGAGCGTTTGCCGCCCGAGCGGGCGCGGATCAGGGTGTCGGCGTCGAGCCAGACGAGCTGGCCTTCCGAATAGTAGTCCTCGCTGCGCTGCCAGCTGGTCCAGGGCTGCGGGCGGCGGTTGTTGATGATCGGATCTTCGGTGGTGTCCTCCACCGGGCGCCAGGTGCGGCCGATCCGGGTCTCGTAGGTGGCCGCGGTGGCGGCCAGCGCATCCAGCGACTCCTGCTTGGAGAGCAGGCCCGAGCGGCCGGAGAGCACGAAGCCCCAGTACTGCGTCTGGCCCTCATAGACCCACAGCATCGAGCCGCGCATCGGCACGTTCAGGCTCTGGGTCCAGAGGTCGGCGGGGCGGCGATACTTGCCGTTCCAGCTGTGGGTGTATTCGTGGGGCAGCAGGTCGCGTTCCGAGGGCCAGGCCGCCCAGTCCAGGAAGTAGTTGGGGCCCGTGCCGTCCTCGCTGGAGCGATGGTGCTCCAGGCCGATGCCGCCCATCCGCTCGGAGAGCGCGAACAGGAAGTCGTAGTGATTGTAGTGGGCCGAGCCGTAGAGCTTGTAGGCTTGCCGGACGAGGTCGCGGTGCTTCTCCAGCTGGTCGGCGGTGGCGGCTTCCAGAAGCTCCGGCCGGTCGGCGAAGATGTCGAGGCGGACGGGAACCGCGGCGCCCGGGTCGAGGTCGACCTGGCGATAGTAGCGGCCGGCGAACATCGGCGAATCCACCAGCACGTCGAAGGGAACCGGCTTGAAGCGCACCCATCCACTTTGAGGCGGGCCTGCCGTGGCCGGGCCCGCCGGTTCCAGCGCGGTGCCGAAGGCCCAACCCTCCGGCAGACGGACGCTGGCCTCGATCTGCACCTGACGGGCGTAGTGGCCGGCCGGATACATGGCCAGCGACAGCCACTGCAGGTTCAGCATCTCCTGGGTCATCACCACGCGGCCCTGGTCCATGGCGGTGGGGGTGAGTGACTGGTAGCTGACGTCTAGGCTCGCAGCGCCGACCGGGACGTCGACGTGGAAGGCGAAGACGTCGACCGGGTCGCGCTTCCAGGCCAGCACCTTGCCGCCGGCGCGGATCGTGATGCCGGCGATCTTTTCCAGCGAATTGCGCGGCGAATGACCGCCGGGCACCCACTGGGGGAACAGCAGGGTGAAGGGGCCCGGACCGGCGACCGGGACGGTCTCGTGGACGTTGAAGATCCGCCGGTCGAGATCGGTGGCGTCGACCTCCAGCTTGAGCAGGCCGGCGTAAGGGACGTCGCGGGGCGCGGGCGTCGGCGCGGGCATCGGGTAGGGCTGCGGCTCGGGGAAGGGCGCGCCCGGCGGATTTTGAGCGAGGGCCGGGGCGGCGAGGGCGAGCGACGCGGCGAGCGCCAAGAGGGCTGACTTCAACGGGGCGACCTTACGGAAACAATGACCTCGCCGGTTGTAAGCGATGCGCGGCGAAGCTCAACTGCTGGTCGGTTGGGCGCCGGCGGGCCCCAGTGCAAAAGAAAAGGGCCGCGGATCGCGCCGCGGCCCCCTCCAAGCCGGTCACCCCCCGGTGACTAGCACTTGAAGTACATGTCGAACTCGACCGGGTGCGGGTGCAGCGCGAGCCGCATCACCTCTTCCATCTTCAGCTCGATGTAGGCGTCGATGAAGTCGTCGCTCATGACGCCGCCGGCCTTCAGGAAGGCGCGGTCCTTGTCGAGGTTTTCCAGAGCTTCCTTCAGCGAGCCGCAGACCTCGGGGATCTTCTTCTGCTCACGCGGCGGCAGGTCGTAGAGGTTCTTGTCGGCCGGACCGCCCGGATCGATCTGGTTGATGATGCCGTCGAGGCCGGCCATCAGCAGAGCGGTGAAGGTCAGGTACGGGTTGCCCATCGGGTCCGGGAAGCGGGCCTCGATGCGCTTGCCCTTCGGCGAGTCAACGTGCGGGATGCGGATGGAGGCCGAGCGGTTGCGGGCCGAATAGGCCAGCTTAACCGGGGCTTCATAGCCGGGCACCAGGCGCTTGTAGGAGTTGGTCGTCGAGTTCGAGAAGGCGTTGATCGCCTTGGCGTGCTTGATGATCCCGCCGATGTACCAGAGGCACATCTGGGAGAGGCCCGCG